>Ga0315285_10000060_pt1 | contig 105293 bp, 113 predicted proteins | sample YL17G09_36_MG_FD_203698 | JGI IMG/M metagenome (GOLD analysis project Ga0315285, IMG submission 203698) | Sediment microbial communities from Yellowstone Lake, YNP, Wyoming, USA - YL17G09_36 | ecosystem: Environmental > Aquatic > Freshwater > Lake > Sediment | place: USA: Wyoming | collected... | reverse complement strand
TGGGGATAATGTAGAGATGAGGGCGGAGTTGATAATGCCGATTGCGTTGGAGAAGGAGTTGAGGTTTGCGATACGAGAGGGAGGTAAGACGGTAGGGGCAGGGGTGATCTCTGAAGTAGTGGAGTGATCCATTCAATGAAAAGTACACGATGGTACATTAAAGAGAGAATATGAGAGAGATTATTACGCTTGAATGCAGTCAATGTAAGAGAAGAAATTATTCGACGACCAAGAATAAACGTACTACACCAAAAAAATTGGAGTTGAAGAAATACTGCCGCTTCTGTCATACGCACACTCTCCATAAAGAAACAAAGTAGCAGTGCTGAGTAGAGGGTTATCTCTTGCTCCACTTGTAAGAGATTTGCACTCCTCAGTTTTTTGCCAGAAAAGGCCAGTAGCTCTAACGGCTAGAGCACCGGACTCCAAATCCGGGTGATGGGGGTTCGAATCCCTCCTGGCCTGCCAATTTTATAACAGGATGGGGCAAACTAAGAGAGCTGACCATGGTAGAAAAGATTATTCAGTTTTTAAAAGAGGTAAAAATAGAGCTAAGGAAAGTGGTGTGGCCTACGAGGAAGGATACCATTGCCTCTACGTCGGTGGTGTTAGTACTGGTCATTATAATTGCGGTATTTTTAGGCCTCGTTGATCTAGGTCTTTCAAGAGTTATTAAGCTTATCCTTGATTAAGTAAGGGTGTGTTTATGGAAAAGAAGTGGTATGTGATTCACACCTATTCCGGTTATGAAAATAGGGTTAAAACAGCACTGGAGGAGCGAGTAAAATTGTCTGACAAGCAAGACTGCTTCTCAGAAATTATCATTCCCACTGAGAATATAGTGGAAGTAGTTAAAGGTGAAAAGAAGACCAGTTTAAGGAAGTTTTTCCCGGGATATGTGCTGGTGAATATGGTGATGAACAATGAAACCTGGCACATCGTGAGGCATACACCTAAGGTTACCGGTTTCCTTGGTGGTGGTAAAAAGCCTGTTCCTATCCCTGATGAGAGGGTGAGAGGAATTCTTCAGCAGATCAGCGAGGGGAAAATGAGGCCTAAACAAAAATTTTCCTTTGATAAGGGGGATAGTGTGAGAATCATTGAAGGACCTTTTGCCAATTTTAATGGCGTAGTGGATGAGGTTAAACCGGAGAAGGGAAGGGTGAAGGTCTTGGTGAGTATTTTTGGGAGATCAACTCCTATTGAATTGGAATTTCTGCAAGTCAAAAAGAACTGAGGAGGGTGGCATTAATGGCAAAAAAAGTAATGGCGATTAAGAAACTTCAGATACTTGCAGGGAAGGCTACACCCTCTCCACCCGTAGGCCCTGCGCTGGGGCAACATGGCGTAAATATTATGGAGTTCTGTAAGGCCTTTAATGCCCAGACCCAAGCAAAAGGGGATATCATTATCCCGGCGGTGATTACCATTTATTCAGACAGATCATTTACTTTTTTACTTAAGACCCCTCCCGCCTCGGTACTGCTCAAAAAAGCAGCGGGGATTATAAAAGGCTCTGGGGAACCGAGTAAGGAAAAGGTGGGAAAGGTGACCCAAGACCAGATTAAAGAGATTGCCCAGCTTAAGCTTATTGATCTCAATGCAGTAGATTTAGAGGGAGCAGTGAAGATTATTGAGGGTACCGCGAGGAGTATGGGGATAGAAATCGTCTAGTGAATAAGAAGGTATTTATAAGGTGAGGAGATGTTCATGCCACTTGGAAGGGGTAAAAAATACAAAGGTGCACGAGAGAAAGTTGATAGAACAAAACTCTACGAATTGGAGGAGGCAGTAAAGCTGCTTAAGGAATCCTCTTTTACCCGATTTGACGAAACGGTAGATATCGCGGTACGTCTCGGGGTTAACCCCCGACATGCTGACCAGATGGTGAGGGGTGCGGTCCAGCTTCCCCATGGCACAGGGAAGGAAACAAAAGTGTTGGTTTTTGCCAAAGGGGAAAAGGAAAAAGACGCCATCAATGCCGGTGCGGATTTCGTGGGGGCAGAGGATTTAGTTGACAAGATCTCAAAGGGATGGTTGGAGTTTGACAAAGCAATTGCAACCCCAGATATGATGGGCATGGTGGGTAAGATTGGTAAAATTTTAGGTCCAAGAGGTTTGATGCCTAACCCCAAGATGGGTACGGTAACTTTTAATGTGGCGGAGGCAGTAACGGATCTCAAAAAAGGCAAGATTGAGTTTAAAGTAGATAAAACGGGTATCATACACACCGCGGTGGGAAAAATTTCCTTCGTGGCGGAGAAGTTGGTAGATAATGTTGTCTCGATAATAGACGCCGTCATTAAACTTAAGCCCTCAACCAGCAAGGGTGTCTATTTGAAAAGTATAGTGATTTCGTCTACTATGGGTCCTGGCATCAAGATTAACCCTGCATTCACCAGACGAATAAGTTAGCGAACAATTCCTACCGGCTGGTCACGCGGTAGTTGCAGGGTCCAAAGGTAAGCGGTGGAAAGGAGGGATACAAGCCATTGAAGAGAGAAGCAAAAGAACAGATTGTTTCACATTTGTCACATAAACTAAAACAGGCTCAATTTGCTGTCCTCACGGACTATCGTGGCTTAAACGTGCAGAAGATTACTCAACTGAGAAATGAGCTCCGTCGGGTTTCTTCAGAGTATCGGGTGGCAAAGAACACTTTTCTCAAAAGGGCTTCTCAGGGAACAGAGTTTGAGCAACTTGCTTCCTATTTTGAGGGCCCCACCGCGATAATGCTCAGCTATGATGACCCCGTTGCTCCCAGCAAAGTGCTCACAAAATTTCTTGGGACTTATTCTAAATTGAGCATCAAAGCAGGTATGCTAAAGGGAAAGCTTATCTCTGCTGAAGAGGTGAAAGAGTTGAGTCGTCTTCCCGGCAGGCAGGAGCTACTAGGAAAATGTGTTTCCCTGTTTACTCAACCGCCGTTGAGGTTCCTCAATGCTTTACGCTATCCCCTTTTTAAATTATTTCAGGTGCTTCACGCAATTGAAAAAAGTAAATTAAATAAGTGAACCATTAATACTGTTGATGGGTAGGAGGGTTTGAACAATGACAAAGGTTACGAAAGAAGAGGTAATGGGTTTCATTGAAAACATGACGGTGCTTGAACTTTCTTCATTCATAAAAGAACTTGAGGAAAAGTTTGGAGTTACTGCTACCGCCATGCCAATCGCCATGGCAGCACCTGCTGCTGCGGGAGAAGTACCCGCGGCTGCCAAGGAAGAAAAGACCGAATTTGAAGTTATTTTAAAATCGGTAGGTAGTAATAAAATTCAGGTCATCAAGGTGGTGCGGGCGCTCACGGGTCTAGGTTTGAAGGAAGCCAAGGATTTAGTTGATGGTGCTCCCAAAACCGTTCAAGAAGGAGTCTCCCCAAAAGATGCCGAAGAAGCCAAGAAGAAGCTTGAAGAAGTGGGGGCAGTTATTGAAATTAAATAAGTCTTCAATCCCAGTGTACCCGTGCTCGAGGAAGCAAGTTCTTACACGGATGGAGAGCGGGAGAGGGGAGCTGTGGTATTTCCCTTTCTCTGACATAACGTTAACGCAATAAAAATTGTGCGATAAAAGATACACAAGGTTGCGTAGAGAAATTAGTGTATCTTTAACTCTTATATTACTTACCATTAGGCAGGGGATGACGATGGCGCATACCATACTCAACAGGTACTTCTCAAGAAAAGACTTTGCCAAAATTAGAAAAGTTATGGAGATACCCAATCTCCTCGATATGCAGAAAAGGTCTTATGATAGGTTTTTACAGCGGCATGATAAGCCAGAGGAGCGTGGTACTTTCGGACTGCACGGTGTGTTTAAGAGTGTGTTTCCCATAAAGGATTTTTCCGAGAGCGCCTCTCTCGAGTATGTGAAATACAGTTTGGGTGAGCCTAAATACGATGTGGATGAGTGCCGTCAAAAAGAGCTCACCTACGCAGTTCCCTTGAAGGTGCTGCTGAGGCTAGTGGTGTGGGATGTGAATCCCGAAACAGGAGCGAGAAATATTAGGGATGTGAAAGAGCAGGAAGTGTATTTCGGTGAAGTGCCCTTGATGACGGAGGGTGGAACATTCATTATTAATGGTACCGAGAGGGTTATTGTCAGCCAACTCCATAGATCACCAGGGGTTTTTTTCAACCATGATAAGGGGAAGGCAAGTAGTGGGGGCAAATTTCTCTTCTATGCCCGGCTCATACCTAATCGGGGTTCATGGATTGACTTTGAATTTGATACCAAAGATATTATCTACGTGCGAATAGACCGAAAGCGAAAATTCCTCGCTGCCGTTGTTCTCAAAGCTCTCGGATATTCTGAAAAGGAACTCCTCGACTACTTTTATGAATCAGAGAAGATTACCTTTAAAGAGAATAAAATATTTAAACACTTACGAAAGAACCTCCAGGTGGGGGACCGGGCGACAGAGGATATCGTTGATATCAAAACCGACAAGGTCATCATTAAAAAGGATAAGAGGATAAAGGAGGTAACCATCCAGAAGATAAAGGAAGCCAATCTCCAGTATATTCCTATCAGCATCCGTGATTTAGAGGGGAAGTTTGTTTCTCATGACATTGTTGATCCTCACACAGGTGAAATGATACTCAAATGTAATGAGGAGTTAACCTATGAGAAGATAAAGATGCTCAGAGAAAGGAAAATAGAAGAGTTTGAAATCCTCTTTATTGATGACTTGACTGTGGACTCCTCTTTCCGCAATACGCTTGCGCTCGATAAGGTCAAGACCCAAGAAGAGACGGTAATTGAAATTTACCGTCGGTTAAGGCCTCACGATCCTCCTACCAAAGAGAGTGCACACCTTTTCTTTGAGCGTCTCTTCTTTAATCCCGATTACTATGATTTAGGAAATGTAGGACGTTTGAAGCTAAACTATAAGCTCAACCTCGATATTCCACTCGATGTACAGGTGCTCCGCAAGGAAGATATTATGGAAACAGTGAGGTATCTCCTCAAGCTCAAGTGTGGAAAGGGTGAGGTGGACGATATCGACCACTTGGGTAATAGGCGAGTGAGAACGGTGGCTGAGCTGATTGAGAATCAGTATCGCATCGGCTTAGTGAGAATGGAGAAGGCGATTAAGGAGCGGATGAGCTTGCAAGATGTGGAGACCTTGATGCCTCATGATTTAGTGAATGCGAAGTTAGTCTCGGCGGTCATCAATGAATTTTTTGGTTCAAGTCAGTTATCGCAATTTATGGATCAGACCAATCCCCTCTCCGAAATTACCCACAAGCGGCGCTTGAGCGCATTAGGTCCAGGGGGACTCACCCGCGAGCGAGCGGGATTTGAAGTGAGAGACGTACACCCCACCCACTACGGAAGAATCTGCCCCATTGAGACACCTGAGGGGCCCAATATTGGGCTCATCTCATCTTTGAGTACCTATGCGAGAATTAATGAATTTAGTTTCATTGAAACTCCCTATCGCAAGGTGGTAAAAGGAGTTGTTACTAACGAAATACAATACCTCTCCGCGTTGGATGAAAAAGACCATGCCATCGCCCAAGCGAATGCTGCCCTCGATAGCAAAGGGAGGTTTGTAAATCCTCTTGTATCTGCCCGCCGGGGAGGAGAATTTGTGATGGTCAAACCAGAAGAAGTTGCCTACATGGACGTCTCTCCTAAGCAGCTGGTGAGTGTTGCTGCCTCACTCATTCCTTTTTTAGAAAATGACGATGCGAACCGAGCCCTCATGGGTTCCAATATGCAGCGGCAAGCGGTCTCTCTTATGAAAACAGAGAGCCCTTTGGTAGGCACAGGAATGGAGGGTATTATTGCGAGAGATTCTGGGGTCACGGTTATTGCACACAAGGATGGGACGGTGGTGAGTGTAGATGCAGAAAGAATTGTGGTACGAAGTGACCAGGGCGCGGAGGGGGAAGGCGATAGGGGGATAAGCATTTATAATTTAATTAAATTCCGCCGATCTAACCAAAATACCTGCATCAATCAAAAACCTATTGTATACCTTGGTGAGAGGGTGAAAAAAGGTGATGTGATTGCAGATGGACCGGCAACCGACAGAGGTGAACTAGCCCTAGGACGTAATATGTTGGTTGCCTTCCTTCCATGGGGGGGGTACAACTTTGAGGATTCTATTCTCTTAAGTGAGAAGGTAGTGAGTGATGATTACTTCACCTCCATCCATATTGAGGAGTTTGAGGTGTTAGCTCGTGATACCAAGCTAGGTAAAGAAGAGATTACTCGTGATATACCTGGCTTGGGTGAGGAGGCGTTAAAGGATTTAGATGATAGCGGGATTATACGCAGTGGTGCTGAGGTGAAGCCAAACGACATTTTAGTGGGGAAAATCACCCCCAAGGGTGAGACCCAATTGTCACCTGAGGAAAAGCTTCTCCGGGCTATTTTTGGTGAAAAGGCGCGCGATGTGCAGGATACCTCACTGCGGATTCCCCCAGGTATAGAGGGGACAGTAATCGGGGTAAGGATTTTTTCCCGTAAAGGGGTGGAAAAGGATGAGCGTAGCAAAGCCATTGAAAATGAACAACTCTCCAAGGTTTTAAGAGATCAAGAAGTTAAAATCAAGGTACTTAAGGAGAGGGCGGATGAGAAGATTAAGAACCTCCTTGTAGGCAAGGTTTCAGCCAAGAGACTGACTGACAAGAGAACTAATACGGTTGTCTTGGGGAAGAATGAAAAAATTACCGCCGATGTCCTCTCAGAAATACCCTCCAGTAAGTGGAAGGATATCGTAATTGAAAATAGAGCGGTAGAGGAAAAGATCAATAAAATTCGAGAGGAGTTAGAGGAACAGATTAAAGCAACCAAAACAATTTTTACCGAGAAAATGGAGAGACTCAAGAGTGGTGATGAGCTTCCGCCTGGGGTGATAAAGATGGTTAAAATTGATCTCGCAGTGAAACGGAAGCTCGAGGTAGGAGACAAAATGGCAGGGCGCCATGGAAATAAGGGTGTGTTATCTCGGATCCTTCCTGAAGAGGATATGCCCTACATGGAAGATGGTACCCCGGTAGACATTGTACTGAATCCTTTGGGTGTTCCCTCACGAATGAATGTGGGTCAGATCTTAGAAACACACTTAGGCTGGGCATCATTGGGATTGGGAAGAAAGATTAACGAATTACTGGAAAAAGACTTTAGCATCAATGCGCTACGAAGCAAAATCAAGAACACCTTTGATGAAAGAGAGATAAGCCAGCTTATTGATGAATCAAGTGATGAGGAAATATTGGCATTAGCCAGGAGTTTGAGTAAGGGGGTTCGCTTTTCCTCGCCGGTATTTGATGGTGCTAATGAAGAGCAAATTACTAACTATTTAAAAACAGCGGGATTGCCAGAGACTGGACAAACAACCCTCTATGATGGGAGATCAGGAGAGCCCTTTGATAACAAGGTCACCGTCGGCATGATTTATATGATGAAGCTCCACCACCTCGTATCTGATAAGATTCACGCACGTTCTATTGGTACCTATTCTCTGGTGACTCAACAGCCTCTGGGGGGTAAGGCACAGTTTGGTGGACAGCGGTTAGGAGAGATGGAGGTGTGGGCTCTTCAAGCTTACGGAGCAGCATACACTTTGCAAGAATTTCTCACGGTTAAATCAGATGATGTCCAGGGTAGAACGAAACTCTATGAGAATATCGTAAAGGGAGACCATGATACAACTGCTAGTCTGCCGGAATCTTTTAACGTGTTGGTGAAGGAGCTGCAGAGTCTCTGCTTGAATGTAAAATTTATGGAAAACGAAAGCAAAAATTAGTGGAGGGACATTCTATGGAACCAAGCTATAGCTTTTTTGATAAACCCAGAAGGTCTCTCGATTTTGATTCGATAAGGATCGGTATCGCTTCACCTGAAGATATTCGTGGATGGTCGCACGGGGAGGTAAAGAAACCCGAAACGATCAACTATCGGACTTTTAAACCTGAGAGAGATGGCTTGTTTTGTGCCAAAATCTTTGGACCAACCAAGGACTATGAATGTAATTGCGGTAAGTATAAGAGGTTAAAGCACCGAGGAGTGGTCTGTGAAAAGTGCGGGGTTGAGGTAATTCCCTCCCATGTTAGGAGAGAGAGGATGGGCCATATTGAACTGGCGTCTCCGGTTGCGCACATCTGGTTTTTAAGAAGTCTCCCCAGTAGAATTGGTAGTCTTCTTGATATGACCCTGAGGGATTTAGAAAAAGTTATCTACTTCGAACAGTACATCGTAATTGATCCTGGCACTACTTCGCTCACCAGAGGTGAACTGCTCACTGAGGAGAGATACCTCAAGGCGCTGGTGGAGTATGGCAAGAATTTTAAGGCAGGGATGGGTCCAGAGGCGGTAAGGGAGTTGCTTAGGAAACTTGATTTGGATGGGCTCTCTAAAAGTTTACGCAAAGAAATGAAAGAAACCGGGTCTGAAGCACGAAGTCAGAAATTAGCCAAGCGCTTAAAAATTATAGAGTCATTTAAAAACTCAGGTAATAAGCCTGAGTGGATGATCATCGAGGTTCTTCCCGTACTCCCCCCTGATTTGAGACCCTTGGTTCCCCTTGATGGGGGACGCTTTGCCACCTCTGATCTCAATGATCTCTATCGAAGGGTAATTAATAGAAACAATCGCTTGAAGAGGCTGCAAGAGCTCGACGCACCTGAAATTATTATCCGCAATGAGAAGAGAATGCTGCAAGAGGCGGTAGATGTATTATTTGATAACGGGAGAAGGGGAAAAACAGTTACCGGGCGAAACAAGAGACCTTTAAAATCTCTGAGCGATATGCTTAAGGGAAAACAGGGAAGATTTCGACAGAACCTTCTCGGTAAACGGGTAGACTACTCTGGGCGCACAGTGATCGTCATTGGCCCAGAATTGCGCCTCCACCAGTGTGGACTCCCCAAGAGGATGGCTATCGAACTATTTAAACCTTTTGTATACAATCGTCTCATTAAAAAGGGTTTTGCTACCACCATCAAAAGCGCTAAAAAGCTGGTGGAGAAGGAAACGCCGGAGGTGTGGGATGCGTTGGATGAGATAGTAAAAGAATATCCGGTATTACTTAACCGAGCACCTACCCTCCATCGATTGGGCATTCAGGCGTTTGAGCCTATTTTGATTGAGGGGAAGGCTATTCAACTCCATCCGCTAGTGTGTGCAGCGTTTAATGCTGACTTCGATGGTGATCAAATGGCGGTACATATTCCCATTGCAGTGGAGTCTCAGCTTGAAGCCCGGGTGCTGCTTATGTCAACCAACAACATTCTCTCTCCCGCTTCCGGGAAACCTATTATTGTTCCCACCCAAGACATCGTATTGGGTATCTACTATCTCACCCGGGAGAAAGAATCAGTGAAAGGTGAGGGTAAGGTTTTCTCTAACCCCGAAGAGGTGAGAATAGCCTACGATAATGGTGAAGTTGACCTCCACGCGAAAGCAAAGGTGAGGATGGAGGGTGAGTTAATTGAAACCACGGTAGGGAGGATTATGCTGTGGGAGATTGTCCCTAAGGAAATTCCCTTTGAGATGATAAACCGAGTCATGGGTAAAAAGGAGTTGGCTGACCTGATCAGCATTTGCTACAGGCTGTGCAAGGATAAAAAGACCGTCTTGCTCTCAGACCGTCTAAAGGATTTAGGGTATAAATACGCAACTCAGTCAGGGATTTCGATTTCCATCAGTGATATGATTATCCCCTCGAGGAAAGCTGAATTGATCGAGAGCGCTAACCGGGAGGTACAAGAAATTGAGAAACACTACAAAGACGGTCTCATCACCGATGGAGAGCGATACAATAAGGTAGTAGACATATGGGCGCAGGTGACCGAAAACGTATCTAAGGAGATGCTTAAAGAATTGGAAACGGAAACTATTATTGATAGGGAGGGAAATAAGAAGCTGGTTGCCAGTTTCAATCCTATCTATATGATGGCAGACTCTGGTTCCCGTGGGAGTGCCCAACAGATACGTCAGCTCGCGGGCATGAGGGGGTTGATGGCTAAGCCTTCAGGAGAGATTATAGAGACACCCATTACTGCAAATTTTAGGGAAGGCCTCAATGTATTGCAGTATTTTATCTCTACCCATGGTGCACGCAAAGGCTTAGCTGATACCGCTCTTAAGACTGCCAACTCCGGGTATCTCACGAGGCGGCTCGTTGATGTATCTCACGACTCTATTATCACTGAGTATGATTGCAGTACCATGGATGGGATTACTGTTGCCCCCCTCATTGAGGGCGGTGAGATTGTGGAACCTATTGGTGAGCGTGTTCTGGGGAGGGTAAGTCTGGAGGATCTGGTTGATCCCTTTACTGAAGAGGTAATTGCAAAAGCCAATCAGGAGATTGATGAGGACATTGTCGAGAAAATAGAACAGACGAGAATAGATCAGGTGAAGATCCGTTCGGTATTAACCTGTCAATCTAAGCGAGGGGTGTGTGCCCTCTGCTACGGGAGAGATTTGGCACGGGGAAGAATAGTTAGTATAGGAGAGGCGGTAGGCATTACTGCTTCCCAGTCCATAGGAGAACCGGGTACCCAGCTCACCATGCGGACCTTCCACATTGGAGGGACTGCCAGCAGGAGGGTTGAGCAGACAACACTCGAGGCAAAGCATGAGGGGCACGTCAAGTTCGTAAAACTTAACCTGGTGAGAGATCGACAGGGGGATCTGGTAGTGATGAATCGTAATGGTGAGATTGTAATTATAGATGAGAGCGGAAGAGAGCGGGAACGCTACGCTATCATCTATGGTGCTCACCTCAAGCTGAACGATGGAGCATATGTGAAAGGCAATGCACGGATTGCGGAATGGGATCCCTTCTACACCCCCATTGTGACGGAGGTTTCGGGTAAGGTAAAGTTTGGAGATATCGTGGAAGGAAAAACCATGCAGGAAAAACTGGATGAGGTGACCGGTTTCTCGAGCAAAGTTATCACCAGCACCAAAGACCTTGAGAGTCGTCCCCGCATCTCTATTAAGAATGAAGGGGGGAAGACTATTAAGCTCCATGGGGAAACCTATGCTCGATACTTCATGCCTGTTGGTGCTAACATTATGGTAAATGAAGGTGATGAGGTACAGGCGGGAGATGTTATTGCTAAGATCCCTCGCGAGACTACCAAGACCAAGGATATCACCGGTGGTTTGCCAAGGGTTGCTGAACTGTTCGAGGCGAGAACACCTAAAGAAAATGCTACCATTAGTGAAATAGATGGCATGGTATCTTTCGGGCAAGATGTAAAGGGCAAGCGGAGCCTTGTGGTGACCCCTGAGGTGGGTGAGCCGCTGGAGTATCTCATTGCCAAAGGTAAACACATCTGCGTGCATGAGGGGGATAAGGTGAAGGCAGGGGAACCTCTGGTAGATGGGTTAGTGAGTCCCCATGACATTCTCAGTATTTTAGGTGAAAAAGAGTTATCAAAATTTCTCGTGGATGAGGTGCAGGAAGTGTACCGGCTCCAAGGAGTAAAGATAAATGATAAGCACATTGAGGTTATAGTGCGGCAGATGCTGCGGAGGGTTAAGATAAAGGAGGTCGGTGACACAAGTTTCTTGGTGGGAGAACATGTGGAGAAACAAATTTTTGAAGAGGAAAATGAACGAATACGCAAAAAGGGTGGTCAACCTGCGATTGGTGAACCACTGCTCCTTGGGATTACCAAGGCTTCTTTGAGTACAGAAAGCTTTATCTCTGCTGCGTCCTTTCAGGAAACAACCAGAGTGCTCACTCAAGCTGCCTTGGAAGGGAAAACAGACTATTTGAGAGGCTTAAAAGAAAATACCGCGATGGGCAAACTGATCCCCGCAGGAACTGGGTTAACACGATACAGGAAACTGGAGATTAATGTGGAGGAAGAACCAGTAAAAAACTAAGGGGGATTCCATATTCTTTTAACAAAGTTATTGACAAATAAATTTTAATCTGTTAAAAAGAACGCTTTTCACTAGCAAACTTTTTGGAGAGAGTGATGCCTACCATTAACCAATTGTGCAGAAAGGGTCGTACCTCCATAAGGGTAAAAACTAAGGCCCCTGCACTTCAGTCCTCACCTCAAAAGCGGGGTGTATGTATTAGGGTATATACTACTACCCCCAAAAAGCCTAACTCAGCCTTGAGAAAGGTTGCACGGGTACGGTTAACCAATGGGATGGAGATTACGAGCTATATTCCAGGTGAGGGCCACAATCTTCAGGAACACTCCGTAGTGTTAGTACGTGGTGGGAGGGTAAAGGATCTCCCTGGGGTGAGGTATCACACCATTAGGGGTAAGCTCGACTCTATTGGTGTCCAAGATCGGAAGCAAGGTCGCTCAAAATACGGGACCAAACGACCAAAACAATAACCTAACGTTTCTTTTAGTTAAGAGAGGTTGTAATGCCCAGAAGAGGGATAGTGACCAAGAGGCACATTCTGCCCGACCCTAAATACAAAGACCAATTAGTCGCAAGGTTCATTAGTAAGATCATGTGGGAAGGGAAAAAGAGCAAAGCGGAATCAATTGTCTACGGGAGTTTCGACCTTATCGAACAAAGGACCAAATCAGATCCTCTCAAACTCTTTCGCAGCGCGCTGGATAATGTGAAACCGGTTATCGAAACTAAACCACGAAGGGTAGGTGGTTCTACCTATCAGGTTCCCGTAGAGGTGAGATCAAACCGGAGAGTAGGTTTAGCTATAAAGTGGATACTCTCTTTTGCACGAGAGCGCAAAGAGCAGTCTATGGAGGAAAGGCTTGCCGCTGAACTTATCGATGCTGCCAACAATCGAGGTTCTTCAATCAAGAAAAGGGAGGATACTCATAAAATGGCAGAGTCAAATAAAGCCTTCGCCCACTATCGGTGGTAACAAAAGGAATGTATAGTGATACACGCACGTGCACAGATTATGGCGAATGAGGAGTACAACCCTGTTGATAGCACAGCCCCTGCGGTAAAGGTGATTGAGTGTCATCCCCTGGATAGGGTGAGAAACATCGGGATAATAGCTCACATCGATGCAGGGAAGACCACCACTACCGAAAGAATACTCTATTATACGGGAGTTTCCTACAGGATGGGGGAGGTGCATGAGGGAACTGCTACCATGGACTGGATGGAGCAGGAACAGGAGCGGGGTATTACTATCACCTCTGCTGCAACTACCTGTTTCTGGCGGAATCACCATATCAATATCATCGACACCCCAGGTCATGTGGATTTTACCATGGAGGTAGAGCGATCCTTGAGGGTACTTGATGGAGCAGTGGTGGTGTTTTGCGGTGTGGGAGGTGTTGAACCCCAGTCGGAGACGGTGTGGAGACAGGCGGATAAGTACCTGGTACCACGCATTGCCTTCGTGAACAAATTAGACAGGGTGGGAGCTGATTTTTTTAGAGTGATCGAGATGATGGAACATCGCCTCCACGCCCACCCTTTAGCACTGCAACTCCCCTATGGTCAGGAAGAGAATTTTAGAGGTGTGATTGATCTCGTTGAGATGAAGGCTATCATATATGATGAAAATTCACTTGGCGTACACTACTCCTCGGAAGAGATTCCTCCTCATCTCCTCGAACTTGCTCACACCTCTAGGGCAAAGATACTTGAGGTAGCGGCAGATTATTCAGAGGGTGTAATGGAAAAATACCTTGCTGATTTCCCCATTCCCTCACATGAGATAAAGGCTGCCCTGAGAAGGGCGACCCTTGAGTTAAAAGTGGTACCAGTGGTGTGCGGGTCAGCCTTTAAGAATAAAGGCGTTCAGTCACTGCTTGATGGCATCGTTGACTACCTTCCCTCTCCCACCGATCTCCCGCCGGTGAAGGGGATTAATCTAGAGGGAGAGGAGGAGACGAGGGAGGCAAAGTATACCACACCATTTTCAGCACTTGCCTTTAAAACCATGAGCGATCCCTACATAGGGCAACTCACCTTTCTGAGGGTGTATTCAGGAAAGCTCACCAAGGGCTCCGTGGTGTATAACTCTCGGAAGAATAAGAGGGAAAAGATACACCGCATCTTGAAGGTGCATGCCAATAAGCGGGAAGAGACCCCTCAGGTCAGCGCAGGCGATATCGCTGCCGTCCCTTTGAAATATACTACCACCGGGGATACCCTCTGTAGTGAAGAGTATCCCCTGCTGCTCGAGCAAATTGAGTTTCCCCACACCGTGATTTCAGTTGCCATTGATCCCAAAGCAAAATCTGATCAAGAGAAGTTGATGGATTCCCTAAGGAGACTCTCAATGGAAGATCCTTCCTGTAGTGTCCACTTCGATGAAGAGACGGAACAGACCATCGTTTCGGGAATGGGTGAATTACACTTGGAGATCATTGCTGACCGATTGCAGCGTGAGTTTTCGGTAGATACTATCATCGGTAAACCAGAAGTTGCCTATAAAACAACTATCACTAAAAAATGCAAAGTGGAGGGGAAATTCATCCGTCAAAGTGGAGGCCGTGGTCAGTACGGTCATGTCTGGCTTGAGGTTAAACCATTGGAGAGGGGAACAGGTGTCATTTTTATCGATAAGATTATAAAAGGTATCATTCCCAAAGAATATATTACCGCAGTTAAAAAAGGAGTACTTGAGGCTGCAGAAAAGGGAGTGCAGGGAGGATTTCCCGTAGTAGACATAAGCATTACCCTCTATGATGGCTCCTATCACTCTGTGGATTCCTCCGAACTCGCTTTTAAAACTGCCTCTTCTAAGGCGTTTAAGCGAGGGGTGACCAGTGGCGCTCCAGTACTCTTGGAGCCACTCATGTCACTAGAGGTAGCTACCCCTGAGGAGTTCCTTGGCGAACTCATGGGTGACGTTAGCTCTCGGCGAGGCAGGATCGTTTCTATGGAAGTTCGTAATCGGATTGCCCAGGTGAGGGCTGAAATCCCGCTTGCTGAAACCTTTGGTTACACGACGGTGCTGCGTTCCCTAACTCAGGGAAGGGCGCACCATACCCTTTCCTTCATTCGGTACCAGGAGACACCGCATAGTATCGCAGAAGCTATTGTATCACACCTACCATGTGCACGGTAATTTATGCACCATAACATAGGAGGCAGGAGCGATGTCTAAGAAGAAGTTTGAGAGGCGGAAGCCGCACATTAACGTAGGGACGATAGGGCACGTTGATCATGGGAAGACGACGCTGACGTCGGCGATCACGAAGGTACTGGCGTTGAAGGGGCAGGCAGAGTTTATGGCGTATGATCAGATAGACAAGGCGCCGGAGGAGAAGGAGCGGGGATTGACGATAGCCATAGCGCACGTAGAGTATGAGACAGGGAAGCGACACTATGCGCACATAGATTGTCCGGGGCATGCGGATTACATTAAGAACATGATTACTGGGGCGGCGCAGATGGATGGGGCGATTTTGGTAGTGAGTGCGGCGGATGGGCCGATGCCACAGACGCGGGAGCACATTTTGTTGGCGAGGCAGGTGAGGGTGCCGTCGATCGTGGTATTTTTGAATAAGGTAGATATGGTAGATGACAAGGAGCTGTTGGAGTTGGTGGAGTTAGAGGTGAGGGAGTTGTTGAGCAAGTATGATTTTCCTGGGGATGAGATACCGGTGGTGAAGGGGAGTGCGGTGAAGGCGATGGAGTCGAGTTCAAAGGATGCGAATGTGGAGGAGTATAAGTGCGTGTGGGAGTTAATGGATGCGGTAGACAGTTACATACCGCAGCCGATGAGGGAAGTGGAGAAGCCGTTTTTGTTACCGATAGAGGATGTTTTTAGCATATCGGGGAGAGGGACGGTAGTGACGGGGAGAGTGGAGCGGGGGAAGGTGAAGATAGGTGAGGAGGTAGAGATTGTAGGGATACGGGCGACGCAGAAGACGGTGTGCACCGGGGTAGAGATGTTTCGCAAGATATTGGATGAGGGGGTAGCGGGAGACAACGTAGGGGTATTGTTACGTGGGACGAAGCGTGAGGAGGTAGAGCGTGGTCAGGTGGTAGCGCATCCTGGGAGTATCACGCCGCACACGAAGTTTAAGGCGCAGGTATACATATTGACGAAGGAGGAGGGGGGAAGGCACACGCCATTTTTCAATGGATATCGGCCGCAGTTTTATTTTAGGACGACGGATGTGACGGGAAATGTGACGTTACCGGAGGGGGTAGAGATGGTGATGCCTGGGGATAATGTAGAGATGAGGGCGGAGTTGATAATGCCGATTGCGTTGGAGAAGGAGTTGAGGTTTGCGATACGAGAGGGAGGTAAGACGGTAGGGGCAGGGGTGATCTCTGAAGTAGTGGAGTGAACAAAAAGCATCTCAGGAAATAGTAAAGATTGTTGGTGAGGGGAGTAGTAATGAGTGAACAGAAGATAAGGATTCGTTTAAAGGCCTATGATCATAGGCTGTTAGACAAGTCTGCTGAAGAGATTCTGGAAACAGCGAGACGAACGGGAGCGAAAGTGATAGGTCCCATCCCCTTACCTACAGTGATCAATAAATTCTGTGTGCTACGCTCCCCCCATGTTGATAAGAAATCGCGAGAACAGTTTGAGATGAGAACACATAAGAGGCTTCTCGATATATTAGAACCTACGCAGCAAACAGTTGATGCATTGATGAGATTGGATCTCTCAGCCGGTGTTGATGTAGAAATCAAATTATAAGAAGCTTTCACACTTGTAGGGAGCATACAGAAGGTGGCGTTAGGATTGATAGGAAAAAAATTGGGAATGACACAGCTTTTCTCTGATGAGGGAAGGGTCATTTCCATCACGGTAATTGAGGCAGGTCCTTGTTCTGTGGTTCAGGTAAAGCGTAAGGAGAGAGAGGGGTATAATGCCCTGCAATTAGGTTTTCTTCCCAAAAAGGTGGGCAGAGTGAGTAAGCCTTTGCAGGGTCATTTCAAAAACGCTGGTGGTGCCTTCTATCATCTTAAAGAGTTTATGGTAGATGATATCAATCCCTACCAGTTGGGACAGCAGATAAATCTAGAAATATTTCAGGTAGGGGAGAAGGTAACGGTAACGGGTGTGAGCAAGGGGAAAGGATTTGCGGGAGGGATGAAGCGGTGGGGATTTAAGGGTGGCCCTGGTTCTCACGGCTCAACCAGCCATCGTGCTCCCGGCTCTATAGGGGCAAGCGCGTATCCCTCACGAGTATTTAAGGGTAAGAGGCTTCCCGGACATCAAGGTGCAGCCACGGTAACGATTGAAAACCTGGAAATTGTTGATCGAAGAGTAGAAAAAAACCTGCTCTTCCTCAGGGGCGCGGTGCCCGGTGCGAAGAATGGTATGGTAATAATTAAACCTTCGAAGAGGTTTGCCGCAAAGATAGCAGATAAGAAGTGAGGGTATAAGTTTCAGTGGATATATATAATATTAATAAAGAAAAGGTATCTCAGATTGAGTTAGATGAAAAGGTTTTCGGCTGTGAAGTGAAGCCACACCTTCTCTACGAGGTAGTCAGGATGCAGCTTGCCAATAGGAGAAGAGGTACTGCATCTACCAAGAACAGGGCACTGATTAGTGGTGGTGGAAAGAAACCTTGGCGGCAAAAGGGTACAGGTCGAGCGAGGGCTGGTTCTATCAGATCACCCCTCTGGAGGGGTGGTGGTACAATATTTGGCCCCCTGCCAAGGGATTATTCCTATAGAGTAAACAAAAAGGTTAGAAAATTGGCCTTGTGTTCTGCCTTAAGTAGCAAATTAAAAGAAAATAAATTACTGGTTTTTGAAGGTTTTCAGCTCCCTGAGATAAAGACAAAAAACTTTCTCAAGGTGCTTCACCAATTTGATATAGAAAGCGCACTTATTGTAGATGATGCCAATCTCACCTTGGAGAAGTCTGCACGTAATGTTCCATTGGTTAAGGTGTTGAGGCCTGAAGGGCTCAATGTCTATGATATCCTCAGGTATGAAAATTTAATCATTACCCATTCCTGTTTAGAAAAAATAGTAAGGAATGTATCGCTATGATAGATTACTATGGTATTTTAAGGAAGCCTCTTATTACCGAAAAAAGCAATTCCATGAAAGATTCTTTGAATCAGATTACCTTTGAAGTTGCTATAAGAGCCAACAAAATAGAGATTAAAAAGGCGGTGGAAAAGCTTTTTAAAGTACATGTGGTAAGAGTACATACCATCAATTTTCAGGGTAAGAAAAAGAGGATGGGGAAATCACAAGGAAAGAAACCTGATTGGAAAAAGGCGATTGTCACCTTGAGGGAAGGAGAACTCATAGAGTTTTTTGAAGGGGTATAGTGAATTACTACCTTTCGCCCCCTCTCATAAGGTACTATAAAAATGGCAGTTAAGACGTATAAACCAACATCACCAGGCAGAAGGTTTCACGTTGGTGCAACCTTTGAGGAATTGACTCGGTCCGGACCAGAGAAACGCCTGATTCGTCCTCTCACTAAGAGCGGCGGGCGGAACTTCATGGGACGTATTACCTGCAGACATAGAGGTGGAGGACATAAGAGGTTATATCGGATCATTGATTTTAAAAGGGATAAGTATAATATACCCGCTAAGGTAGCAGGCATCGAATATGACCCAAACCGCTCTGCCCGTATTGCACTGCTCAACTACCTGGATGGGGAAAAGAGGTATATCCTTGCGCCCTCTGAATTAAAAATGGGCGATACCGTACTATCGGGTGAGCAAGTAGATATCAAACCGGGGAATGCCCTCCCCTTAAGGAACATCCCCCTCGGAGCACTCATTCACAACGTGGAACTCAAACCCAAGAAGGGAGCGCAGTTGATACGGAGCGCGGGAGGTTATGGTCAGCTCTTAGCCAAAGAAGGTAGTTATGCCCAGATCAGGCTTCCCTCAAACGAGGTGCGGATGGTGCACCTTGAGTGCTATGCGACGATTGGCCAGGTTTCAAATCTCGATCATGAAAATATAGCGAGAGGCAAAGCGGGAAGAACGCGATGGTTGGGAAGAAGACCCAAGGTGAGAGGGGTTGCGATGAATCCGGTTGATCACCCTTTAGGAGGGGGGGAAGGGAAGACCTCGGGTGGTCGACATCCGGTCACCCCCTGGGGTGTACCGACCAGGGGGTTTAAGACCAGAGATAGGAAAAAACCCAGTAGTAAGTATATCATTAGAAAGAAGAAGTAGATGAACATGCATCCTACTATGATAATCCGAGAGGTGAAATAATGCCGCGTTCGGTAAAAAAGGGCCCCTATGTGGAGGAAAGCCTTTGGCGAAAGGTGGTGGCCGCCAAAGAAACCTCAAGCCAGAAGGTGATTAAAACCTGGTCACGTCGATCAACTATCGTGCCAGAAATGATTGGTTTCACCTTTGCGGTACATAACGGGAAAAAATTTATCCCCGCGTTTGTTACTGAAGACATGGTTGGCCATAAACTGGGTGAGTTTTCTCCCACCCGAACGTTTCATGGCCATTCTGGTGATAGGAAACAAGCTAAGGTAAAGACAGAAAAATAGTCTGTAGGGGTCATTACTACCATGGAAACAGTTGCTCGTGCACGATACCTAAGAATTTCTCCCCGTAAGGCTAGGCTGGTTGTGGATCTTATCAGAGGGAAAAAGGTGGGAGAAGCACTCCATATTCTCGCATTCACCCCTAAAGCCTCAGCACCTCTCATCTCTAAAGTGTTAAAGTCTGCTATCGCCAATGCAGGGCAGAAGAAAGGTGTTGATGTAGATACCCTAAGGGTAAAGTCCATTTTTGTTGATGAGGGGCCGACCATGAAGAGGTTCCATGCGAGGGCTATGGGGAGGGCAGCGAGAATTCTCAAGAGGACAAGTCATATAAAAATTATCATAGAGGAGAGTTGATTGTTTATTTTAAGGAGGGAAGACCTTGGGACAGAAGGTTAATCCGATAGGATTACGCATCGGGATCAATAGGACCTGGGTTTCACGATGGTATGCAGAGAAAGACTATGCGAGACTGTTACACGAAGATATCGCCATCAGAAAGTATCTTAAAAAAAAGCTCTATCAAACAGGTGTTTCTAAGATAGAGATTGAACGTGCAGCCAATAAAGTGAAAATAAATATTTACACCTCTCGTCCAGGAATGGTCATCGGAAGGAAGGGTGCTGAAATAGATCAGCTGAAGAAGGAACTGCAATTACTCACGGACAAGGAGATTTACATTAATATTCACGAGGTGCAAAAACCGGAACTCGATGCTCAACTGGTTGCGGAAAATGTCGCATTGCAGCTGTTGAGAAGGGTTGCCTTCAGACGCGCCATGAAGCGCAGTGTTACCACCTCACTGAAAATGGGCGCACTGGGGGTAAAAATTTCCTGTTCGGGAAGACTGGCGGGGGCAGAGATCGCACGGAGTGAATGGTATCGGGAGGGGAGAGTTCCACTGCAAACGCTCCGTGCTCATATTGACTATGGCTTTACCGAGGCGCTCACTACCTATGGTATTATTGGGGTAAAGGTGTGGATTAACCGGGAACAACCCGCGGCTCCTCGCACAGCGAAATAAAAGGGGTTGAAGTGTGTTAGCACCTAAAAAGGTAAAATACAGAAAGCAGCAGAGAGGAAAAATGAGGGGGATTGCTTCAAAAGGGTGCAATCTCTCCTTTGGCGACTATGGTTTACAGGCCCAAGAGTGCGGCTGGTTGACCTCGAAACAGATTGAGGCAGCACGAATAGTGATTACACGTCACATAAAGAGGATAGGACGGGTTTGGATTAGAGTGTTTCCTGACAAACCCATCACTAAAAAACCAGCTGAGACCAGAATGGGCAAAGGCAAGGGAGACCCCTCAGAATGGGTTGCGGTGGTGAAACCTGGAAGAATCCTCTACGAAATGGAGGGTATTTCCAAAGAGGTTGCTCAGGAAGCGTTTAGATTAGCTGCTCATAAGCTTCCCCTCGCAACGAGATTCCTCTCACGGAGTTGAAGTATGAAAGTGAGTGAACTTAAGGAACTCACCCTTGAGGAATTACAACAACGGGTACTCGATCTCTCGGAAGAGTTGTTCAATTTAAAATTTCAGCTGGCTACCTCTCAACTTGAAAACAAGATGCGGGTTGCCCAGGTGAAAAAAGATCTCGCAAGGGTAAAGACACTTATCAGAGAGAAACAGAGATAGTGGTGAGTTAGTACTAATAGTGGGTTTACATTATGAGCGAGCGAAGAGTAAGAAAAACAGTAGTGGGTGTAGTGGTAAGTGATAAGATGGACAAAACAGTGGTGGTGGGAAGCACCCGTCTGGTGAGGCATCCAAAGTACAAAAAACTAACAAAGAGGAGAGCTACCTACAAGGCTCACGATGAAAAGAATCAGTGTAAGGTGGGAGATACGGTGGTGATTGTTGAGACCCGTCCCTTGAGTAAGCTCAAGCGGTGGAGGGTGAGAGAAATTATAGAAGAAAAAAGATAAATTTTTATCTTTAGAACACACAACACGCTATCATTCATTGACGTTATGATTCAAGAACAAACAGTATTAGAAGTTGCCGATAACTCTGGTGCAAAAAAGCTTTTTTGTATCAAGGTGCTGGGTGGGACAAGGAGGAGATATGCCACTGTGGGAGACATCATCATAGTATCTATACGGGAGGCTATTCCTAACTCAAAAGTGAAAAAAGGGTCAGTGGCACGGGCGGTGGTGGTTCGCACTACCAAAGAGGCGAGAAGACCTGATGGAACTTACATCCGTTTTGGAGATAATTCAGCAGTCCTCATCAACCCCCAAAATGAACCAATGGGCACTCGTATCTTTGGACCGGTAGCACGAGAATTGAGGGCTAGAAATTTTATGAAAATCATCTCGCTCGCTCCCGAAGTGCTCTAGAGACGGGATTTTTCCCTCAAGGGGGATAAGGTATGTCAGTAAAGTTTAATATGAAGAAGGGTGATCAAATAAAAGTTATTGCAGGCAAAGAGAGGGGAAAGACGGGGAAAATACTCAGGGTAATCCCTAAGAAGAAGAGCGTGGTGGTTGAGAAGATCAATATGGTGAAGAGGCATAGCCGACCAACTGCTAAAACAAGGCAAGGTGGCATCATTGAGAAGGAAGCACCTCTCCACATCTCCAATGTGATTGTTATCTGTTCCAAGTGCAATGCCTCGGTGAAGGTGGGACGGAAGCTTTTAGAGGATGGGAAGAGGGTGAGATATTGTAAAAAGTGCGGTGAGCTCATTGACCTATAGCTCATAGGAGGCTCTCTCACAGGGACCAGATATGGATAGACTAAGAGAACGCTATAGCAAAGAAATCCTTCCCAAACTGATGAAGGAGTTTAACTATAAGAACAGTTTAGAGGTTCCACGTTTGCACAAAATAGTGGTGAACATGGGTTTGGGTGAGGCGATTCAGAACATAAAGGTCTTAGATTCTGCTGCCAGTGAACTCATGGCAATCACTGGTCAGAAGCCGATATTTACTAAGGCTAAAAAATCCATTGCAAACTTCAAGCTTCGAAAGGGGATGACCATCGGGTGTATGATTACCCTCCGGAGAGAGAGAATGTACGCATTTTTTGATCGGCTGATCAACATTACACTCCCCCGAGTGAGAGATTTCAGGGGTGTGTCGAGCAAGTCGTTTGATGGGAGAGGAAACTATTCATTGGGGATTAAGGAACAGATTATTTTCCCCGAAATTGAGTATGACAAGATTGACAAAATAAAGGGGTTGAATATCAGTGTTGTCACCACCGCCAAAACGGACGAAGAGGGTAAGGCTCTCTTAGGGTTGCTCGGTATGCCCTTCAGGGATTAGCAGGTGCTTAAGTTCTAAGACTAGTGAAATGGTGAGGTAGACGTGTGGCAAAGAAATCTTTAATTGCAAAGGCAAAGCGACCAAAGAAATTTCTGGTGAGGGATTATAATCGCTGTCCCCTCTGTGGGAGACCGAGGGCTTACTATAGAAAATTTGATATGTGTAGAATCTGCTTCAGGAAATTAGCCTCTCAAGGTGAGATCCCCGGTGTTATTAAATCCAGTTGGTAATTGAACCGTGTGTGAGGAAAGCAGTCATGCTTACTGATTCCATTGCTGATATGTTGACCAGAATAAGGAATGGGAATAAGGCAAAATTTGAGAAGGTTGATATCCCTTCTTCCCGATTGAAAGTGAATGTCGCGAGTCTTTTAAAAAGAGAGGGGTATGTAAAGGACTTTAAAATAGTAAGTGACAATCATATAAAAACATTGCGGGTCTTTCTCCGCTACGATGAACGCAACCATCCTTTCATCACTGGTCTCAAGAGGGTGAGCAAACCAGGATTGAGGGTATATGCCCGTAAAGATGGCATCCCTTCGGTGATGAGTGGTATGGGGGTTGCGATTCTTTCAACTTCAAAGGGTGTGATGACAGACAGCGAGGCACGACGTCTCGATATAGGTGGGGAAGTCCTCTGCTTTGTGTGGTGAGGGAACACAAGACTGACGAGCAAAAACATATATTTCCTAGGTGCCGCTAAGGAGTTACACGATGTCGCGGATTGGAAAATTGCCTGTTTCTATTCCTCAAGAAGTAAAAGTCATAGTAGATAATGCTTTGGTGAGGGTAGAGGGGCCAAAGGGAAGCTTAACCCAAACGCTCCCTCCGGAAGTGAGTGTCTCAGTGGTGGGGGATACGGTAGTGGTTGCACTAAAGGCCTCCCATAAGAAGTGTAGCGCCGTCCATGGACTCACCCGCAGTCTGGTTGCGAACATGGTTATGGGTGTGAGCAAAGGGTTTGAGAAGACCTTAGAGCTGATTGGTATTGGGTATCGTGTTGAGCTTAAGGGGAGAAGGCTTCAGCTCAACGTGGGGTACAGTCACCCCATCCTCTTTGATCTTCCGACTGGTATCACTGCCCGGGTTGAGGGTCAGACAAAAATTACCCTTGAGGGTGCCGACAAACAGCTCGTAGGGGAGACCTCCGCAATTATTAGGAGATTCAAAAAACCGGAACCTTACAAAGGAAAAGGCATTAGGTATGCTAATGAAATGATTAAGACAAAGATAGGTAAGAAGGGAATTAAATAGTATAAACGTTGTATATGGATTGGGAGGCGGAAATTGCCATGTCCCCTCGATTAGAAAAAGCAGATGCGTTGCTCAGACGTAAGCTAAGGGTACGAAGGAAGATCAAGGGAACACCAGATCAACCTCGACTGAGTGTGTACCGGAGTAACAAACACATGTATGCCCAGGTGATTGACGATATCTCTGGTCGTACCTTTGTGTGTGCCTCTACATTGAGCTCCGAACTAAAGGGTGCGCTTAAAAATCTTGGTAATGTGGAGGCAGCTAAAAAGGTAGGTACGCTCATTGCTCAAAAATGCTTAGCAAAAAATATTACTGCGGTAGTGTTTGATCGTAATGGATTTTTATTTCATGGGAGGGTCAAGGCCTTAGCTCAGTCGGCTCGAGAAGGTGGCCTCCATTTTTAATAGGATGCTACAATTACGGTTTCTTTTTTTAGGGAGGTGAGTGATTGTCTATCGTAAATCTCAGTGAGTTAAATTTGATAGATAGGGTGGTCAATATCAGCAGGGTGGCAAAGGTGGTGAAGGGCGGTCGTCGATTCAGTTTCAGTGCGATTGTGGTAGTGGGTGATGGCAATGGCTGGGTCGGTTACGGTCTTGGGAAGGCTAATGAGGTTCCAGAAGCGATACGAAAGGGAGTAGATCAGGCAAAGAGAAACCTCATGCAGATTCCTATTGTGAATGGAACCATCCCCTGTGAGATTATTGGCCAGTATGGAGCGAGCAATGTATTCTTAAAACCTGCCTCTGAAGGGACAGGGGTCATTGCTGGTGGAGCGGTCAAGGCAGTCATTGAATCTGCCGGGATTAAAAATATACTTACTAAATGTCTGGGATCAAATAACCCTCATAACACCATCAGGGCAACGTTTGAAGCCTTTAAAAGGATTAGGAGAAAGGAAGAGATGTATAAAAAGCTGAGCATGGTGGAGGGTAGTGCATAAGCAATGTATACCGATCAAACCTTGATGAGGTATTATGAGTAAGGAATTGAAAATCACCCTTATAAAGAGTGCAATTGGTCGGCCCCAAAAGCATAGGTTGACCGTTAAGAGTCTTGGATTACATAAGATCCATGAGACGGTAGTGTTGAAAGACACACCCCAGGTGAGAGGGATGATTAAAAAGATATCTTACCTGGTGAAAGTCGATGAATAGGTAAAGTGTGCTGAGATGAAAGTCAATCAATTGAGCCCTCCTCAGGGAGCGGTAAAGCAGAGGAAGCGGGTAGGTAGAGGTCCTGGTTCAGGACATGGCAAGACGGCATGCCGTGGTCACAAAGGTTGGAATGCACGTTCAGGCGGAGGAGCCCCCCCCGGTTTTGAGGGAGGGCAGATGCCACTTCAGCGGAGAATACCTAAGAGGGGTTTCCACAGCCTTTTTAAAAAAAGGTATGCCATTATTAATATTAGGGATTTGACTAAGTTCGAAAAAGGCAGTGTGGTGGATACAGACACCCTCATTACCTCGGGTGTCGTCAAAAAGTCTCCTGCAGGAATAAAACTTCTTAGTGAGGGCACCATCGCCTATCCCCTTACCCTAAGGGTCCATGCCTTTAGTAAAGCGGCAAGGGAAAAGATTGAAGCAGTGGGAGGAAAGGTGGAGATTATTTAGCCATGGTTGGTGGTTTTCAAAATATCCCTAAAATTCCAGAGCTAAGAAAGCGTGTAGTTATTACTCTCTTGCTGCTCGCAGTGTACCGAATAGGCATATATGTTCCTACTCCGGGTATCGATACCCGGGCCCTTATGGCATTTTTTGAACAGGCCAAAGGAACCCTCTTTGAGCTCTTTAATATGTTTTCGGGTGGTGCCTTGGAAAACTTTTCAGTATTTGCCCTAGGCATTATGCCCTATATTAGCGCTACCATTATCATTCAGCTTTTGACGGTGGTGATTCCCTACCTGGAGAAACTCTCTAAGGAGGGAGAAGCGGGTCGTAAAAAGATTACCCAGTATTCACGCTATGGAACAGTCCTCATAAGCATAATCCAGGGTTTTGGAATAAGTGTGATGCTTGAAAAAATGGCCGGACCTGGAGGAGAAAGTGTAGTGCTCACTCCCGGATGGTCTTTCAGGATAATGACCATCATCACCTTGACGGCAGGGACAGCCTTCATTATGTGGCTGGGGGAACAGATAACGGAGAGAGGCATAGGGAATGGAATCTCACTCATTATCTTTGCCGGCATCGTGGCGAGAATGCCTTCTGCGGTTGGCAATATGTTGAGGCTTTACCGAACTGGTGAGATGGCACCCCTCTTCATCTTATTCATTTTTGCCTTGATGGTGGTGGTGGTAGGTGCAATCATTTTTTGTGAGCAGGGGCAACGTCGTATCCCTGTCCAATACGCCAAAAGAGTGGTGGGAAGGAAGATGTATGGTGGACAAAGCACTCATCTGCCCTTGAAGATTAATATTTCGGGAGTGATTCCTCCCATTTTTGCCTCTTCCATTTTAATGTTCCCCTTAACCATTACCAACTTTATGCCTAAGGATATCTTAGAAGCTTATCCCTGGATTAAATTTATACTAGACAGTTTAGGCCCCTCTCATCTTTTATACAATTTCTTCTATGTGTTTTTCATAATTTTCTTTTGCTACTTTTATACCGCGGTAATCTTTAATCCGGTTGATGTCGCTGATAACATGAAGAAATATGGTGGTTATATCCCTGGCATAAGGCCTGGTAAAAAAACCTCTGATTATATCGATAGGGTGCTCACCAGAATTACCTTGGGTGGAGCCCTCTACCTCTCTATAGTGTGTGTGTTGCCTTCTCTACTTATCTATAAGGCTAATGTACCTTTCTATTTTGGAGGTACGGCGCTATTAATTGTAGTGGGGGTTGCACTAGATACGGTATCGCAAATTGAATCACACATGTTAACCCGTCACTACGAAGGCTTTTTGAAAAAGGGACACATTAAGGGTAGACGTTAAACATAAAGTTTTTAAGGTACTAAACGAGGAATCATAAACCGACAAACTATACAAGAAGATGTGCGTATGAAACTCATTCTCCTTGGCCCACCAGGCTGTGGAAAGGGAACACAGGCAAAGCTGCTGATTGACACCTATCGAATTCCCCAAATATCAACCGGGGATATTTTGAGGGAGGCAGTGAGGAAGGGTTCCCCTCTAGGACTTGAAGCAAAAACATACATGGATAAGGGGTTACTTGTTCCTGATTCCCTGGTGATTAAGATTATTGAGGAGCGTCTGGGACAATCTGACTGTGAGCGTGGTTTTGTGTTGGATGGATTCCCCCGCACGGTTGCACAGGCGGAAGCATTGGATACCACACTGGCTCAACGGGAAGTAGCTATTGAACACGTGTTGAGCATTGAGGTTGATGAGGGAGCGCTTATAAAGAGGCTCACCGGGAGAAGGAGCTGTAGACGGTGCGGAGAGAGTTTCCACATAGTCTTTAATTCACCCAAGAAAGATGGGGTGTGCGATAAGTGTCAGGGAGAGCTCTACCAAAGGGATGATGATAAAGAAGAAACTATCAGAAACCGTTTACAGGTATATCAGTCACAAACTGCGCCCCTTATTAACTTTTATAAAAGGAAGGGAATCCTCCGATCCATCGACGGGATGGGCAGTATCGAGGAGATAGCCACAAGGATTGTAACAGTTCTTAATCACTAGCGTTTCTCTCTTCAATTTAAAAACTTTTTACGTGAGAAATGGCAAAAGAGGAATCGATTGAATTTGAGGGCACGGTGCTGGAGTCATTGCCCAATGCGATGTTCAGGGTGGATCTAGATAATGGTCATAGGGTGCTCGGCCACATTTCAGGTAAAATGAGGATGCACTACATCAAGATTCTTCCTGGAGATAGGGTTACCGTGGTATTTTCTCCCTATGATTTAACTCGGGGAAGGATTATCCATCGCAAAAAATGATACTATACCCGCTCCCCTATTCACCGAACGAGGAGAGAAGATGTGAAAGTTAGATCTTCTGTAAAAAAGATATGCGGCAAGTGTAAAATTATTAAGCGCAGGGGTGTTGTCCGCGTAATCTGTGAGAAGCCCAAGCACAAACAGAGACAGGGATAGGTACCACAAAAGGGGTTTAGCATGGCACGTATTGCGGGAGTTGATCTTCCAAAAAATAAGAATATTGAAATTGCTCTCACCTACATCTATGGGATTGGGAGATCAAGTTCAAGAAAAATCTTAAGCCAGCTAGGGATTGATCCTCTCAAGAACTCAGATCGAATGGATGAGCAGGAGGTAGCACGCATACGAGAGGTGATAGAGAGTTCCTATAAAGTCGAAGGTGACTTACGGAGAGAAATCTCCATGAGTATTAAAAGGTTAAGAGACCTGGGTGCCTACAGGGGAATTCGCCATAGAAAATCATTACCGGTGAGAGGGCAGAGAACCCACACCAATGCGAGGACACGAAAAGGGCCCAGGCGAAAACTGGTAGGGAAAAAAAGCCAAACCAAAGAAAAATCTACCGCAGGAGCATAAATGACCGAGGGAAAGAAAAAGCTTATTAAAAAGAAAAAAGAAAAGAAAAACATCCAAAACGGCATTGCCCACATTCAATCCACTTTTAACAATACCATCATTACCATTACGGATATGAGTGGTAATGTGATTGCGTGGTCCAGTGCGGGGGTGAAGGGATTTAAGGGCTCTCGAAAGAGTACCCCCTATGCTGCCCAACAGGCGGCAGAAGATGTAGCCAAAAAGGCAATGGTACATGGACTCAAGAATCTGGAGGTACATATCAAAGGTCCAGGGTCGGGGAGGGAAGCGGCGTTGCGTTCTCTTCAAGCGATGGGATTGAGTATAAAGTTGATTAGAGATGTGACACCAATACCTCACAATGGATGTAGGCAACCAAAGAGGAGACGAGTGTAACTAACCTTAAAACTTAATGGGGAGTATGCATTGGCAAGATATAGGGGTCCGTTGTGTCGATTGTGTCGAAGAGAAGGCATAAAACTTTTCCTTAAGGGTGAACGATGCTACACTGATAAGTGTGGTATTGAACGCAGAAATTATGCTCCTGGACAACATGGCCGTGCGCGCGCTAAGCATTCTGATTACGGTAATCAATTAAGGGAAAAGCAGAAGGTAAAGCGGATTTACGGTATATTAGAGAAGCAGTGCCGGAGCTACTTTAGAAAAGCCTCACGGATGAAAGGTATCACCGGTGGGAATTTCTTAGTGCTCCTTGAGAGAAGGTTGGATAATGTGGTGTATCGTTTAGGTTTTACCAACACTCGCAATGAAGCCCGACAACTAATAAGCCACAGGCACTTTCTGGTGAATGATAAACCAGTCACTATCCCCTCCTACTTGCTTAAGCCAGGAGACACCGTGGAGCTAAAGGAAAAAAGCACAAAGGTTTCCAGAGTAACAGAATCGCTCGCATCGGTTGAGAGACGGGGTATACCACGGTGGTTAGAGCTGGACAAGGGACATTTTAAGGGAAAATTGTCTGATCTCCCCTCCAGAGAAGAGATTACCACGCCTATCAATGACCAACTTATCGTTGAGCTTTTTAGCAGACACATTTAACTATTGTTACATTTTTAAGAGGCACTACCATGCATAGAAACTGGCAGAGTTTAGTAAAACCCAGGGGGTTGGAACCAGAATTAGAAACACTCACTGACTTCTATGGTAGGTTTTCCGCAGAGCCTCTTGGGAGAGGTTATGGAATTACCATAGGAAATTCACTTCGGAGAATTTTACTCTCCTCCATTCAGGGTGCTGCCATTACCTCGGTGAGGATCAAAGGGATACTTCATGAATTCTCAACCATCCCAGGGGTAAAAGAGGATGTCACTGATATTGTGTTGAATTTAAAAGAGGTGAGACTGAAACTGTTTTCTGAAGGTCCTGAAATTATTAAAATTAAAAAAAAGGAAGAGGGAGAGGTAAAAGCAAGAGACATCATTACCACCAATAGTGTCCACATCTTGAATCCTGATTTACATATTGCCACCATCTCAAAAGATGCAGAACTGGATATGGAAATGGTGGTAAAACAGGGTAAGGGATATGAGCCTGCTGAGAGGAATAAAGACGAAAATCAACCAGTGGGAACTATCCCCATCGATTCCATTTTTTCTCCCATTAAAAAGGTTAACTACAACGTGACCCATGCGCGCGTGGGGCAAATCACCGATTATGATCGACTAGCCTTAGAGGTGTGGACTGATGGAAGCATACGACCAGATGATGCCATTGCCTATGCAGCGCGTATTTTGCAAGATCAGCTAACCATTTTTATTAACTTTGAAGAGGAACCGGTCGCAATAGGGCCAGAGATGATTGAAGAAAAACCCAAATTTAACGAGAACCTCTATAGGAGCATTGAAGAGTTAGAGCTCTCTGTGCGTTCCGCTAACTGTTTAAAAAATTCTAACATTAAAAATATATGGGAGCTAGTGCAAAAGACGGAAACTGAGATGTTAAAAACTAAAAACTTTGGTAGGAAGTCGCTCAATGAAATCAAAGAAATCCTCAGTGAGATGGGACTCAGCTTAGGAGTCAAGCTTGCCAATTTCCCTCCTGCGGTGGAAAAGGAGAGAGACGAAGAAAAGCAGAAATCAAAAAAAAAATAGCCTAGAGGGAAGTAAAAAGTATGCGGCACTTGAAGGAAGGAAGAAAACTGGGGAGAACGTCGAGCCACAGGAGAGCCCTTTTGAGGAATATGGTTTCATCACTCTTTGAGCATGAGAAGATAGAAACCACCGATGCCAAGGCCAAAGAGCTGAGAAAAATTGCTGATAAGATGATTAGCTGGGGTAAGAGGGGTGACGTGCATGCGAGGCGTCAGGTTTTAAAGATCATTGGTAGTAAGAAAATTGTTCAGAAGTTATTTAATACCATTGCTCCTCGTTTTGAAAAAAGGAAAGGAGGATATACGAGGATCCTCAAGGTAAGGAGAAGGAAGGGTGATAACGCACCCCTCTCCATTATTGAGCTTATTCCCCTAGAGGAATTTAAGTCTACCGTACGAGGATCAAAAAAAGCAAAAGGGGAATCGGCGAAGGAATCTATGAGCACGAAGTAGTAGCCTTACCTGCCAGCGGCACTCCCTAGAGAACCATACCCACCACAGATTTTTTATTACCACCGTCTTCATGATCCTCCCAAATCTTTTGTATTGACACATAAAATTAAAAATTATAACATGGTACAACTAGTTTGTGGAATCTGATGAAGTTTATACTACGAATGTAGTGCTTCCTATTTTGTTTTAGAGGTATTTTATTAAAACAGGGATAAGGGGGGAACTATGCCAGACACACCTGATTCCACAAATAAAATTGTTCCGCCTTTTTCTCCTTTGCGAGTTGAGATTGAGCCACCAGAAAGGAAGAAGAGAAGAGAGAGGATACCTAAAAAGCCGCACAAAGAAGAGCAAGAAAAAAACGAGGGGAATTCAAATCGAGGCAAGGCAGTTGACGTGGTGATTTGAGAAGTGCCTCCTCGATATCACAGTAGTGTAAGGGGAGTGGTGAAGTAACCGTTAGGTGTAAGTGAGAACTGGTGGGAGGTTTGAAATGAAAGAGCTGGTAAAATATTTGGCTAAAGCGATTGTAGATAGACCCGAGGAAGTTATTGTTACTGAAATCGAAGGAGATAAAACCTCTATTATTAAACTGAGAGTTGCCAAAGAAGATTTTGGACTCATCATCGGGAAAAAGGGTAGAAATGCTGAAGCGCTCAGAACAATTTTGAGAGCTGCGGCAGCAAAATTAGGGAAGAGACCCACCTTAGAAATTGTTGAAGAAAATAAATGATGGTCTCGTAAGGTCAAAAATCAGACGCCAGGCAATGATCCCGATGAATCGGGACGCAACGCGGCAGATGGACTTCCAACGAACTTAATCGCAGCTTTGTTGCAACAGATTAATTTAAGATGATATTTTCAAAAGAACTCAATTATCGTATTAATCAAGTTCGTTGCTCATAGGATACCGCCTGCGGTATAAGTTAGCTTTTTACGAAGTCGTCGTAAAGAGGGAGAGTTTTTTCAGTAGCCGTTCTTATCGTAGGTCTAAGGATATCTAGTTTGTCTTAGAAAATTCTTTTAGCATCCTCTGAACCATAATTCTCGCATACTCTTCTTTTACTTTTTGGTACTCACCTTCGGCCTTCAGTAGTTCCTCTTCTGTTTGCTTGATTAACTCATCTAACCGTGAGTATTCTTCGGAGCTAAACCATTCCCTCTTCTCTTTAGCCATCTCGAAGAGTTTTATTTTTCCCTGTAAATCAGATACTCGAGCTGCTGTTCGGTAGAGCTCAATCCCCTGTTGCTCATAGGGGTCTAATCGATCCTGAGACTGGTGTTCGGAGGACGAGGTTTGAGAGGTTTGATCAGTCGATATGAAAAACTCTCTGATGGTTCTACTATAGAAGAGCCCAATAATAAGTGCTGCAATAATAATAAAAATATATATTCTCTGCAAAGCTTTATCTCCGCTGAATTCAAAAAGGTTATCTTTTTCTAATCTATCACATGGGGAGTGATTTTAAAAGATAAAAGTATCACTATTCCTCAACAGGGAGATTAACCTTACAACACCCTTTGCTCGTATCAGGTTGGCCTTTGCAAAAAAAGGGGGGGCTCTCCTCACATGAAAGTGGTTTTGCTTGACATACAATAAATTTTATTTATAATATTGTCAAAGTTTTGACAAGTATTTGTTTTAATTATGTCAATAAAATATCAATACCAACCTCGCAGTAAACAGAGGAGGAGAAGGTGGAGAAAAGGAGTATTCTGGTAGTTGAGGACGAAAAGTCGACAAGGGATACCATGATCGATCTACTTGCCGAAGCTGGTTATGAGATGTATGGTGCTGAAAATGGGGAAGAAGCCATTGCGAAGGTTGAAGAATATGATATTGATCTGGTAATCACAGACCTGAAGATGCCGAGAGGGGATGGACTACAAGTGTTGGAGGAGGCCAAAAAGGTTGATCCTCGCATCATGGTGATTGTTTGTACAGGGTATGGTACGGTAAATACTGCGGTGAGAGCCATGAGATTGGGAGCCTATGATTATATCACTAAGCCCATAAAGGCAGAGGAAATCATACTGGTGGTTCAAAGGGCCTTGGATTATCAGAGGCTTCAGGTTGAGAATGTACTTCTTCACAAGCAGTTGAAGACTAAATATAAATTTAAAAACCTCATTGGTGATAGCGACAACATGCAGCAGGTTTTCCGTTTCATTGAAAAAATAGCCCCCACCAACAGTACGGTCCTCATTAGGGGAGAGAGCGGAACAGGAAAAGAGCTGGTGGCTAGAGCAATTCACTATAATAGTGATCGAAGGAATGAACCGATGGTGCCGGTCAATTGCGGTGCTATTCCTGAGGATCTCCTTGAGAGCGAACTTTTTGGTTATGAAAAAGGGGCATTCACTGGGGCATTAAAAACAAGGATAGGGAGATTTGAATTGGCCGATGGAGGTACCATTTTTTTAGATGAGATCGGGGATATGAGTCCTGCCTTGCAGGTAAAGATCTTAAGGGTGTTACAAGAACATGAGTTTGAACGAGTGGGTGGTGTGAAATCGATTAAGGTGGACATCAGGGTTATTGCTGCTACCCATAAAGATTTAGAGAAGGCGGTAACGCAAGGTACCTTCAGGGAAGATCTCTACTACCGGTTGAATGTAATTCCTATCACACTTCCGCCCTTAAGAGAGAGAAGGTCTGATATTGCTCTCTTGATCAACCATTTTTTAGAAAAGTTTAATAAGGGAAAGAGAAAAAGTATCGATGGGGTATCTCCAGAAGTGCTCACGTGTTTTATGCGTTACCACTGGCCCGGGAATGTGAGGGAGTTAGAAAATAGTATCGAACGTCTTATCATTTTAAAGGGAGAGGGGATGATTGATCTGGAAGATCTACCTGAAAAATTGTTGGGATCGGGGATTACCGATTTGTTACCTTCTATGGATATTCCTGATAGTGGAATTTCATTTAATACGGCGGTAAGTGAGTTCGAAAGAGAACTGATTCTTCGCGCTCTCAATAAGACTAATTGGGTCAAGAATAGAGCAGCAAAATTACTCCAGCTCAAAAGAACAACCTTAGTTGAGAAGATGAAAAAGATTCAACTCACCCGTGGAAATGGGTAACCCCCCCACCTTATAACTTCCCCCCCATCCCTGTTAGCGTACTTGCTGCATGTGAAAAATCGGTAATGTTTCCACGTCGTGTAGGCTAATGTCGAAATATTTTTGACAACGCTGGGTTAATTTTGTATCATTACCCATACCTTCAGAGGAGTAGAATGGGTACTGCACTCCTACAATAAATGTGGAGAGGACTGCTATTTGTTCAATGAAAAAGCTGACGGAAACCCCTGGCCTTAGGATTAGGAATGTGAACCCAGCGAGGAGCCCCTTTTATAAGATAGGAGGGAAGCAATTTATTCTCTCCTGTTTTTTGTTTTATCTACTTTCACTTTTTCTCCTTTTAGGAGAGGGGTATAGTGTACAGGGAGATGTGCCTCCACCCTCTGGTGAGAAGGGTATTCCTCATGTGCTTCTCTTTATGGACTTCGAGGAAGAATCCTATGCCATTATAGTCGAAAAATCTACCCAGAGATTATTCCTCTATGGGGTGAGGGAGGGGAAGGTAGCTCTCGTGAAGAGCTTCCCCTGTTCTACCGGTGAACACCGTGGCGATAAAAATAAGCCAGGTGATAAGAGAACACCAGAGGGGATTTACTTTTTTACCCGGGTCTTTGAAAAGGATGAACTCGACCCCCGTTATGGGGTAAGGGCATTTGTGTTAGACTACCCCAATTTCTTTGATCGCGTGCAGCTAAAGGAAGGCAATGGCATTTGGCTTCACGGGACCAACAAACCTCTTGTTCCCAATGATTCTCAGGGCTGTATTGCAATGAACAATCAAGATCTTTTAGATCTTTCCCACTTCATTTCACTTTACCGCACCCCTCTTATTGTTGTGGAAAAGATAGAGTATCTCCCTCTGGAGGCGATGCAGACAAAGGAGAGGTGGCTGAGATCGTTCATTACAGAATGGATTACCAGTTGGGAGAATAAGGAGCTCACACGTTATCTCTCATGCTACGCCAAAGATTTTAGGGCAAGGGGGATGGATTGGCTGCAGTGGAAACGGTATAAAGAAGGCCTCCTTGGAAGAAAAGGGGGAATTAAGGTTGAAGTGAGTGGGGTACAGGGTTTTGCACATGATCACTACCACTTGGTGATTATGAAACAGCGGTACTATTCTGATTTACTAAAAAGTGAGGGGATAAAAAGGTTATATGTAAGAGATAAAGGGGAAGCACTAGAGATTGTAGGAGAGCAGTGGAATCCGTTGCGTGGTGGTTATGTGGCTACCTCAGAGAAACCTGAGGTTGAGACACCCTCGTTTGTGCCGGCGGATGAGACTAGGGTCGAAGAGGAGAGGATAAAGACATTCATTGAGCGATGGAGAGGTCTGTGGGAACGCAAAGATCTTGATGCGTATATGAGATGTTACTCTGAGGATTTTAAAACCCAGGGTATGGATACGCGGGGGTGGAAAAAATTAAAGAGATTTTTAATGAATAAATATAAAAATATTAAAGTAATTATCACTGGTGCCGAAATTAAAGTGAGAGAAGGGGGTGAAGCAGAGGTTTCTTTTTCGCAGCGTTATCAGACTGAATGCTATAGTGATGAGGGGGCAAAGACATTACACCTCAAAAAGGAAAAAGGTGAGTGGAAGATAGTGAGTGAACAGTGGAGGCCTCTGTAGGTAAGGGAAAAGATAGGGTGTATCGCTCGAGGGGTTTACCATGACTGTCCGAAATGATTTGCTGACCATTATCTTTAGAAGAACAGGAAGGATTGGATCATTCACGGTTACCGCAGGTAAACTTATGATCTTGCTTGTGCTGGTGGTGGTAGTGAATGTGGTGCTTCTGTTTTCTCTCTTTCAATACCTTACGCTCCGCCATAAAAATGTGGTTCTTACAGAGAGAATGAGTAGTGTGGAAGCTGAGAGAGCGCAGATGAGAGAAGAGATTACAGAGGCAAGGTACTACAAGAAATGGGCCGACGCGATCATTTACCGAAGATTGTATAACGGTAGCTTGAGCGGTCAGGGATCTTCTTCCTCCCTCAACAGTAGTTTCCATGATTCTTTAAAATTAGAACCGGAGACAGCGATAGTTAATAACTCTCTTCTGGGGATTGATGACTTTCAGGTGAGAAGCTTAAACTTAGAGTCGGATTTGGAGCTCTCGTTTAATGTGATTAATAAAGATAAGAATAACCGAGTGGTGAGTGGCTATCTGATTGTGGTGGGTATGAATGAAGAAGTAATCCCACCCCTCTACGGAGTATTCCCTTGCATAGAGTGTACGAATGGGGTACCCCTTGACTATCAAGAAGGTATGAGTTTTGCGCTCCGATACCTAAGACCGGTAAAAGCTCGCATCAATCAGCCCAGTATAGGATCAAAATTTAATAAGGTTGTGGTTATGGTATACTCATCCCAGGGTGAACCGATCCTCAAACAGGGCTTTAATCTCGAGAAGCTGCTTCAACCGGGTTATGGTTCGTAGGCTCATCTGCAGTTCCTTACTTCCACCTCAGCAACTATCATCATTCATCCCCTGCCCTTCATCACCTTAAAATAATTGTTTGCATAGCGATTGATTTTTTTAGATAATAGCTTTTGGTTATGTGCCTATAGGAGCGTGAATACTATTCATGAATGTGAGAGGAGAAAAGGGTTACAGAAGAAGACCTGGTTTATTTTGCTTATCTAGGTTACGTCCTCTCTCCCTCTCCCCCCTGCTGCTACTCTTCCTTTCCAGTTTTTCTTTTGCTCTCACCCAGCAACTTACCTATTTTCAGGGAACTGAGTATGAGCTGAGTGTGTATAAAATTTTTGGAGTGGAGAAGGGTAAAACAGTCTTAATTATCGGTGGCATTCAAGGTAACGAACCAGGAGGGTATCTCGCCGCTGATCTCTATGTAGGCATGTCGCTTAAAAAGGGAAATCTGATCGTGGTGCCGAGAGCAAACTTCCTCTCCATTATCAGGGATGAGAGGGGAGTAAACGGGGATATGAACAGGAAGTTTGCTGACTTTTTTGAGCAGGACCATGATAATGATATTGTAGGTGTGCTTAAAAAATTGATTGATGAAAGTGACTACCTTTTAAATTTACATGATGGCGTCGGGTTTTACTCTGATACGTGGGAGAGTGACTTACGGAATCCTACAAGGTACGGTCAATCAATTATTACTGACTGTGAGCAGCATCCTGCCAAGAAGAAGAATACGATACTTTATCTTGGGGACCTCGCGCGAAAAGTATGCGCTGCGGTTAACGCTCAGATAGATATTGAAGACTACCATTTCCGTTTTAACAACCATCGTACCGCTGAGTCTGATACCATTCATGCGGAGCAGCGCAAGTCTGCTACCTACTACGCCTTGACCCACCATGAGATACCTGCCTTTGGCATTGAGACCTCGAAGAACATCGATTCTTATGAATTGAGGGTAAAATTTCAAACTATGGTTATCAATGCCTTCATGAAGGAGTTTGATATCGTTCCTGAGCATCCTAAGATTTATCTTGATACCCCTCAATTAGAATACCTGGTGGTTACGGTTAATACTGCTAACCCCCTCGTGGTCTATAATAGACAGGCTCTTCATATTCAAAGGGGGGATTTCGTTGAGGTATCTCACATTGAAGCTAACTACGATCGGGGGTTGTCTGTTGATATTGTGGGAGTGGGTAATAGTAATGATTATCGGAAAAACCTTCAAATCAGAGAGCCCACTGAGATTTTGGTTAAGAAAGATAAATTTGACTGTGGGAAGGTTTCTCTTCTCCTTGAGGAGAGCTCCTCCGCTCCCAGAAAGGAACTTGTCCCTTCCATGGAGTATCTCATTATGGAGGTGAATACTACAGCGAGGGTGGTCAAGAGAGGAGAACACATAGGTGTGGTGAGCGGGGATGTTTTAAAAATAACTGATGTCATCAGTACAGGTAGTGATCGAGATGCGGTGAAGGTAAATTTTAAAGGGTTCGTGGGAGATGTGCACAATAATACCGGTGAGGATAGAGGGTATGTGATCGATACCTCAAAAGACCTTTGGATGAGATATTCAAAAGAGGGGTTAGGGAAAGCGTATCCCATTGTATGTACCTATAGAGATGAAGAGATTGGAGAAGTCTGGGTTGATCTCATGGAACCTCGTTTAGAACATGTGGTAGTGAGGTTAAATAGAGGTACGAAAATGTGTTTTACCTCTCAGGAAATAATAGAGGCAGGTTATAATGATGAGATAGAAATAGTGGATGTGAAAACCAATATTAATGATAACTATGGGATCAGGGTTGATTTTAGGGGTTACCCTGATGAGAGGGGTGATGACAGAGGAAAGTCTATTGTGCTCAACAACAGCTTATTGCAGAAGTATTCACTTGATGGTAAGGGTTACGAATATGAGATTATGGTGGTGAGGGGAAATCTGCTTCTGGGTAAGGTGAGGGTGTGTATTTCTCAAAACAAAAAGCTAAAATAGAAATCCAGACTCACTACCAACACTCTATCCGTTTTATAAATACTAAATCAACACTATAGCAAGCAATTTTTCGTCACCTTTCTTTAACTCCGCCTAGCCTTTTACTTTTCGCTCGCCTGAAATACATCTTTCTCTCCATAGTCTTTCCTTTTAAATCATTGTGATATCCAATTTATCCTAGATGGCAAGATTTTGACATTTACTCACCTCTTTTAAGGTAACAGTTAGGTAAATAGGAAGTGTACAGGTAATTGTCTTCCGCTTTTTTAGAAAATAAGTTGAGTAATATAAAAGATTTTATCGCCGAAATTGGTGATTTTTATTTTTGGCATATTAATTGCTCATTTAATTGTAACATGATAAAGCCTAGATAAAGAGCACTTGTGGTAGGTTAAAAAAATTGTTTATAATTTAATTAGATAGAAATAGAGACGTAGGATGGTATGGTAAAATGGATGTCTTAATGACTATAATTTAGTCAAATGGTTGACACATTGAGCTGATCTAGTGCTAAAGGGCGTTGTGTGATAAATGATTTCTAAAAGGAACCATATGAAACATGTTAAGGCACCGCTTATTTTTTCACTCATTTATTTTTTAACCTATCTAGCAGCTTTCTCAGCATATGCCTCTGTATCTATTTCCTCTTATGAAGCTACTTTTAAAGTAATTACCAATGCCAAGGGTGAGCATAGGGATATTCAGGCAGAGCTCACCATCACCTATCGAATCCAAGGAGAGCTCAAAACAGGGGGTATGAAGCTGGTTGAAGCACCTTCTTTGGATGCAGTTGAGGTAACTGATGGTGGAGGTAATTCCTTACCATTTCACGTTGTCCCTAGTGGGAAGAGGTATAACAAAATAATCTGGTCCTTTCCCCGCACTAATGAAAGTGAGCAAAGAGTGATTATCCGCTTTACCATCCCTGGCGCGGTGGCAACGGTAGGGGGGAAAGGCTATTTTAAGGCCTACTGGGTTGGCAGCTGGGTAGTTCCGGTGGATAAGGCACTCTACCGCTTTATTTTTCCCGCAGGGTATTCTTACCAAGAGTGCAGTATCTATCCGCGGTATGAGTTTAGTGAGAGGGTAGTGGGGGAAGAGAGGCAGATTGAGGTCTCCATCACACCTCTTAAGGGAGAGTCTTTTGCCCTTGCCTTCTCACCCTGTTTCTCAGAGTGGAAGGGCACTGGGAAAGGAGCGGGCGGGGGTAGTGATACTAACACTAGCCTTAGTAAGAAAGACGAAAGTGGGAACGTTATTGAACAAGTGAGAGGTGGGACCCATGATTCATTTTCTCGTATAGTCTTTAAACTGAGAAAGGAGACAGACTATCATGCGGTTGCTGCCCCCCAGAACAATTCGATTACCATTTCCATTCCCCACTGCATGGTGGGTCCCCAGGCGAGGAGTGGGGAGTACAACGATGCCTTGATTAAACAATTAGAGCTCAGCGAAGAACCAGGTGGTCAAGTAGTTGCGAGGATTGGATTGACTGAACGAGGGAGTTCCTTTACTCATACACTTATGAGCAATCCTCCAAGGATTATCGTTAATGTTATGCCAGTTCAGAAGATGCAGGAGAAAGAAGAGAGGGCTTCAGAACAAAATGAGAGGGGTGGGAAGGTTAGTGAAAATGGGGAAAAGGTATCAGGGGAGGTAACCACGCCAGTTGAGGTAGAGCGTAAAGATGAAGGAGCTCCAGGTGAGGTAAAGGGGAAGGTAAAAGGAGAAGGAGTGGAAGGGGAAGTAAAGGAGGAAGAAATAGGGGAAACGGCGATACCAGAAGAAGTAAAGGAGACAGAGATAAAAGAAGAAATCAAAGAGGTACAACCGGCAGCAATAGAGGGTAAAGCGATTGCACTAGCACCTTCTCCAACCACTAGTTATGAAGCCTTGAGCACGAAGGAACCGCAGGCAGCGAGCGCAGAAGAGAGAAGAATCTATGATTCAGCCCTCGAGCTCTATCAACAGGGAAAGTACCACGAGGCCTTGTCTAACCTCCGTCTTCTCATTAATCAATCTCCCCGGAGTGATCTTGCTGATGCGGTGTCGTTTTTAATCGGAGAGTGCTACTTTTCCCTCGCGAGGGAAGGTATCTTAAAGAGTTATCAGCCTGCCATTGATGCGTTTGAACTGGCATTGGCTCTCTACCCCGATTCAGAGCATGTACCGGGTGGACTATTCCAGTTGGCTAACAGCTATCGTGAAATGCACTACCACTATGAAGCTGATGGGAACTACCGACTTTTGTTGGAGAAGTATCCGCATGCGCAGTATAGTGCAGATGTCCATTTCTGGATGGGTGAGAATCTGTATCAGGGAGGTGAATTTGGTAAGGCTAAAGATCAATTCCAGAAGTTTATGCTGAACTATCCTCAGGCTGATACGCTGCAACTGAAGAGAGCAGCCTTCCGCTTTGCCGATTGCTACGTAGGATTGAAAGATTATACGAGAGCACAGAAAGGGTATGAGGAAGCCTTGAACCGATGGCCTACCTACGATGGATTATTCCCGGAGAACTTATTTAACATGGGATTAACCTACTTAGAGAATGGTGATTATCGCAAGGCCCGATCGATATTGTTTATGGTGTTTAATGTGTTTACTGATCAGGATTTTACCCACATTGTATTAACCAAGGTTGGCGATACCTATAAGATGGAGGGAAAGATTGAGGATGCACTCAAGGTGTATTCGCAGAATACTCTTCTCTATCCCGGGAGTAAAGGTGCGCTCATCAGCGAGATGAAGATGGCTGATATAGGGGTGAAGAATCCGGGCTTTTTTAATTTCGATCAGTATCTTGATCCTTTGAAGGTGTATCAACGGATAATAGAAAAATATCCTACCACTGAGATTGCTGAAGAAGCCCTCTATAAACAGGGAGTTGCATTTTCAGAGCAGAAAAGGTATCAAGATGCGATAGCCTCTCTATTGACGGTATTGGAAGAGTATCCTGACAGTGACCTCTCTAAAAGATGTTTTATTAGCATTCAGGAGACCCTCTGTAAACTGATTGATTCCTATGCCTCAGAGGAGAACTATGGTGCTATTCTTGAACTCTACCAAAAAAGAAAAACCCCCTTCCTTAGTGATGTTAAAAATACCAAGGCACTCTTTCAGATAGGTGAGAGTTTTCGACAGGTAGGACTCTATGATGAAGCGTTAGAGATATATGGTAAGGCACAGCGAATTTATCCTCGAACTCATCCGGAGGATGAACTCATCTTGCGGATGGGAGAGGTCTATGTGCTAAAGAAGGCATATGGAGAAGCTGAAGAGCTATTTAAGAAATTAATCGAGCGTTGCTCTGAGAGTACGTGCCGAAAGCTTGCCTTTCATGATCTTGCTGATACCTATTTTGCCCAGGGGCAGTACGAAGCAGCTCAGCTTGCCTACCGTTCAGCGCTCAAGGAAGAAGGGAAGATTCCGCGTGATATACGGGGCCTGTTCTATTTGGGCAAATGTTACCACGCCATGGGAAATCTTTCCTCAAGCATTGATGCGTATCGAGAAGCTCTCCGAGTGGCTGAGCAGCTGGGAAAGAGTGGGGGAGAGCAGGAATTTGTGATTGAGAGCTCTTTTCAGCTCGCTGATGAGCTGTATCAAAACCAGCAGTATCTGGATGCAGCTTCAGTCTATACCCAAGCGGTTGAACGATATCCAGAGGATGACCGAGCGCAGTGGGCACTCTATAGGATCGCCGCGAGTTACCGGAAGGCAGGAAAGGGAGCAAGCGAGATCGAGTCCCTTAAAAAACTAGTGAGCAAAGGCATCCGGGAACCCTTTTGGGAAAAGGTGATTGCTGAAAGTATCAGCAATATAGAGTGGGAAACAAAAAACCGTGCGCAGGTAGTTCCTTAATTTTAGGTGGAGGGGCGAGCATAGAGGGAGGCAGAGAATAGGTTGATGAAAGGGAGAAATTCACCCACACCGGTGAGAGAAGAGGGGATTGCGCTTCTCAATCAGGCACTCACTCACTTTAATTTTTCTACCGCGAGGCTTCAAGAATCATATAACCACTTGCAAAAGCGTATCAGCAGCCTCAATTTAGAGTTGAAGGAGAAAAACGAACAACTTGAGGCGAGCTTGGCAGAGAGGGCGCGGGTGAAAGAGCATCTCTATAATATAGTGGAGAGCTTGAATTGTGGTGTGGTGGTAGTTAATGCACAGGGAAACATTACCACCTGTAATAGAGCAGCAGAAGAGATTACGGGAGAGGTGAAGGAAGTGGTGGAAGGAAAAAGCTTTGGTGAAGCCTTGCTCCATCTCTTTCCGGAAGAGGTGAACGTTTTCATACCTCTTAAGACCTCTCAACTGTCAGAAGGGGACTATACGCTCATCAGGAGTGACGGAACAAAGGTCCAGGTGAAGGTATTGGTTACTCCTCTCCGGGGGAAAGTGGCAGAGGGGAGTGTGATCATTTTACAGGATATTACCCAGCTTAAAAAGTTGGAAGAACAAGCGGAACGTACTAATCGTTTGATAGCCATGGGTGAGATTGCGGTAGGTATCGCGCATGAGGTGAGGAACCCTCTGGGGAGTATAGAGTTACTTGCCTCCCTGTTGAGGAGAGAGGTGGAGGCTGATGAGTATAAGAGGAGACTCACGGATCATATTTTAACCGGCGTAAAGAGTATTGACTACATTATCAGTAATCTTCTCCTCTTCAGTAAACCGCAGTGTCCCACCTTTAAAAAGATTAATACACACACCTTTCTCATTGAATCACTGCACTTTGTTGCGTCCTCACTCAAGCAGCATCAGATCACGCTCACCACCCACTATGATCCTTGTGATCACTTGGTGTGGGGGGATGCGGAATTATTAAAGCAGGTGGTACTCAACCTGGTATGGAATGCTATTCACGCGATGCCTCACGGTGGTAATCTGGTGATCGCGACAGAGATAGTGGGAGATGCTTTGGTAAAATATGCAGTAGGTGATCGCTCCGCTCCTCTTTCCGCTAAGGGCATCGAGGGGAAAGGGTATGTGGAGATACGGTTTACCGATTCCGGCACGGGAATATCCAAGGAGAATAAAAAGCAGATTTTTAATCCTTTTTTTACCACTAAGGAAAAGGGAACAGGACTAGGGTTGGCTATTGTCCACAAAATCATTGAAGCTCACCGGGGTATGATAGGAGTGGAGAGCAGCATTGGTCAAGGGTCTACCTTCACCATTACCTTACCTCTGGTGGGAAAGGGCACACGATAGAGGTGATGGATACACATTCATGCGAGACGAAGCTATTTTAGTGGTTGATGATGAAGAGAATATGCGCCTGGCACTCGCGGAGGCCCTCTCCAGAAGTGGTCACCAGGTAGCTTGTGTTTCCAATGGCTATGATGCATTGAAGAAGATTCAGCTTTTTTCCTGTAAACTGGTTATCACAGATGTGAGGATGCCTAAGATGAGTGGATTGGAGGTATTACAGGAGGTTAAAAAGGTTTCACCTCACACCCCAGTGATTATGATTACTGCCTATGGAACAATCCATGATGCAGTTGAGGCCATGAAGAAGGGTGCGGTAGATTATATCTTGAAACCTTTTTCTTTTGAACAATTGCAGGCGGTGGTAGAAAGGGCACTGGGTGATGGTAAGGGGCAGAGGCCAGGGGTGAAAGAAGATCCCTCGTTGCGAAAGATTGTTACCCAGGATCCGGTGATGCTGAGGCTCATCAGTTTAGCTGAGAGTGTTGCCTCAAGTAAATCGACGGTACTCATCCAGGGAGAGAGTGGAACGGGGAAAGAACTCTTTGCGAGATATGTCCACCAGTGCAGCGAACGAAGAGAGAAAACCTTTGTGGCAGTCAATTGTGCTGCCATTCCAGAAAACCTGCTTGAGAGTGAACTCTTCGGCTATGAGAAGGGAGCCTTCACTGGTGCGGTCAGCAGAAGAATTGGAAAGTTTGAGCAGGCTCAAGGGAGTACCATTCTGCTTGATGAGGTGAGTGAGATGGGTCCCCAACTTCAAGCCAAACTCTTAAGGGTGCTTCAAGAGTTTGAAATCGATAGGGTGGGAGGGAAAGAACCCATTCCCATCGACGTGAGGGTAATTGCCACCACCAATATTGATTTAAAACAGGCAGTTGAGGAAGGTGCGTTTAGGGAGGATCTCTACTATCGGTTAAACGTTATTCCCTTGAAGATACCTTCCTTGAGAGAGAGGAGGGGTGATATCCACATGCTGGTAGATTATTTTGTTAAAAAGCATAGCCAGCGGTGTAAAAAGCAGCATCCCCAGATTTCCTCGGAGGTACTCTTGCTACTGGAGGGTGGTGAGTGGAGGGGCAATGTGAGAGAGTTGGAGAATGTAATTGAGAGAACGATTCTCCTCCATAGGGGTGAGGTGCTTTTAGCAGAGCAGCTGGTGGTGGAAGAGGTAAGTGGCAAGTCTGAGAGGGGGGACTCTTCACAGAAAGGTCGTTCAGTGAGAGAGATGGAAAAGGGGCTCATCTTAAAGACCCTTGAAGAATTGGGTGGAAATCGGACCCATGCGGCTAAGGCCTTGGGCATAAGTATCCGAACACTTAGGAATAAGTTGAATGAATATAAGCAATGATGACGGGAGAATGAGAAAGGGATAAAAGATATGAGGCGCAAGGCAGATGTCAGTAACCTTGTTGATTTTTTGGTATGCCATTTGCATATATTACAAGTGATGAGAGGAGGAGAAAGAGGTGCCATCTGAAGTTTTATTTTCGAACACCATTGTATTGGTAGAAAAATTACTGGATTTCCAGTCGCAGAGACATTCGCTGCTTTCTGCTAATGTTGCCAATGTGGATACTCCCGGTTATAAGGGATTCGATTTAGAGTTTTCAGATGAACTCAAGAAGGCGGTGGGCAGTAAAGGAACCCTTCCCTTGAGGAGGACTAATGAGCGGCACCTACCCCAAGGAGCGAATAGACTTAGTGAAGTAAAGGGAAGTTTAGTTTCTCGTGGTACCACCCGTCGGCGTGATGGCAATACGGTAGACCTCGATAAGGAAATGGCGAAGTTGGCTGAGAACAATCTTTACTACAATACTGCCGCCCAGTTGATATCCAAGAAGATGAATTCACTTAGAAACGCTATATTACCGAGGTGAGGTAAAATGGACTTTTTGACTGCCCTTACTATTAGTTCTTCGGCGTTAAGTGCCCAGCGATTTCGCATGGATGTAATCTCCAGTAACCTTGCGAATATTCATACGACGCGTACCTCGGAGGGGGGGCCCTATCGTAGGAGGGAGGTGGTCTTTGCCTCTCAAGCGGTTGAGCCAGCCTTTAGCGAGGTGCTTAACGCTGAGCTTGAAAAGAAGCTGCAGGAGGTTGAGGTGGTAGATATTGTGGTTGACCCACGTCCGCCAAAAATGGTGTACGACCCTCGTCACCCTGATGCCAATCCACAGGGATACGTGGGGATGCCGGATATCAATGTGATGGAAGAGATGGTAAACATGTTGTCTGCTACCCGTTCCTACGAAGCTAATGTGGCGGTGATAAATGCCACCAAGAGTATGGTAACAAAGGCTTTGGAGATAGGAAGATAGCAAGACCGTGAACGTGAGTAAGCCTTTAGGAGGAAGGTAGCCCATGAAAGATATCACCATCGAGTCAAGTATAAAATCGTTGATTCCCCTCTCTTCAGAGAGGACCGGAAAAGCTGAAGCGAGCAAGGATTCTTTTAAGGAGATGCTCAAGAGTTCCATCGGAGAGGTCAATCAGCTGCAAATAGAGGCGGATAGCTCGATAGAACAACTGGTTGCCGGTAATACCAAGAACCTCCATGAGACGATGATTGCGATGGAGAAAGCCGACATTTCCTTTCGTTTGATGATGGAAGTGAGAAATAAAATTATTGAAGCATACCATGAGATTATGAGAATGCAGGTGTAGGGAAGGGTCGGGAAAAGGTCAGGCAGAAAGGTGCTCTTCCTTTTCTCCTGTTGACCCATTAACTTCCCATAAAAATTTACCTAAAGGGGAATGAAGGTTTTTAAAGAGATCACATTCACATCAAGGCAAGTGAGGGAAAATCATGTTTGAGTTTTTAAGACAATTCATCACACAGCTGCAAGCCAACCTTAAAGTGCTTCCCTTGAGCAGAAAACTCCTGATCATCGGCATCGGACTCGGTACCCTCCTGGGGGTAGTACTTTTAGTGGTCTGGACTAATCGGATTGACTACCAACCTCTCTACTTCAATCAGAGTCCTGAGGATGCCGGGATGGTGGTTGAAGAGTTAAAAGAGCAAAAGATTCCCTATCGCTTGTCTGCCAATGGGAGAACCGTTCTCGTTCCCTCTGGAAGGGTCTATGATGTACGTCTGGAGTTGGCCAGTCGAGGATTACCTGCGAGGGGGGGGGTAGGCTTTGAGATATTTGATAAGACAGATTTCGGTACCACTGAATTTGTACAAAAACTGAATTACCAGCGGGCACTCCAGGGGGAACTCGCACGCACCATCAATCAGTTCTCAGAAGTGGAGCAGTCAAGGGTACATATTACCGTACCTGAAAAGACCTTGTTTTTAGAAGATAAGCAAAAACCTACTGCCTCGGTAGTGATAAAGTTCCGTCGCAAGGGTGCACTTAAGGAAAATCAGGTGCAGGGGATTATTCACTTGGTGGCGGGGAGTGTAGAAGGTTTACAACCGGAGAATGTCACGGTGGTTGATGTTGAGGGAAACCTCTTATCAGTGGGAACCTCAGAGACTTCTCAGCTTACCGGTCTCACTACCGCCCAGCAAGATTATCGGCAACAGTTAGAAGAGGGTATGGAAAAAAGGGTGCAGACCATGCTCGAGAAGGTGGTGGGGGTGGGGAAGGCGATTGTCAGGGTGACTGCTGCCCTTGATTTAAAACAGGAGGAGAAGACTGAAGAACTCTTCGATCCAGAGAGCGCAGTCATTCGGAGTGAGCAGCGAACAGAGGAAAAGACCAAAGGGGTAAATCCTGTGGCCGCAGGAACCCCAGGGGTGGCAGCAAATATCTCGGAAGAAGGTGGGGTGTCTCCTGGGGTGAGCAGCTCTGATGCGAAAAAGACCAATGAAACAGTAAATTATGAGATCAATAAGGTAGTGAGAAGAGTAGTTGAGCCTATCGGAGGGATTAAGAGACTTTCGGTGGCGGTATTGCTTGATGGAACCTATGAGGTTACCAAAGGAGAGGATGGGAAAGAGGTACGCAAGTATGTTCCTCGAACCGGTGAGGAGATGAAAAAGTATGAAAGTATAGTAATGAAAGCAGTGGGGTATAATGCTGAGCGTGGTGATCAGCTAGAGGTAACCAATGCTCCCTTCGAGACCATGAGATTGACGGATGAAGAGAGGAGAGCGATGGAGCGGGAAACGTTGTGGCAGACGGTAGGGAAAGCGGTACCTACGCTGACAATGATTGTGCTCACCGCGCTGCTGATAGTACTGGTGCTGCGACCCCTGGTGAAGTGGTTGACAAGACCAGTAGAAGGGGTGGGCAGGCTCGCGGGAATGTCAGCGGGTAGAACGGTAGGGGAACTGGAGGCGGCGATGTCAGGTAAGCTACTGGGAGAGGTTTCAGGAAGGGAACAGATAACACAGCTTGCCAGAATTGATGCAAAACATTTTGCAGAATTACTGAGAAACTGGATGAGTAAGAGGTGAGCAGATGGAAAAAGAGGGAGAACTCACACAGGGTGAAAAGGCAGCAATTGTTATTTCTTCACTTCCTGAAGAATTAGCCTCCGAGGTGCTTCGCCACCTGGAGGCGAGCGAGATCGAAAGATTGAGCACTTGTATTGCGAAGATGGCAACGGTACCAGGGGAGATGGTTGATAAGACGGTGAATGACTTTTTACAGATGGCGATGCAGGGGACAGGGGCACTTTCTTTGGGGAGAGGCTGCGCGGAAAATCTCATTTCCAAAGTACTCGGGAAGGATAAGGCTAAATCAATGCTGGAAAAGGTGACGGAGGAGGGTGAGGGGTATCGGTCGCTAGAGCTCCTAGAGGATATTGATCCCAAAACCTTGACTGATTTAACCAGAAATGAGCATCCCCAAACCATTGCACTTATTCTCTCTCATTTAAGTCCAGGGAAGTCGGGTAAGGTCCTCGCCAATTTACCGGAGGAACTCCGGGCGGAAGTAGTACTAAGGATCTCTACCCTCGAGAGCGTTCCTCCTGATGTGGTCAGTGAGGTGGCGGAGATGCTGGAGAGTGAGGTGAAGTCACTGGGAAGTGTCGGTAGTAAGCTGGGAGGGGTAAAAGCGGTTGCAGAGATCCTCAACCAAATGGATCGCGCAACAGAAACCTCCCTTCTCACCAAAATTGAAGAGGCAGATCCAAAAATGGCTGACGAGATTAGGAAGCTCATGTTTATTTTTGACGATTTGGTCTTGATTGATGCTCGTGGCATCCAGGAGATACTCAAAGAAGTATCCAGTGCGGATTTAGCGAAGGCGTTGAAGACGGCGAGTGAAGCGGTTAAGGAAAAGATTTTTAAGAATATGTCGGAGAGGGCAGGGGAAATGCTCAACGATGACATTGAAGACATGGGACCAATCAGACTTAGTGAAGTCGAAAAGGCTCAACAAGCCATTACTCAAATTGCACTGAGGTTGGAAGGAGAGGGGAAAATAGCGGTGGGAGGCAGAGGAGGAGGTGAAGAAGTCTTTGTTTAGCAGTATTATCAAGGATGCGGGAGAAGAGCACCCTTCCATAAAGCCCTATACCATGAAAGAGGTTCCTCTGCTGGGTGTGGTTCTCGGCGGGAAAGACCGTTTTCCCTATGCCCACGCACCGGGGATGACAGATGCACGCGTGGGGGAAGAACAGCTTTTAAAAGAGATCGAAGAGAGGGAACGGTACATCAAACAGATTTCTGAAAAGACGCACGCGATGGAGAAGGAGGCCTATGAGAAGGGCTTTACCCAGGGAGAGAAGGCGGGGAAGGAGCTGGGGGAGAAGAAATTTGAGGCGGTGGTGAAGAGTTTTACTGAGGTGTGGGAAGAGGTGAAGAGGCTTAAAGAGAAGCTGTATCAAGAGAGTGAGCAGGAATTAGTTGAACTGGTACTCACCGTTGCAAGAAGCGTAATCCAGAGGGAGATAAGTACCGATCGTACCGTTATTGTCCATATAATCCGCTCCGCCCTTAGGTATGTTGCTGATCAAGAGGAGATTAAGATACGGTTACATCCATCAGATTTACAGTTTGTGAGTGATTGTAAGAAGGAGATGGTAGAGGGGATGCATAAGGTAATTTTTGAGGGAGATGAGAAGATTGCGCGGGGAAATGCGGTTATTGAGAGTGGACGTGGGGTTATTGAGTGCGGTATTGAAAGCCACCTGCAAAAGCTGGAAGAGGCATTGCGAATGCAGGCAGGGACGCATGCTCCTGGTGTGGGGGAGGAGGTAAGTGAGCAGGGTGAGGATGGTGGAGAGGAACATGGAGTGGAGTAAGTACCACCACACCTTGGCGAAGTTGACCCCGGTCACCTTTCATGGAAAGGTAACTCAGGTGGTGGGCCTCACCATTGAAGGGTATGGTGTTGGATCCTTTGTAGGAGAACTGTGCGATGTATTTCCCCAAGGGGGTGGTTCACCTCTCAGGGCGGAGGTGATAGGATTCCGTGATAACCGAGTGGTGCTTATGCCTTTGGGGGAGGTGAGAGGAATCGGACCGGGAAGTCGTATCACGGGCTTGAATCGAAGGGCTACGGTTACCATTGGTGAAGAACTTCTGGGCAGGGTAATTGATGGCTTAGGAAAACCCCTTGATGAGAGAGGGCCGCTCCCCGCAGGGAAGGAGTACCCTCTCTATGCCGAACCTACCAATCCACTCCACCGGAGACGCATCAAGAATCCTTTGGATGTGGGAATTAAAGCCATTAACACCCTGCTTACCTGCGGCAAGGGACAGCGCATGGGCATCTTTTCGGGATCAGGGGTGGGGAAGAGTGTCCTCCTGGGGATGATGGCGAGACATACCATTGCAGAGGTGAGCATTATTGCCTTAATCGGTGAGAGAGGCCGGGAGGTGCGGGAATTCATTGAGCGGGACTTGGGTGAGGAGGGTTTGAGGAGATCGGTGGTGGTGGTTGCCACCTCAGAGCAGTCTCCTCTGGTGAGAGTGAGGGGGGCATTGGTAGCCTCCACCATTGCAGAGTATTTTCGTGACCAGGGGTGTGATGTGCTCTTTATGATGGATTCTATTACTCGATTTGCCATGGCACAAAGAGAGATAGGGTTGGCAGCTCATGAACCTCCTACCACCAAGGGATATACCCCTTCAGTTTTTGCAATGCTCCCGAAGTTGGTGGAGAGAATGGGGACACAATGTGATAAAGGGAGCATTACGGGTTTGTACACGGTGTTGGTGGAGAATGATGATATGAATGAGCCCATCGCTGACGCGGTGAGGTCTATATTAGATGGGCACATTGTGCTCTCCCGTGACCTCGCCAATCACAACCACTACCCTGCTATTGATCCACTGGCCAGTGTGAGCCGCTGTATGATTGACGTTGTTCCTCTCGAGCATTTGGATTATGCCCGTCGTCTCTTGAGCATTCTCGATACCTACCGGAAAGCGGAAGACTTAATCAATATCGGTGCCTATGTGGCGGGAAGTAACCCTACCATTGATTACGCCATCAGCATGATTGATAAGGCGAATCAGTTTTTACAGCAACCCATTGGAGAGAAGGTGAGCATGGAAGAGAGTGTCCAGATGATGAAGAAACTTTTTCACTAAAGGTGATTCATGTATCGGTTTAATCTTCAGGTGTTGCTTGATTATCGGAAGCATATTGAAGAAGGGTTACAAATTGAGCTTTCCCAGATTCAAAGGGTATTTGAGAAGGAAAAGCAGGCGCTGCTCTCCTACCAGCGGGAGAAACACCACTATGAGGAGGAGCTTGCGAGGCGGGAGGAGCATGAGATACTGGTGAGTGAGGCGCTCCTCTATCGGGACTACCTTCGAGGAATGAGGATAAAAATTAGGGAGCAGCGAGCGATAGTGGCCAAGGTAAAAGTAGCACTTGATACGAAGCGGGAAGCATTGTTAGAGGCAACAAAAAAGAGGAAAGTGTTAGAGAAAATCAAGGAGAGAGATTGGAAAAGGTTTATGGAGACGGTGCTCAAGAAAGAGAGAATTTTTCTTGATGAGCTTGGGATAAGAAAATATCAGAGAGAGATGAATTGAGTTTTTTAAAAGGAGCGATCATGAAACCCTTACCTACTCAGAAAAAGACGTTAATTTCAAAAAGAGGTGTGTTACTCCTGATCCTCTTTTTCTTGGTGGGCAAGCTCGCACTCATCGGCTCTTTTCTCGTCAAAACTGGGAAGTTTTCCTCTCCCCCCTTTCTCACCCAGGCAGTTGCCCAGGAGGAAGCGGTTGACACTAAGGAAGCAGAAGAGACCACTGCGGAGGCCACTAGTGGAGAAGAGTTAAAAACACTTACCCTTTTAGAGAAGAAGAAGAAGGAAGCAGAAACCAAGGAGCAAGAACTTAGGCAAAGAGAAGAGCGGCTCAACCAGCTCAAAGCGGAGATTGAGGAAAGACTGACTACCCTCGCTCAGATGGAGAAGAAAATTGAGCAATTGATTGCCCTTAAAGAAGCAGAAGAGGACAAAGAGTTGATCAAACTCGCAAAGGTATTTGAGGCAACACCTCCCGAGCAGGCAGGTCCTATGTTTAATAAATTAGATGTCGATATTGCAGTTAAAATTTTATTGAGGATGAAGGGGAAAAACGCCGGTAAGATCTGGGGATTTGTTGATCCTGATAAGGCGGTGATTATTAGTAAAGAGCTGGCTAAATTAAAATGATACCCTCCTGGCAAATCTTTCTTCTCAAGCGGCAAAAATTACCCATAGGATAAACTTTGTTTACGCCCTCCTTTTAAGTCAGCCCTTTTAACTCATTAGAAATAGTGCAATAAATTAAAGATGCTCCTTGGCACGCTACCTGCTAAGGAGCATCTTAGCATTAACATCTGTCCCAAGAAAGGGGGTGAGTTCCATAGAAGCATTTCCTCTTTATAGTATATCCCAGCGTCCACTGAAGAGCGCAGAGATTACACCCCCTACGGGGAGAAGAGAAGAGAGAGAATCTTTTGCTGATGTTTTTAAGAGCTCTAGCTCAACGGAGCACGCCCACCGGTTGCGTGGTAAAGGAAGAGGAGAGAGTGGAGGAATGGGAAGAGAGCGGGGGAGAGAAGGTCTGGAGAAGATAAGCGATGACGACTCCTCAACTTCCACTGTGGTGGGCGTCAGCGGGGAGGTGGTCAATCGGCGTGAACAGTCTCATCTTGCCCAGGTAGGGGGTGGGGAGGAAGCTTTTTTAAGCGCGTTGATGAATGCACTAGAGCACAAAGGGATTTCGCCGGAAGTGGGAGATGAGTTGTCGAGGATGCTCTCTCGCTTAAAGATAGAAATGATCCAGGACAACAAGATGGGAACAGAAGGGGTAGGGTTTCAGCAGGGGGTCAGGGAATTGCTACTTACGCTAGGTTTTCAGCCCGAGGAAGCAGAGAGAATGATGAAGGAGGGTATGCTCTCTTTAGATGAGGCGAAGGAGATCATGACAAAGTTGGGTGTGAGCTCCGAAGAAATGGGGGCGCTGGTAGAAGCAGAGAAAATTTCCACTGATGACCTTCGATCGTTACTCCTTCGGCTAGAGGTTCAGCCTGAGGAAATAGACAAGATTATGGAAGAGGGTAAGCTTTCTTTAGATGAGCTAAAGGGAATCTTAAAGAAGCTGGATAGTAATCTCAAAGACATTCATGCGCTAGATGGTTCAGAAGAAATACCTCTTCAGAAGTTTAAGCTCCTGCTTGTAAGATTAGGGATTGCTCCCTATGACATTAGTGATGCGGGAGAAATGGGTAGATTCTCGGGCAAGGAGGTTTCAATAAAAGAATTCATTAATTTGTTAGTAAACACTGGGCAAGACAACTCCAAAGAAATTGCTCCTCTCTCTGAGCAAGAGGGTTGCGCGGCAGACACCGGAGATAAAACCGAGCACTCTCAGAAACAGGTTGGACAGTCTGCTCAAAGGCATGGGGAGGGTACTCTTGTAGCCGGAAAGGAGATAGAAGGTGGAAGAGCCCAGGTGAATTTTGAGCAGGTAATGTCTAAGGCTGAGGCATCGGAGATAAGGCCTAGACAGGTAGTGGAACAGATTGTGAGAGTGGCACGGGTGCAGGTAGAGAGTGGTCAGGCCCGAGCGACGCTCACTTTAGAACCACCTTCCTTAGGAAAGCTCACCATGCATATCATTACCAGGGATAACCAAGTGAGGGCAACCTTTTTTGTTGAGACCCCTCAGGTGAAAGAAATCATTGAGAGCAATCTGCCCCAGTTGCGTCAAAGTTTCCTCGAGCAGGGGTTAAAGGTAGAAGACTTCAGTGTGTTTGTAAGTTATCAGCCCCGTGGAGATCAGACGGAACAGCATACTCCATTTACTTCAGAGAGGTCCTTCACTCATGCCGGTGGGATGGGAGAGGGAGAAGAAGGTCCTATGAGAGAGAACATGAGTCGGATGGTGGTAGGTAATCATCTGGTTGATCTCTTTATCTAGTGCGAAAGGAGAGAGTGCCATGGCACCTGTTAACCCAATCAGCTATACCTCACCTGGAGCTGAGAGCACTACAAGCTCAGGTGTGGGGAAAAATGAGATGGGCAAAGATAGCTTCTTGCAACTTCTGCTTGCTCAGCTCCAGAATCAAAGCCCGTTGAATCCTATGGACAGCACTGAATTTACTTCTCAGCTTGCTCAGTTTAGCCAATTGGAACAGCTCAATAACATGAATAACACCATGACCATTATGCAACTCTATCTTGCCTCACTCAATAATGCCCAGGCAGTTGATTTTATTGGAAAAGAGATTGAGGCCAAGGGAAATGCTATCCACCTCTCAGGAGAGAGTGGCACGACCCTTAGCTATGAATTGATGGATAAGGCGGGCGCAGTAACTATAAAGGTTTATGATGAGAGTAACCAGCTGGTGAGGACCATTGAACGAGGATCTCAAAATAAAGGGGTGCAGGAGTGGACCTGGGATGGGAAGGATAACCAAGGGAAACAACTGCCCGCGGGCGATTACACCTTTGAGGTTTCCGCAACCAACCTTGAGGGAGAAGCGGTTACGATTACAACCTATCTCAGAGGGGTAGTGACGGGTGTAACCTTTGAGAATGGTATCACCTATCTCTTTTTAGGCGAGCAGAAGGTTGCCATAGGGGATGTGGTTAAAGTCTATGATCACCCTGAGGGAGAGGCCGTTGCGGAAGCTCCTCAGTCTAAGACAGAGAAAGCGGTTGAGGTAATGAAGGAAATAGGGAAGTTCATGAAAAATGCTGCACCCATTGCAGCAATGCTTATATAAAAACCATAGATACAAAAGGAGGCGAAGGAAGATGTTAAGTTCACTCTATTCAGGGGTTACCGGTCTTAACGCAGCAGGGTATAGCATGTCTGTTGTTGGTAATAATATTGCTAACTCTAACACCGTGGGGTTTAAGGCTAGTTACACCTCTTTTGCCGATATCTTAAGCCAGAGCTTGGGAGGGGCAGTGGGAGGTAACCAGGTAGGCCGTGGAGTAGCCTTAAGCGATATTGGTACGGTCTTTAGCCAGGGATCCTTTGAGAATACCACCAACGGTACGGATCTGGCTATTGAAGGAGCTGGTTTCTTTATCGTCGCTGATTCTTCCGGAAGATACTACACCCGCGCAGGTAATTTTATCATGGATGAAGAGGGGTATTTAGTTAGCCCCGGCGGCTTCAAGCTCCAGGGATATGCGACAGATGCAACAGGTGCACTGATCACTAGCGTCTCTGACATCAACGTAGCAAATGTGTCTTCTGCTCCTAAGCAAACAAGTGGCTTCAGTATTTCAGCCAATCTGGACGGTTCTGCACGACTCGGGGATGAGTACTCTACCACCATTACCATGTATGACTCCATTGGTGAAGCGATCCCCTTAAGCATTACCTTTACCAAGCTGGGAACTGGCAATGCCTGGACTTATACCGCGAGCATCCCCCCTTCCATGGGAACCGCAACTGGCTCAGGCACCATTGAATTTGATGCGGATGGAAACGTGGGGACGTTTGATTCGTCGACTACTTTCTCTGATAAATCATTTTTTATAGATTTACCTGGCACCGGTGGTGCAGATTTTACCGTGACCTGGGACGTGTGGGATTCAGCGACCAGTGGACCCACCACCGATCTCACCGGTTATGCCGCTGCCAGCGATACCAATGCCCTCTTCCAGGATGGGTATTCTCCTGGAGCAATACAAACTATCTCGGTAGATCAGGATGGGCAAATCATAGGGCTCTTTACCAATGGTCAAACCCGAACATTAGGGCAAGTGCTCTTGGCGGACTTTGTCAGTCCCTATGGGCTTACTAAAATGGGAAGAAGCCTCTACGCAGAATCGGCTAATTCAGGGCAACCTACCGTCGGTAGTCCTAACACGGGCGGCCGGGGGAGGATTGCCTCTAATTCACTGGAGATGTCCAACGTGGATATGGCATCAGAGTTTGTCAAAATGATCACTACCCAGCGTGCCTACCAGGCCAATGCCAAGGTAATCACCACCAGCGATGAACTGCTCTCGGAACTGATGACGATCAAGCGATAAAAAAGAAGGGAGTGGGGGATTCTCACGAGGACCTCCCTATTCCCTTTTTTTCACACAAACCTAAAGTTATTTATGTGGTTTAGATTCTAAAAATTAGAGGGTGAGTTGATGGTTATGAGAGAGAAGAGAGGGCTTTTATCAATCAGAGAAGTTGCTGAGATTACCGAACTTCCCATTCATACCCTGCGCTACTGGGAACGCATGTTCAGAGAAGTTATGTGTCCCTCCCGTACCAAAGGTGGCCAGAGGAGGTATAGTGTGGGTGATATTGAGAAACTACTTGAGATAAAGAGGTTACTTAAGGAAGAGGGCTATAGCATCATGGGAGCACAAAGGCGCTTAAAAAATGGTAGTAATAAGGCTGCGCTACCACACTCTCATCAAGGCAGGGATCTCAATTTACAACGCATCGCTCAAGAGGTTACCGAGTTGATTTTGGAAAAACTCTCTCAGGGTATCGGTCGGGGCGTACACAACAAATCCAATGGTGCCGCGATCTGAAGAAAAGTGGCGATGGGAAGAGAAGGGATGAACAGTGGTATGAAGCCTACCATAAGCCTCTGCATGATTGTGAAGAATGAAGAGGATTTTATCGCGCATTGCCTCGAGAGTGTGAAGGAGGTAGTGGATGAGATAGTGGTGGTGGATACCGGTTCGGAAGATGCAACCCCTGAGATTGTCCAAAAGTTTGGTGCAAAAATTATTGAGCATGAGTGGAGCGATGATTTTAGTGAAGCAAGGAATGTGTCTTTGAGCCATGCAACTTCCCAGTGGATTCTCTTCCTCGATGCCGATGAGGTGTTGGAGTACGAGAGTGCCCGGAGGCTGCCCCATCTCCTCCTCCAGGTAAAACCTTCCCGTTTTGGATGTTTCTTCTGTATTTATAATGTCAAAGAAGACGGGATGGTGTCAGGGAGACACTACAATGTGAGACTATTTCGGAGGTGGGAAGGAGTTCGTTTTGTGGGAAGCATTCACGAGCAGGTGTTCCCTATGGGACCATTTGTTTACTCCGGTATGAATATCTATCACTTTGGCTATGATCTCAACCCGGAGAGAATGAGGGAAAAAAATGAGAGGAATGTTTACCTGTTAACCCATGCCCTCGAAGACAGGGGGGACGATCCTGTGGTGCACTACCACCTGGCGAACCTCTATCTACTGCGGGGTGAGTATGAGCAAGCCATGGTGCATGCCCACCGGGGATTAGAGCTCACCGCGAAGGTGAAAAGGGAAAACTATCTCTACCTCGCCATTCTCCAGGTGCTCATAGAGGTATACTATCAGAGGAGTGAGTGGGATGCGGCAGAAGAGTGGTGTGAGAAGGCGCTCGCGATACGTGATGACTTTATTGATGCGCTCTATAGCCTCGCGCGTGTCTACATAAAAAAGAATAGCTATCGAAAAGCACTCCTCACCTACTATAGGTTTTTAGAAAGGAAAAGGCTGATTGATGCTGACCCCGCGCGGGGATTCTTTTATCGCTGCCTCACCTCATGGGGAAAGGAGGCAGAGGTACACAATGACTTAGGTGGCATCTTTTATGAGCATGGCAATTGGGAGCGGGCTATCGAAGAGGCACAAAAGGTCATTGACCTCGTGCCGCATGATGCGAGGGGTTACTATAATCTCGGCTCAGCACTGGCAGCGAAGGGAGAGATTAAGGGAGCAGAGGAGGGTTTTAAGAAAGCGCTTGAGATAAAACCAACCTATCGCGAGGCTGAAGAAAGCCTTGAAAGGTTAAGGGTTGTATAAAAATCACTATGGAAAAAGGAGTACTATTCATGGGGAAGACCCTGAGAATGATGAAGAGGAGAGCACACAAGGTAAACCCGTTGAGGACGGAAGGGGGAAACAAAGGGATAGAGCAGGGCAAGAGGAGGGATGTGCCCAAAAAGGATCTCACCTCGTGGCTTCAGTTGGGACGTAGCTCTATGGAGGAAGGGCACATCTACAAGACGATTGCCCTGTGGGAAGAGGTGATCAAGGTAGACCCAGGGTGTTGGGAAGCATATTTGAATTTAGGTCGTTGCTATGAGAAGTTAAAAAGGTATGAGAAGGCTATCCCCTGCTATGAGAGGGCACTAGAGTGTAACCCCTCACACATTGAAACCCGCTATAGTCTGGCGGTCGCGTTACAGCTCTTGGGGTTACACCGGGATGCAGAAAAGGAGTACCTTGAGGTACTGGCAGCAGACGACAGCCACCTCATGGCTCGCAATAACCTCGCCGTGGTGTATTTAAAAGAGGGGAAAAGGGATGAGGCCATAAGTGAATTTACGAAGCTGGTGGTGATAGACCCCCAAAACCCTACCTTTCAGGATAATTTAACTATCGCTTCCGGTGGTAAACTGAGCAAAGAGAAGAAGAAAAAACAGACAAAACAAGGTATCAGTCTCTGCATGATAGTAAGCGATGAGGGGGAGGAGATAAGGGAATTTTTTACTTTAGTCACACCCTGGGTTGATGAGATTATCGTGGTCGATACGGGTGTGAGCAGGGAGGTGATTGAGGCAGTAAAGGAATTCGGAGCGAAAGTAGTGTATCATCCGTGGGAAGATGACTTTAGCAGGGTGAGAAACCGTTCCCTCGCAGAGGCGAGCTATGAGTGGATCGTGGTACTGGATGCGGATGAGTATATGACAAAAGAAGGGTTGTCCTATTTACGGGTGCTTACCACGAGTGAGGAGTATCAGGGGTTTCGTTTCATCCAACGAAACTACCGTGATAACCCTAGCCTCTCGGGGTGGGTTCCCTGCACCGATAACATCAAACAGATCTGGAATTGCTGCGGATGGGTCCCTACCTATCCGGTGAAGCTGTTTAGAAATCATGGGGAGATTTTTTTTGAGGGGGCAGTGGGAGAAAGTGTTGAGAAATCGATCTCTCGGAGAGGGGGTACCATTGGCAACCCCACTATTTTAATTCACCACGTTGACTATTTTATTGCTCCCGAAAAAAGGATAGCCCGGGAAACTATGCTTTTAGAGCTGGGAGAGAAGCAGCTCAAATTGACACCTGATGATCCTGGTGTGTACTATGAAGTTGCCCTCCGCTATGGCCAGCTCAATAAACTCAACCAGGCTGTTTCTGCATTCACACACCTGGCGCAGGTGGTACCCAGGAGCTATCGTGTCTATAATGAGTTGGGAAATATCTATTGTGCACAACAAGATTATCACGCCGCACAAGACTCCTATCTGCACTCACTCCGTCTAGAACCTCGCTTCTTTCAAGCCCACTATAATCTCGCCAATCTTCACCTACTGATGGGGAAACTGGATGAAGCATGGGGTGTGTATCAGCAGGCGCTCGCACTCTCCCCAGAGTGTGCCCCTATCTATAATAACCTTGCCATCATCTGTGAGAGGAGGGGAGAGGATGATGAGGCACTCACACACTGTGAACATGCTGTTTCCCTCAACCCCTTTTTACCGCAGGCGTATAACAATCTGGGTGTGCTCTATAGTAAAAAGGGTGAGAGCAGAAGGGCAGAGGAGAGCTTCTTAAGGGCGATAAGTCTCCACGCGGGGTATGCAGAAGCGTACGTTAACTTGGGGAATCTCTACCTGAGCGAGGGGAAAAAGGGTGAAGCTGAACGGATAGTGGCTCATGCCCGCAGATGTGCTCCAGAGGTAGGGGGAGAGAATAAAGGTTGCAATCTCTAGGAGTAGAGAGTTATAGTAGTATCATGAGCTCCTTTAGACCAGTGGTAACACACATAAGGAGGTTGACGGTATGGGTGGGAAGCATAGGAGTGCTTCTCTCTTTTTTTACGAGCGTGTATGCAGAAGGTGCACTCGATTACTGGAGAGAAGCGCAGAGGTTACAGGGGCAGGGGTTAGTCGATCAGGCATTAGAGCTCTATACTCGAGGTGTTCAACTGGAACCTCACCACCCCAGGGCATATACAATGTATAATAATCGGGGGTTGCTCTATTGCACCATGGGAAAGTATCAAGAGGCATTGGAGGATTTCACCAAGGCCATTGAGCTCAATCCGAAGGAAAGTGAGTTCTATGGCAACAGGGGAAATGTGTACCATGTGATGAAGATGGCAGAGCAGGCACTGGTTGACTACACGGTTGCCATTCAATTAAATCCTCAGAATGCAGTGGCCTATAATAACCGGGGGTCGCTCTATTTCGAAAAAGGGAAACTGGATAAGGCAGAAGCTGATTACACCCAGGCAATTCGGATTAATCCCCAGGATACTGAGTACTATTGCAATCGCGGGGATCTCTACCGGATCGAAGGTTACTATGAGCGTGCGCTTTTGGATCTTAACAAAGCGATTGCACTCTCCCCCCCTAACTCAGTTGCCTATTACCACAGGGCTATGGTGAACTTCGAGGGGGGTAACTATGAAAAGGCTAAAGCCGATATGGATGAGGCGCTTAGGATTGAGCCCGATGACCCTGAGCTCTATTGCACGCGGGGTGATATCTGCCGGGCCCAAGGGTATTACGATTGGGCTATCGCAGACTATAGCAAGGCAATTGCACTGAGTCCCCCGTATACCTCTGCCTATAATCGGAGGGGAAGTGCCTATTTAGAGCAGGGCGATTTTACTAGGGCGGTAAAGGATTTTGCCAAAGCCATTGAGCTCAATTCTCGCTTCGCACTTGCCTACTACAACCGTGGAGACGCCTACCGTGAGCAGGAGAGGTATCAAGACGCCCTGGGAGATTTTGCCAAGGTGATTTCTCTTAACCCCTCCTACTACCAAGCGTACTATAAAAGAGGATGGATTTATTTTATGCAGCAGAAGCATGCTCAGGCAGTTAGTGAGTGTACGAAAGCTCTCAAACTCAATGGGTCCTATCGGGATGCCTTTTTTATTCGCGCGAAAGCGTATCAGGCACTGGGTAAGATGCACGAGGCGAACGATGATCTTAAAAAGGTGGAGGAACTCGGTGGAGATTCAGAGATGCGGGGTACGCATGATTTTAAAATCTTTTAAACTACTAACCTCGTATAACACCTCTCCCCTCTGATCCCCGCCTTAGGACTTTTGCCAGAATACCCCTACCCCATCGATATTTTGCAGAGGATCTCTAATAGTACATCGGGAGCGAAAATCATTTACTGCAGCGCGACATCCGGGCAGCACACCATAGTCATCAATGATGATAAATCCACCCGGAGATACTTTAGGGTAGAGGTAGGTGAGTGCCTCGGTAGTTGATTGATACATATCCGCATCCACCCGGAGGAGGGAGAGGTGTTCGATGGGGACATGGGCGAGAGTGTCTTTAAACCAACCTTTAAGAAATCTCACCTGCTCATCGAGCAAATCGTATTTAGCAAAGTTGGCTTTCACTTCCTCAAGAGAGATTTTAAGGGGGGTATAGGTGTGGTGGATGTCACCAGCGTCCTGGGGGAAACGTTCAGCATCAGGTCGTGGTAGGCCTTCAAAAGAATCTGCGCACCAGATCACCCGGTTGTTGACTCCGTATGCTTTCAGTAGTGCCCTCATGTAGATACAGGCTCCCCCTCTCCACACCCCAGTTTCTATAAGGTCGCCGGGGATCTGGTAGGTAATGATGTATTCTATAAGTTTTTTCACATTGGCCAAGCGTTTATTACCAATCATAGTGTGTGCTTTTGATGGCCAATCCAGTCCCCGCTCCCTCAACTCGGGGTTATAGGTACCACCAGACCATTGATCCTGAGGGATGTCCTCATAAATGGTATTGGTTAAACATTTTTGCATAAGGTCTAGATAGAGTGATCGTAGTACTGCTTCACTCAGCATAGTATGCCCCCACCTGCGTGTGGCTATTGATTTTACTCTGATTACCATGCAGTCCTTCATCTCCCCCTAGGACTTTTTTTAAACAGGACGATTGAGGGTGCATCCTTATCAGGTTGAAACCTTGTTCGGCAATTTCTCTTCTTTGGTCTTCTTTTTTGAGATATGCCATGCAGGTTTCAACGAGGTGGTGGTAGGGGGAGAATATCATACCCTTGGCAAAGAACTTTTCTATTTCCTGATCGTGGCCAACTTCTGAGATAACAAATTTTTTATTGGCGAGCAGATAAGAAACCCTGACCATTTCAAACACGCGCGCTTCATAATAGTGAATGTTTACAATAACCTTTGATCGCGCGATGTAGCGATCTCGTTCTTCTCCGTACACACCAAAGATACCCACCACCTCTACACCCCTCCTTTTCAATTCCTGTAAGATCTTAAGACGGCGGCTGTTGATGCTTCCATAGAAAAGGATGTCAATATCTTCCATTGCCTGAGAAATCCTCGAGAGGACCGGGGAGTACCCAATACCACAGTAGGTGACAGTATCTACACCCAATGTTTGTAGCACTTTCATGTTATGATAGCTATAATCCCACACCGGGTACCTCTTCAGTAGCTCTAGATAGGCAGGGGATAGCCAGGGAGAGCCTACCTGGATCTGTTCTAAGTTGAAAAGGATAAGGTTGCGGGGAAGTGCTCCCTTATGGTGAGGAAGAAGATTACACCCTAACACAATGGCCTTTCCGGAAATTTCCTGTGCGTCTCTCACAATGGGAACTTTAAAGCCGAGCTCAGCAAAACCGTTCTTTAGACTTAAGGCAATTTCATCAAATGCGTGGCTATGAAGGTAGCCGGGAGGGCTTACTATCCAGATGGAGTAGTCCATTTATGACCTCGGTTTCCCTCTCAATCGTTGAAGCTGTTGGTGGTTCTCCTCGCTCAAAGAAACTTTTTTTAGCTGGACAAACATTGAATCAACCGCACGCGGTGTGCGTGCAATTTCTTGCAGGTCTTTACCTTGTGCTTGGAACTCCAATCCAAAATGACTCAGCTTAAGCGTGAGCCTCTCTTTGACAAATCGAGCTTCCATCCATCCTAAATACCAGAACCAATCGGTATAATAGAGCCAACTGTTTTCATTGAAGGCCCGCACGTGGGTGGGATCCTGCCAGGCTCCCAGTGATAGATCGTAGGGGACTTGAGCCTCAAGTATACCACCTGTGCTTAAAAGATCGAGACAGCTTTTCATGCAGATATGCACATTTACAATGTGTTCAAGCACATCGTAGGCAATAATTTTTTTAAACATGCTATGGGTGATTTCTATTTCGCCAAACCGCTTTGTATGAAATTTTTGGCTCTTCCCCTGGGGGATAGGGGAGTTAAGGTCGTGGATGATATCAGGGTTCCAATACCCATCGTAATCCAGATTAAGAAAGTCTTCCTTAAAATCTTTTCCGCTGCCGAGATTTAATTGTGTGGGAAAGGACATGAATATATTCCTCTGGTAGAGGAGGTTAAGGTGCGTGTCCTTAAAGCCTCTGCAAGTGATAATGTATTGAATAACTATTTAATGCAATTCCCAAGCCACATATTTCTCTCGATGGGTTTTATCCTGGGAGAAAACTGATTTACTTATCAATGGTGTTTGATTACAATACGCTCACACAATAAATAATTAAATGGGTGGAGGAGGATGATATATGATAACAAAATATGACCCTCGATTTACCAATAAAAACCCCTCTACTATCTACGCCCAGTATCCAATTGGCGATTTCACTTACGGTGCTCCCAAGATCTTCTCATGGGGTGAGGGAGCTGCATTAAAAATTGGAAAGTTTTGCTCTATCGCCAGAGGTGTTGAAATATTTCTCGGTGGGGAGCACAGAATAGACTGGGTGACCACCTATCCCTTCAATGCCCTCTTTCCTGAACATGCTATGATAAAAGGACATCCAAAAACCAAGGGAGATGTGATCATAGGAAATGAGGTGTGGATTGCAGATGGAACGGTGATCATGTCTGGTGTTACTATAGCTGATGGTGCGGTTATAGGAGCAAGGAGTGTGGTAACAAAGGATGTGAAGCCTTACGAGGTAGTGGCAGGAAACCCGTTACGGCATATTAAATTTAGATTTGATAAAGAGATTATAAAGGAGCTATTAGAGATACAATGGTGGAACTGGGAAACCTCAAAAATAGACAGATTCGTTCCTTTATTACAGAGTGATGACATTCGTGGATTTATCAGGGCGTGCAGGGAAGATGCGCGTAGTTGTAGCACGAAGGATTGATAGGATTTGAAAAAAACATATACCTCCCTTCTTCTTATAGTACTATAAATTCCAACCTTACTTAGTTCTCAGATCAATCGCTGCTTCACCATTAATTTCATTGCCTTTTATCCACGCCATAGGCAGTTTAAAAAAAATCAAGATTTCCTTAAAAGAGAATAGAGTTTTAACTATTTAATATCTTCACCTCATCGCTCATCCATTTTTATGTCAATTTTATGACATTATTTCAAAATGATGACGTGGATTAAATCTAATTCATTTTAGATCTTTAATGTAAACAGCTGTATTTGTTTGTGATTTTAATAATTGATGGAGAATATTATAATTTTTTTAAAATTTTCTTTAATGGCCTGCTTGAACCGTATTTGCAAAGTTAATAATTAAAAATTTATCTTTTATTTTAAATGGTTAGCAGCCATAACCTGATTACTATTTCTGATGGCATAATACTTGCTCAATTAGAGTAATCAAATAATTAGTTTATTTTAAAAATTGATGGTGAATATATTGTGGACCTAGCTACCTTATTAGGCGTTATTTCAGGTTTTTTCTTAGTATTTTATTCTATAAAGATGGGTGGTCCTTTAGATTGGTTCTGGAATTTACCCGCAGCATTTATTGTATTTGGTGGAATAGTGGCGATTACCCTCATTAACTATCCTATCTCAGATGTCTTGAGCGTGATGAAGGTATTGAAAAATGCATTTCTCTATAAGATTCCTAAAGCTAATTCCCTTGTTCCTGAGATTGTCGAGCTGGCTAGGATTGCAAGGCGTGAAGGTATCCTGGCACTGGAGAAAAGGGCAAAGATTGCCAATGATCCTTTTTTAACCAAGGGAATAGAGTTAGCGGTTGATGGTGTGGAACCCGATGCCATAAAGGAAATATTGGAGAATGAACTTATCTCTACTGAAGATCGCCATAAAAAAGGTGCGGAAATTTTTACGGTGATGGGAACCTTTGCCCCTGCCATGGGGATGCTCGGAACCTTAATAGGTCTGATTCAAATGTTAAGGGTGATGGATGATCCTAAGTCCATAGGCCCAGGCATGGCGGTTGCCTTGATTACTACTTTTTACGGTTGCATAATAGCAAACCTGATGTGCTTACCTATTGCGGGGAAACTGAAGGTGAGAAGAGAGGATGAAGTGAAGCATAAACAGTTGATTATCGAAGGCATTGCCTCCATTCAACTAGGGGATAATCCTCGGGTGGTCGAACAAAAGCTCTATACCTATCTTTCACCCACTGAACGTTCTTTAGTCCTCAAAGGATAGCCAGGAGAATACTACTTTCTTTACCTAAGGAGGTATTGTGAAAAAGAGAAGACAGGAATCTTTAGAAAGAGCAGGAACACCAGTATGGCTCATTACCTATTCAGATTTAATGACCCTGATGTTTTCATTTTTTATAATCTTAATCTCTTTTAGTGTCTTTGAGCAGGGAAATATTATCAATTTCGTTGGTTCTTTCTTAGGAGCCTTCAAGATTCTCCCTGGTGGATTTAAAACTAGCACAGGAGAGCAAGTACTATTACCAAGCAAGGAGATTCTAAAAACTTCTAGGGAGCTCAGTGATATTTTAACCAGAACGAGGGGAGTGTTGAAAAAAGAGGGGATTGAAAAAGGAGTGGAGTTTAAAACGACTAACCAAGGGCTTGAGGTGGCCGTTGCTGACTACTTGTTATTTGGTTTGCAACCTAGTAGTACAGAAATTTCCCATGAGATGAAGCTCTTTTTAGATGAGCTCGCTGAGACTGTTCGCGACTCATCTTATCTAGTGAGCATTGAGGGACATACCGATGATCTTCCCCTTAAGACAGAGCACTTTCCTTCTAGTTGGGAGCTTTCAACAGCCAGAGCAGTTACCATCCTTAGATATCTTATTGATGAAAGGGGAATGTCACCTTTACGATTGAAGGCTGCGGGATTTGGTCACTATCGTCCTCTCGTTCCGAACGATACACCAGAACATCGTGCCCAGAATAGGCGGGTGGTAATCCGTCTTCAGCCAAATGAGCTGGCGGAAGATACACTTAAAGAAAAACTACTCTTTAAGGAAGGCGTAGTGAAGGGGCTTTAGCTTTAGCTGTTAGGAAGAGAGGAAACGCTCTTTTTGAATCAAGTATGGTGAACGGGGAGAATGGCTAGGAGAGTCAGAGAGGAAAAAACAGTGAATATGCAGTGGTTACTCACCTACGCGGACATGATTACCCTTATGCTTACCTTTTTTGTCATGTTGCTTTCGATGAGTTCTATGGAGATAGGTAAAGTAAAGCAATTTGCAGCCGCTACGGTTGGGGCTATGGGGGTACTTCGTGAGGGTCAGCATTCAGAATTTGCATGCAAAGTTCTCGTGTCCTCAGAAAAACGCATCAATGAAAAGGTGTTGGAAATAGAACAGTTTTTTAAACGATTTGCAGGCTTGAAAACACACTTACTCAAGGAACGTGAACAAGGAAACTTAGAATTTGAAGAGAAGGAAGAGGGACTGAGCATTATCATGAAAGAAGATTTACTCTTCGAGCCGGGCAGGGGTGAGGTGAGACCAGAAGGTGTCGCTATGCTTAGGGAGATGGGGAACGCCTTTAGGGATTTTGAGGGTATGATAGTGGTTGAGGGGCATACTGACAGTGTGCCTGTCACTACAGGGGAGTTTCCCTCCAACTGGGAACTCTCGTGCGTGAGAGCAGTCACGATTGTGAAGTATCTCACCGAACAGGTGGGTGTAGACCCAAGGAAGCTGTCGGCGGTAGGTTATGGTGATACCAAACCGAGGGTAGCCAATGATACGCCTGAAGATAGGGGTAAGAACCGCAGGGTGGAGATACTTTTGGTACCTCAAATAGTATAAGGAGGTGAAATAACAATGGCCAAGGAAGACAAGAAAGAGAAGGAGAAGCCTGAGGAAGTGCCAGCGAAAAAGGGAGGTGCGCTCAAGTGGATCATCATTGCCGGGGTGATGGTGGTGGTCTTAGGTGGTGCAGGATACATCAGTTGGAAAACTTTTTTACACCCCGCTCCACAACCCCAGGAGAGCAGTGAGGGGGAAATTGCGGTGAAAGATGAGTTGGGTCCCATCTTTCCCTTAGATGCCTTTATCGTGAATCTGGCAGGCACCTCAGGTGAACGGTACCTGAAGGTAAGCTTACAGCTTGAGCTTGGCAAAGTTGAATTGACTGAGGAAGTGGAGAAACGAGTTCCCCAGCTGAGGGATACCATCTTGCTATTACTTTCCAGTAAAACTTTTGAAGATATAGGAACCTATAGTGGGAAAACTAAACTTCGCAGTGAGATCACTGCCCGACTGAATGGAATGTTACCGCCGGGTTCGATCAAGAAGGTGTACTTCACCGAGTTTGTAGTGCAGTAGAGTCCTATGGTAACTGCGATGAATATTTAAAGGAGCAGCCATGACCCAAGTGCTATCACAGGATGAGGTTGATGCCCTGTTGAAGGGAATTTCCGGAGGTGAGATAGAAACGGAGACTGATAAGCCCCCGGAAAGTGAGGGGGTAAAGGTATATGACCTCACCAGCCAAGAGCGTGTGATCAGGGGAAGGATGCCGGGTTTGGAGTTGGTTAGTGATCGCTTCGCTCGCTCACTACGTTCTTCACTCACCTCGTCCCTCAGAAAACCGGTGGGGGCAACAATCATCTCAAATGAGATGATGAAGTACGGTGATTTTCTCAAAGCCCTGCCTGTTCCCACGAGCCTCCACATTTTTCGGATGGATCCTTTGAGGGGCAGTATCATGATCGTCTTGGAATCGAAGCTGGTGTTTTGCCTGGTGGACATCTTCTTTGGGGGTAGGGGGACCGAAAGCTATAAGGTTGAGGGAAGGGAATTTACCAGCATTGAAAATCGCCTGGTGAAAAAGATTGTAAACGTGATGACCCAAGATCTCAAGGAGGCGTGGAAGAGCGTTCAACCGGTATCACTACACTTTGTGAGATCAGAGGTCAATCCCCAGTTTGCTACCATCGTTGCCTCTGATGAAATCGTGATCACTATCAGTTTCGAACTAGAGATAGAAAGTTCCACCGGAAAAGTTACCCTGTGTATTCCCTATGACTCCCTTGAGCCGATCAAAGATAAGCTCCAGGGGGTGATCCAGAGTGACCAGCTGGGAACAGATGGCATTTGGGCAGAGAGGCTCAAAAAAAAGTTGCAGGAAGTTCCGGTTGAGATTGTGGTTGAGCTAGGGAAAGCAATGGTGGCGGGAAAGGAGCTACTCAATCTTGCGGTAGGTGACGTGATTAAGTTAGATACCTACTCGAGGGATCAACTGAGGGTAAAGGTGGGAGGGATAACCAAGTTTATGGGTTATCCTGGTCTGTACAAAGGAAATCAGGCGCTTCAGATAACCACCGGGTTTGAAAGGAGGTAATAAAATGGCAGATGAAGAGATTATTACTACACAGGCTGCTGATGAGCCGAAAGCGGCCGGAGAAGGTAAGGGGGAAGCAAAGGCAGCGCAATTTTCTCAGGTGCAGGATAAAGGCAAATCCCCCGTACCGAAGGGCATCGATTTTATTTTAGATATTCCCCTTCAGATCACCGTTGAGTTAGGGCGGGCTCAGATGTTAATCAACGATTTACTCCAGTTAGGACAGGGTTCAGTAATTGAGCTCTCAAAATTGGCGGGTGAGCCCATGGAGGTGTTTGTCAATCAGAAATTGATAGCCCGAGGAGAGGTGGTAGTGGTTAATGAGAAGTTCGGTGTACGTCTTACCGATATCAGTAGCCCCCTAGAAAGGGTTGATCAGCTTAAATAGTATGGGGGGAGGTGCTATGAAAAGTCTCTGTTCATTCTTCTTCGATGGTATTTCAGCTACGGGTGGCCTTATAGAGGTTGAGGCTGATCTGGTGGGGAAAACTGGTTTTACACCACCCGATATGTTCTCTGCTACTATTAAAACTTTCTCAATCCTCTTTATTATTTTGGCGATCATTCTCACCTGCTTTTGGTTACTCAAACGTTTCTGGCCTAAAGGATCAGGACTTTTAGATGGTGACGGGTGGATTAAAGTGATTGCTACTGCACCACTTGCGCCCAAAAAGATGGTGGTCTTGGTTGAAATCGCAGGTGAAATCCTCGCACTTGGTCTCACGGAGGCGCAGATGACGGTACTCACCAAAATTACCGATGAGCAGGTGATCGACCATCTTAAGACAGCCCAAGAGAAAAGGATACACAGTTCCCCCTTTTATCAACAGGTAAAGTCTCTACTGGCCCGCTATTGCGGTGAGAAAGAGAGAGGAGAATCGTTGGTGCGTGGGGGTGTGGGCATTTCCCCACCCAGGGAGCTAGGTAGCACGGAGTAAGTGCTTTAGGTGGTGAGTTATGATGAGAAAAAGGCATAGTCTATGGTTTCTGCTGCTGGCAGTGGCAGTGTTCTCTTCAGCCGCCTATGGTCAATCGGTACCCATACCCAGTATTCACATTACTATTGGTGAATCAGGGGAGCCCACTGATCTGGCGGTGACGCTTAAGATTCTCTTTTTAGTGACCATTCTCTCCGTCGCACCCACCATCCTGATTATGTTTACCTCCTTTACCCGCATGGTGGTGGTATTTTCCTTCTTAAGGCAGGCCATGGGTACAAACCAGATGCCTCCCAATCAGGTGATTATTAGCTTAGCCCTTTTTCTTACCTTTTTTATTATGACACCGGTCTGGCAAGAGATTAATCGCAACGCGCTGCAACCTCTGCTGGCCAAAGAGATTTCCTATGAAGTTGCCCTTGACCGGGCTTCCCAGCCCCTCAAGGAGTTTATGCTCAAACAAACCAGGGAGAAAGACTTAGCCCTTTTGATGAAGGTCTCTAAGATAACTAAACCCACCAGTGCTTCTGAGATTCCCCTCACCACTATCCTCCCGTCCTTTGTGATAAGTGAATTGAGGGTTGCGTTCCAGATTGGATTTCTCATCTATGTACCTTTTTTGATTCTCGATATGGTGGTAGCCTGCGTGCTGCTCTCAATGGGTATGATGATGCTACCCCCTATCATGATCTCACTGCCCTTTAAGCTGCTGCTCTTTGTATTGGTTGATGGGTGGTATTTAATTGTGGGTTCTCTCATCAGAAGTTTTGTCTTATAGGGGCATGGTTAAAAAGTTGAGCACATCAGATTGAAAGGGTTGATGACATTATGACACCGGACTTTATCGTGGGATTCGGGAAGGAAGTGGTATGGGTAACCTTGTTGATATCAGGTCCCATGCTTCTCTTTGGATTGGTGGTGGGAGTGATTGTAAGCATCTTCCAGGCAGTTACTCAGATTCACGAGATGACCTTAACCTTTGTTCCCAAGATTTTAGCGGTGATGATAGCCCTGGTGATTTTCTTCCCCTGGATGATGAGGGTCTTACTCAATTTTACGGAGAAGCTGTTTGTTAATATCCCCCTGTATATTCGTTGAGATCTTAACCTGCTCACCAGGTGAGGTCAGTGGTAACGATAAGGATGGTGCATGGTACTCTTAAATCTCTTTAACCTTTCACTTCCCCAGATTCAGGCGATAGCGCTGGTCTTTATTAGGATAGGTGCCATTCTGGTTACTGCCCCTCTCTTTGGAAGTATGAATGTGCCGGTGCAGCTCAAGGTGGGGTTATCAGCGATGCTCACCGTGGCGGTATTTCCTCTGGTGGGGTTTCACGGGGTACCGTATGCGAGCATTTCCTCCCTGGCATCGGCAATGGTAGGAGAGGTTCTGATTGGAGTCATTATCGGATTTACCGCGCGACTCCTCTTTGCCGCGGTCCAGCTCGCAGGCCAGATGGTAGGTTTTCAAATGGGGTTTGGCATTGTGAATGTGATTGATCCCCAGACCAGCAATCAAATTTCTATCATCGCCCAGTTTCAGAACGTGATCGTGCTCCTCCTCTTTGTGGTACTGGATGTGCACTGGTGGTTTATTCTATCGTTGACCTCGAGCTTTGAACTCATTCCGCCACTTGGGTTTTGTTTCACCAACCCGCTGATGGAGTATCTGGTTGTATTATCTGCTCAGATGTTTGTTATTGCTGCCAAGGTATCAGCCCCGATTATTGTCGCACTGCTTTTCACTAATGTGGCACTGGGGTTGATTGCGCGAACAGTCCCGCAGATGAATATTTTCATTGTGGGATTCCCCCTTCAAATTGCGGTAGGGCTTGCGGGGTTAGGGCTCTCACTTCCGCTCTTCTCGTGGGTGGTGAGAGACCTCTTTCAAAAGATGGGGGAAGACATTATGGTGTTGATGAAGTTGATGACCTAGGGGTGACGGAGAGGAGGGTGAGTAGATGCCAGGGGAATCAGAACAGGAGAGGACAGAATCGGCAACGCCCAGGCGGTTGGAGGAGATGAGGGAAAGGGGACAGGTGGCTAAAAGCCGGGAAGTACCCTCCATTGCGGTGATCATTGCGAGCCTCTTGGTGTTCTATTTCTTGGGCTCACAAATGATCCAAGAATTTATGGAGTTGATGCGCTGGAGCTTCAGCAGCGCAGGAACACTAGAGCTCAAAGAGGTGAACATGCAGTGGCTGCTACTGGAGTATGTAAAGAGGTGTATGAGGATCATTACCCCCCTGTTGGTAGCAGTGGTTGCGGTGGGGTGTGTCTCAAACTATCTCCAGGTAGGGTTCATCTTTTCTTTTGATCCACTGGTGCCCAAGCTTTCCAAACTGGACCCCCTCAAGGGGTTTAGCAGGTTGGTTTCTAAGGAAGCCTTGGTGGAGCTGGTGAAAAGCATTTTTAAGATAGTGGTGGTAGGATACGTAACCTATCTCACGGTGAGGGACGAGCTCCCCTATATTATTCCCACTATGAATATGGAGGTGTGGGCTCTTATGAGTTATATCGGGAACGTGTGTTTTAAAATCATCGTTCGCACCAGCTGGGTGCTCATCGTGTTAGCCTTGCTCGACTACACCTTTCAAAAGTGGAACTTCCAGCAAGAGTCTAAGATGACCAAGCAAGAGGTGAGAGACGAATTTAAGCAGCGGGAGGGTGATCCACTCATCAAATCGAGGGTGAGACAAGTACAGCGAGAGCTGGCGAGAAAGAGGATGATGGAGGCAGTACCCAAGGCGGATGTGGTGATTACAAACCCGGTGCACGTTGCGGTCGCCATGGAGTACAACGCGCACGAGATGGGTGCGCCCAAGGTTACCGCTAAGGGTGCCCGATTGATCGCAGAACGGATTAAGGAGATAGCGCGCGCCCACCAGATTCCCATTGTAGAAAATAAACCTTTAGCCCAGGCATTGTTTAAAAGCGTAAAGATAGGTCAGGAGGTTCCTGTGGTGTTCTATAAAGCAGTAGCGGGAATTCTGGCGTACGTCTATAGACTCAAGAATAAGGGGGTGTGAGATGGCCCGCCAGCTAGAAGGTACCTCAGGTACACTGACACTTACCCGCAATAGCGATGTGATTATGGCGATTGCGATCGTGGGTATACTGATCATCATGGTGATACCTATCCCTACGTTCCTCATGGACAGCCTCTTATCATTCAATATTACCGTGTCGGTCATCATCCTGCTCGTTGCGATGTACACCTTAAAGCCACTAGAGTTTTCGGTCTTCCCCTCGCTCCTCTTGATTGCCACCCTCTTTCGGCTCTCCTTAAATGTGGCCGCAACCCGATTAATTCTCCTCTACGGTAATGAGGGAGCTGATGCTGCCGGGCAGGTAATTAAGGCATTTGGGAGCTTTGTGGTAGGCGGTAACTATGTAGTGGGAATGGTGGTCTTTTTGATTTTAGTGATTATCAATTTTGTGGTGATCACCAAGGGGGCAACCAGAATTGCCGAGGTTGCGGCCCGCTTCACCCTGGATGCCATGCCGGGTAAACAGATGAGTATTGATGCTGATCTCAATGCGGGACTGATAACCGATGTGGAAGCGAGGACGCGCAGGGCCGACATCGCCCGCGAGGCCGATTTTTATGGAGCGATGGATGGTGCCAGCAAATTTGTGCGAGGGGATGCGATCGCGTGCATTGTAATTACACTGGTGAATATTATAGGGGGGTTAATCATTGGCGTATTACAAAAGGGCATGCCGATTTCTGATGCGGCTCAAAATTATACGCTCCTCACTATAGGAGATGGTCTAGTCAGTCAGATCCCTGCCCTGATAGTTTCTACTGGTGCTGGTATTTTAGTGACCCGTGCTGCCTCTGAAGCTCAGTTGGGTAATGAGATAATGAATCAGCTCACCGAACACCCCCGGGCTATTGCCATTGCCTCTGCGGTGCTCATCTTTTTAGGATTGGTGCCAGGATTACCTACCTTCCCCTTTGTCATGTTGGGGAGCCTCGCGGGAGGATTAGCCTATATGACCTTTAAGAGCAAGAGGGCGATTCTGGTAAAGCGGGGAGAAGAAAAGAAGGCGGTGGAAAAGGCCAGAGGGGTAGAGAAGGTGGAAACACTTCTGCCGCTCGATATCCTGGAGTTGGAAGTTGGCTATGGGCTGATCCCCTTAGTTGATGCTGAGCAGGGGGGGGAACTGCTGGAGAGGATTAAATCTATCCGGCGTCAATTGGCGCTGGAGATGGGGGTGATCATTCCCCCGGTACACATTAGGGATAATATGCAGCTCAAGCCTAACCAGTACGCTATTATTATCAAAGGGGTAGAGGTATCGGGAGGCGAGCTCATGCCCGGTTACTACTTAGCAATGAATCCAGGGGATGCCAAAGCTGAGATTGAGGGTATCCGCACCAAGGAGCCGGCCTTTGGTATTCCCGCGCTCTGGATTGGTGAGCAGGATAAGGAGAAGGCGCAAATCGCAGGCTATACCGTAGTTGACCTCTCCACGGTGGTTGCTACTCACCTCTCTGAGGTGTTAAAGACCCATTCCCATGAACTGTTGGGGAGGCAGGAGGTACAGGCCCTCCTTGATACGTTGGCAGCGGAACGTCCTAAGGTGGTGGAAGAATTACTACCCAATCTGCTTTCGGTCGGCGGGGTTCAAAAGGTACTCCAGAATCTTTTGAGAGAACAGGTATCTATCCGTGATTTACTCACCATTGTTGAGACGTTAGCCGACTATGCTCCCATCACCAAAAATACTGATATCTTAACTGAGTATGTGCGGCAGCGATTGGCGCGGACCATTGATAAACAGTATGCAACCGCTGAAGGCGAAATGGCCGTGGTCACGCTCGATAGCGAAATTGAGGAACTGATTAGTAACGCGGTGCAGCACACAGAACATGAATCGTATATTTCTCTGGAACCAGCAAAAGCCCAGAGGATTTTGACCCAGATCAATAAGGCACTGGAGAGATTCACCAGCATGAACTATCAACCAATCGTTCTCTGCTCACCAGGCATTCGGCCGCACCTGAAAAAATTGACGGAGAGATTTCTCCCTACACTGGTGGTGCTCTCCCATAATGAAATTGATAAGCGGTACAGACTTAAATCATTGGGAGTAATCAGTCTCAGCCATGCAGGTTAGAAAATATCACGCCCCAAGTATGCATGAAGCACTCCAATTAGTGCGAAGGGAGTTGGGACCCCATGCGATCATTGTGTCAACAAAGACGGTGGACCGCGGGAGGGGCACGAGAAACAGTGGGAGTGTGCACCAGGGAGTGGAGGTGGTAGCGGCGATCGATCATGACCTCACCGCGCCTGCGGGGGAAGCCAAGGCACTTCCTCACCCCATGGGTGCAAAGGGTTCGCTGTGGAGAGAGTTCTTGTCAGAGAGGGTGTCACTTGATCATATGCGGCAGGAGCTTGGGGAGTTGAGACAGACAGTGAAACGTACGCTCAGCTCTCCGTTCGGGGAGAGAGGGGATTCCATGGGGAGCGAGTTGAGGGAACTCAAATGGATCATCCAGCGTCTCTCTCGCCAGGTTGGTACCGTGAGTCACTATAACTTTCCTGAACCTCTGGTCCCATGGTACTGGAAGATGCTCACCCAGGGGATCAGTGAGGACACAGTAGTGCAATTACTTGGGGAAGTAGGACATGATCTCTCCCCTAGTGCGTTAGGGGATGGTGCAAAGGTGAGAGCGCTTCTGGGTTCAAAAATAGCACGCGTCCTTACCCTTTCAGGTCCCATTACTCTGGTGCCAGGAAAAACGAAGGTGGCTGCGCTGGTGGGTCCCACAGGGGTGGGGAAGACCACTACGCTTGCCAAGCTCGCGGCACGCTATGCCCTAGAGGAGAAGGGGAAGGTTGCCCTGCTTACTATTGATACCTACCGTATCGCAGCGGTAGAACAGCTCAAGATCTACGCCACAATTATGGGACTTCCCTTTAAGGCGGTGTCCTCACCAGAAGAGTTTACCCGAGCCGTGGGGCAGTGTGCAGGTTGTGACCTCATTCTCGTTGATACGGCAGGGAGAAGTCATTGGGACAGGGGTCATAGTGCGGAACTTAAAAGGTTTCTCAGCCAGTCTTTTCCTATTGAGATCTATTTGCTCATGAGTATCACCCATCGGGAGGATACGCTCTCAGCAACAAGCGATCAATTCGGACTCCTTGGTCTTGATAGGGTTATTTTTACTAAACTTGATGAGAGTGATACCTATGGGAGCATGCTGAACCAGCTCAAAAGAATGCACAAACCCCTCTCCTATGTTACCACCGGCCAGAAGGTGCCTGAAGACATCGAAATTGCTACCCAGGAGCGGTTTATTTCGTTAGTACTCGGTGAAGCAGCTTTTCACTATTGTTAATACCAAGAAAGAAAGGACAGGTCATGGATCAAGCGGCAACACTACGCAGTATGGTGAGCGGAAAGGGGGATGTTGGATCTGCTGGACGTGCGGGCGTCACGGTGGGAGAAAAACAGGTGAGGAAAGGTGGGTCTTCCCCCACTCAGGTCATAGCGGTGACCAGTGGTAAGGGAGGAGTTGGGAAAACCAATGTGGTAGTTAATTTAGGTTATGCCCTCACCAGATTGAATAAGCGGGTAGTAATTCTTGATGCAGACATAGGGTTAGCCAATCTGGATGTGCTCTTGGGACTTACGCCGAAGTATAATTTACAGCATCTGCTCAGCGGAGAGTGCTCTATTGCTGAGATAGTCGTTACAGGACCTGGCGGTATGAAAATTCTTCCCGCAAGCTCAGGGGTGCAGGAACTCTCTGAGTTGAATAAAGCACAGAAACTCTGTCTACTCTCTGAGCTCAATTCACTGCAGGATGAAACCGACGTGCTCCTTATAGATACCAGCGCAGGTATTTCTTCCAACGTGATGTATTTCAACGTGGCAGCCCAGGAAATCCTCATCGTGGTTTCTCCCGAACCTACCTCCATCACTGATGCCTACGCCATGATGAAGGTATTGTTCTTGAAGTACTCAGAGCATCACTTCAAACTTCTGGTCAATTCCGTAAAGAGCGCTCAAGAGGCGAAAGAGGTCTTTGATAATTTGAGTTTAGTAGCGCAAAAGTTTCTCAATCTCTCTCTCGATTACTGGGGATACATCCCACGTGACGAGCATGTGGTAAAGGCGGTGAGGAGGCAAAGGGCACTGGTTGAACTCTACCCTGATGCCCCCGCGAGCAAGTGCTTCTTTGAGCTGGCCAAGGTAGTGTGTGAACATACGCCCGGTAGGGGTTCTCAGGGAAATATTCGGTTCTTCTGGAATCAAATTCTAGATAATTCTGAAGCGCTTCCTTTGGAGGTTTCAAAACTATAACTTGGTCCACAGATAAGGGGGAGGAAGATGAAAGGTTTATATAATCACATGGTAGCACGCGATACGAAAGAAGATATCACCAGGAGAGATCGTTTAATCACCGAGTATGCCCCGCTGGTTAAGTACATTGCTCATCGGATTGCCATGCGACTTCCCCCTCACGTTGAAGTTGATGATCTCATTAATACGGGCATTCTGGGATTGATTGATGCGATAGAGAAGTTTGATCCCTCTAAGGAGGTTAAGTTCAAGACCTATGCTGAGATCAGAATTAAAGGTGCTATTCTCGATGAATTGAGGGCCATGGATTGGATTCCTCGTTCAATCCGCAAGGTGATTAATAAGTTAATTGATGCCTACCATGAACTCGAACAGCGTTTAGGGAGGCCCGCGGAGGATGAAGAGATTGCAGAAGAGTTGGGTTTAAAGATGGAGGAATTCTACCAGCTCCTCAAGCAGGCAGCAGGTGTTCCCCTAATTAGTCTCGATGGGTTAGTTGATCATGAGGAAAAGAGGAGGAGCATATTGAGTTGCCTTGAGGATCACAAATCGGTAAATGGCTTTGGCATCTTGGGTTTAAACGAACTTAAGGATACCATTGCCAATGCGATTGAGGATTTGCCCGAGAAGGAGCGGCAGGTGATTTCCCTCTACTACTATGATGAGCTCACCATGAAAGAAATTGGTAGGGTGCTCGATCTCACCGAATCAAGGGTGTCGCAAATTCACACCAAAGCGGTGCTGAGATTGAGAGTGAGGATTAATAATACAAAGACTAAATAGTTCCCACACCCACTGGTGGTATGCTAAGTCCTTCGATTCATAAATTCGGTTACGAATTTATTTACTCAGGACTTAGTGCTGAGTGAGCCATTGCCCATAGAAATTCTCCCCAAATACGTCGCTGTAATTGCGAATCGAAGCACTAAGGAGCGGGAGATATGTTTACCGTAGTGCCTGAGTGAATGGCAACTAACGCTGTCTGAGAGGTAAAGAGAAGGTGAAGGCACATACCATTTTGATCGTTGATGGTCAGTGGAATCTCACCAAGAACTTAGTAGAGGTGCTTAGCGCAGAAGGCTACCGCACGGTGAGTACGACTAGTACCGAGGAGGTAGTGGGAATGCTCAAGGAGCATTCGGTTGATCTCATCATCTCACACCGGATGCGGGAGGAAGGTGTAGTGGAGGAGGTGTTGAGCAACGCGAATAACTCACCTGCCCCCCGGATCATCTTAACTGACCGGAGGGAAGTTCATAAGGGGGACTTGGCGGTAGGGAGAGAGGGTGTGTGTTGGGTTATCAACACACCTTGGGAGAGGGAAGAGTTGTGCGTGACGATCAAGAACGCACTGCAGTATGCTGAGGTACTCGCGAGAAATGAGGCGCTGCTTGAAACCGCGAAGGTGCTGGCGGCAAAAGATATTCCATTTGAGGATAAGTTGCAGCGTATGCTCACCATCTGCCTTAGGCAGATCGATGCGGAAAAAGGTTCGATTATGTTGAGGGATAAACAGGGGGATTTAGTGGTGAGGGCTGCAACCAACCAGAGACTGGTAGGAATCAAGAGGTATATGAATGATGAAAAGCGTGTGTCAGTGTGGGTGGTGAAACATGGAGAGCCCCTTTTTGTAGAGAACATTAATGAAGATCCCCGATTTGCAGCGGCGGAGGAATCGCTCTATAAAAATAATAATTTTCTCTGTGTGCCCATAAAAAATGAGGATGATGCAGTCATCGGGGTATTCAACGTAACAGATAAGCGGGAGGGGGGACTATTTAGCAGAGAGGATGAGGTAACCCTTTCGACATTCATCAGTAGGATCGTGCTCTTGATTGAAAATGCCCAGCTCAAAGAGGAGCTCGAGGGAGAGAGGGCACGGCTTAAGAAGAAGAATGAGGAACTCCTTGCCGTGGAGAAGATGAGGGAGGATTTGGTGAACATGATTATCCACGATCTTAAGGGACCCTTGGCAGAGGTGATGGCGAACCTTGATTTGCTGGGGTATGAGCATTTGGAGAGTAACGCGCGAGAGTACTTAGACACCGCGATCCAGGGGAGCAATAACCTTCTCAGAATGGTCTTTAATTTATTAGATGTGAGGAGGATGGAGGAAGGTAAAGTGAGGCTGCATAATGAAGAGTGTGAGGTGAGCGCGCTCATCGAAGAGGTTATCACCAAGCACAAAACCATGCTGAGGCATAAGGCACTAGAAGTCACCACCGTCGTTGATAGAGAAGGGTCGACGTGGATCGCGGATCGTTCGCTCATAGAGAGGGTGCTCAGCAATCTTTTAATAAATGCGATAGAGTATTCTCATCGGGGAGGACTCATAGAAATCGTATGCGCCTCCCACCATGAGACAGGTCAGCTCAGGCTGGAGGTGAGTGACCGGGGGAAGGGGATACCCAAGGAGTTTCACCAAAAGATTTTCGATAAATTTAGCCAGGTGGACCGAGGCTATGCTCACCGGAGACACAGTACAGGGTTAGGGTTGACCTTTTGCAAGATGGCGGTTGAGGCACACCAGGGGAAGATATGGGTGGAAAGTGAAGAGGGTAAGGGGAGCAGGTTTATATTCCTGCTCTCCCCGATGAAGCTTGACGAGGGGGCATAGGGAACCTGAAGAAAGAGGTGATGGTATGAGGGACCCCAAAGAGATGACATTTTTAATCATTGATGATATGCCCAACATGGTGAGGACCATCAGAAATATGCTTCGTCATCTCGGATACCAGCATACGGTTGAGGCTGAAGATGGTGAAGCTGCGTGGAGGATTTTGAAGACCGAGAAAATTGATTTCGTCATTGCAGACTGGAATATGCCCCACATGACAGGCATTGATCTCCTGCGTAAGGTGAGACTAGATGGCGAACTCAAGGAAATCCCCTTTTTGATGGTGACCGCAGAGGTGGCTGAGGAAACGGTGGCAGAAGCAGCCGAAACCGAAGTGGATGGATATGTTATTAAACCTTTTGTGGCGAAGAGCCTAGAGGAAAAGATACGAAAGATTCTGGAGAGGAGGAGTAACCCCAGTGAGGTAGACACCTTTCTTAAGTTAGGTAATGTCTATTGTAACTCAGGGATGCGAGAGAGTGCTCTTAAGGAGTATGAAAAGGCAATGAGGATCCAGCCTGATAATCCCAGGGTACACCATGCACTGGGAAATGTTTTTCAGGAGCGGGGAGAAATTGACAAGGCCGAGAGAGCTTACAAGAGGGCGATAGAGCTCAGTCCCCACTACCTGAAGGCGCATGAGAAGCTGGCACAACTCTATGAAAAGAAAGGTGAGGCCAGGAAAGCGCTCGCCTCATTAAAGGAAGTGGTAAAGATAAGTCCCAACAATCCAGAACGTCAGGGCACACTAGGGAAGATGTTTCTCAAGGAGGGGCTGGTAGAAGATGCCAAGGAGACGTTTGCGAAGGCAACAAAGATGAATCCCCACAATGAGAGGATGAGAACTCAAATTGGTGATGCCTTTTTGGAGAGCGGATTGCACCAAGAGGCTGAGGAGGTTTTCAAAAAATTATTGGAGGTGAACCCGCGGAGTGTAGAGGCCTATAACCGACTGGGTATCTCTTTAAGAAAACAAGGTAAATACCGTGAGGCTATCAGGGAGTATAAGAGAGCATTAGAGGTAGTTGTAGAAGATGAGCATGTATACTACAATCTAGGAAGAACCTATCTGGAGGCAGGGATGGTTACCGATGCCACAAAGTCGTTTGAAGATGCCCTTAGAGTCTGTCCTGATTTTAAGGATGCAAGCGTACTGCTCAGGTCTCTCAAGGAAAAGAAGTAGCAGGCACCAGTAACCATTGGGATGAGAGGAGAGAGTCACTTTAAGGAGTGTGATTATGGAAAGTGAAAAAGAGCGAAAGGATGAAAGTGGGAGTGCACGGCCTGACACAGGAGAGGCAAACAGTGATGATAGAAAGAGATCAAAGACTGAGTTGGATACAGAAGGTCTCGAGATAGAGGGGGCTACTTCCACCGCCGCTGCCACCGCAGGAGAAGAAACTGAAAGCACAGGCGAACAAAAAGAAGTACCCAAGAAGGTGATCGGTGCCAGAAAGCACCTCCTCATGGGTATTTCCCTCCTGCTGGTTCTGGTGCTCGTGGGTGGTGGTGTATTCATGTGGGTAAAATACTTTTCTTCGGGGCGTGGAGCAGAGGGGACAGGGGATCATCCCAAGGGGCCTCTCTATGAGCTTAAACCATTTTTTATACCCTTGAACACCAATGCTGAGGATAAACAATTCATCCGATTGACCATGACCTTGGAGCTGCATAGTGAGGGTACATTGAAGCAGGTGAAGAAACACCTTGAGGAAATAAGGGGTACTATTTTCCCTCTCTTACTTAATACCTCAGTAGAAAGATTTGAGTGGGAAAGAGAACCATTGGCTCAGGAGCTTACCTCAGCAATTAACCACTCCCTGGGGGAGACGCATATTAAAAGGGTCTTTTTCAAAAGCATCATAGAGATGTAAAGCCTAAGAGACACCGGGGATAGGCGAGGCACACAAGTGGTTGCGATAGAACGTGGTGAGTAGGGCATGAGTATGCAGAGAGGAGCTAAGGATTTTCGCAGGGTGGAAGAAGAGGGAACGTCTCCACGGAGGGTGAGAAAATATATTGGAGTTCACTTTGAGTGTTGTAAGGTGTACACTCGTGTCTATCTCAATAGTCAGGGGACTGCGTATGTGGGGTGGTGTCCCTACTGTGTGCAGCGCGTTGAGGTGAAGATCGATAAGAGAGGAACGCATTGTAGGTTTTTTAAAGTGGTTAGCTATTGAAGGGTGTAGTACCCACACGGGTAGGGGGAGAGAAAGTGCTTTGATAAATGTGGTAAGTATGGTATCTTCACTATCAGTGAGTGCTTCACCTCACCTACCAGGTCAATCATAATGCAAGAACTGTCATTTAGCTCAAAGATACTCATGGGTGAAATAGCTGAGGGGCTCATTGTGATCAGTCCTGATTATAGGATACGGTGTGCGAGTCCTCTTATTGTACGGTTGACGGGACTTGAGGAGGAGGAACTCCGCAATAAGTTTTGTTACCAGATACTACGACAGAGGGAAGCCCCCTGTGAGGGATTTCCTCATGAGTGCCCCCTTAAGGAGGTTATTCACTCTGGCAAACCCGTTCGCTCTTTCCAGCATTACCTCAATGCACAAAAAGAAGAGGTTTCACTTGCCGTTGAGTGGTATCCGATAGAGGGGGAGAGAGGGGAAGTTACCTATATTATAGGTGTGCTGAAGGATGTGGCAGAGTTGAATGGTGTGAAGTCGAACGTAGAGCGACTCTCCCGATTCGCCGCCATGGGAGAGCTATTTCACGGTATAGGCCATAACTTAAATACACCCCTTTCTGCAGTGATGGCCCGAGGGGAAATGTTAGTGGAAAGACTCAAGAGGTTGAGGGAGGGAAGTAGAAAAAAGATGAGGGGGAGTGGTGAGGCGAGTGAATCGCCACTCGATAAGTGCGTGAGAGATGCCGAGGTGATTGTAGCTAATGCTGTCAAGCTCGCAGAAATCATAAGGAACATGATGCAAAAAGGGATACAGGAAAGTGAGGAGTTACCCCAGATGCTCAATCTGAGTGCGCTCTTAAAAGAGGAACTTACGTTCCTAGAGTCTGATATGAAGTTTAAGCATGAAATAGAGAAAAGATACTTTCTCGATGACTCGGTTCCCTATATTCAGGGGGTGTATCACCATTTTTCTCAAAGCTTCATTAACCTCATCAGAAATGCCATGGAATCCCTTGGGCAATCTGACATTAAAGAACTTACTATCACTAGTAAGTATGATAAGAATAGTGTATACATTGAAATTCATGATACGGGAGCGTTAGCTCAGAAGGGAACAAAAGGACGCCATCGTCCCCTGACCCTTAGAGAAATGCGATTCGATCTCGCCTGTGAGTTGTTGAAACTCTATGGTGCTGAGGTGAAGGTGAAGAGTAAATCACAGGATAATCTCTATGCTATTCGGATTCCCTATAAAAGCACGGGAAGCATTGGGTGAGCGAGGGTATCCCGGGTTAAAGTTTTGAAAGGACAAGGTCGATAAGTATAGTAGGTAGAGTTTTGGTTAGCTTTCATTTTTATGGTGTGAGGGGAGCCTTCCCATGCTTAGGTCAGTAGACATGCAGCAAGTATTGCTGCACTCAAATGTGGTTGAGAAGGTTCAACAGGTGCAGCAGCAACACGCTGAGGTAGAGAGGAAAAACTTTGCCCTCCAGTTTCAAGAGGAAATAGAGCAGAGAAAGAAAGAGGTGCAGGATACCAAGGAGAGTGAAGAGCTACAAATACGAGAGGAAGAGAGAAGAAAAAGACAGCGGCAGGAAACTATGAGTGAGCAGGAGAAAGCAGAAGGTGACACACCTCTCCCTCGCAAGGAAACAGTAATTGAGGTAGAACAGGGGAAAATTCTCGACCTCAAAGTATGAGGTGTAATCACCCAGGAAGGGAGAACTCATGGCCAGTGTTACCATAGAATTTTGGCTGGTGCTTCAGTTGGTAGTAGAAGTGGTGCTCTGTGGGGTTATTGCATACTATCTCTTCCGCGAGAGGAGCCAGAGGGAAGCGCTCAGGGTAGAGAGGGAGAAAATAAAAGCACTACTTGAATCACTTCAGCATTTAGTTACCGAGTCTAAAGATTTAGATGAGAAACATCAAAGGTTGTTAGAACTCTGGGGAAAGGTAGAGAAGAGGGGAGCTGCCATAGAAGCCTACGTTGAGGACTATAAGCGAGAGCTTGCCTCGTTGCCACACTCACCTCAGCGGAGGGAGGGAGAGGAGAGGGAATCAAGTGCGCGCTCTTATGCAAAGGCATCCCGACTCATTGAACAGGGGGCGCCGATTGAGGAGATTGCTCACACGGTGGGATTACCCCGGGGAGAGATTGAATTGATTATGAACCTTAAAAAACAGTGATCGACGTTCACGAAATGAGAGAGCCTGAAAGCAGGAAGTGGAATACTAATTCTTTCTTCTTGCTTTATTTTTTTTAACGTCACCTCATCTGCATAGGTATAGGGATGTCGTTTTTATCATTTTTTTTATCCTATGCGGTAGCGCATGAGTAATCACCCCTATCCCCTTCGGGGCGTGATTTCAAGTCAGGATAATGAGGGAAAGAGAGCGATCTGAAAATGGTTGAGAACATTTTTGTTGAATCAGCACTCAACAAACGATTCCAGATTTTATTGACACCTTCCCTTAAGGAAACATTTATTTCCACCCTTACCGTGGGGCAGTTGCTTGAGGGGAGGGTGGTGAAGGCACTCAGTGATCACACCTTCCTTATCAACTTTAAGGGGCTGGAAGTAGTTGCTGAGAGCGCGGTATCACTGAAAGCGGGTGAGCAGATTCAGGTGAGAGTAGTACAAACCCATCCCCAGGTAGTAATGAACCCGGTAGGTGAGGCGGAGACAGCGCAGGAGATGGTTTCAACGCTTAGCATTTCTCCAGGGCCAGGTACCACCAGGCAGCTTACCCTCATGCTCTCGCCCTCCCAGTGGGAGGCGTTTTTTGCCACCCTTACTGTGGGGCAGTTGCTTGAGGGGAAGGTGGTGAAGGCACTCAGTGATCACACCTTCCTTATCAACTTTAAGGGGCTAGAGGTAGTTGCTGAGAGCGCGGTAGCGCTTAAGGCAGGTGAGCAGATTCAGGTGGGGGTGGTACAAACCCATCCCCAGATGGTAGTGAGTCTTATCACCGAAGCCCTTCCAGAACAGAAGGTACTCTCACTGATACGATCGTATCTTCCCTTAAACCTTAACTGGGGAGAATTAGTAGAAAGCTTAAGTAGGATTCTAAAGGGTGAGGAGCGCTCTCTGCTCGAGGTGACGGTTGGAAAGGAGATGATGGAGCAATTAGTTACCTGCCTTTCTTCTCTTTTCTATGATGAGAGTAAGGTGGGGGAGAGTAACTATCTAAGGCAATTTATTGAACGATCGGGTTTGCTCTATGAATCAAAGCTCACGCATACACTCTTCCAAGGAGAAGGAGCAGTTCAGCAACCCTTTGCTACTACGGCGAGGGATCTCAAAGGCTTGCTACTAGAGCTTTCCCAGAAACTTGAAGATGGCATGGGGAGGAGCAAGGAACCAGGGGAGGTAGTGAGTGGTAAAGTAGGAGAGCTGCTGCAAATGGTACATTCCTCAATAAAGAGGATTGAGCTCCATCAACTGGTAAACTATCTCACGGGGAAAAACGACCAGCAACTAGTATTTCAGATACCGTTTGCCTTGCCAGAAGGGGTTAAGACGGCAGAACTCTATCTCCGTTATGGTGGTCAACGGGGCAAGAAAAAGAAAAGCGATCACGATGAGTTTTACATTGTCTTCCTTCTTGCGATGAGAAGACTAGGGGATCTAAGGATTGATACCCATATAGTTAAGAAAAAGATTAATTGTACTATTCAGGTAGGCAAAAAGGAAACTGCCCACTTTGTGAAAAATAATTTATCAGACCTCTCTCAACGACTGGAGGCACTAGGATTTAAGGTAGCAAAGCTTGAGTGCAGTGTGCAGAGGAGTAAGCATCTTGCCCAGGATACTCCCCTGCAAGGCTTTTCCCTCCTTGAGATAAGACTTTTGGATATTATGGTGTGAATGGGAGGTGCTCACTTAGTGCTTCGATTCGCAATTACAGCGACGTATTTTGGGAGAATTTCTATGGGCAATGGCTCACTCAGCACTAAGTCCTGAGTAAATAAATTCGTAACCGAATTTATGAATCGAAGGACTTAGTGGGGGAGCGCCCTCATGGGTGAGTCGAAATACCACTACCGTGTAACAGCGAGTGAATATGGTGAAAAAGAAGGAAAAAACACTCCGAAAAACAGTATCGTTAAAATATGAACCCCCTCTCCATGAGGCACCCTTTGTAACCGCCAAGGGTCAGGGGATTATTGCAGAGAAGATCATTGCGCTGGCTAAAGAGCACCATATTCCTATAAAAGATGACCCCGATCTGGTGGAAGTGCTCTACCAACTGGAGCTTGAAGCCCAAATTCCCCCCGCCGTCTACCAGGTGGTAGCCGAGATATTTGCCTTTATCTATCTCCTCAATAAAAAATATCAACAGCAGTCACACGCCCTCTAAACCATTCTCCACACCCCACCTCTGCTATTGCGTTCAGGTACTCTCAACTCACCTAGGAAAAAAATTCCTACCGCTTGAGGATTATCTACCGATAGTGCCAAACTTTTAAAAGTGAAAGCATAAACATTTAATAGATATTTTAGTATGTTATATAAATTTTCACTTTTTAAAGGTTATGGCATGGCTATTGCTTTTAAACTTTAAAAAAACTTTTTAGGTGCGCTATGAGTTACGGACTCTATGCTGCGGTTGCAGGGAGCATGGTACAGGAGAGGCGAATGGAGGTTCTCTCCAATAATCTGGCTAACGTAGGTACTGCGGGTTTTAAAGAGGATAGGCCGGTTTTCAAAGAACTCTTTCCGAAATACCCTACGGGTACTGAGCTTACTGATATAGATTCAATGCAGAGCTGGATGGTGGAACAGAAGATGATGAATGTGGGCTATCAAACCTTGTCTGGTATCGCCACGGATTATACTATGGGAGAAATAAAGTATACGGGGAATCCCTTAGATGTTGCCATTAATGGTTCTGGTTTTTTTGTGGTGACCACTCCTCAGGGGGAGCTGTATACTCGAGCGGGAAGTTTTTCGCTCAATGAGAAAAGTGAGCTCATCACCCACGAAGGTTATCCTCTTAAAGGAAGGGAAAAGAACATTGTGATTAATGGAACAGAAATCTCTATTGATAGACAGGGTGGCATTACCGTGGATGGGGCACAGGTTGATGCGCTAAAAATAGTAGACTTTAAAGATTACTCAACGTTAAAAAAGGTGGGGGAAAATCTCTTTGTGTGTACCAACCAAGGGAATGAGAAGGTTGCTGAAGAGTATGAGATACACCATCGCTCCCTGGAGCTTTCTAACATCAATATCGTACAAGAGATGGTAAAGATGATCGATGTGATGAGATTATATGAATCTTATCAAAAGGTTATTCAATCCCTTGATGAAGCTACGGGGAAGGCAACCAGAGAAGTGGGCGCTGTGGCTTAGCTTCGAGAGTGAAAGGAGGTTACCATGTCATTAAGGGCACTATGGACGGCAGCAGTAGGAATGCAAGGACAGGCACTCAATGTCGATGTAATAGCCAATAACCTTGCCAATGTGAACACCACGGGCTTTAAAAGGAGTAGGGCTGATTTTCAGGACTTACTCTATCAGAATTTACGAATTGCCGGTGCCGCATCATCGGCAGGTACCGAATTGCCCACCTCCAATCAGATCGGTCTTGGTACCAAGGTGGCGGCGGTGGCAAAAATCTTTAACCAGGGTGATTATAAACAGACCGGGAATGAGCTGGATTTAGCCATTGATGGAAATGGGTTCTTCCAGATTACTACCCCCGATGGGGAAATTTCCTACTCCCGTGCGGGTTCCTTCAAAATGGATGGGGATGGGAATATCGTTACCCCAGATGGCTATCTACTGCAGCCACAGATTACGATTCCCAATAACGCTATTCAATTAACTGTGGGGCCAGATGGGACAGTAACCGTGATGAATGCAGGGGAAACTGCACCTTCAGAAATAGGTAAGATTGAGACAGCCAGGTTTGCCAATCCCGCTGGTTTAAACGCTATCGGTAAGAATCTCTTCATGGAGTCGGAAACCTCAGGCAGTCCTACTACCGGTACCCCGGGTCAGGATGGGCTGGGTACCATTTCCCAGGGTTACCTAGAGATGTCCAATGTGAATGTGGTTGAGGAAATGGTGTACATGATTGTGGCGCAAAGGGCATACGAGATCAATGGCAAAGCGATTCAAACCGCAGATGAGATGTTACAGATGGCAAATAACGTTAAACGGTAACAGAGAGAGATAGCACTATGAAACGAATACCTAGAGAGAAATGGATACTAGTTACAGTGACGGTTCTGATGTTTCAGTTGTGGGGTGCTCCTGCCCCATGGGCGAATGTCACCGTGAACGTTGTGGATCAGGTGAAGGTACGCTCGGAGCAGGTAACGTTGGGCGAGATTGCTGAGATTGAGGGTGAAGGAGGCGCAGTGGTAGAAAAATTAAAAGCAGTCGTTATAGGGAAATCACCGCTGCCAGGTGAAGTGAGGGAGTTCAGTGCCAGCTATATTGAAGCAAAGTTGAAGCAGAGTGATATTGATCTCTCTCAGCTAACCCTTGCCCTTCCCGAGAAAGTTAAGGTAGTGGGGGAAGCCTCTGAAGTCTCATCACAGAAGATAGAGGAGATGGTCCGGCATTTTCTTCTCACTCGGATACCCTGGGACCCTCAGCAGGTATCCATTAAGGTTTCACCCATGAAAGACGTTACTTTACCACCAGGAAAGCTTACCTATGAGATCATTCCACCTAAGAAAGAGGATTATAGAGGGACTACCAACCTGTTAGTACTATTTATGGTAAATGGCAAGGTTGAGAAAAAGGTGTGGGTAAACGTTCAGATAGAGGTGAGCAGAGAAGTCGTGGTAAGTACCCATTCACTCTCAAGGCATTCTATTATTTCGCAGGATGATCTCCGTCTGGAAAAGATGAACCTCGCTGATGTACCTCCTGATGTAGTAACAGATCCCCTTGAGATAATTGGCATGAGGACGAAAAGGGTGGTAGATGCTCATCTTCCCCTCTGTATCAGTTTCTTGGAGATGCCACCGGTGGTGAAGCGAGGAGATCTGGTGACCATCGTTGCCGAAACAGATGCAATAAAGATTACCACCCAGGGCGTAGTAATTGAGAATGGCGGTAAGGGGGATATGGTGAGAGTGGTCAATACCAGTTCCAAGAGAGAGTTATTTGCGAGGGTAAAGGATTCAAAAACGGTAGAGGTGGATTTCTAAATAGTAAAAAGAACGGAGTTAAGAGAGGAATTATATGATGAAGCGAGCTTCTCTATGGTGTGTGGTGATGGTGGTAGCGTTTCCCGCGATTAGTACCAGTGGCGGAATTGGTACTATCGAGAGACAAGATGCGGTGTCAGAGCCTCTTGAGCATAAGGCACAAGAACTCACCCAGGGGCTCTCTTCCTATCGTTATGAGGGTTCTCTCTGGGAGGAGAGGAGTGCCGCGTTTTATATGGATAACACGGCGAGGATGGTGAATGATGTGGTGATGGTGAAGATTGATGAGATATCTGATGCCTCGCAACAGATGTCAACTAAGACCTCCCGCGATTCCAGTATCCTGGCAAGTATCACCAAATTTTTAGGATCTCCTCTTGATTTTGGTCTAAAAAATTTATGGGGAAAGGATGCTACAGGAGCAGAGGTACCTTTTAAACCAGAGCTTGAGAGTTCAGCCAAGAGTTCTCATAGTGGTTCGGGTAAGATTACGGGGAGCGGCAAATTGAGTGCCAGTGTTACCGCCAAGGTAATTGAGGTAATTCCAAACGGTAATCTGGTAATTGAGGGGAGAAAAGAGGTTACCATCGATAATGAGAAACGATTGATTGTGTTAAGTGGTATGGTTCGCCCAGAGGATATTGCCTTCGATAATTCTGTTTCCTCCAGCAAGATCGCTGATGTGCGGATAGAGTATGTAGGAACAGGGGTGATAAGCGATAAACAGAAACCAGGAAGATACCACCGAATCTTTGACTGGCTCTATCCATTCTAAGAGATGGTAGTGTTACAGAGGGGATGCCGCCATGCATACAATAATCGCGATGAGTAGAGATAAAGGAAAATGGACAAAAGGTATCAGCGCTATGGTGACAGTGCTCACGGTACTGATAGGAGGAGTGGGAGATATTCACGCAGCGCGGATAAAGGATATTGCCCACATTAAGGGGGCGCGGCCTAACCAGCTGCTTGGTTATGGATTAGTGGTTGGATTGAATACTTCTGGTGATGATGACAAAACAGAATTTACCTTCCAGAGCTTATCCAACATGTTACAACGGATGGGGATTGTGGTGGATAAGACGAAGGTAGACATTGATAATATCGCAGGGGTAATGGTGACGGCAAACTTGCCACCCTTTGCCAAGATGGGGACCCGAATTGACGTGGTAGTGTCTTCCATGGGTAATGCCAAGGATTTACAGGGTGGTACGTTGCTTTTGACCCCACTGAATGCACCGGATGGGCATGTGTATGCGGTGGCTCAGGGGCCTATCTCCATCGGTGGTTTTGCTGCCGGTGGGGCAGCAGGGGGCGGGGTACAGAAGAATCACCCCACGGTGGGCTATATTTCAGGAGGGGCAATTGTTGAGAAAGAATTACCCTTCAGTCTGGATGGTGACCAGACACTCTGCTTTAATATTAACAATCCGGATTTTACTACCTCCCTTCGCCTTGCGACAGTGATTAATGAAGGGTTGGGGAGAACGCTTGCGAAATCCGTTGATGCGGGTACGGTTAAGGTTGAACTAACTTCTGATTTTCAAGGGCGGCTGGTGGAATTTGTTTCAAAGCTTGAAAATCTAGAGATTACCCCTGATACTGTTGCCAAAGTGGTGCTCAATGAGCGTACAGGTACGGTGATCATGGGTGAGAACGTGAGGATCTCAACGGTTGCGATCTCCCATGGTAGTTTAAGTATTATCGTGAAGGAGAGAGAAAGCGTGTCGCAACCGCTGCCCTTCTCTCAAGGTGAAACGGTAGTTACCCCCAGTACGGACGTGGTGGTAAAAGAAGAGAGCGCTAAATTAATAGTGGTACCCCAGGGGGTAAATATCGGTGAGGTCGTGCGGGGACTCAATGCCATTGGTGTTTCTCCCCGTGATTTAATGTCCATCTTTCAAGCCATTAGGGCCTCGGGGGCCTTACAGGCTGAATTGGTGATCATCTAAAATGAGTATACCTGTTTCTGTTACACCGCTGACAACGAGCCAGCGTATTCTCAGGGATACGGTGCAGGAAGAGTTCGCACCGGTGAATATGCAGAATCAGTCTGAGGAGGAGAGGAAGAGGTTAGAGGAGGCGTGTACTGAGTTTGAATCACTTTTTATCTGCCAAGTGTTAACGCAGATGAGAAAAACCGTAGTCAAATCGGGATTGGTTGACGGGGGGAAGGGAGAAGAGATTTTTACCAGCTTGATGGATGAAGAGCTTTCTAAACAGATCTCGATACGACAGGGGCTGGGGTTGAGCGAACCGTTGATAGAGCAGTTGACCGGTGAGAGAACAAAAATGGTACCGCAGAGTATCATTACTCACACCTATGATAGAACTAAAAATGATGAGGGAGGTGATAAACTTTTTGTGCTCCCTGCGATGGGGTCTATTTCATCCCCCTATGGGTGGAGGAAAGACCCCTTTACCGGTGAGAGAGATTTCCATTGTGGCATGGATATCGCAAGCCCTTTGGGCACCGAGGTGTATGCAGCGGACGCAGGGCGTGTGGTCTTTAGTGGATGGAAGGTGGGCTATGGAAAGGTAATTGAAATAGAGCACCAGAATGGTTTCAGCACCCTCTACGCTCACAATTCTAATAGTCTGGTGAAAGAGGGAGAGAATGTTACCAAGAATCAACCCATTGCTTTGGTGGGGGGCTCAGGAAGATCAACCGGTCCCCACCTCCACTATGAGGTGAGAAAAAATGGAGAACCGATTAACCCTACCAGGGTAACCAGAATGGATAGGGGAATATGGTATGCTCAAAAGTTGTAACGTCTTATTTTTTGCGTTTTGATAAATGCGCAGGTGAGGGCAAGAAAGGTTGAGGTGGTTATGAAAAAATTAGCTCATGATCTTACAGAGGAAGGTAAAAAAAGGGAGATTACTCATAATCTTTCTCTCCTCAGAATGGTTAATGTGTACTTAAATAGTATCCCGGTAGAGGTAAATAATGAGAAGTATCTGGAGAGAAGAATAGGTAAAATTCCATTATTTAAGAAATTGTGAACATTTTAGCTAAAGTTAAGAAAATATAATAATCTCAGAATCGCTAATATACGCATATTTTGATAAAATACTAAAGTTTTCTGGTCTCTTGCCGATGAGTAGAATAAAGTGAATCAAGAGGAGGTTCAGCTATGAAGGTTAGTGGAGACCGGTCCCTTGTGAATCTGGATGCGTATATTAAAAATGCTCACAATGGTAGGGCATTAAAACCATCTACTCAACAGGGGAAGGGGGAAGTCCCCGAAGAAAGTGTTAAGTTATCTGCGAAGGCAAGAGAACTCCAGAAGGCCAGAGAGATCGTAGAAGCGACGCCTGAGATTAGAGAAGACCAGGTGGGACGATTCAAACGGGAGATTGAAGCGGGGGCATACAACGTGAAGGGGGATAAGATAGCAGAGAAGATGCTTAAGGAATCCCTCATAGATGCGTTTGTGTAATACCCACACTCTTTCTCCTGGTGCGCGAGAGCGTAGGTGAGCGGTTTGAATGGTCCCCGTGGGAAAGGGGAAGCAGGTGGAGAGTGTGGACAAGGTAGTATCAGAGCTCATCGCGCTCCTTAATCAGGAGATAGAGCTACATAAGGAACTCCTCTCATTGGTTCAGAGAGACAGAGGGCTTTTAATCGATCTCTCGGTAGAGGAGATTTTCGAGAATAATAAGCGGAAAGAAACCTGTACGCTTAAAATTAAAATGCTGGAAGAGTCACGCGCACTGCTGGTAGAGCAACTCTCCCAGCATTTTGCTATCCCTCCTCAGGAGCTCACCTTATCTAAAATAATTTCCTTGATTGATGAACCACACTGTTCGCTTCTTGCCCCTACCTTCTCCACCCTTTCTGCGCTGCTCAAGAGTATACAAGAAATCAATCAAGGCAGTGCGCTCATCATCAAGGATTCACTCTACTACTTCACGCGTGCCTTGGATTTCTTGCACTGCGCATCATTGGTAAGTCCTACCTATGTGGATAGCGGAAAAATAAAGGATCCCATGAGGTACGGACGTCTTATTTCAAGGGAGATATAGTATGCCTGGCTTGTATGGAATCTTAGATATGTGTAAGTGGGCAGCTCTCTCGCAACAGGCGAGTATTGAGGTTATTGCCAACAACGTTGCCAATGTGAATACCCCTGGATATAACCGGCAGAAGGTACAGTTAGAATCAGGGCCCTCTATTACCACTGGGATAGGACAGATGGGCACGGGGGTGAGGGCGGTGTGCGTTCAGAGAGACTATGATAAGTTCATTACCTCTCAACTTAATTTTGAGAAACAGATCCTGGGGAACTGGGAGGCACAGGATTACAATTTTAAGCGGATAGAGGAAATTTTTAATGAGACTTCTGAGTATGGAGTGAGCAGGGTGATGGATGAGTTTTGGAATGCCTGGCAGGCACTCGCTAATAATCCCTCGGGGCGGGCTGAACGGGTAGGACTGGTGAGTATAGGGGGGTCCATGGCAGAGGATTGTAATACGAGGCACAATGAACTCTACACCCTCCAGAGGGATATTAATAACAATGTGGAGGGAGCGGTAGATGATATCAACACCTTGGTTGATCAGATTGTAGAGCTCAATGAGAAGATTTCTTCCATTGAATTTGGTGAAAATAAAGCTAATGATTTTCGAGACCAGAGGGATGTATTGCTCGATGAGCTGGCGAGCAAGATTGGATTTACTTACTTTGAGGACAGCTCTGGACAAGTCACCGTCTTATTGGAAAGCGGAAAACCCTTGGTGCAGGGCAGAACGGGATGGCACTTGGCGATTGAGGTGGATAGCACCAATAACAATTTCTACGATGTAAGCTGGGATGATGGAACGGGTAGTGTCACTGATATTACGGAGAGTATCAAGAGGGGTGAGTTGAGGGGGTTACTGGAGATGAGAGACTCCATTATCCCCGAGTACATAAAAAAAGTAGATCGATTGGCGGCAGGAATTATTAACGAGGTTAATAAACTTCACTACTATGGCTACGGGCTTGATGGTTCAACCGAAAATAATTTCTTCAACCCCTTTAGTGTCACTACGGGTATATCGGAAAACAATACCGGCGGTGCATCAATCAATGCGGGGAGCATCTATGACAATACTGTCTTAACCCTCGATGATTACGAGATTCGTTTTACCGCAGCGGATCGCTACACCATCTACAATGTGACGGAGGATACTGCGGTTGGCGCAGGATATGTAATCAATGGAGATAACAATACCATCTATTTTGATGAAGATGGTGCCACCGAGCTTACTGCCACCTTAACTACGGGCAACTACAGCGCGGATGAAATGGCAGCAGAGATGGAGAGGGCGCTTGATAATGCCGTGGGGGCGACGGCAGATTACACTGTGAGCTATGATGCGTCAGCGGAATCATTTACCATTACCTCTAATGGAGCGGGAGGCGCGGTATTCAACATCAGGTGGGCGAGTGGTAATGGAGGAGCGGGTTCCCTTTCGACTGAAACGCTGGGGTTTGATGGCACTGCCGATGATGGTGGGGCACTCACCTATACCAGCGACTTTGCTGCTAACCATACCTACCTTTCTGGCCATGCGATCGGCTTCGAGGGCATTACCGCAACTATCACCAATGGGGCAACCGGACCAGCATCAGGAGATGTCTTTACCATTGACTCCACGAAGAATGTAGCCAAAAACATGGCGGTCAACTCCGTGATAGTAAATGATGTGAATACGATAGCTGCCTCAGAAGGTAGTGCGGGAGATGATAATCGTAACGCGTTAGCGATTGCAGCCCTGAGGGATGGGAAATATATGAATAACGACACCTCTACCTTCGATGGCTACTACAACGGAGTGGTGGGTGAGGTGGGGGTGAGCGTCCAAAGTTCCTCACGAACGCTTTCTTACAAGCAGACCATGGTTGACCAGCTCACCACCAGAAAGCAATCCATCTCAGGTGTCAATATCGATGAGGAGATGGCTAACTTGATACGCTTTCAGCAGTCCTACTCTGCAGCAGCCCGGATGATAAATGTTGTCAATGAGATGCTGAAAGAACTACTCGATATAATTTAATAACGGAGTGTGAGGTAAGGTATGCGCATTTCCACCATGATGATGTTTGACAGCCTGATTCGAAACTTAAGCAAGGGAACTGAGCGTATCCAGCAGCTTCAGGAGGTCATTTCCACTGGTAAAAAGATCAGTCGCCTCTCTGATGACCCCATCGGGGTAACCCGGATAATCCGCTACCAGTCTGACCTCACCAAGTTAGGTCAGTATAAGGAGAATATCAACTATGGTAACTCCTGGTTGAGCATGAGCGATTCTGTATTGCTCGATATGCAGAACCTGGTCGCTCAGGCAAAGAATATTGCCATTGCTCAGTCAACCAGCACGGTGAGTAGCGACACCAGGATTCAGGCAGCGGTAGCAGCAGAAAATCTCTACGAGCAGTTAATCAACTTTGCTAATACCAAGCTCGGTGGTAACTATATCTTTGGTGGTTCAATAACCGATAGTGCTCCCTTTAATCTGGATGGGACCTACAATGGCAACAGTGATGACCTGATGGTTGAGATTTTAGAGGGTATTAAATCTAAGATTAATCTTGCGGGTCCAGAGTTTTTAGTGACAGACCTCAATCCCACCCTCTCTAATGCGGCAGAAACTGCCGGGAGGACATCTACCACCGGGCTGGTCGCTAAAAATCGTAATACCATCTTGAGTGCTCCCAGTGGATTGTCAGAGTACAAGGTGACCTTTGTCTTAACTAATGGATTCACCCAGGAGGTAACCTACACCACCGATAGTAACCCTACCCAGGATGAGTTGGGTCAGGGGATTACAGATGCGGTGAATAACCACGAAACCCTCAACCAGTATCTTAGGGCTCGCTATGATACTGCCACCGGTAACATCACCTTTGAGGCAAAGGAGGTGGGGAGCGAGGGGAATGGATATACCATTGATTCAGCCAAGAGCACCGTATTTGAAGGTACGGTCAATACCACATTTGCGGGTGGAAGGTCTGAGGTAACTTCAGGCTTTGTATTTGATGCCACCAACTCTCGCCTCGTCTTTGCTGAGAACGGGGGACTAGATATTACTGCTAGCCTCGTCACTGATGGGGGAGCAGTTTCAGGGCAGGTGTACACAGGTGATCAGGTAGCAACTTTTATTGAGCGGGCTATGGAGTCACAAAGTGCATCCAATGGGTATACCGTTTCCTATGATGAAATAACGAACCTATTTACCATCGGCAATGATGCAGCTAACGGAGAGACGCTTGATATGAAGTGGAGTTCTGCAACAGCTGACACTGCCTTGGGGTTCAATAATCTGGATCATGCCATAGGGATAGGGGGCTCTGATGTAAGTAACAATCCGGTGGAATTTAATGTTTTAAATGGTGTGAATGACTTGTTTAGCATTTCGGTTGATGGAGCAGCAAGTGTCGGTGTTGATATGAATGCTGGTCCAGAGGCGTCTTATACCGCTGCCAGCTTAGTAATCGCGATGAATGCTGCCTTACCTGTTGGAGCAACAGCGAGTTTTGCAAGTGGGCAGTTTACCATTATCTCTGGTACTACAGGAACTACCTCATCCATTAAACTCGTAAGTGATACTGCGAATGATTTCTTGAGAACCGTGGGGTTGGATCGGGATTTTGAGGTCTCAGGCACCAGTCCTACACTCCTTGCCGATCTTAACGGAGGCAGTGGGGTGACCGCAGGTAACCTTACCATCACCGATCGCTTTGGTACTACCGCCACCATCGCAGTGGCGGCAAATCAGACGGTTGCAGACGTGATTACTAATATCAATGCGGCAGCAATTAATGTGACCGCATCGATTAACGTGAAGGGGAATGGTATCACCCTTACAGACACCAGTGGATTTCCCACACAGAATTTAGTGGTGGCTAATACTGCAACCGCCAGGGATTTGGGTATTGTGGGAAATAAACCAGGGGCTATTTACGGTACAGACTTGAATCCTGCAGTGAGTGCTGCTACCCGCATCAGTTCACTTAAGGGGGGAGCGGTTTTGAGCTTAACCAAAATCAAGCTAGTGAATGGTCTCTCCAGTGAAACGGTTGACCTGACCAGGGCACAATCTATAACGGATATTTTAATGACGATTAATGACTTAGGTATCAATGCTTCTGCTATCATCAATTCCTCTAAGATCGCGCTTGATGTAAAATCAACCTCTTCTGACACGGCAGCGGTGGTGTGTGAAGTGGGCGAAGGAACATCAGCCTCTGACTTGGGGATTCAGGGAGCAAATGACTTTTTAAAAACTCTGGCGGTATTACAAGAGGCGTTAGAAAAGGATGATCGCATTGGGCTCCTCACTATCATAGGGCAGTTTGACCTCATCTTAGATAAGTTGATTGAGAAGAGTTCAGAGGTGGGGGTAAGGTCTAATCAATTGGATGCGATGAACAATCGTCTGGCCCAAAGTGAACTTGAGGTAAGTGAGCTAAAGTCTGACATCGAAGATGCTGATATGGTAGAGTATCTCACCAAGTTTGCCTTGCAGCGAACTGCGCTTGAGGCAATTATGTCCGCAGCGGCACAGTCGGTACAGACATCCCTCCTCAATTTCCTCCGCTAGGCAGTGGCATAGTCGCCAAAACAGTTTGCATTAGGGACTATTCTGTAGTAAAAGAAAGGTAAGAAGAAGCGATGTAGAGACGATACCACAGAGAATCATAATTTACCAGGGAAGGGTAAGTGTTAATACTGACAAGGAAGTTGGGTGAAAGCATTACCATCGGTGATGAGATAAAGATTACCATCATCGAAATTAAGGGGAAGCAGGTAAAGGTAGGTGTGGAGGCACCTCAGGATACAAAGGTTCATCGGGAAGAGGTGTACCAGAGAATTCAGGAAGAGAACAGGATGGCTGCCTTAATCAGTCCCATTCACCTTAAAAAGGTGGGAGATTTTTGGAAGAGGATTAAAAAACCCTAGAAGCAGAATACATTGGCTGGGGCTTTAAATTAAAGGGGTAGTTAGTGGAAATTAAAACGACGCGCTTTGGTCAGGTAGAGATTGATGAAACTCTCATCATCACGGTGCCTGAAGGGATTTTAGGTTTTGAAGACTTCACGCGCTACATCATTCTCGACCATTTAGATAAGGAGAGCCCCTTTAAGTGGTTTCAGTCTATTGATGATCCCTCACTGGCTTTTGTAATTACCGATCCCCTTATTTTTGTTCCTACGTATAAAGCCAAAGTTCCCAAGGAAGAGGTAAGCAGTATCGACCTCTCTGATGCGAGCAAGGCACTGATCGTGGTGATTGTAAATATTAAAAGAGACCACAGTGAAATTACCGTGAATCTTCAGGGTCCCATCGTAATTAATGTTGAGAAAAAATTGGCTAAACAGATGGTAATTAGGGATAGTGAGTATTCCGTGCGTCAGGTGATTTATTCACGGACACAGGAAGAAAACCTTACCACCACACCTTCCACGTATAAGAAAGAGGCAAAATCTCAAGTTCTTTAGACCCTCCTCGATAAACCTTCATCATTTTAATCCTTTGTTCAAAGTAGCCAAACCTTTCTGTCCTCCCCTCCATTAGGAAAAATGTAAGAAGGCCCTATTATCAGTAAGAAGAAATTCCTCTAGCTTATGTCCCTCTCCTCCTGATTGGTTGTTTTACCGTCCACTAAAATTCTAGTTCCTTTCCGCAGAAAAAATGAAAGATTAACGACATAGTCAAAATAATGTCACTTATCGAAGTTTTGACTATCTACAGTCATCCCTTCCACACCTCAGGTGATGCTTATTAGAAAAAAGAGCTTTTTCTAGAATACATCTATTTAAAATTATTTAATAATTTTTAATTCACCCAAAAAATTGAAAAAATGGCTCTTTTCTTTTTCTGGCATAAATTGTGCTTATTCTCTTATGCATACCCTTATACAGTTTTTGAAACATCTATATCATTTTTATGGGGGCAAGATGTTTTATGGGTAAAGCCTTAATAATTGATAATGATGTAAATAATGCCAAAAATTTATCCTTTTTCCTTAAAAAAATAGGCTTCACTGTTGTGAAAGAGCCGGACCCTTTTACTGCCTTAAAAAGAATTGACAATGGAAGCGGTGAATTTGATATCATTTTTGTTGAGCAAAGATTACCTAGCTTAAGTGGAACAAACATCTTAACACGTCTCTACTCTTCTAATTGCAGAAGTTGTGTCATCTTCATGGCAAAGAAACCTGATTTAAGCTCAGTAGTTTCCGTGCTTCAGGAAGGAGCCTTCAGCTTTTTAGAAAAGCCAATAGATTATAATCAACTAGAAGAAGTGGTAAGAAAGGGAATTGAAAACAGAAAGGCATTCTTTCAAATTCTTGAAATGTCAGAAAGCTTGAGAAATACTAACGCTATCCTCAATACGCAGCGCGATAAATTGAAAAAAGAAAAGGTTTCCCTTAAAAAAATCAATCAAGAATTAAATGTATTAAATCAATTAAGCTTGGAGATCAATTCCAGTCTTGACGCGCACGTAATGGTAGATAAGGTTGCTCGAAGCAAACTCCATGAATTAATTGAGTATGAACTGATAACCTTTTTCTATCTCCTAGACAGCGAGGCCTTTTTAAAAATCTCTGCCCCCTCCGTTTCCTTAAGCAACGAAACAGTTGAAAGCGTAAAAAACGAAAGCATCAAAGCATACTGTAACTCTACAGGAAAGAAGCTCCACTTCGACAACATCCACACCGAGGTAGTTAAAGTTAGGAATCGACGTAGAGCAAACCACAAAGCTACCTTAGCGAGTGCAGAAAAAATCTACTTCCCACTTGAAGTTGCTACTGCTGTCCTAGGGATAGTAAGTATAATCGGTGTAAAGAAAATGGGAGAAAATCATCTCAGGTTGATTTCTACCATGACTAATCACCTCGCGCTCGCCTTGAAAAACGCTACAGAGCACCAGAAAATCCAGGAGCTGGCAGTTACCGATGAGTTAACTGGACTTTACAACCGTCGTGCGTTCCAACATGCCCTAGACAAAGAACTTCGTCGCTCCAAAAGGTATCAAAAATCCCTTTCCCTGATCATGCTCGACATTGATGGTTTTAAAGAAATTAATGATACCTTTGGTCACCAAGCGGGAGACGAAGTACTTAAAACCTTAGCCGCGTACCTACGAAGCGGCGTTAGAGATACTGATCTCATCGCCAGATATGGCGGTGATGAATTCGCCATTATTCTACCTGAAACAAAGGCACATGAAGCTGCTGTACTGGCTGAGAGGTTAAAAAATAGCATTAGCCATCATTCCGTTACCACAGAGGAAACTCCCCATCCCATTACCTTAAGCATCGGTATTGCAGATATATCAAATAATGGGATGAGTAGTGACGAGTTAATCAGGCGAGCTGACCATGCGCTCTATAGGTCTAAAGGGGATGGTGGAGATGCGGTAAAGATTTTATCTGATACATAGCACTCACCAATCATATAAAAAACATCCAGAGAGCATACCCTATGTCAGAGAGAAACTATATACGTGCACATCTCCGCATGGAGGTGATGATTATTTTACATTACCGGGAACTAACCGCTGAAGAATACAGCGCAATTGAAAAAACAACCTCTGGCGGAGAAGATAAGGAGGGGAAACTGTCTCTCCGATCGTTTTCTCTGCAACCCTTTATAGAGGATATGGAAAAGGAAGAGGGCACAGGAAAGGTGGATCCCTTTATAATCAATGCGTTGATCGACATCAATTTAAAGCTCAATCTCGTACTCAGCATGCTCTCAGGTGAGGGGAAAACAGACGTTTTCACTCAAAAACCCACAGAGGTCAGTCTCAGCGAAGGGGGAATCGGATTCACCACCAGTGAAAAGGTCCAAGAAGGAAAGCTTCTCGAATTGAAAATGCTCTTACCGGTCTTCCCCATAGCTCTCATTGAGGTATGGGGTAAAGTAGTGAGAGCAACCCCCCTGCCTGAAGGGGGCTACAGAATAGGTGTTCAGTATATTAATATCAAAGAGGAAGATCAAAACATAATTGTCCACTATATCTTTAAGAAACAACGAGAATCACTGAGAACACAAAAAGATCGAAAGGAGAAGTCGGTTAATGAAACACCGTAGACTTGCTCTCATGCTTCTTATCACTATCTGCTATTTAGGAGGGTGCACACCAAGTTTTCTCCACCTCCAAGCTCCCGAAGTGTACGTGAGGAAAGAATTCCCAACGCAAGAAACTACTGCTACACTCACTGTGCTTCCTTTCGAAAGCCCCTCCTACTACCCAGAGATCGGAATGTATACCGCCCAACTATTCTTTCAACGACTACTAGGAAAGAAAAAGTTTGAAGTTTCACTCTCTCAAACCACTGAGTGGTATGAGAGAGGAAGAGACTGGAATGGCAAGACAGGGCTTGCCCTTGACCAAGGAAAAAGTCTTAAGAGCGATTACATCCTCATCGGCAGTATAGACTACTACAGGGTAGGCCATATTACTAGTAATAAGGTAACGGTAACCGCTCGTCTGCTTGAGGTAAAGACCGGCGACACCCTATACTTTGCAACGGGAGCAGGAAGTGGTAAACCGGGGAAAACCTTTCTACTGCTTGATCTTAAAGCTGGAGAGCTCACTCCCTCTGCCACCTCCGTACTCTCTGCAGTGGTTGATCACTTAATTGAAGATTGCTTTGAAAAACAGAAAATCCTGGGGAATCCATTGCATATGCTGCATAGTTCATAACACGTACTCCTTTTGCCTAACGCTTACTTTTACTATATCTTCTCTCATACCTTCACCACTCACACTGCGAGTGCTGCAGAACTCAGATTATGCAGTACGGCTTGCCTTCATGCTTCTATAGTGATACAGTTATATAAAATAGGGAGGACTAGTAACCATGAAGAGATATAACTATACTTTGTTAACACTTGCTATCCTTTCTCTCCTCTTTTCCCCCACCTCTTTTGCCCTCACGGTAGATGAAGTTATTAAGCTAAAAAAAACAGGAGTAAGTGACGAAACTATCCAGTTGATGATTCAACATGAAATGACCAGGGAAAAGCTCTCCGATCCATACAAAAACATAGGGGTGAGAAAGGTTAAGGAACCTGATGGCAGTATCTCCACCATCTATTCGACGGGAGAGATTGAGGATGAGAAAAACTACGAAGAGGAGAGCGAGAGGGAAAAGAGAGAAAAGGCGTGGGAAATGCTGCACAATATAGTGATCGATACCCGTAAGGATACTAAAGAAACCGAATCCACTGAAAATAAAAAACAAGAGTAAAAAGCTTAAAGTGAAGGCCAGGAGTGCTTGTGGAATGCTTTCACCTTCTCAATGACCTTTTCCGTACTGCTCAATATCTTTCCTTCCCGCTTTGAACCGCTCAGGATAGAATTTCCCATAAGCTCCCTCAAAGTAGCTTTTACTGAATCTCTCAAGCCACTTAGATGATATCCCCCTTCTAATGAGATGACTACCTTCCCTTGGCACAAGGATGTGGCAGTCTCCATTACTAAAGAGGTAAGCGTCGCAAAACCCTCCGGGGTAACATTCATTGCCCCTAGTGGGTCCTGAAAAAAAATATCGTAACCAGCTGAAACTAAAATGAGTTGAGGTTTAAACGCAAAGGCAATCGGGTGTAAGATCTCCTGGTAGATCCGTGCAAAATCCTGATCCCCCTGACCACCAGGGAGGGGTACATTGATGGTAAATCCCTTGCCTTCCCCTTTCCCACTTTCCTCAATACTCCCACTTCCCGGATAGTAGGGGTATTGGTGAGTGGAGAAGAACACCACCTGGGGGTCTTCATAGAATGCATTTTGAGTACCATTACCGTGGTGTAAATCCCAGTCAACAATGAGCACGCGGTCTAAACGATATTTCTCTCGCGCATAGCGCGCACCAATGGCAACATTATTGAAAAGACAGAACCCCATCCCCCTACTCTTTTCAGCATGGTGTCCCGGCGGCCTCACCAGAGCAAAGGCATTGGATACCTCACCCTCCATCACCTTATCAATTGCCACCAGTACCCCCCCCACCGCCATGCGAGCCGCTTCCCAAGAGTGCGGAGAGGTGGTAGTGTCAGGATCGAGCATGGTATAGGGACGCCCCGCCGTTGAGGCAACTTGTTCGATATAGTGCAAAGAGTGATTGAGGGCAAGTTCCTCTTGAGTAGCAGGACGTGGTAAAAGCATTTTAAAGCGCCCTTGTACTTCCTCATCCCCTAGCATCTCATACACTACTTCCAAGCGCTGGTGACTTTCCGGATGGTACTCACCGGTTATATGTTTAAGGTAAATTTCATCTTTCACCACTGCGGTTGTATACTCCATCTCCCTTTCCTTTCCCAGTCATCGTACTCCTTCATGATACTTACGTCTGTCATTAAAATTATTCCCTTTGTTTTCGATTGTCAAACTAAAACTACTTTTCCTTACATACCTCCTATCCACCTGCCATCCTTTTTTATCCTTGTAGATTCTCACTTTATTGCACATAGATGAGCTAATACTATTGCAATCTACAGGTAATATCTCTCAATTCTACAATACCTTCTGACTGAAGCGTATCCAATTGATCCAAAACAGATTACCGAAAATCTCAATTCTTGACAATTTCTCCAGCGGATATATAAAATAAAGCGTTGTGGTACAGTCGGGAAACCAGGCGGAAACAGAGAAAATAAACTTCAACCAACCATCTGCTGACACCCATATGAAAACAGACTTGACAGAAATATTATCTGCGTTTGAAGTGTGCGATGGGATTTATAAGCGGGAGCATGTTGATGCTGCAATAGAACTTCAGGATGAAATAACACCACACTTATTAAACGTCCTGGAAAATGTGCTTTCCAGTCCATCGGAATATGCGGGCAGAGAGGATTACTTTGCACATATATACGCATTGATGCTCTTAGTACACTTTAAAAATCCAATTGCCCACAAAGTTATAGTGGATTTGTTCAGCTTGCCGGGAAGGACATCGGATGAACTTTTTGGAGATATTATAACAGAAGATCTGCCTTTTATTCTTCTTCGAACATGCGAGGGTTCGTTCGATCTAATAAAGTCGCTGGTGCTTAACAAATCTGCTGATGAATATTGCAGATCTTCCGCTCTACATGCTCTGGTGTATGCAGAGGCTTTAGAGATGATACCCCGTGAAGAGGTTGTATCCTTTTTCGGTTCTCTTTTTACCGGTACCGAGGCTGAAGAGGATAATACAGATTTTTGGTCTTTAGCAGCAATGCATATTTGTGATATGTGCCCAGAAGAATTGATGGATACTATCAGAAAAGCTTATAAAGATGGACTGATTTGGCCGGGTATGATAAACCGAAAAGAATTTGAAGAGGTGTTGTGCGAAGGCAGAGTGAACTGTCGCGAGAAAGTAAAAAAAGAGATACAGTTACATTCATTTGATGACATCCATGATCGGATGGCCTGGTGGGCCTGCTTTAAGCGAGACCAAGCACCTCCTGTTTCCTCTCTTGACGAATATACACCGCCTCAGAAGAAATCCGGCACAGGGAAATCTCAAAAAATTAGCCGTAATGCCCCTTGTCCTTGCGGGTCGGGTAAAAAATATAAAAAATGCTGCTTGAATAAACATAATTGATACAAACCTATTCGCTTTCATAAGTCTGAACTCATACGGTTATTAAGGAGACCGTTCAGAAAATTGAAATTATCAACACTACCAAGCGTATGATGCTTAAAAATTCTATGAAATCGTCCGGTTATCTATTGCAAGTAGTGTAAAGAAAAACCCCTCTCTTTTCTCATTGCAGACACCACCATAAGTTGTGCCAATTCGAGATATTCATATTGACACCCTGTTGGCATTTTCCTATACTTACCTCGAACGATTTGACGAGACTGAACGCGTCTATGACCGTATGCTCTGGCTCAACTCGTCGGACAATCAGGATGTGTGCTTCCTGCTCGAGAACGTTATGACAGGAAGATCATAGGAAAAGCCAAAGACGAATGATGACGTACACGGGGGAGAAATGGATTTAAAGCTTTTGATGGATACCCCTCCATGGGACTGGCCGAAAGACGCAGGTAAGATAATCCTGGGAATTCTCAATAGTAATCAGGTCGATGAATCCGACCGCCTGCTTGCCGCAGAGTTGGCAGGTGATTTCACCGTGATCAACGATGAGCTGGTCGATACGTTGCTGTCAATCCTACGTGACAGTGATGAGTCAGAGTTGCTTCAGGGCAAGGCGGCGATCTCGCTGGGGCCTGTCCTCGAATACGCGGACATAGAGAGATTCGAAGATCCCGATGACGTGCCGATTACCGAACAGACGTTCCACAGGACCCAGGAATTGCTCCACAAGCTCTACGTGGATGACAACGTTCCAAAGAATGTGCGACGTCGGATCTTGGAGGCTTCAGTGCGTGCCCCACAAGACTGGCATCGGGATGCGATCCATGTTGCCTACTCCAGTAACGACGGGGATTGGAGACTGACCGCGGTATTCTGCATGTGTTTCATTCGCGGATTTGACGACCAGATACTCGAGGCACTGGAAAGCAAAAACCCGGACATACACTACCAGGCGGTCTGCGCTGCAGG
>Ga0315285_10000058_pt1 | contig 106909 bp, 93 predicted proteins | sample YL17G09_36_MG_FD_203698 | JGI IMG/M metagenome (GOLD analysis project Ga0315285, IMG submission 203698) | Sediment microbial communities from Yellowstone Lake, YNP, Wyoming, USA - YL17G09_36 | ecosystem: Environmental > Aquatic > Freshwater > Lake > Sediment | place: USA: Wyoming | collected... | reverse complement strand
CGCTCCCCGTCCCCCCACCCCCCGCCTCCCCCCCACCCGTCAGGGCGCGCTGCCCACCGCGGCAGCGCGCCCGCCATGCCCATCGCGCGTTCGCCCCCAAGCCCGCGGCCTAGCCGCCGATTACCTCCATGCCGCCCGCGTACTTCTGCAGCGCCTCCGGGACGTGCACGCTGCCGTCGGGCCGCTGGTTGGTCTCCAGGATGGCGACCATGAGCCGGGACGTGGCCAGCCCGGAGCCGTTCAGGGTGTGCATATAGCGCAGGCGCCCCGCGGCGTCGCGGTAGCGCATGTTGGCGCCGCGCGCCTGGTAGTCCTCGCAGTTCGAGCACGACGACACTTCGTAGTATGCGCCCTGGGCCGGCAGCCAGACCTCGATGTCCACCGTCATCGCCGCTTGCTGCGCGATGTCGCAGGTGGGCAGCAAGACCACCCGGTAGTGCAGCCCGAGCCGGCGCACCAGGTCCTCGGCGTCGGCGACCAGCCGCTCGAACTCGTCGTAGGACGCCCCGGCCGCCGTGTACTTGAACATCTCGACCTTGTTGAACTGGTGGACGCGTATCAGGCCGCGCTCGCCGGCGCCGTACGTCCCCGCCTCGCGGCGGAAGTTGGCCGTGTACGCGCAGTAGTTCTTCGGCAGCTCCGCCTCGTCCAGCGTTTCGTCGCGGTGCAGGTTGGTCAGCACCGCCTCGGAGGTCGGGATCAGGTACAGGTCGTCGGCCTCGCAATGATACAATTGGTCGCCGAACTTGGGCAGGTTGCCGGCGGCCACCAGGCTTTGCGGGTTGACCAGGTACGGCGGCAGGAGCAACGTGTAGCCGTGCTCGCCGGCGTTGATGTCGATCAGGTACTGCAGGAGGGCCCACTCAAGGCGCGCCCCGGCGCCGACGTACATCGGGAACTGCGCCCCGGTCACCTTGGCGGCGCGCTCGAAGTCGAGGATGCCCAGCGACTTGCCGAGCTCGACGTGGTTTTTCAGCGGGAAGTCGAACGCCGGCTTTTCGCCTGACTGGCGCAGGATCACCTTGTCCTCTTTGCGCTGGCTGGCGGGGACGCGCTCGTGGGGCAGGTTCGGCAGCGCCACGAGCTCGGCGTCGAGCTCGATCTCGCACTCGCGCAGCCTCTCGTCGAGATCCTTGATGCGGCGCGATACCTCTTGCATCTCGGCGATCTGCGACGACGCGTCGCGGCCCTCGCGCTTGACGGTGGCGATCGCGTCTGATGCCTTGTTGCGCGTGCTCTTGAGCCCCTCGACCTCCACCAGGGTGTCGCGGCGGCGGCGGTCAAGCTCCAGGAGGCGCTCCAGGCTGATGCCCGGGTCGCGGCGGCGGAGCCGTTCCTCGACCTCCCGCGGCCGCTCGCGGATGAGCTTCAGGTCAAGCATGCCCTTCCCTCCATGACGTGCCCGTTCACGTTCGAGGCGGATCCGGCCGGCGCGCTCCCAGCGGCTGACGGCCGATCCTCATCCTTCATGTTCTGCGACGACGCCCGATTCCCTCCTTCTCGGTCTCAGCCGCGCCACCCCCTCGCCGGGCATGGCCCGCCCCTCAATTGTACCCATTCGCCACCATCATCCATCACGGGCCGGACGGCGGCAGGTGCGCCGCGGCCCGGCGTCGAAGTCGAATGAGCGTCAGGGGCCGATATGCCCGGCCACCGCCGCCTTCAGGGCACAGGGGGGTCTCGATTGGACATTGACGAATTCATGGCCGTCGCCGACGAGGTGGTGGATTCCATCCCCGAGCCGCTTCTGGGCGAGCTCAACGGCGGCATCATGATATCAGAACGTGCCCGCCGCGACCGCCGCGCCCCGCCCGACGTCTACATCCTCGGCGAGTACCGGGTGCAGGAGCCCGGGCTGGGACGCTACGTCGTGCTCTACTACGGCTCGTTCCACCGCGTCCTGGCCGGCAGCCGGCCGGGCGTGTGGCGCCGCCAGCTGCGCAAGACCATCATCCACGAACTGCGCCACCACATCGAGGCCCTGGCGGGGGTCGACGACCTGGGCCGCGACGACCTCGAGAAGCTGGCCCGGATGTGGGAGAAGGCCGACCCCCCGGAGGAGTAGGCCCGCCGCCCGCGCCGTGGTCCACACACCCTGTTCCATGTCCCGCCCGCAGTGCCGCCACTGTGTCGAACGGTGACGAAACCTCGCGTATGGTTTACCCACTCCTCCTGGCAGGAGTTTTGACATATTTCGAGTATAATTCTGTCCAGATGGTACTTCGTCTACATGCCTGAATATGATGCCTGACTTTGCCCGGCTCGCCTGATGGGCGGCAGCGTCGCCGGGCGGCAGGCGCGGCGGCCGCGACCTAGGCCCCCGACGCCGGGCCGGGAACCGGCTCTTGGGGGCTGAACCGGGGCGGTGCCGCGCGACGGTGCGCGCGCTCTCCTCCTCTGGCGCGACCTCCTGCCTCAAGCGACGCTGTGCGGACACGCCCCAGAAGCGGGCCGGGCATTGTTTTGGGGCCGCGCGCGGCAGGAGGCGCGGGTCCGGGGCGCGAATTCAAGCCCGTGAGGAAAGGAGGATGCACGTGGGGAAGCGGCGCTACGTGGCGGCGGCGATCCAGATGGAGTCCGGGGCCGACTTCGCGGCGAACGTGGCGCGCGCCGAGGAGCTCCTTGATGCTGCGGCGCGGCGTGGCGCAGCGCTGGCCGTGCTGCCCGAGACATTCGCGTTCATGGGCCGGCAGGCGGAGTTCCGCCGGTACGCCGAGCCCCTCGACGGCCCGCTGGTGAGCCGGCTGCGCGGCATCGCCCGGCGCACGGGCATGGTTATCGTCGCCGGCACGGTGTTCGAGGAAGCCGGCAAGAGCGCCGGCGACCGCGCGGATGGCCGCGCGGACGACCGCGTGGATGGCCTCGCGGATGGCCGCGCGGACGACCGCGTATACAACACCTGCCCGGTCATCGCCGCCGACGGCACCCTCCTTGCGGCCTACCGCAAGGTGCACCTTTACGACAACGACGTCACCGGCGGCCCGCCGGCCCGTGAGTCGGCGGCCTTCATCCCCGGTGACGAGCTGGTGGTGGCGCGGACCGACCTGGGCAGCCTGGGCCTGGCGATATGCTACGACCTGCGGTTCTGCGAGCTGACGCGCCGGCTGGCCGTCGACGGCGCCCAGGTCATCGCCCTGCCCGCCGCCTTCACCCTGTACAACGGCCGCGACCACTGGGAGACGCTCCTGCGCGCGCGGGCGATCGAGAACCTGGTCTACATCGTCGCCGCCGACCAGGCCGGGCGCCCCCCGGAAAGCTACGCCTGCAACGGCCGCAGCATGATCGTCGACCCCTGGGGCATCGTGCTCGCCACGGCCCGCGACGGGGAAGACATCGCCTGCGCCGAGATCGACCTCGACCGCCTCGCCGCGCTGCGCCAGCGCCTGCCGTGCCTTGAGCACCGCCGCCCGGAGGTCTACGGCTAGGCGGCCGGCGTTGTCTGCGCCGGGCCGTCCGGCGGTGTGGCGCCGCTCGCCACGCTGACCGCCGGTGCGCGTCCGACGATGACGAACGTCGCGGCGATCTTGTCGTGCCACGCCTGCTTATCGGAGTCAAACGCGGCCCAGATGTAGCCGATGCCGAAGAACAGGCTGGACAGGAACTTGCCGAAGAACTCACGCAAGAACGCCCACCCCAGCCCCGGCGGCTGGCCGGCGCGGTTCACGACGCGGATGCCGAGGGCCATCTTGCCCAGCGTCTGGCCGAGGAAGGCGGTCATCAGCCAGAAGTAGAGGAAGGGCACGACGCTCGCCGCAGCCAGGAGCAGGAGGACCCCCGTCAGGAACACCACGCCAAGCGGGCCGGGAATAAAGAGGAACCCCGGGACAAGCAGCCACATACTCCCGCCCACCACGCCCCACAGCACCAGCATGTCGATGATGTACGCCACAAACCGCCGCCAGAAACCCGCGTACCGCAAGCAAATCCCCTCCTCCGCCCGCGCGCGGTCAGGCGCTGGTGCCGGCGTCGGCCTGCCGCGCAGGCCCAACGATGACCGAGGTGCGCGCGATTTTGTCGTGCCAGGCCCGCTTCTGGGGGTCAAAGGCCGCCCAAATGTAGCCGATGCCCAGGGCTATGCCCGACAGGAACTTGCCCATCGTCTCGCGCAGAAGCGCCCAGCCGACCCCCGGCGGTCGCCCGGCCGCGTTCACGACGCGGATGCCGAGCGCCATCTTCCCCACCGTCCGGCCGAGGAAAGCGGTCATCAGCCAGAAGTAGAGGGGCGGGGCGACGATCGCTACCAGGCGGCAAGTATAGACGCAAGCAAACCCCAACCACTTGCCGTACGTCCAACTGTACATCGCAATCATGGATAGCCCGAGGAACACCACGAAGACGAGGCTCATCAGCAGGCAGTCGATGATGAGCGCCGCCAGCCGCCGCCAGAAACCAGCGGGTCCCACGCGCATCCCTCCCTGGTTTCGGGTCCCCTGACCGCGCGCCCCTCGCCGCCGGCCCTCGCGGCCCGGTCTCGCTGCCGGGCCGGGGAGAGCCCCCATAGTACTATCATTCAGGGGCCATCCGAGAAATTCCTCCCCACAATGGGGCTGCCGCCGGCAGCATGAGGGTCTGGTACGCAGATGCCGGCAGGCAGAGGCGGGCGGGCAGACCAGACGCCGCAGGGCCAGACGCGGGCAGTGCGCGGGCAGTGCGCGGAGTAGGGCCTACTCGAGCTGGGCGATGAGCGAGCGCACGCGGTCAGCGGCGCCGCAGACCTCGGCGCGCCACATGAGGTAGCCGCGGTCAAGGCGCTGCTGCCGCTGCAGGATCGCGGCCACATCGGCAACGTCGCGCTTGCCGTCCTCGGGGCCGCGCTGGGCGATGGCCTTGAGAACGAGGGTGTCCTCGGGGGCGATGACGAAAAGCGGCATGCCGTACCACAGCTTGATGTGGCGCCGGCGCGCCATCTCGACGTCCAGCGTGAAGGGCTGGATGCCGCCATCGACGGCGGCGACGACATCGCCGCACAGGTCAACCCCCCACCGCGTCGCGCGGCGGAGCCTGACCTGCTCGCTGACCTCCATGGCGATCGGCGTGCCGAGCATCATGGCTGCCCGCTCAAGGCAGCCCGGGCTCACCAGGATGTCAATGTCGCTGACCGGGCGGGGACCGCCATAGAAGCGGACGGCCAGCCCGCCAAACACGCCCCAGGCGATGCCGCAGCTGAACAGCCGCAGAAGCACCCACTCCATGGCCAGCCACGACCCGGTCCGCCACCGGCGGTCATTGCACCCCTCGTTCATAGGAACCACGCTCCCCGCCGCCCTTTTCGCCGGCGGGCCCGCGTCGCCCGCCAGCGCCCGCAAATGACAACTGCGTACAGCCGCACGCAGCGGCCCCACTATTAGTCTTCGGCGCCCTGCGCCTGCTGATTAAGGGGCGCGGCGGCTGGGACGTGCGCCGCGGCGCGGGCGGCGGTGCGGGCTGCGCCGCAGCCGCCGCGGTGCCACCTCAATTGGGCCGGCGGCCCGACGCAAAAGCCCTCCGCCCAGTGGGCGGAGGGCCTCTCCGCGGTACCACCACAGTTTGCCCGCGTGGGCGCGGGCCAGCTCGTCGGGTACGGGACCCCAAGGTCCGATACCCTCCCCCGGCTAACGGCGGGGGGCCACCGGCACAGCCTACCGGCGGGCGCGGCGCGCAACCGCGGCCAAGACGTTGAGCGTCACCGCCGGGAGGTCAACGCATACGAGAGGCTGGTGAACAGTCGTCTCCAGCACCTGGAGAGTTCTGCCCGCGCTGACGGGGGTAAGATGTATTCCTGGCATGGGAATGCGACCTCCACGAACGATGAGAAGCATATGTTCTTCGGAGGCGAGCGCAGCCTCGATCCTCTACCCCACCCTCATTTCATACACCACGTACGTCCCGGGGTGGCCGCTGGAGACGCCCGGCGGCTCAAAGCCGACGCCCTGCAGCGCGTTGCGGTAGGCCGCATCGTCGGGGACGATGACGGCCAGCTCGGTGCAGCCCTGCTCGACGGCGAAGCGCATCGCCGCCGCGCCGAGGCGGGCAGCGGCTGCCGCGTCGCCCGCGTTGAGGAACATCTCGACCTCTTGGTGCCACACGTCGAAGGCGGCCAGGGCGTTCCAGGCGTCCGTCGTCAGCAACTGCCCGCGTCCCGCCAGTCTGGCCAGACTTTCGGGCGCAACGTCTTCCCAGCCCCAGTCGCAGAGCAGCCCGGGCGTGCCGTCCGGGTCGCGGTTGCACGCGGCTCGCCGCATGAGCTCACCGGCGCGCGCCACATCGCTTGCGTCGTTCGGCACGACCATCAGGCGCGGCGCGCCGGCGGACGCAGGATCACTAGCGCCAGCCCTGGGACGCCACAGGAGGTGCGCCTGGCGCGCGATAGGTTGCAGGCCGGCGATACGGCTCACAGCGTGACCGCCGGCGTTGTTCCCAAAGACCATGCAGCGGGCGACGCGACAGCCGCGGCAACGCGCCGCCTCAACCTCAGCCCGCGCCAAGGCACGCGCCACGCCACGGCCGCGGTATGCCGGGTCGACGCGCATGCCCTCAAACCACGCCTGATCGCCACGCCCCAGGTAGGCGATGTGCACGATACCCACCGCGCGGCCGTCGAGCTCCGCCGCCAGGAAGTCGCCCCCGCCGGAGAGCCACTCGTCAAAAACGTACTTGATGTAGTCGCCGCACTCGAAGGTGTGCTCGCAGAAGGCCAGCACCGTGGACTTGTCTTCTTGACGGACAGGGCGGATGCGGGGAGCGAGAGGGGCCGGGACGGCGTCCTTGTCTGGTGCGGCCTCGTTCACGCTGGATGCACCTCCGGGTACTGAACTCGGCGAGGGGGGCTCGTTCCGCGCGCGGTCGCCTACCCCGTGCCCTGCTCCAGGTTCATCTCGTATATGACGTACACCCCGATCCGGCCGCCGGGCACGCGGCGCGAGTCGTAGCCGATCGCCTGCAGCGCATTGAGGTAGGCCGCCTCGTCGGGGGCCACCACGACCAGGTCCGTCCAGCCCCGTTCCGCGGCGAGGTTGGCCGCCGCCACGCCGAAACGCGCCGCGGATGCGGCGTCGCCCGCGCTGACGAACGCGTCGGCCTCTTGGTACTGCACGTTCAAGGCGGCCAGGGCGTCCCACGTCTGGGTCGTCACCAGCTCGCCGCGGTTCGCCAGCATGGTCAGGCTATCGGGGGTAGCCTCCTCCCACACCCAGCCGTGGAGCACCCCCGGTGTGCCATCGGGGGACCGGTTGCACGAGGCTCGCTGCACGAGGTCCCAGGCACGAGCGACGTCGCCGGCATCGTTGCGCACGGCCACCACGCGCGGCGCTGTGCCACTACCGCCCTCGCTGCCCTCGCCGTTCCCGCCGCCCCCGCTGCCCTCGCCGTCCCCACGGCCCCCGGGCCGCCACAGGAGGTGGGCGTGGCGGAGGATGGGCTGAAGGCCAATGAAACGGCTCACGGCGTGGCCGCCGACGTTGTGGTCGGCGACCATTGAGCGGCCCACGCGGCAGCCACGGCGACGGGCCGCCGCGACCTCGGCCCGCGCCAGGGCGCGCGCCACGCCACGGCCGCGGCACGCTGGGTCGACGCGCATCCCCTCAAACCATGCCTGGTCGCCGTGCCCCAGGTAGGCGATGCGCACGATGCCCACAACGCGACCGTCGAGCTCCGCCGCCAGGAAGTCGCCCTCCCTGGAGAGCCAGTCGTCAAAGACATGCTCGATGTAGTCGCCCCACTCGAAGCTGTGCTGGCAGAACGCAAGCACCGCGGGCTTGTCCTCCGCTCGCACGGGGCGGATGTGGGGGGCGGACGCAAGTTCGTCCGCACGCATAGAACTGCACACGATGGATGCACCTCCGGGCGTCCTGGCACCGGCCGGTGGTGATGCCGCGCCGCCTCTTCGCGTCGCCGCTGCCCTTCGGCAGAGGACGAGCCGTCACCACCTGCCTCCCATGGTACTACCATTCCCCGCGTTGCGCAACGGCTTTCCAAAGGGCGAGCTGTGGCCTTTTTGCGAGGCGCTGGGCCCGGCCTGGGGGGCGCTGCGTCCTGGGACTCAACCGGCGGTTCTACACGCTGCTCGGCGGTCAAACAGTATCACGCGTAGGGGACGCGATGTTCTCAGTGGGGCTGGCCTGGTTGGTCTACCGCCTCACGGGTTCGTCGCTCGCGGTGGGCATAACCCTTACCATGCAGGTCACTCCGGCTCTCGTCTTCGGCATAGTGGCCGGCCCAGCCGCCGACCTGGTGGACCGCCGGCGGCTTCTTGTCACCTGCGATGTTCTTCGCGCGATCATCGTGCTTGTCCTGGGAGTAGCGGCGTGGCTGGGCAAGATCCCCCTGCCGGCCGTATACGTCGCGACCTTCCTCCTGTTCTCTGCGTCCTGCTTCTACGAGCCGACCCTGGGCGCCACCATACCGCGTCTAGTTGGGATGAGTGCGTTGACACGCGCGAACGCCCTGGCGTCGATGGGTCGCGAAGTCAGCGACATGACCGGGCGCGCCCTCGGTGGCTTTGTTGTGCAACTCTACGGCGCATCGGTGGCGTTCTTCGGCGATGCGCTGTCGTTCCTGTTGGCCGCGCTGGCCACGATTGGCGCGTTACGCGGTCAGATTGCACCTAGATCCACATCACCGCGCCGGATCTCCCTGGCATGGGGGGGCGCGTCCCTCGCCCCGCTCGTGAAGCGACGGCTGGGCGGCCTTTCGCTCCCCCTCGCGACCGGGCTCTACAGCCTGCTCCTGCCGCTGGCCGGGGTCGTCAACACCCCCCTGGTCAAGGCCCTGGCACGGCTTCGAGCGCGCCCGGCCGCAAGAGTCGCGAGGTAAGGAAGAGGCACCGCCTGCGCGACCCGGCGTCCTGCGCTCACCGGCACACCTCCACCACCATGCCCGGCGGCGGGTTCAGTTCGCGGCCTTCGAGGTCGCGCCCCTTCGAGTCGAATGGCCGGGAAGGGACGATGGCGACGGCAAACGGCCGGGGAGCCGAGGCGAGCCTGGCCAGGACGATGCCCATGTCAGCGACGGTCAGAAGGCCGGCGCTGGCAATCGAACCGCCAAAGAGCAGCGTCGGGACGGGAATCACCCGGACTGCCGCCGCGCGTGGGACTGCCTCTGCGAGTTGCGGTTCGGCTGTCTTGGCCGCAGGCGCGGCCCTTCCGCCACTAGGCATCAACCGTGCTGTAGAGGCGGTTCCGCTGAAAGCCGCTTCGTTGGGCAGGCACTGCCGTACCGCCGCCTCCAGGGCGCCCCGCGCCAGCGACGACGTGAGCACGGCCAGGCGCCGCCGGGCGTGACGCCGCAGGAGAGCGGCGAGGCGGTCGAGGGTCGCCGGCGATAGGTCATCGTAGAGCACCGCCCCCGCCGATACGCCGACCTCCTTCTCCACGAAGAACTCCATGTGCTGCGCGCCGGGCCCCGCGCCTGTGGCCAGCCCCGGGCCCAAGGCAGGCCCCGCGCCCCCCGCCGACTTCGGGCCGGGGTCACCACGGGGCCTCGCTACTGCCACCCGCACCTGCCCGCCGGCCCGCCGCAGGCGGTCGTAGGCGTCGCGGCGCGAGCGCACGGCATCGCCGTTGACCGCCAGGACCACGTCACCCCGCCGCAGGCCGGCCGCGGCCGCGGGGCCTCCCGGCATCACGCCCTCAAGGCGCGCAGCGAGGTCGGGAAGCTCGGGCGGCTCAACGACGAGTGGCTGCGGGAAGCGGGCGCGCAGGTCGTCAAGGCGCATCTCAAGCTCCGCCCGCAGTCTCTTTGGGGCGCGCACCCACCTGGGCGCGTAGCGCGTGTGGCCGGGGATGAGCACGCGCACCATGCGCGCCCCCTCGCGGCACAGGTGGGCCACGGCGCGGCCGAGCTCGTCCCAGCCAGTGAGGTGCGGCAGGGCGACGACGCTGCCGTCGAAGGGGATGCCCGAGGCCGCGAGGCGCGCCGGGGCCCGGATAGCGTCCTTTCCCGCGTCGCCGAGGAGTTCGCGGCGCAGGGCGGGCGTCACCAGGTTCAGCGACAGCGTCACCTCGACGGGGGCAAGGTCGCGCAGAGCGGCCGCGGCAGCCGTTTTGAGCAGGGTGCCGTTGGTGGTGAGGCGCAGGGGCATGTCGGGGTAGGCGTCACGCACGGCGGTCAGCGCTTCGAAGAGCCTCGGGTGGGTGAACGGCTCGCCCTCGTTGATGCGCGTCGCCGACTCGCCGGCGACCACCTTTGGCGCGCCGCGCAGGAGCGGCAGGTACTCGCGCACGGCGGCCAGGTCACGCGGTGGGATGTCGAAGACCTCGAGGCGGCGCGGGTTCTGGCCGCGGCTGCAGAAGACGCAGCGCAGGTTGCAGGTTGAGGTGAGGGGCAGGGCGCCGGCCCGATGGGCGTCGACGAGGGCGCGCGCCAGGGCGGCCCCGTCAGCGTCCACCGTCGGACCTCGCCGCAGCCGCGCCGTTGGCATCTGTGCCGTTGGCGTCTGCGCCGTTGGCCCCCGCCCCGTTGGCCCCGTTGGCGCCCGGGGTGATGACGCGCACCGGGATGCCGCCGGCCAGCGCGCCGGCAGGGATGTCGCGGTTGACGAGGGAGCACGCCGAGATGGTGGCGCCGTCGCCGATGCTCACGCCCGCCAGCACCGTAGTGTTGGCGCCGATCACCACCCGGCGGCCGATGTCGACCAGCCCCGTCCGCCACTCGTCGATGAGGAACTCGTGCGTCAGGACGGTACAATTGTAGCCGATGAGGCAGTCTGCGCCCAGGGTGATGAGGTCGGGGAAGAAGATGTCGAACATGGCGCCGAGCCCGACCGCGGCGCCGCGCCCGACGCGGATCCCGCACAGCCGGTACAGGGCGCGCTTGACGCCCAGGAACGGGATGTAGCGGCAGAACCAGAAGATTGCGAAGTTGAACGAGGCGCGCCAGGGGTTCCGGACCTTGTGCCACATGTGCATGGCGTTGCCGCCGCGCGAGGCATCGAATGGGTGTCGCTCAAGGCGCCGCACGACGTTCCCTCCCGTGCGCTCGTCGTCGTCCTGGGGGTGTGTCTTCGACCCGCCACAATGCGACGCGCACGGATGCTATTATTCCTCAACTATCGTCGCCGATCCTTCGTTCTCGGCCCTGAGACGCCGGCCTCTTCTTGCGGTAGAAGGGCAGGGCGTCGTTGTGCAGTACGGAGACGGCGCACGCCGGGAACTTGCTCGTGTGCATGAAGCCGAACGCGTGGCTGCCGCAAGTGGCGCTTCCCAGGCCCCTATCACCGGCAGACTCCTGGAACTCAGAGACTCCCCCACCGCACAGCGCGTCAGGCCGCCTGCCTGTGGCCCACGCGCGGCCGAGGCGTCGGCCGCCCTACCCCTTTGGCGCCGACGTCCGCCCGTCCTGAATGGTCGGTTGACGTCCGCTACATGGCCGTCTTCTTGCCTCTCCGGCCGCCGGGGCGCCTGACTGTCAGGTTCAGCTTACGGTGCTGGAGGTAGGGCCGTAAGGCGGTCGCACCCCGGCAGCTACGCGGGGACACGCGGGGTCCCGTCACGGCGCCGGGTCTGTCTGGCACGGGCAATGACAGCCAGCGCCTGGACTACGATCGCCAAAGCAAAGATGGCACACGCCGCGCCGGCGAACAGACCGGTCGGAGAGAGATCATACAGCCATCCGCCGAGATAGGGCGCTGCAACCGTGGCTACACCGGTGAGTGCGCCGAACGCACCGAAATGCCGACCCAGGGCGTGGCGGGGACTAACGTCTGGAACCATGGCCGTCATGAGTGACTGCGCGAGGCGGGCAGCGCCTCGCAGCACGAAGGCCAGCATGAGCAGGTATAGGCCGCCCGGTAGAGTCAGGCAGGCAATGCTCAGCGCAAAGAGGGTGAGCGAGAAGGCCAGGGCTGGTACCTTGCCCCACTTGCCGCCCACGCCGCCGAACACCAGGGACAGCGCCAGTTCGCTTGCGGCCGTGACCGAGCCCAGAATGCCGATCTGTGCCATTCCCATGCCGCAACTGGCGCGCAGATAGGGCGAGATATAGGGCGTGGCGACAAAGAGCAGGAAGTAAGCCAGGATAACCAGCGTGAACGTTGGAATCAACGTCGCCAGCTTAGCAGGCTTGATGCTTGTCACGTGTCCCGGGATAGCCCCGGTGCCAGCGGAGGCGTCCTGCCTAGGGGCAGGCGCGCTCGCGGGTTGAGGGCGCTGGGAACGGAGCGGCAGCATCACCAGGGTCGCTGCCACGTACACCCCGAATGAAATGAGAAACACCGTTCTCATGCCGACCACTTCGGCCAAGAGGCCGCCGAGGGCCGGCGCGAAGAGCATGCCCAGCGGGGCAGAGGCATACACGATCGAGAAGGCACTGGCTCGGGACGTCGACGAGACTCGTGCCGCGACATAGGCGTTGAAGGCGGGCATCCCGCTGAAGCAGTAGAACATGACGATTCCGGGGAGGAGGTCGGTCCACCGAGTGGCCCTGGCGAAAACCAACGCTGAAGGGACCGCTATCAGCCAGCTCAGGATCATGACCCACTTACGGTCATACCGGTCGGCGAGCAGCCCCCCGCCAACGTATGTCAGTGTCATGGTGAGCTGAGCGACTGAAAACAGGGTGCCTATCTGCACCGGCGTCGCGCCCAGATCTTGCATGAACAATGGCCAAATGTAGAAGTACATGCCCTGCCCAAACGCCCACAGGAAGAACGACGTAAACAGGATCCACAGGTCACGGTCAAGGCGGTAGGCGGCGAGGAACGCACCCATCCTGGATGGCACCCGACTCACTGTGACCCCTCCTCACCTCGGCCGGGGCATGCGTTCTGGGGAGTGATCGCCGCATGCCGGCGGATGCATCAGCGGGAGCGAGGCATGGCCACTATCTCGACTATGTGAGTACCGCACCGCCAGTCATAGAAGCTTGTGCTGTACCCCGGCCGCAGGACAACTGCTGAATCGGCGCCGAGTTTGGTCCCCCCAATGGCCATGGCCTCTGTGCCCGCAGGGACGGCCCCGAGGTCGGCCGCCGCGTTGGCTATAACCATGCAGACGTAGATGCCCCGGCCGACCAGGGCACGAACGGTCTCGTGAGCGAGAAGCCCGGCGGTCACGCCGCCGTATAAGTCAGACGCCGACGATTCGAGGGCCGTGGGAAACTGGCACCGGATTATTTTCGCCCCAAGACGCGCCAATTCCTCTTTGACGTTGGGGGAAATCGGCCTGTGCGTCCAGCCTTGGGGCTGGTGCTCCATCTTCGCCTCAAGTTCCTCAGCGGGGATGTAATCGCGGTAGCGCGCCATCCATTGGTCGGATATGGGGGGAGCTCCCATTGGCGGCGCAACTGCGACCAGGTTCAGCGCAGGAAGACCTGAAAACGCGGCTGCCGCCCGCAGCGCTGTATCGCCGGTACACGTGGCCACGAGCACATGGCGCAGACCCAACTCGCAGATCCTCCGCCTGGCGGCTGCCAATACTGCCTCAGTGTTGGTTGGACCAGGTCGGTCGAAGTACACTGTAGCTGCCTCACGCACGATTGTTTCCCTCCCGTGGCCGGCACGGTCGGATGACCGCTGCCAGCGAGTCCCGCGGGCCCCCCTTCCGGTAACGGCCAAGGGTGCCCGGGAAACTGGGGGAGGAGGGGTCGCCCCTCCTCCCCGATCTACCGGCTAGTTGTCGATGCAGTTGACCTGGAGCTGGTCGATGCAGTTGACCTGGAGCTGGTCGATGCAGTTAACCTGGAGTTCGGCCTCCATGCTGGTCACCTCCTAACTCGTGCTCAGGGGCCCCTAGTTCGGGGCGACTGCAGGCCGAGTCGCCGGCCCCCCCTACCAGTAGGTGGCGATGAGTCGCCCGCCGACGGCGCGCACCCTGCCGTTGCCCACAATGATTGCTGACCGGTAGGTGATGGCGTCGAAGTGTTGAATAAGCTCGGCTCCCCGGGTGATGATCACCCTCTCGTTCGGCCCTAGTTCGCAGACGATCGCGACGAGGGTTTCTGCGCCCTGGTGCTCACAGATGAGGGCGCTCAGTGCCGCGATCCGCTCATAATTGCGCTCCCGCAGCGGGTATGCCGTCGGATACAGGTGTTCCGGGTAGTACTGCGGGCCCGCCGTGGCCTCATGAACGGGCTCAAACAGGACCAACACAAAGTCGCCGGTCAATGCGCTGGTGATGCGCTTCTTGACCTGTTCCCAGGGTGCGTGGGAGTGGGCAAGGCTGAATGCGGCGAAACCATCTGTCAGCGGCGCCCCTACCTTCGCAGCAGCCGCAAAGGCGACGCTTACGCCGGGAATGACTCTGGCCCGGACTTCAGCCGCCGCAGCAACCTCCTGCAGCACCCCCGCCATTCCGAACAGTCCAGCATCACCTCCGCTGAGAAGCACCGCCCGGCTTCCGCTCCGCGCGCGGTCAACGATGGTCCTGGCGCGGGAGTAGCAGACCTGCACGGCATCGTAGCCTGACGACGGATCGAATTGCGGATCGGGGATGATGTCCACGTGTGGTTGTAGATGGTGTTTTACCCAAGAGATGAATTCCGCGAATCCTGCCACAGCATCGGCTGTACGGAGGACGTCCATGGCCTCCTCAGTCAGCTGACCAGGGCGCGCACCGACGCTTAGGGCGATAGCCTCACCGGACACCGGTCATGCCTCCTTCACTGTTGCTGCAGGCTTGCCGCCGGCGTCAGTCTTGCAGCGGGGGTCTTGACCCATCACATCGCCGGTCTCGGCGTACGCTCGGGCGCGACACCCTCCGCAGGACAACTTGAAGTCGCACGTAGCACAGCGGCCCTTGAGGCCGTTGCGGTCCCGGATGGCTGCAAAGCGGTCGGTGTTCCACAAGTCGCCGAAACAGGTCGTGTTCAAGTCCCCCACTGGCCGAGGGAGAAAGACACACGGAAAGACGGTACCATCCGGGCCAATGGCGCACTTGGTCAGGCAGGCGCTACAGCGGCTGATAATGAACTCTCGCTCCGGATCGGGCGGGACGCCGCGGGGGGGAGCCGCTCCGCTCCAGAGAAGCTTGGTGCGGCTGTGGGTAGAGCGCCGCCGGAACAGGTCGCGAAGCTCCTCATACGCGGCCTCGCCCATCGGGGATTGACCCGTCTCGCGCGCACGCCCTTGGACCAAGAGGTCGTTGACGGTGAAGGCGTATACCTGCAATCCCTCGGCGAGGCTAATGACTGACTCCACTTCCGTGCGGCTGTCCTCGGTTACGGTGAACGAGACGACGACCGGCTTCCTTGTCTCTGACAGCCCGGCGATGGCGTGGCAGGTGCTATCGAAGGCGCCGGGCAGCCCACGTCTCGCGTCATGGGTGCTAGCCGACGCCCCATCGATGCTGGTCTGGATCATCCCGACTGCATCATGGGCCAGGAGCCGGAGGGAGGATGGAGAAACGGCGGCCAAGCTCGTGGATACGGTCACCCTGATGCCGAAGCGGCGTGCCGCATCCAGCAGTTGCTCCAGGTCAGGATGCAGCAGCGGCTCCCCCCCGGTGAAAAGGGCGTGCCTTATCCCCGCATCCCGGGCATCGCTCATGAGTGCCAGCCAGTCGCCGCGTGTCAGTTCGGCGGCCGTCGCTGGGAAGGCTTCGAGGATGCAGTGGTGACAGCGGAGCCCGCAGCGACGGGTGAGGATCAACTCTACGCTTTGGGGGGCAACGAGTGGCCGGTGATAGCCGTATCGCGCTACCGCCCGAGCAAGGGCATCGGCGGCACTGGCGGGGACGGTCCGGCGGAGACGTTCGAGAAGGCCTTCAGGCGGCGGTGCCTCGTTCAAATGCATCTCGTCCCCTCCTTCCTGGTTGAGGTCTCCCGGCCGGATGCCTGGCGGGGGGCCGCACCGACGGGAGTCCTGTGCGCGTACGGTACTACATAGCTGCCATCGAGAATGATCGCTTACTGGGAACAGATTCCACTATTAATTCTCTAATAGACCTCCCGCAGGGTCAAGTGAATCATGATGCTCTGCATTCGTCAGTTTTGTTCATAATAGGACAGCTGGATCCACGATTCGACACTTCTGAAGCATGGACGGACACGGCGGCCCGCGCCGCGACAGTAATCAAGATGTCAAGGCCGGTTCAGAGGGACTGCTGGAAGAAGGATGAAGACCGTATCGACCTGGGGGTTGGCACATGCTGGTTGAGCCTGACCGAATGAAACGTCACCGCCTGTTCGAATACGCGCCCAAGCCGCGGCGAGCGACCGCAATCCTGCCCCGGTATTCCCCGGCCAATATGCGGCGCATCGGCCCCACCCTAGCCTACCCCAGGCCCTCGCGCTGGAGCAGCGCCAGCACCCGTTCGGCGGCGTGGCAGCGTGCGGCCCGCCACTGCAGGTAGGCGTGGTCCAGGCGATGGCCGGCGGCCACGGCGCGGATGTCCTCGACGTCGAACTTGCCGCGCTCGCGACCGCGCTGCAGGATGGCCTTGAGCACCACGACGTCCTCGGGGGCGACGACCCACGCCGGCAGGCCGCCCACGAGGCGCAGCCGCCGCCGGCGCAGCATCTCGCGGTCCATGAAGAACGGCCGCGGGGTGCCGTCCACGACCGGGGTCACGTCGTCGCAGATGTCCACGCCGCGCCACTGGGCGTGGCGCATGCGCCCGAGCTCGCTCACCTTCTCGGTGACCGGGGCGCCGAGGCGCGCCGCCCAGCGCTCGAGGCGGCCCTTCTCGACGAGGACGTCGAGGTCGGTGGGGACGCGCCGGCTGCCGTAGACGGCGGCGGCGGCGCCCGAGAACACCGCCCACCGCGTCCCGCCCAGCCACAGTCGCAGTATGGCGCACGGCCGCCAGGCCGGGCGTGCGGGGCAGCCGGGGCGGCTGGCGCCGCGCGTTCCGCCATTGTCAGCGGGCATCGCCGGAAGCCCCCCTCGCCACGCTCGTCGCACTCGCCCCACTTGCCGCACTCGCCCCACTCGCCGTACTCGCCCCGTTCGCCTCCGCCGCTGCCCCTCCAGCCTCCTCCGCCGCTGCTCCTCCACCCTCCTCCGCCACCGCCCCTCCAGCCTCTTCCGCCGCCCAGCGGCGCACCTCGTCCAGCACCGCCGCCGTGGCGCCGCCAGCCGCGTCGCGGCCAGCCGGCGCCGCCGCCCAGCCGAGGTCGCGCAGGCCCAGCTCCAGCGCCGCCACGGCGGTGACGGCGTCGAGGGGGCCGAATGCGCCCAGGTGCCCGATGCGCAGCACGGTCGCGCGCGTCGGGCCGAGGCCGTTGGCGAACGTCACCCCGTAGCGCGCCGCGATGTGGGCCACCAGCGCCGCCGCGTCGAGCCCTGCCGCGTCAAGCCTCGCCGCGTCAAGCCCCGCGGGGACGCGGACGGCGGTCATGCCGGCCGTGAGCGGGGCGCGCGTGAACAGGTCGAGCCCCAGGGCGGCCACCCCGGCGCGCACGGCGCGGGCGGCGGCGCGGGCGCGCGCCAGGCAGCGGTCGAGCCCGACCCGCCGCACCTCAAGGAGCGCCTCGCGCATGGCCACCACCAGCGACACCGGCGGCGTGCACAGGAGCTTCTGCGCCGCCAGGCGGTCGCGGCGCAATCGCAGGTCCCAGTAATATGTACGCGGCGGGCGCGCCTCGATGCGCCGCCACGCGTGCGGGCCGATGGCCGCAAACGACAGGCCGGGCGGGCCCATGAGGCCCTTCTGCGCCGCGCCCACGGCCGCATCCACGCCCCAATCGTCGAACCTGAACTCGTCCGCCCCCAGGCTGCCCACGGCATCGGCAACCAGCAGCGCCCCGTGCTTCAGGCAAACGCGCGCCAGCGCGGCCACGTCCTGCAGCGCACCGGTGGATGTCTCGGCGTGGGTGCAGAACACGACCGCCCCCTCAGGGCCGCCGACGAGGGCCTCGTCCAGCCGCTCCGGCGCCAGCACCTCGCCCCAGGGCGCGTCGAGGGCGACGACGGTCGCGCCGTGGCGCTCGCACATGTCGGCCCAGCGCTCGCCGAACTTCCCGGCGCGCACGGCAATGGCCAGGTCGCCGGGCCCGACGAGGCTTGACACCACCGCCTCCATCGCCCCGGTGCCCGAGCAGCCCAGCGCCAGCACGTCGCCGGCGCAGCCGAAGGCCTGGCGCAGCCCGTCGAGCACCTCGCCCAGGCACGCCCGGTAGCCGGGGCTGTTGTGGTGCACCATCTCGCGCGCTCCGGCCAGCCGCGCCGCCTCAGGCAGCGCCGTCGGGCCGGGGGTGTAAAGGTAGCTGCGCACGGCCGCCCACCTCCTCAGCCGGGTAGGGGCGAAAGATCCAGGCGCAGCGCGCCGACGGCGGCGCGCGCCGCGTCGCGCGCGGCGTCGGGCGTGCTTCCGCGGGCCACGGCAAAGGCGGCCCGGTCGACGTAGGCCGCCGGCGGCAGCCGCAGCGCCATCCCCACCGGGGTGAGGTCGACCTCGCACACCCCGGAGATCGCCCGCGCCGCATCGACGCCCGCGAACCCGGCGATGACCCCCGCGGTCGCTGGGAACATGAAGCACAGGGACGCGCCGCCGGCCGCCGGGGCAACGGCGCCGGTCGCTGCGGCCGGACCACCAGCGGGCTCCCCGGCCGACGCCGCGGAAGAGGCCCCCAGCGCCAGCGCCACCGCGCCACCGACGATGTCGAGCCCCGTGGCCAGGCGATTCAATTGTGGTATGCGGTCGCCCTCGATGCGCGGCCCGGCCTCGATGACGCGCGGTCCGCCGCGGCCGAACTTGACCTCGACGAATGCCGCCGCCGACCCGACCCCCAGCGCGTCCAGGGCGCGCTCTGCCAGCGCCACCGCCGCGGTGCGCCGGGCGGGGTCAAGCCGGCTAGGCGCCACCAGGCATACCTTCTGGAAGAACGGCAGCGGACCCGTTTCCTTGTCGGTGACGGCGAGCGCGCGGACCTGGCCGCCGTCCGCGCAGATGGCCTGGACGCTCACCTCGGGCCCGTCCAGGTACTCCTCGACCAGGAAGCCGCTGGCCTCGCGCGCACCGGGGCTTTCCAGCAGCAGCCCGGTGGCGGCCGGAAGCTCAGCGGGGTCGCGCGCCAGCACGACGCCGGCCGAGCCGGTGCCGCGCTGGGCCTTGAGCACGCACGGGTAGCCGACCCGCGCCGCGGCCGCGGCGATGCCCGCGCTCTTGCGCGTAACCTCGAAGCGCGGCACGGGGACGCGGCATGATGCCAGGTGACGCCGCTGCGCGGGCTTGTCCAGGCACAGGGCGGCGGCGCGGGCGGTCGGGCCGGGCAGCCCCAGGGCGGCGGTCAGCGCGGCAACCAGCGGCAGGGCCTTCTCGATGTAGGTGAACACGCCGGCCACGTGGCGGCGCCGCGCGGCGGTCAGGGCGATCCGCAGCCCCGCCGCGCCGAGGTCAGGCAGGGGCAGGTGGGCGTCGACGAGCGGCGTCTGCCAGGTGGGCGCTTCGACGGAGGCGTAGACCAGGCCCCGCCCGGCGGCGCGCATCTCCTCAATGATGTAGCGGCGGTATCGTTCCTCGCCGCTCTCCACGACCATGAGCGGCCCCGCCGCCCCTGCCGGTCCTGCCGACCGCACCGCCACCCCTCCCCCCAAACCTGGACCACGGGGGACGCGCCCGCTGGCCGTCCCCCGCTTCTAGTGCTTCTGGTGCCGGGTGAGGGACTTGAACCCCCAAGGGCTTTCGCCCACGGCCCGCATACGCGAGTCCGCGTGTATGCCAGTTCCACCACCCCGGCACTTTTACAATTACGCCAAGCCGGGCCGCTGATCCTGCCTGTAGGTCCGATCCTGCCCTCAGTGGAACTCGAATGTCCCCAGCCGCCGCGCGCGCCAGGCGAGGACGGCGAAGGTCAGGTAGCCCAGGAGCATGAACAGCGCGCCGTTGGCCGCTTCGCGCCCCGCCAGGAGCCAGACCCCCGCACCGCCGGCGCCGCCGATGACCGCGCGCACGGCCTCAAGCCCGTTGGTGAGCGGGAGCCAGCGGGCGATCGCCTCAAGCCACGGCGGCAGCGCGCCCAGGGGCACATTGACCCCGCACAGTATCAGCAGCAGGTAGCACGCGGTGTTGGAGATGAACACGTCGGCCCGCGTCACCAGCGACACGCAGCCCAGGAGCAGCCCCAGGCCGGTCAGCGAGCAGCACACGAGAAGGCACAGCGGGATGGCCAGGACGACGCCCCGGCCGCCCGCAAAGCCCAGCATCGGCCCCACCAGGCCGAAGGCGAGGACGCAGCTCAAGAACCCCTGGGCGACGTAGAAGGCGCACCGCCCCAGAAGCGTCAGCAGGTGCGGCGCGGGGGACGCCAGGACCACGGGCAGGGTGCCGGTGGCGCGCTCGTGCGCCAAAAGCCCCACCAGCAGGCCCACCGACGGGAAGGCGGCCACGCCCACGGCGTTGCCCACAAACGCGAAGCGGGCCAGCTCCGGGCCGCCGGCGCAGCGCGCCAGGAGCACGAAGAACAGGGTCTGGAAGATGACCCGCGGCACCCAGCTCAGGAAGTACCACAGGGGCGTGTACTGGGCGGAGAAGACGCGCGTGCCGACCATGACGCTGACGCAAAGAACCCGCCAGCGCAGCGCCAGGGCATCGCCAAGCCACGTCAAGGTCCGTGAGGCACGCACGTCAGAACACCCCCAGGCTGCCCGCGCGCCGCACCCGCGCGTGCACCGACGCGTACAGCGCTCGCGCCACGAGCAGGTACAGCGCGGCCAGGCCGGCCTGCGCCGCCAGCGCCACGGCCACGCCGCGCGCGTCGCCGGCCGCCGCCGCCTCCAGCCCGGCCATGGCCCACGTCGGGGCCAGGATGTAGGATAGCGGCCGCGTCCACGCCGGCAGGATGCTGAGTGGAAACATGAGGCCGGACAGGATGTACACCGGGTAGTTGCACACCTCGGCCAGCCGGCCGGCGGCGCGCGACAGGACGAACGCGTTGGCGATGAGCAGGCCCAGACACGACACGGCGATCACGGTCATGGCCGCCGTCGCGCCGAAGAGCACCGGCGCCGCGATGTGCGGCAGAAACCCCAGCGCCAGCCACGACCACAGCAGGGCCACGACGAGCGCCCCGCCGGCAAGACAGGCATCGGCCAGCACCTTGCTGAAGACCTGCACCAAAAGCGGCACCGGCGCCACAAACGCCAGCTCCAGCGTGCCCTCGCGCCGCTCGCTCTCCACCACGTAGCCGGTCGACCACAGGCTGCAGTTCCACAGGCCCACCAGGCCGGCGCCGATGACCGAGCGGCCGAGGAGCTCCTCGCGCCCGGTGAAGTGCAGGGATAAGTACGCCAAGGTCGTGAATATCACCGGCTGCAGGCCGAGCGTGAACCAGAACGCGTGCGACACGAGGGCGTTCTTGACCTGGGCGAGGAACGCCGCCGCCGCCGCGCGCATGGTTGAACTCATCGCCGATCACCCCCGCCCTCGCCCGCCGCCGCGTCCGCCGCATCGCCAGCCGCGCCGCCCGCCGCCGCGTCCGCCGCATTGCCAGCCGCGGCTGGCTGCCGGCGCACGATGCGCAGGTAGGCGTCCTCCAGCGTCGGCTCGTGCGTCTCAACGTGGGTCACGCCCAGCCCGGACAGGGCGGCCATGACGTCGGGCATGACCGCCAGCCCGCGCCGCGACCGCACCAGCGCCCGCACGGCGCCACCCGGCGCCGGCTGCTCGCCCGCGCCGCGCCCCTCGCCCGCGCCGCGCCCCTCGCCCGCGCCGCGCGCCCCACCCGCGCGGCCCACCTCGCCGGCGCGGCACAGCTCGACGTCAATGACGCCGGGGATGCGCCCCAGGCCCTCGAGCCGCTCCGGCGGCAGCTCCGGCGCCTCGATGGCGATCGTCGCCGGGTCGCCCCACATCTCCTTCAGCCTGGCGGGCGTGGCCACGGCCTGCAACCGGCCGCGGTCGACGACCGCCACCCGGTCGCACAGCCTCTCGGCCTCGTTCAGGTAGTGCGTCGTCAGGAAGACCGTCTTCTCCTGCGCCCTGAGCCCGGCGATGAACTGGCGCAGCTCGGCGGCGATCGCCGGGTCAAGCCCGATCGTCGGCTCGTCCATGAACACCACCGGCGGGTCGTGGATGATGCCGCGGGCGATGTGCAGGCGCTGCTTCATGCCGCGCGAGTAGGTCTCGACGCGGTCGTCGGCGCGGTCCGTAAGGCCCAGCATGTCGATGAGCTCGCCGATGCGGCGGCGCGAGACGCGGGGCGGCATGCGGTAGAGCTCGGCGAAGTAGCGCAGGTTGTCGCGGCCGCTGAGCCGCCAGTACAGGCCGCGCTCGCCGCCGAACACGATGCCGATGCGCGGCCGCACCTGGGCCGCCTGGCGCGCGACGTCGTAGCCCAAAACCGCCGCCCGGCCAGCGGTCGGCAGGAGGATGGTGACCATGATCTTGACCATCGTCGTCTTGCCGGCGCCGTTGGGGCCCAGAAGACCGAACGTCTCGCCCGGCGCGACCTCAAGCTCGACGCCGTCCAGGGCGACCACGGGCAGGCTCCTGGTGAAGAACCCCCCGCGCTGGGACACATACACGCGCCTGAGCCCGTGGGCTTCGATGGCCGGGACGGTCACCGCCCGTCACCCCCTCCCACGACCAGATCGCGGACCCGGAACGTCGGGCTGCCGCAGGACTCGCGCTTCTCGGCCAGCCTGGGCACAAACGTCAGGTCGCCGGCCACGGCGTCGATGTCCCAGAGCAGGTCGAAGAGGTTGCCGGCCACGGCGACCCCGCGTACCGCGCCGGCCGGGCGGCCGTCGCGCACGAGGTAGCCGGAGGCGCCGACCGAGAACTGGCCGGTGACGGGGTTGGCGTTGTGCGCCCCCTGCACGCGCAGGACGTGCAGCCCGTCGCCGGTGGCGCGGTCGAGGTCGTCGGCCGACCCAGCGCCCGCGGCGAAGAAGATGTTGGTCGGGCGCAGCTCGGGCTGAAGGCGCCACGTGCGCCGCCAGCCGTTGCCCGTCGAGCGGCGGCCGGCGGCGCGGGCCTCGTACTCGTTGTAGAGGAAGCCGTTGAGCCGCCCGGCCTCGATGAGCGCCGTGCACTGCGCCGGTACGCCCTCGTCGTCGAAGGGCGCCGCGGCTGGCCCGCCCAGAAAGCCCAGGTCGTCGATGACCGTCACCAGCGGCGACGCGACGACCGCGCCGGCGCATCCGGCGAGGCGCGACCGGCCTTTGCGCACGGCGTCGCCGCCCAGGGCCGGCGCGAGCATCTTGAGGAGGTCGGCGCCGGCCTCGGCCTCGAATATCACGGGCATGCGCCGCGACGGCACGCGACAGCCCCCCTGCTGCACGATGGCGCGGCGGCAGGCGCGCGCCACCAGGCCGTCAAGGTCCAGGCCGGCGGGGCCGCGGGCCCACGTCGAGGCGACGCCCGACGCCGCCGCGTCGCCTGATCCGGCCTTCACCACCAGGTACAAGGCGCACGTCGTCGCCCGGTAGCGCGCCCGCAGGCCGGCGCTGTTGTGGATGGCCACGTCGAGCCGGCGCTCGGCGTAGACCGCCTCGTCGACCAGGGTGATCGCCGGGTCAAGGCGCAGCGCGCGGCGCTCGGCGTCCAGGCACAGCGCGACCTTGTCGTCGAGCGCGGCCGCCCCCAGGGCGGGGTTGCCAGGGCGCGGGCCGCCAGGGCCTGGGTCGTCAAGGCGCGGGTCGTCAAGGCGCGGGTCGACAAGCCCCGGCAGCGGCGGGGCGCTGGCGGGGTCGGGCAGGCGGCGCCACGCGTCGGCGCCGGCGCAGGCGGCGTTGGCCACGGCCTCGGCGGCGAGCGCGCGCGTCGTGGGCGGCGCGGCCGCCGCCGGCAGCGGGGCGTAGGCGCAACCGGCGCGGTCCCCGTGGAACACGCGCAGCGCCACGCCGCCCTCGGCCGCCAGGCGGACGCGGTCGGCGCGGCCCCCGTGGGCGCGCACTTCCAGGAAGCGCGACCACGTCGCGTACGCCTCGGCCTGCCCGGCGCCGCGTCGCAGCGCCTCGTCAACCGCCGCCGCCAGGGCGTCCTCGTCGATCACAGGCGCGTCCCCCCCACCACCAGCTCGCTGACGCGCAGGGTCGGGCACCCCACGCCCACGGGAACGTACTGTCCATACTTCTCGCAGAGCCCGGGCGCAAAGGCCAGGTCGCCGGCCACCATGTCGATGTTGCGCAGCACGCGCGGGCCGTTGCCGGCCAGGGTCGCCTCGTAGACGGGCGCCGTCACGCGGCCGTCATCGATCAGGTAGCCCTCGGAGACGGCGAACACGAAGTCACCGCTCACCTCGTCGGCCTCGCCCCCGGCGACAAAGCACGCGTAGAGCCCGCGCCGCGTGGCGGCGATGACCTCCTCGGGCGCCGCCGGGCCGGGCAGGAGCACGGTGTTGGACATGCGCGGCAGGGCCAGCGAGCGGTACGAGTCGCGCCGGCCGTTGCCCGTCGAGCCCTGCCCCAGCCTGGCGCCGAAGCGGCGGTCGCACAGGTACGACTCAAGGCGGCCCCCGGCGATGATCGTCGTGGGCCGCGCCGGCACGCCCTCGTCGTCGCAGGTGTACGAGCCAAAGAGGCCCGGCAGGGTCGGGTCGTCGCACGCGGTCACCACGGGCGATGCGACCGGGTCGCCGCGCCGTCCGGCGTATATCGACGTGCCGCGGCCGACGAGGTCCGCCTCCAGCCCGTGCATGCACGCCTCGTGCAGCAGGACGCCGCCGCGGCCGCCGGCGATGACCACCGGCATCACGCCCGCCGGGGCGGGGACGGCGTCAAGCATCACGACCGCCCGGCGCGCCGCCTCCCTGGCGACGGCCAGGAAGTCGAGGCGCCGCCACGGCGATTCCCCGCCGCTGGCGCTGCCCATGGCCACGCCCGTGCGCAGGACCCCGCCGCGCCGCGCGGCGCAGCGCACCTTGACGTACGCACCGGCGCGCCGGTCCGCGCCGCGGCGCCCGTCGGTGGCGAACACCGCCACGTGCTGGTCGAAGTCGCGGTAGTCGAGGTCCACCTGGACGATGGCCGGGTCGCTGGCGCGGGCGGCGGCCTCGGCGGCGGTGAGCGCGGCCACCAGCGCGGCGCGGTCAGCCGCAACGCCACCGTGCCCATCGCCCCCAGCACCCGCGCCCGCATCGCCACCAGCGTCCCCAGCCGCGCCGCCAGCCCCACCGTCATCATAAGCCGCGCGACCAGTGCCGGCGGCGGGAACCTGGGCGGCGACTTGCGGGGCCCTGCGGGCCCGCGCGCCGTTCGCCCCGCCCGAGGCGGCGACCGCCTTGGCCGTGGCCGCCGCCGCCAGCAGGGCCTCCGGGCGGTCCGGTCCGTGGGCGTAGCCCACCGCCCCCGCGACCTCGGCCAGGATGCCCGCCCCGGCCTCCCACCCCGACTGGACGACCTCGGCGCGCCCGGCGTCGATGAGCACCACCGTGCGCCGCTGGCGCTCGATGAACGCCTCGCCGTAATCGACCCGCCCCAGCGCCTCAAGCGCGCGCCGGGCCTCAGCCTCGCCGATCACCCCGCCCCACCCCCCAGAGCACCCTCCGGCGGCGCGACCCACAGGTTGCGGCTGGCGCAGTAAACCGCCCCGCCAGCGACGGCGTAGGCGCGCAGCCAGTAATGATGCGGGCTCACCCCGTCCGGGAACGAAACCGTGAACTCAAACGCGGCCTCATCCCCGTGCGCGGCCTCGCCGCCGCCGGGGAGGGCGAACGCACCGCGGTCGGGCCGGCACTGGACCCCGTGCCGCGCCTCGTCAGCCACGCACATGCCCACGACGCCCGCAACCGCCCCCGCGACCGGCCCCGCCACTCCCGCACCCGCGCCCACACCCGCTCCCGCCCCCGGCGCCGCGACGACCAGCCGCTGCTCCAGCGCCTGGCCGGGCCTGGCCCGGTCCGGCCCGAAGAAGCGCAGCGCCAGCGGCGGCGCCGCCCCGCCCGCCTGCTGGTCAAGGTACACGCCGCAGGTCGAGCACATGTAGCAGGTGCGGCGCAGCCCGCCGAACACGGCGTGGTCGAGGCGGTACACGTAGACCAGGTCGCCGCAGTACGGACAGGGTTCGCCGTGAACGTCGCGCCCGGTCATGACCATCCCGCCGCGGTACGCCTCGGCGAAGTGATAGACGCGGGCGCGCGTGACCGCCAGCAGGTGGTCGAGGACCAGTTCCTGGGCGCGGCCGACCAGCTCAAAGAGCCGCCCGGCCTGGCGCCGCGCCGCCGCCTGGCAGTCGATGTCGTACTCGAACCCGTGCAGGGACGAGGCGAACGCGGTGGCGCTCGACTCCGCCTCGGCCAGCAGGCTCTTGAACTTGGGGGCGTTGATGTTGATGCGCCCGAGCTTGGCCAGCTCGTCGATGGCCGCCGCGGTCTGGCGCCACGCCGCGCGCTCGGCGCGGGCCCCGCCGTCAAGCCGCACGCGCAGCACCGGGTCGCGGAAGCGCGTCCAGGTGAGGGCGCGTATCTCGACCGCGTCCGGGGCGGCCGGGGACACGATGCAGTACACCGGGGCGCCCTTGCCGTCACCGCAGCGGCCGCTGAACTTCAGGTCGCCAGCGGCAAGCAGCCCCGCCAGGGCGGCATCGGCGATGGTCGCCGTGACCAGGGGGCCCTCGCCGACGGCGATGTCCGCCGCGCACGGGATCGACGGCGCGACGGGTGGCGATGCGACGCGCGGCGAGGCGACGGGTGGCGAGGCGACGCGCGGCGAGGCGACGGGCGGCGATGCGGCAGCAGCTGCGGCGGCAGCCGTAGGCAGGCGCAGCTCGGGGTCGCCCAGAAGCACCATGCTCGGGATGTCGATGCCCGTCTGCGCCGTGGCCTGGTTCGTTTTCAGCGTCGCCTCGCCCACCGACAGGCCGGCGCGCACGAGGTGCGTGAACAGGATGCTCTGAAACTCGCGCCCGTCGGTCATCAGCGGGCTGCCCACGACCGCCGCCGGCCAGCCGTCCAGGAACGCAGCCGTCAGCGTGTAGTCGAGGTCGAATATCGCCCGGTCGAGCTTGCACGTCATGCACGAGTTCAGGAAAACGCAGGCGGCGCGCACGTCCCACGCCGGCACCGACTCGCCGGCGCGGTAGCACGGGGCGCCGTAGGCACAACAGGGCAATTGTAGGCCGGCCGCGCCGCCGGGGGCGCTGTCGCCCGCGGCAGAGGCGGCAGCGGCGCCCGCGCGCGCCGCTTGCGCCGCCCGCGGCCCCGCGTCGCACAGGGCCGGGGACATGCCGCAGATGCCGCCCCCCGTTATGTACAGGACGTCGTCGCGCGCGTGGCCGACGAAGCTGAGGATGCCGAGCGGTCCGGCGGCCCCCGCCTGGTTCAACCGGTCGAGGCTGGCCTGGGGCTTTGTGGCCACCGTCAGCCCGGCGGCCTCGGCCCCCAGGTCGCGCAGCTCGGTGCGCAGCAGCACCACGTCGCGCGGCGGGCGCCGGGCGGAGTACGCCGCCGCCCTGACCACCAGGGCCGAGGCGGCCGCCGGGTCGCGCGCGGTCAGGAAGCCGTGCGGCACCGCCGTCCACGGCCGGGCGCGGTCCTCAAGACCGCACAGCCGCGCCGCCTCCAGCAGCACGCGCGCGTCAAGCTCCCGCGGTGAGGCGGCGAAGGTCAGGCTCGCCGGCCTGTCCGCGTCAGCCCGGTCGCCGAGGGCCTCGGCGGCGGCGGCGAGCATCGCCGTCGCGTCGCGAGCCAGGACGAAGCGCGCGCCGCGCAGGGCCGCCAGCAGCTGCGCCGGCGGGGCCCACGGGCCGTCGACCGCGAACACCACGGGCGCGCCCGGCCGCCCCCCGCCGCCGCACGCCGTGTCACGCGCCGGGATGCGCGCAGGGTCACGCGCCGCCCCACGTGCCGCGCCGCTGCCACAGTAATCGGAGACCTCCAGGCCGAGGCCGTCCCGTAGCACGCCCAGCGCGCGCCGGCCGGGGTCAAGCACGGGCAGCGGCCCGCCCGCCGCCGCCTGGGGGATCAGCCGCGCGTACTCCCCGAGGCTCTTGACGACGACCACGCCCAATCCGGAGCCGCCCAATCCACTGCCGGTCAATGCGCATCGCCACCTCCGGCTCAGGGTCACTCGACCTCCAGGCGCACCGCCCGCGCCGCCTCATCCAGCATGTGGTGCACGGCGCCGGCGGCGGCGCCCACGGCCAGGACGTGCCCCGCGTAAAGGTAATACTGCGACCGCGGCAGCCGGTCGGACGGTGCGGTCACCTCCGCGCCGGGGGCGAAGTAGCACTCCGCCTCGACCACGCCCGGCCACGCGCGCACCTCGTCCAGGCCCGCCGCCCGGCGCAACACCCCACTCCTGGGGAACAGGAGAAAACGGATGCCGGCCGCCGCCACGGCCGACGGGACCTCCGCCGCCGGTTCGCCCAGGTGCGCCCGCAGCACCATCTCGCCCATGTCGGCGCCGCGCGAGAGCCGGACCAGGTCGGGGATGCGGTTGCCCCCCGGCCGCGCCGCGGCCTCGACCAGCCGCGGGCCGTCCGGGCCGAGGCGCATCTCGACGTGCGCGGCGCCGACGTCGATGCCCAGCGCATCCAGCGTCAGGACCGCCAGGCGGCGCACCTCGTCCTGCAGCGGCACCGGGTGCTGTGACGGGGTGACGTGCTCCAGCTCCATGAAGGCCGGGCCAGTCATGGGCAGCGGCTTGTCGGTGATCGACAGCAGGTGCGTGCGCCCGGCCGCGCGCACCAGCTCGACGCTGAGCTCGGCGCCCGCGACGTACTCCTCCACCAGCACCTGCGACGTGCCGAACTTCGCCTGGCACACCGCGGCGACCTCCAGGTACGCCGCCCCCGCCGCCAACGGGTCGTCGGCGCGCACCACCGACAGGCTCGCCCAGCCGGCGCGGGGCTTGACGACCACCGGACCGCCGACGTCGGCGGCGGCCCGGCGCGCGTCCGCCCCTGAGCCCACCAGGAAGAAGCGCGGCTGGGGCAGGCCCGCCGCGGCCAGTCGCTGGCGCATGAGGAGCTTGTCGCGCGCCGCGCGCGCCGCCTCGGCGGACAGCGCCGGCACGCCCAGGGAGCGGCCGACCGCGGCTCCCAGCTCAACGTAGCGCTCCAGGAACGCGATGACGGCGGCCACGGGGTGGCACGCCGCGCACGCCGCGGCGTACGCCCGCGCCTGCGCCAGCACCGCGGCCGCGTCCTCGCCGGCGCGGGGCAGGACATCATCTACCAGCTCGCGCTCCCACGTCACCGGCTCCCTCTTCAGCAGGGCCACGCGCAACCCGAGGCGCCGCGCCGCCAGGAACAAGAAGCGCTTCTCGTCAGACTTGCTCTCCACGAACAGGACCGTCCGCGCGCCGCCAGCCCCTCTAGCCATCGCCACCCGTCCCTTGCCCACCGGCGCCCGCCGCCTGGCCCCCACCATCCGCCCCTTGCCCGCCCTGCCGCAGGGCTGCGTACTCCTCGCGTAGGATGCCGAAGAACACCGTGTCTACGTAGCGGCCGGCGACGAGGTTGGTGGCCCGGATCAGGCCTTCGTGGACGAAGCCGCAGCGCTCGAAGGCGCGCAGGCCGCGCTCGTTGTACGCGAAAACCCCCGCGCGCACCTTGTGGGCGCCGGCGCGGTCGAACAAGCAGTCAAGGCAGGCGCGGATGGCGTCGCTACCGTAGTGCCGGCCCCACTTCGACTGCTCGCCGATCATGATCCCCAGGCTCCACACCCCGGCTTTGCGGTCGCGGCACTCCCAGTGCGCGTAACCGATGAGCTCGCCCGTCTCATCGCACACGCCGAGGCGGGTGAAGCCCGCCGGCGGCGCCGCGTCCGCCGGCCCCTCACCGTAGTCCGCCAGCCGGGCCGCCGCGCTCTCGGCGATCATGCGCGCCACATCGGCCCGCGAGGCGGCGCCGTCGAGCCGGGCCTCGGCGAGGTACATGACTTCGGGGTCGTTGAACCACCGATAGAGCCGGTCGGCGTCCGCCGGCCCGAGCCGGCGCAGCGTCACCCGACCGTAGCCCAGCACTGCCCTCACCCCCGCCGTCGCCCCTGGTTCCCCCGTCCCTACCCGGCGGTCACGTGCTCCCCCGCCCGCGTCCCCGCGCGCGCCGCAGTGAGCGCATCCTGGTCCGCCCCCCGCGCCCGGCGCCGCTCCCCGGCCTTCACCACGTCGTCGATGGCCACGACCTCGGCCAGCAGGAGGCGCACCTCGTCGGGCGTTATGGATATCGCGCCGTCGCAGGGGGCGCGGTCCGGGTCATCGTGGACCTCCAGGAACAGCCCATCCACCCCGGCGGCGACGGCGGCCCGCGCCAGGTACGGCACCATGTCGCGCCGCCCGGCCGAGTGCGTCTTGGCGCCGCCCGGTATCTGCACCGGGTGCGAGCCGTCGAACACGACCGGGAAGCCGAGCCGGCGCATGATGGGGAGCGCCCGCATGTCAACGACGAGGTTCCCGTAGCCGAAGGTCGTGCCGCGCTCGGTGAGGATGACGCGGTCGTTTCCAGTGCTTCTAACCTTCTCCGCCGCCGCTTCCATCTCCTCCGGGGCCATGTACTGGCCCTTTTTTATCTCCACCGGCTTGCCGGTGCGGCCGCAGGCGACGATGATGTCCGTCTGGCGGGCGAGGAAGGCGGGGATGCGCAGCACGTCGAGGACCTCGGCCGCCGCCGCGACCTGCGTCACGCAGTGGACGTCAGACAGCACGGGCACCCGCGCCTGGCGCTTCACGGCGGCGAGGATGTCAAGCCCGCGCGCGATGCCCGGCCCGCGGTACGACCTGACCGAGGAGCGCTGCGCCTTGTCGTATGACGCCTTGAATATGTATGCAACACCATACTCGCTGCAGGCTTCCCGCAGGCGGCCGGCCATGTCTACCGCGTGCGTCTCGCTCTCGATCACGCACGGGCCGCCGATGAATACGAGGCGGGAGCCGCCGCCCAGGACCACGCCGCCCCCGATCGTGACCGCCCTTGTCATTTCCTGGCACCTCCCGCGCGCCCGGGCGGACGCGGCCTGTCCAGAGCCGCTTTGTCCTGCCCTGTGGACGCCTACTGTAGAGTTACAGCTTCCGACCCCATAATCCTCCATCGCCGGCTGTATAATGACACTATGCGACACCCGTCCCGCCAGCGGCGAGCCGCGGTGGAATCAGCATGCCCTGGACTTCGCCGGGCTTTTCGGGTTCACGCCGGCGGCGTGCTGGCCGTTCCGGGCGTGGACCAAGGGCAAGGTCGAGCGCACGATCAGATGCATCAGGACGGGTTTCTGGTCAGGTGCTTTGGCGACTTCACGGACCTGAACCGGCAGGCAAAGGGCTTTGGCGACTGAGGGGGGAGTCTTCGGCGACCAGGTCATCGCCACGGCCATGCTGAACCGGCTGCTGTGCCATTCGCACCTCATCAACATCCGCGGCGGCAGCTACCGGCTCAGGGAGAGACGCAGGGCGGGCCTGTTCGGCGACGCGCGCGGGCAGTGGGACTCTGACTGCTGAGGCAGGGGTGGCGCAAGGCTGAACCGGCTCTGGCAGGGGCCAGTGTCCCGCCTACTTCATCAGTCTTCGGCCGCGGAGAGGAGAAGGATGATTACTGCCGAGGGGGCCCGGAGAGATGTGCACTGCGCACGTGGAGCGAGGATCTTGGGCGACGGGCAAGCCACGCAGGAGGCTCTGCCTAAGCGATGTCCGACGCGGCGGTCTCAAGCGGGGTAGCACCATCGGGCTGAAGCACGCTCACCTGCACTGTTTGCGATTACCCCTCCGGTTTCTTCAGGTTAAGTCCTTTGAAGGCCTCTTCAATGAGACTCCAGCCGCGGTCCTGCTGGTAGGGCTGGGCCACTCCCTGGAGGAACGACTGCAACTGCTCTGGCCCGCGTACCAGTTCCCGGGTCATTGCAGTCAGAGTCTCGAGATCGCGCGGGGCATCGCCGTGCCCAATTGCCTGATCGATCAACAAGCATGCGGCTACCAGCCTGGCGCCCTCAGCTCGGCGTCCAACCTTCTCAGCCAAGCAACCCAGCTGATAAAGGCTCGCCGCCTCACCGGCCCGGTTGCCTATTTCCTGCTGACCCTTCAACGACCTCTCGAACTTCTCGCGCGCCCCCGCGTAGTCGCCTTGGTCGAGGTCAATCGAGCCCAGTTGGTGCCAGGTCGCCGCCTCACCAGCGCGGTCGCCTGTCTCTTGCCTCACCTTCAACGCCTTCCCAAACTTCTCGCGCGCCCCTGCGTAGTCGCCCTGCTCCAGGTCAATCGTGGCCAGATTATGCCAAGTCGCTGCCTCGCCTACGCGGTTGCCTATCTCTTGGTTGATCCTCAGCGACTTCTCGAACTTCTCGCGGGCCCCCCCGTAGTCGTCCTGATGAACGTCAATCGTGGCCAGCTGGTGCCAGGTCGCCGCCTCACCGGCGCGGTCGCCTATCTCTTGCCGAGTCTTCAACGACCTCTCGAACTTCTCGCGCGCCCCCGCGTAGTCGCCCTGAGCGAGGTCAATCGAGGCCAGCTGGTGCCAGGTCGCCGCCTCGCCGGCGCGGTTGCCTATCGCCTGCTGGATCTTCAACGACCTCTCGAACTTCTCGCGCGCCCCCGCGTAGTCGCCCTGCTCGAGGTCAATCGACGCCAGGTTATGCCAGGTCGCCGCCTCACCGGCGCGGTTGCCAATCTCCTGCTTGGTCTTCAACGACCTCTCGAACTCCTCGCGCGCCCCCGCGTAGTCGCCCTGGGCGAGGTCAAGCGTGGCCAGCTGGTGCCAGGCCGCCGCCTCGCCGGCGCGGTTGCCTATCGCCTGCTGGATCTTCAACGACCTCTCGAACTTCTCGCGCGACGCCGCGTAGTCGCCCTGCTCGAGGTCAATCGACGCCAGGTGGTGCCAGGTCGCCGCCTCACCGGCGCGGTTGCCTATCTCTTGGCTGATCTTCAACGACTTCTCGAACTTCTCGCGCGCCCCCGCGTAGTCGCCCTGGGCGAGGTCAAGCGAGGCCAGCTGGTGCCAGATCGCCGCCTCGCCGACGCGGTTGCCCATTTGGTGTTTGAGGCATGACTCCAACTCTTGATAGCTTAGGTTCTTGCTTTTCTTGAGGAAAACCATAATCGCCTTCCGAGTCGAATCAAAGGTCGAGTTCTTGCGGAACTCGTTCCGATAGGCCCGAAGCTCTGGGTCATCGTCGGATGAAGAGGCCGGCAGTACCGTCTGCAGAGGATTCTTCCCGGGTGCCATTGAACACCGCCCTCCTTTTCAGCCGCCCGTCACACATTATGAGTCTCGTTGCAGGATTGTGAGGCACAAGACGACAAGATCAGCGAGGAACCGGACAACGGCAATGTCTTCGTCAGTTAAGGCGTTTGGGTTCTTAGCGTCTATCACTAGGACCCCGGCAAGCTCCGAAGAAACGTAAAGTGGGATGCATAGTGTTGTACTGCTATCACTAACGGGATGGGGTTTGTGCCTGTACTTCCCCTGTTGAAGTCGGTCGGGGCAGTAGATTTCCTGGCCCGCTGTAAACGCCTCTCCGATAAGTGAATCCGAGCCAATCGGCGTCTGCTGTTCGCTCCGGGAGTAGTTGTGGCAGGTATGGACTGCAAACGCCTGCCCATCATCCCGCTTGAACAGGCCTACTTGGAGGGGAGTCGTCCCTGAGACCAAGTCGGGTAAGCTTCCCAGAAGGAATTTGAGCAATTCGCTCATGTCGGCAATGCAGTCATCGCCTCTGAGTATCATTGTGCTGGTGAACTTCCGGATGAATTGACTAACGGCAGCTTCTCTGGTGGCCTTCAGCGCCAGGTGCCTGCTTGCTGCATCTAGACTCGCCCGGAGTGTCGCATTCCTATGTAGCCAGACCCTTAGGCGTCCAAAGAGGGCGAAAGTCCTCTGCCTCATCGCAATAACAAGTGGGATCAGAACTATGACTATGATGAGCTCTCTATAGTACGGTTCCAGTGTTTTCGCCAACTCAGTTACGTTGAAGACCATCACCGCCCCCTCGCAACCCTCCTTGCTGCATACCATTCCACATCCAGCCCTCTTTTCCTGCGCCTGTAACATTTGCTCGTATAGGGAACAACGACAAGCCATGGAACCGAATGCTGGCTACGGCGGCAACTCGACTTCAAGCCCCAGCTCGAGCTTTGCTCGCGGTCGCCGGGCCAAGCTCGCGGGGGCTCAGCTTATTGAAGAGCCGGGCCCTCTTGAGTACGGTGGTCAGCTCGTCGGTCTCGTCAAAACGCCGCGCTAGACCACCGGGTGGTAGTCGATCCGGTCGAGAAACGGCACCCCCGCGCGATCCCAGTGCGGCAGTCCCTGCAGGCGAGGACCCGCACCTTGGTGGCGCCGAGCTGGTCGACCGCGCGCTCCCGAGTGGCTGGAGCAAGAGAAGAAAGACGATCACTGCCAGCGGTGCTCGGAGCACAGTATGTACGTGGAGCAGGAGGGTTTCGGGCGACGGTAAGCCACGTAGGAGGCTCCGCTTGGCGCCGTTGGAGGCTGTCATCTCTGGTAGGGGATGGGACCCCGTTGGGCTGAAGCACTCTCACTTGTCCTCTTCGCGACCACCCCTCTGGTTCTCCAGATCAAGTCCTCTGAAGGCCTCTTCAATGAGACTCCAGCCGCGGTCCTGCTGGTAGGACTGGGCCACTTCCTGGAGGAACGACTGCAACTGCTGTGGCCCGCGTACCAGTCCCTGGGTCATTGCAGTCAAAGTCTCGAGATCGCGCGGGGCATCGCCGTGCCCAATTGCCTGATCGATCAACAAGCATGCGGCTACCAGCCTGGCGCCCTCAGCTCGGCGTCCAACCTTCTCAGCCAAGCAACCCAGTTGATGAAGGCTCGCCGCCTCACCGGCGCGGTTGCCTATCTCTTGGCTGATCTTCAACGACTTCTCGAAGTTCTCGCGCGCCCCCGCGTAGTCGCCCTGCTCGAGGTCAATAGAGGCCAGCTGGTGCGAGGTCGCCGCCTCACCGGCGCGGTTGCCTATCTCTTGGCTGATCTTCAACTCCTTCTCGTACTTCTCGCGCGCCCCCGCGTAGTCGCCCTGCTCGAGGTCAATCGTGGCCAGGTTATGCGAGGTCGCCGCCTCACCGGCGCGGTTGCCTATCTCTTGCTGAATCTTCAACGACGTCTCGAACTTCTTGCGCGCCCCCGCGTAGTCGCCCTGATGAGCGTCAATCGTGGCCAGCTGGTGCCAGGTCGCCGCCTCACCGGCGCGGACGCCCATCTCTTGCCGAATCTTCAACGACCTCTCGAACTTCTCGCGTGCCCCCGCGTAGTCGCCCTGCTCGAGGTCAATCGTGGCCAGTTGGTGCCATGTCGCCGCCTCACCGGCGCGGTCGCCTATCTCCTGCTTGGTCTTCAACGATCTCTCGGACTTCTCGCGCGCCCCCGCGTAGTCGCCCTGCTCGAGGTCAATCGTGGCCAGTTGGTGCCATGTCGCCGCCTCACCGGCGCGGTTGCCTACCTCCTGCTGAATCTTCAACGACCTCTCGAGCTTCTCGCGCGCCCCCGCGTAGTCGCCCTGGCCAAGGTCAATCGTGGCCAGTTGGTGCCAGGTCGCCGCCTCGCCGGCGCGGTTGCCTATCGCCTGCTCGATCTTCAACGACCTCTCGAACTTCTCGCGCGCCCCCGCGTAGTCGCCCTGGCCAAGGTCAATCGTGGCCAGCTGGTGCCAGGTCGCCGCCTCACCGGCGCGGTCGCCTATCTCTTGCCGAATCTTCAACGTCTTGTCGAGCTTCTCGCGCGCCCCCACGTAGTCGCCCTGCTTGAGGTCAATCGAGGCCAAGCCGTGCCAGGCCCTGGCCGCCTCTTTGGGCACTCGGTCGCCAGCGGCGTGAAGACACCGCCGATACCAATCCCGGGCGCTGCTGTATTCGCTGAGCTCAGATTGGGCACGCCCGATCCAACTCATGGGCCCCGGGTGCTCTTCGTGCTTAAGCAGTTCGAGATTCAGCCGCATGACCTCCCTGTAGGTCCCGCTCAGCATCAAGGCCACGCTGAGGCGGTCCGTCACCGCGCGCGCCGGCTCGTAATCGCCCGCCGCCAAGTATTGGGCACGCGCCTCGAGCAGGCAGGGAATCCACGACAGGCCCAGTTCCGGCTCTCGGTGTTCAGCCTCAAGGCCGCGCAAGTAATCGCCCGCCGCTCGGCCAGCGGCAGGGGCCTCGTCCGGGTCGAGCTGCGCCACGAGCCAAGGGCGCACAAGGCCGTAGACCGCCCACAACTCCCCAGCGCCCCGATCCCGTTCCGGGTAGGCAAGCGCCCTCTCCTGCCACTGCCGGACGAAGGCCCGCAGGCGGTCTGGGGGCTCCCCCGTCACCGCCTCTAGGGCATCCATGTTCACCGCTATCCCGTACACCGCGGCCCGGCTCAGCGCCCGGCGGGCATCGGCCTCAAGGTAGCCATTCAGGCGCGCGGTGAAGATGGTCTCGCAGTACTGGTCGCGGATCGTCTGCAGCGCGCTGGGCTCGGCCCCGACCGGCAGCTGCAGGGCGGTAAGCTCCTGCCTCAACTCGTCCGCCGTCAGCTTCTTCAACACCTCGCGCGCCTGACCCAGGAAGCGCGGTGCGCCGCCAAGCAGACGGTGCAACTGGACCAGCAGGTCGGACGGCAACTCGCCCGCGTAGTACCGCCGCTCAACCTCGGGGTCGCGCAGCAGGAACTTGATTAAAGAGGCCTGCGAGAGGTCGCCCAGCGGCTCTTCGCGCGCCGTGGCTGGAAGCTCGGGAATGTCGGCTGGCAGGTACCTGCTGGTGATGATGACCCGGGAGCCGCTGGTCAGGTTGGCTAGCAGGTGTCTGTAGAAGCCGGCCAGCTCGCTGCCGAGGATGCACCGGCTGCGCTCGTCAAGGTTGGTCTCGAAATTGTCAAGCACGAGGACAAACCGGTGCTTGTTGAGGACACCCACGACGTAGCGCAGGCGATCCTCCACGCTCAACGTCGCCTCGCGCACGGTCGCGTGCTCGCTGCCTAGGCCGGTCTCCAGGAAGGCGTCGCCACACGCCTGGAGTAGCCCGGCTATGCTCAGCGGATTCTGCGCCGAGGATGGCGCCGCGATGGGCGCGTACCCCTCCACCTGAAGCCTGCGTGCCAGCCGCGTGGCAAGCGCGCTCTTGCCCACCCCGCCCAGCCCCGTGATGATCAGGGTCTGGAGCCGTCCACCGCGTAGAGCGGGCAGCAGGCGTTGCTGCTCACGCCGGCGCCCGACGAAGCTCTCCGCGTAGCCCTCGGTCATGCCCGGCAGTGGCTGCTGCTCCATGGTCTTACGCGGTGGCGGCTTCGCATCACGCTTGGGGTCGGTGTCGTACACCGGCCCCTGCGTCGTGCTGGCATACAGCACCGGCAGGGCCCACGATGGGTCCCCACGCTCCCTGCAGGTCCTGTGCACGTCCTGTCGCGCCTGCCGCATGGCCCGATCCACCGTGCGGCCGGCGGCGAGGGTGTTGTAAAAGGTCATCGCGAACTGGGTCGCCACCGGATCGGCGACTGAAGCCGCCCAGCCCACAGCCAGAGGGACACCGCCGTGCAGGAGCCCCTGGCACACGCCCCCCAGGGCCGATGCCTGCGGGGCTTGGCCGGTCTCGCATCCGCTCACGAAGACGCACTGTACGCCGCTGTCAGTACCGAACAGCTCCCGCGCGATGTCCTGGGCCGGCCGTGGGTCGGGACCCCCGGCCTCGTCTTCAAACAGGAACCGGCCTAGCCCGTCCTCCGTGACCTGCCCGTGGCCGCTAAGGTGGACGACGTGCGGCTCGAAGTCGTTGATCCGCTGACGCAGTTCTTCAAACGTCCCCAGGTCGGCGGTGTCCAGAACCACGTTTGGGCCGGCACCGGCGACCGCCTTGTACAGGCACTCCTCCTCGCGCTCGAAGTCTAGCTCGACCGCGTCGCTGGGCGCGCAGGCCATGAAGAGGACGCGGAGCGGACGCGGTCTCAAGTTGCCGTGGAAAGGCTCGAGGCGCCGGTCGGGCCAGGGCAGCCGGCGCACGTTGAACTGGCCGTCAATCCCGATGAAGTCCCCATCAGGCGGGCGCACCAGCTCCCACGGCAGGTTCAGCACGTCAGGTACGTCGGAAGCGACGACGAGCAGGCAAGACCGGCTTCCGACGCGTGCTTTGACCTTGTCCCAGGCAGGCTCGAGCCAGAGCCTGAACATCTCAGCGCCAACGGCCTGCAGGCCCTCGCTCGCGATGTGCGGGGAGTGTGACCCTCCGAACAGGAGGCTGTACTGACGTGCCAGATCCCTCACAGCCCGCGCGTCTCCGCCAGTCAGGGCCACGGGCTCCCCGTCGACTTCCACGTGGAAGAGGAACGTCCGTTGCGGCCCCGAGCCTGCCTGGCTGATCGACAGCGTGATGACGGAGTCCATCCCACCACCGCCTCTGGCACCACGCGACTGGCGGTGCCTCCTACAAGACCACCAATTACATTCGCCAGCATGTCCCACCTCCCTGCCCACCTGGCCGCCTGTGTCAGGCAGACGCGGCGGCTGCTCGCTGGGGGACCTCTCAAGATCATGGCCCAGCATCAGTGCGGGCGGGCGGAGAACCCGCCCACCCGCGCCCACCCTAGTCTGCCGTTATGCCCACCAAGGGCCATGCCCGTTCTACAGCAGGGGTCAAGCGGCACGTGCACGCCCTGAACCCCGCTTACTCCTCACGACCCACCCCGCCCGCTCGCCCGCTCTATGAGGTCGAGCGTGCCCACGAACCAACCGGCCTCCATGGTCGTCGTGCAGTGGGACCACCCCCACGGCTTCTTGACGAGAAGCCCCACGCAGGGGTCGCCTGCTTTAGCAACGGCGATGAATTCCTCGGCGAAGTCAAGTGCGCCCGTCGACCGGTCGAGATTCCCCGGCAGCGCCTCCGGCCACGATGCCACGATCCAGTGGCTGCCCTCGGGCTCTGGCGGCGGCTGTTCCAGCGCCTCCTCGTCCTTCGCCGCCAGCGCCGCGCGCAGCACCAGCACAACCACATAGGCATAAGGCGTGGGCAGGCCGTCATCCCCCAGCCACTCGACCGGGGCGGGGCTCCACGTCCCCGTTTCGCCCCCTACGGTCAGGGTCGAGGGGAAGGGCACGTCGGATGGAGCGATGCACGAGGCAACCACCGCGTCCACCTGGGCCAGACCAGCCGAAGCCAGGGCGGCCCCCGCCGTCGCCAGGAAGAGGATGATCAACACCCCCACCGCCGCGCAATTCCCCAGTCGCACGCTAGTCACCGCCAACCGCCTCTGAGGCGTTTCTGAAGTATATCGCCTGCGTCCGCTCAAGCCAGCCAGGCGGGCACCGTACGGCCGTCACGACCGGGCTCTCACTCGCAGCGGTCGAGAAGATGATGGTGCAGTAATCGCACCCCTCCTCCTGGACGAACAAGACCTCCCGCACGCCGGGCATGCCCTCCTGGCGGGATGAAGGCGACAGCCGCGTCCCCACCGGAAGGGTCACCGGCTTGTCAAACTCCAGGTACACCCAGTTGTGCGGCAGAGGACTGTGCCAGTCCCGGGCCCCGGTCAGCATGGCGGTTGCGGTGGCTGCGTCAATCCCCGCCTCCCGCTTCGCATCCTGCACCAGTAGCAACTGAAGGTCCAGCAGTAGCAGCCCCTTCGCGTCGGGCGGCCAGACGCCGTACCTTGCGCTAGAAGAACCGTCTATGCCACCGGCACGCACTGCAGGGTAGAGGAACACTGACGGCAAGGGGTTCTCACAGGGCACTCCAAGATGGGACGCCCAGCCCTCCAGCCACACGCGGGCCTCAGCGGAAACCCCGCCTGACTCTCCTGCCGGCGCCGGGGGTACCGGCGGTTGGTCGCCGCCAGGAGGTGGGCCGGGACCGTCATTGTCGGCGGGCGGCTTCCCTGCTGGTTCCCGCCCCGGCGGAGGCGTCGGCAGCGTACCGTTTGGGCTCGACCCGCAGCCGGCGGCCAGGGTCACTGCGGCCACCACCAGCAGGACCAAGCATGCGCAGGTCATGCGACGCTGGTTCATCCGCCCCCTCCTTTCATTCAGAAACTGAGCACGCAGACCCCCGAGTCGGGCGGCGGGACCATGTAGTCCGTGGGAGTGCCGGCGGCGTAGTACATCGGCCGGTAGGACCGGTAGGTCTTGCCGTCCACGTCCCGCTCCACGCAGATGTAGAGGTCGCGCGTAGTGCCGGCGTAGGAAGACATGTTTGCCGACCACGTATGGTCCGCACCCAAGGTCATAGCCTTCTTCGCATAGTAGGTCGTAGTTCCCTGCCTGCGATGGTAAACGTAGACGCGGCTGTAATCGACCGGGGTCGAGCCGCTGATGCGATAGGCCACGACCTTGAGATACGACCCTGCGATGTAAGGCTCATGAATGGCGTCGACGTCCTTGCCGGAGTTGTAGCCGCTATAGTTGTCCCAAAACTCGACTTGAGGCAGATAAAGTTGTGCTGAGTCGGCTGTCCTCAAGCTCAGGTGCAGGTGCGTCTGCACCCCGCCGGTGTTGCCAACCAACCCTACCGGGGTTGTCTGGCTAACGATTTGGTTCCCACTGACCAGCACTTGCGACAAATGACAGTAGAACGAGACGAATTCGTACTTGCCGTCGGCGGGGCTACTCACATCATGCAGCACCCGGACCCAGAGGCCACTCTCGTCGCTCGGATCGGTGGCGTTCACGTCCCACACTGTTCCCGCAGCCACGGCGTATACCTGCCTGCCCCAAGCGCCGCCCAGGTCCAGCCCGCAGTGAGGCGAGCTGCCCTCGTAACGCGGGGCCCCGCAAGGCGAAGCTATGCCCACCGTGTAGTCGGTGGCCGTAGGGTTCGCATCGCTGGTGCGAAGCGGACCCAAAGTCTTGCTGGAAACATAGGGCAGGTAGTAGGTGGTGCCACCCGAGTCAGGCACGTAGTCGTTGTTCGTGGTGGGGTCGAAGAACTTCCGGCTGAGGCGGGTGTACGTTACCACCAGCTTGGGTCGCACTGATGTGTTTGCGACCTCAGACGTAAAGAAGACCCGATAAGCAGGATTGGTCTCCGAGTTCTGTCTCAGGCATACCCCATAGTTGCCGTATTCGGTATTGTAGAGCCAGTTGCGGAAATACGGACTGATATCCCATGTCTTCCACCCGTCCGCTGTATCGCAGGCCACGCCAGTAAGGGCCCCGGTGAGGGAGGGTTGGTTGTTCCATGTGATCGTGTCGTCGCTCCAACTGGAGGTGGGCCTATAGGGAACCAGGGTGCAGCTCGAGCCATTGGCCGTGTCTTGATAGAGTTGGAGCTCGGCCTCCTCGACGTACGCGTCCCGCTGTATGGATGAAACGTCGAACTGAAAGTAGCCGCGCATGATGCCGTCCATGGCGAAGTAGCCGATCCAGACGGTCGGTCCGCTGTAGGTCGCGTCGGGATCCTCGGAGTCGACCTCGGCGTCCTTCCCTGTCGTCGGCCCCGGTTGAATTGTCCCCACGCTAAGGATTGTTGGGCCCTCATCGCTACCCGCCGGCACCGTGACCCTGTACAGCCCCGGCAGGGTCTCCAGGAGCTCGGGGCGGGAGACCATCTTCCTGCCGCCAACGGCGACTTGCGGCACGGTCACGCCGAATGATGCGCCCTCGGAATGCCTGAAGAGCAGGCTCAGTCCGCCCTCGGAATCGTTGCGGACCTCGATCACGAGGCGGTCGGCATCCGCATACACCTGGATGGCCTGCCGACCATTGGTATCCGCAAACGTGGCACTGTTGCCCTCAACTTTCACCAGGTTGAACTCAGAGCCGTCTGCGGCTACTTCGATGTGGCGCCCGCCTTGAGAGACCCGGGCAATGCTCGGGCCCCGCCCGAGTACCTCTACCCGCATGCTGTTGCTGCGATTGACGTACACGCCGGGGGCCGGGCCGGGCACCAGCGTGTCGTCGATCGGGAGGTACCTTCCCTCAGCAGTCAGGTAATGAATTGGCCGCTGGAATACCTCGGCGGTGATGGTGTAGTCGGGGTTCTGGGTGTGTCTCACGCAGAGCCCACGAAGCGCTGGAACCTCGCCCACCGGGTATTCCAGCCACGGCCGCGTGCAGAACGGGTCCTCGGGATCGTACCATCGAGGCACCTTCCTCTCCGGAGCCGCACCACCTGCCGTTGAGGCCGTAAGGAACACGCACGCGAACACGAGGACGAGAGCCGAGACAACCCACCTACGCACCGCAAGTCCTCCTCCGCCTCCCACAACTCACCCGATGTTTCCAGGTGGCGCCAGCAGACTTCGCTTCTCCAATTAATATTCCTGCCATAATATTGATAGCAGTCTTGCGTCAAGGCGGTCTCGCCCTTGTGCATAGCGTCGGTCGTCAACCGAATAGCATAGTGTGACTCTCGCAATTCTGCTTGGCGCGTTGCCAAATCGCCCACTGGCTCGTATGCGCCCCTACCCGGGATCACGCCCTGCAATGCTGACAGTAACCGGGTGGGCGGGGCTTGCCCCGCCCACCCGCAGCCACTTTCATTCCGCTGCCACGCATCTGCCGCAGGCCACCAAGGGAGGCGCCGTTGGACATCCCGGGTCGCCGCTGATCGACCATTATGGCGGGCGTGGCGGTGGGCATGGGGTGGGCGCCAGTACTACACCCGCAGCTCGGCGACGTCGTCGGCGACGATGCTCACGCCCCGGCCGCGGCGCTCGACGCGCCCGCGCACCTCAAGGGGCGGCGCCGGGTCGGCGAATATCACCGCCCCGCGGCGCTGGTACAGCTCGTCGAACACGGTGACGTCGATGAGGCCGCGCTCGTCCTCCAGCGACAAGAAGACGATGACGCGGCCGCTGCGCGTGGGCGGGCGGTGCGGGCGCACGGGCAGGCCGGCGACGCGCACCCTGGTGCCGCGCGGCAGGCGCCGGACAGCGTCGCTGGCAAGGAAGCCGGCGCGCGCCAAGCGAGGACGCAGCAGCTCCATGAAGTGCGGGCCGGTGGTGAAGCCCAGCACCTCCGTCTCCAGCGCCACCTTCTCGGCGGGGGTGAAGTCAGGCAGGTCGTGCTCGTAGATGAGGGTCGCGACCGGCGACAGGAGGGCCGGGTCGCCGGCCAGAAGCGGCGCGGGGTCACCCCCGCCCGCGGTGCCAGCTGCAGCACCGCCGGCGGCGGCCCCGGTCGCGCCGCCGGCGTGCCTGGCGCGGCCAGTGGAGCGGCTGGCGGCGCGGCCTTCCCACGCCGCCGCCGCCCGCCACAGGAGCGCCCGCCGGTTGGGGTGCAGGGGGTCGAACGCCCCGCACCGGATGAGGTTCTCGACCACGTCGCGGTCCACCGCGGCGCGGCGGCAAAAGTCGTCAATGTCCAGGAACGGCCGCGCCGCCCGCGCGGCGAGGATGGCCTGAAGCGCCGCCTCGCCCATGCCGCGCACCTGGCGCAGCGACACGCGGATGCCGGGCTGGGACGGCCGCCCGCCCGCGCCGGTCGGCCAGCGCGCCGGCGGCCCGGCGCGCTCGACCAGGTAGCCGTCGCCGCTCACGTTTACATCCACCGGCAGCACCGCCACGCCGCGCCGCCGCGCCTCGACCACCAGCACCGCCGGCGGGTAGTAGCCCATCGGCTGGCAGCTCATGATGGCGGCGAAGAACTCCGCCGGCCGGTGGCACACCAGGTACGCCGTCTTGCACGCCGTGTTGGCGAAGGCGGCGGCGTGCGCCTCGCAGAAGCCGTAGCTGGCGTAGCCAGCCATGCAATGGAATATGCCCTCGGCCGCGGCGGGATCGGTGCCGCTGGCGACGGCGCGCTCGACGAACTTCTTGCCGATCTCGGCCATCTCGGCCTGCGACCGGCCGTGCGTCATCACCCGGCGCAGCTGGTCGGCCTCGCCCGGCGAGAAGTTGGCGATGGCCGTGGCGATCTCGATGACCTGCTCCTGGAACAGCACGACGCCGTAGGTTTTCTTGAGGATCGGCTCCAGGCGCGGGTCGGGGTACTGCACCGCCTCCTGCCCCAGCCGCCGCCGCACGAACGGCTCGACCATGTTGCCCTTGATCGGCCCCGGCCGGATCAGCGCCACGCTGGCCACGACGTCCTCCAGCCCCGCCGCGCCCAGCCGCGCCTGCAGCGCGCGCTGCGCCGGGCTCTCCAACTGGAACACGCCCACCGTCTCGCCGCGGTTGATCATGCGCAGCGTCGCCGGGTCATCCAACGGGATGGCCTCGTAGTCGACGGGGCGGCCGCCCTCGCGCGCCAGCCGCAGCGCCTCGTCGACCGCCGTCAGCGTGCGCAGCGACAGCAGGTCGAGCTTGGCCAGCCCCAGGTCCTCGACGAAGTCCTTGTCGAACTGGCACACCACTAGGCCCTTGGCCGCCATCTGCAGCGGCGTGAAGTCGGTCAGCGGCCGCGGGGCGATGACCAGGCCGCCCAGGTGGGTGCCGATGTGCCGCGGCAGGCCGGCGGCGCGCTCGCACAGGTCGAAGAGCCGCTCGTACCGCTCGACCGGCACGCCGCTTGCGCGCAGCTCGGGGTAGCGCGTCAGCGCCTCGCGCACGCGGTCGGCCGGCAGGTACGGGAAGCGCCGCGCCAGGCGGTCGACGTCCGCCGGCTGCAGGTCGAGCGCCTTGCCCAGGTCGCGGATGGCGCCGCGCGCTAAAAACGTGTTGTACGTGCACACGGCCGCCACGCGGTCGCGCCCGTACTTCTCGTACACGTACCCCGCCACCTCGTCGCGCCGCCGGGCGTCAAAGTCGATGTCGATGTCCGGCCGCCCCGCGCGCTCCAGGCTCATGAAGCGCTCGAACAAGAGGCCGCGCTTGATGGCGTCGACCTCGGTCAGGCCAAGGCAGTACGCGACGGCGGAGTCGGCGGCGGAGCCGCGGCCGGCGCAACGGATGCCGCGGCTCTTGGCGAAGCGCACGACGTCCCACACTAAGAGGAAGTAGCCGGCGTAGCCCAGGCGGCAGATGATGTCCAGCTCGTGCCCCAGGCGGTCGCGCACGCGCGGCGTCAGCTGGCCGTACCGCGCCCGCGCGCCGTCCATGGTCAGGCGCCGCAGGAAGCCCTCCGCCGTCTCGCCCGCCGGCGGGCTGAACGACGGATAGAGGCTGCCCCCCAGCTCGAGGCCGGGGCGGCACATCTCGGCCACGGCCGCCGCGTTGGCGATGGCGCGGCGGGCCCACGGCGCCCGCGCCGCGCCGCCCAGGGCGCGCTCGACCTCCGCCGCCGACTTGAGGTAGTTCTCACCGTTGATGCGGCGCTCGGGATGCACCTCGTGCACGCGCGTCAGGGTGCGCACGCAGGTGAGCGCGTCGTGCAGGGGCAGGCCGTCCCCGGCCACGTAGTGCACGTTCCCCGTTGCCACCAGGCCCAGCCCGAGGCGGCTGGCGAGCTCGGCCAGGGCGCCGTTCAGGGCGGACGCCCCGGGAAGCCAGTCAGCCGTCACCTCGAGGAACAGGGAGTCGCGGCCGAAGATGGCGATAAGGCGACGCGCCACCTCCTCGGCGGCGGCGAAGCGGCGACGCACGATGAGCGCGGATATCTCGCCGCGCCGGCACCCGGAAAGCGCCACGAGCCCGCCGGCGCACGCGGTGAGGGCCTCGACGCCGGCGCACGGCTGACGCCGCTGGCGCTCGAGGTGCGCGCGCGTCAGGAGCCGGCACAGGTTGGCGTAGCCGGCCGGGCCGCGCGCGAGCAAGGTCAGGTGGTACGGGCCGCCGCCCGGCGACATTGGCGACCCTGGTGAGCCCGACATTTCAGGCTCCCCCGGCGCCCCCGGTGCCCCCGGCTCCCCGCGCACGCTCGCCACCGTCACCTCGGCGCCGTGGATGGGCGCCAGCCCGGCGCCCCTCGCCAGCCGCACCAGCTGGACGGCGGCGCACACGTTGTCATGGTCGGTGATCGCCAGCGCCGGCTGGCCCAGGTCCGCCGCCCGCCGCACCAGCTCATCCAGCCGCGACGCGCCGTCCAGGAACGAAAACGGCGAGTGGACGTGGAGGTGCACGAACGGCAGCGACGCTGGCGCCACCGCCCGGCGCGGCGCCGCGCCGCCGGGTTCACCGGCCCTGGGCGCACCTGACCCCGGGGAAAGCCCGGAGACCTCGCTCGCACCGGCCACACCGCTCACCTCCACTGGCGGCTTTTTCATCCAGAGTGCAAAACTGGCAGGGGGCCAAGTCCCCATTGAAGGGCAAACACGTGTTCGGGATACCTTCATGATAGCAGATGTGGCGGCGTTCGTCAAGACCGGCCGGCACGCCGGGGATTGCACGTGGAGTACAATCGATTCGCGAGGGGGACGACCTCGCACGGCCCGGGATGCGCCCCGCAGAACCCGGGGTGCGCCCCGCAGAACCCGGGGTGCGCCCCGCGGGGAGCCGTCCCGGCCGATCCAGCAAGCAGGTACTGGCACGGACGCCCGGCACACCCAGCAGACGGCCATTATGCCATGACCTGGTACACAAATTGTACTTTGGGAAGGAATTGGCATGGCTCCCGGCGAATGGATCATGCGGCTGGCGCGGGCCGACGTACGCAGGGCGGTGCGGCGCGGAGGTGCCCGATGGCGCAGAGCTGGGGCGGCAAGGCGCGGGGCTGGCTGGACGGTCGGCCGCAGGTCCCCTACACGTTCGCCAATATGTGCTTTTCCCTCTCCTACGCCCTGTTCGCGAGCGTGGCCAATGCCTTCATGCTGCAACAGGGCCTTACCATGGCCCAGTATGGCGCCTGGTGGGGCGTCATGCTGGCCACCCTCACCCTGCTCAACTTCCCCACCGGCGCCCTGGCCGACCGCTACGGGCGCGTGCGCCTGTACGCGTTGGGGATGGTGGTGACGGGCGTGGCGCGGCTCGTCCTGGCGGGCAGTTCAACCTTCCCGCAGTTCCTGCTGGCGGCGGTGCTGTGCGGGGTCGGCGAGTCGCAGGTCTCGGGCTCGCTGATCGCCTGGCTCGCCGACCGCCTGAACGCCGCCGGCCGCGGCCGCGAGCTGCCGCGCGTCTTCGGCCTGGCGGTGTTCCTCGCCGACGCCGTGGCCGCGGCCGGCGGGCTCATCGAGGGCGCCGCCTGCTACAACGCGCCGCGCGCGGCGCTGGTGGCCAGCGCGGTCATCGCCTTCCTGGCGGCGGCGCTGGTGCCCCTCCTGGCGCGCGACAACCGCGGCGCCGCGACCACGGGCTGGACTGAGCTGGGGCTGTCGTCGCTGCGGTTTTTTGCCCGGTCCCCGGTGCTCTTCGCGGTGACGGCGACGCAGATCGCCGTGTGGCTGGCGTACGGCGCCTTTAACCTCGTCTGGCAGCCGCAGGGCGTGCAACTGGGCATCGTCACCGGGGCGCTGGGCTACACCTATGCCATATTCCGGGTCAGCGACGGCGTGGGCAACTACCTGGCCGGGCGCACCGAGGCGCGGGTGGGGTGGCGCAATCTCTTGTGGGGGTTGGCCGTGACGTGCGCCGCCGGGCTATGGCTCATCGGCCACGCCGCCACGCTGCCCACCTACTGGGCTGGCGTGGCGCTGTTCGGATTCTCATACGGCGGCTTCACGCCGGTGATGGTCAAGCTGGCGCAGTCGGTCTTCCCGGGCGCGATCCGGGCGTCGATGACCTCGCTATTGAACACGATCGCCGCCCTGGTCACGGCCGGCAGCCAGAGCCTCATCGGCGCCGGCATGGGCCTTTACGGGGTGGGCTTCGCCGGGACGCTGGGGCTGCCGTTGATGGCCTGCCTGGTCGTGGCCACGCTGGCATTGCGGCAGCGCGCCCTCGCCGCCGCCGCGCGGGCGGTGGACGAGGACCGGCCGGCCTAGCCCGGCTCTCGGCGGGCGTGGGGCTCTTCGTCCTCCTCGCCGGCCATCCGCGCCAGCTCGCGCAGCGCCTCGAGCGTCTTTCTGGCCTCGTCCTCGTCGACCCGCTGCAGGGCGTAGCCGGCGTGCACGAACACCCAATCGCCGGGGGCGAGGTCAGGCAGGAACGCCACCGCCACCCGCCGCTCGTGGCCGGCGATGTCCACCACGGCGTACATCCCTTCGATCTTCAGCACGCGACCGGGAACCGCCAGGCACAATGCGCATCCCCCCGACCTGGGCGCATCCGCCGGGGCCGCCGCCGGCCCGGCCGGGACGTCCCACCATAAGGCGGCCAAATAAGAAGACCCGGGGACCGCATTGGGGGCAAGCGTTCGGCTGGGCATGGAGCCGGCGTTCCCCGGGTCCTCATAGCTTTTCAGTTGCCTTGAAACCGCAACCTGGCGCCCCCGGCCGCGTGACCGGGCCCGCGGCTGGTCCGCCCGCGAGGGCGGGCCAGCCGTCCCCCCTGGACCCGGCGCGCACCGGAAGCGCAGTGAAAAAGCGAAAACCCCTGTCGTTGGCGCCCCACCTGGGCCGCGCCGCGCATCACGCGCGCCAGCGTCGCGGCCGCCCCATCATGACGGCGTCATAACCGACCACCCGCCGCGTTATGACAGGGTCATGACGCCCGTCGGACTGCGACGCGTCGGTTATAACAACGTCATTATGGCACGTCAATCCGCAACCTGCCTCAATCCTCAAGCCAGCGGCGGATCTGGTCGAGCACCCGGTCCGCGGCGGCGGGCACCGCCGCGGCCACCTCCGGCGACAAGCGCTCGCCGAAGGTCCGGGCGTCCTTCACCTGCACCGCCACCACCGCCACCCGGCGCGGCAGCACCATTCCCAGCCGCCGGCCGAACTCCAGCGCGGCCGGCAGGGCGACGTCGTGCACCGACGCCAGGCGCTGCGGCGGCGCGGTGAGCTGGCCGAGGTCGTCATACTCCAGCACCGTCCCCGCGGGCGTCCGCGGGAACTCCACCGCATCGACGATCACCGCCGCATCGAACCCCGCCAGCACGTCGAGCAACGCCAGTCCCGACAGCGACGCCTCGCGGAACTCCACGACCGCAGGGACCTGCGCCGGGGCTTGGGCTTCGGCCTGGGCTTCAACTTCGGCCCCGCCGCCTTCCGCCCGCGCCGCCCGCGCATCCCACGTCGCCTGCGCCCGGCGCGCGACCTCAAGGCCAACCGCGTCGTCGCTCAGTATGTCATTGCCCAGCGCCAGCACCAGCAGCCTGCGACCACCGCCGGGCTCGCGGTCACCGGTGGGCCGGTGGCCACCGCCGGGCGCCCCGCCAAGAGCAAGATTCACGCGCGCACGACCCTCTGGCATAGCTTACCCCGCGCATCGAAGATTGACACCTCAAGCGGCATCTGGCCGGGCAGGCTATGCGTGGCGCAGCCGAAGCACGGGTCGTAGGCGCGGAAGGCCATCTCGACCATGTTGAGCAGGCCCTGGTCGACCTTGCCGTCGTGGATCAGGCCCTGCGCGGCGCCCTTGACCGACAGGCACATGCCGGCGTTGTTCTGCACCGTGGCCACGATCAGGTTGACGGCTGTGACCATGCCCGCCGCGTCGGTCTTGTAGTGGTGGAACAGGGTGCCCCGCGGCGCCTCGACGCAGCCGACGCCCTCGTCCGGGGTCGCCTGCGGCAGGGTGCGCACGTTGGGGTCGGCCACCGCGGGGTCTGACGCCAGCGCCAGGAGCCGCTCGGCGGCGTACAGGAGCTCGACCAGCCGGGCCCAGTGGAAGGCCAGGGTGGCGTGGCACGGCCGCCCGCCCAGGGTGTCGAACATCTTCTCGTAGGCCGCCTGCGCGCCCGGGGTTGCCATGCGCTCGGCGACGTTCAAGCGGCCCAGCGGGCCGACGCGGTACACGCCGCTGGTGGCGCCGCCCGAGAGCCCCTGCCAGCCGAGCTTCTTGAGGAACGGGAACTTCAGGTACGTCCACGGCTCGACGTGCTCGCCGATGTAGTCGAGGTACTGCGCGGCCGGGAACTTGGCGATCTCGGCGCCGCGCGGGTCGACCGCGCGCAGGAGCCCGTCGTAGAAGTTGACCGCGTTATCCTTGTCGACCATGCCCAGGTAGTTCGTCTCCAGGGCGTAGGCCGGGCTCTTGATGACCTCGACGTACTCCTTGTTCTTGAGCACGACGTCCTCGAACAGCTTCAGGGAGAAGTTGGCGAACTCGACGCACGAGCGCGCCTTCTCGACGATGCCCTTGCGCTCGTCGTCACTTATCGCGCGGCTCATGCCGCCCGGCAGGCCGCACACGGGGTGGGTGGCCTTGCCGCCGATGAGGTTCTGGATGTCCTGGGCGTAGGCGCGGTGCTTGATCACCTCGCCGCCGATCTGCAGGCCGACCTTGGCCACCACGCCGAGGATGTTGCGCTCGGCCGGGGGCGACGAGGGCCCGAGGACGAAGTCGGGCGCCGCCAGGGCGTAGAAGTGCGCGATGTGCGAGTGCACGTAGTGGGCGCAGTAGAAGAGCTCGCGCAGCTTCTTGGCCGCCGGCGGCGGCTCGACGTGGTACACGGCGTCAAGGGCCTTCGTCGACGCCATGTGGTGGGCGCCGGGGCACACGCCGCAGATGCGCGGCGTGATGCGCGGCAGCTCCTCCACCGGCCGCCCCTCGCAGAACTTCTCAAACCCGCGCAGCTCGGGGATCTGCAGGTAGGCGTTTTCGACCTCGCCCGCGTCGTCGAGGAATATCTCGATCTTGCCGTGGCCCTCCAGGCGCGTGATCGGGTCAATGGTGATGCGCTTGGTCACTTCGCCATCGCCTCCTTCCCAGGAGCGCCCGGCGCGGCGCAGCGGGCCACGCGCAGGAGCGACGACGGCACCCCGAAGCGGTAGAACGTGCCGGCGGGGTCGGCCACCCCGGCCAGGGCGCGCCGTATCTCGGCCGGGTCGTTGGAGTCGACCAGCGTGGCGATGGCCCCCAGGAGCTTGGCGCCCTGGTCGATGACCTCCGGCGCCGGCCCGAAGCAGCCGCGGCACGGCATGTTGGCCGCAATGCAGCGCGCCTCGCAGCCGTCGCGCGTCGCCGGCCCGCAGCAGATGATCCCCTGCTCGAGGAAGCACTTCTTGGGGTCGGCGGCGACCAGGTGCACGCGGTTGAACCCCTTGATCTTCTTCTCTTCCTTGGTGCGCGGGCATGAGGCGCAAAGCGCCTTTTCCGGCGCCAGTACGCTCCCCGGCGGCGGCAGCTGGCCGCTGATGATCGCCGTGACCGCCTTGAGCACCAGGGACGGCGGCGGCGCGCAGCCGGGCAGGTAGTAGTCGACGGGCACGATGTCGTCCAGCCGGTAGACGGCGTTGTAGAACGTTGGCAGCTCGAGCTCGCCCTCGGGCGCCGCCCAGCGCGTCTGCGGGCGGGTCTTTTCGGGGTTTTGCGTCGACGGCGTGGTGTCAAAGACGCGCTCAAGGATCGCCTCGCGCGCGAACAGGTTGGCCAGGCCCGGGATGCCGCCGAAGCACGCGCACGACCCGAACGCGACCAGGACCTTGCTCTTCTTGCGCAGGACCTCGGCCATCTCGCGCTGCTCGGAGTTGCGGATGGCGCCGTTGAACAGGCAGACGTCGATCTCGCCGTCATCAAGCGCCTTCACGCCGGCGTACTTGTGGTCGGTCGCCACCGGCCAGAGAACGATGTCGAAGTGCGCCGCGATGTCGAGGATCTTCTCGTTGGTGTCGAGCACCGCCACTTCGCAACCGCCGCACGAGGCGGCCCAGTACAGGGCCAGCTTGGGCTTAGCGGCCACCGGTGCCACCCCCTTCCGCGGCGGGGTGCTCGCCGTGGCAGCACCCGCCCGCGGGGAGATCGGCCGCCAGGATGCCGTCGCACGATTGCAGGCGGTCGCGCGTCCGGCCCAGCGGCCCGAGGCGGCGGACCGCCTCGACCGTCTCCGTGACCACCCTGGCCCACAGGTCGCCCTCGCTCGCCGAGACCCAGGTCAGGCGCAGCCGCTCCTTCTCGATGCCGAACTGTTCGAGCAGGCGGTCGAGGAGCTCCTTGCGCCGCAGGGTCTTGTAGTTGCCCTCGATGTAGTGGCAGTCGCCGGGATGGCACCCGCTGATCAGGACGCCGTCGGCGCCCTCCCAGAACGCCTTGAGCACGAGCTCGGGCTCGACGCGCCCCGAGCACATCACGCGCACCGGCAGCACGTTGGGCGGGTACTTGAGCCGCGACACCCCGGCCAGGTCGGCGCCGGCGTACGTGCACCAGTTGCACAGGAAGCCGACGATCTTGGGCTCGAAGGTTTCTGGCGTCGTCACGACGCTGCCACCCCCTCGATCTGCGCCAAAAGCTGCCGCTGGTCGAAGTGCTTGAGCCGCGCCGCCCCTGAGGCGCACGACGCGACGCACGTCCCGCAGCCCTTGCACAGCGCCTCGTTACATTCGGACACGCCCTTTTCGGCGTTGAAGGTTATGGCCGTGTACGGGCACAGGGGGATGCACATGCGGCACCCGGCGCAGCGGTCGGCGTCGATGGCGCACGTCACCGGCGAGATCACGACCTCCCCGGCGACGATCCTCTGCAGCGCCTCGGCGGCCGCGCCCGCCCCCTGGGCGACCGAGTCAGGGATGTCCTTGGGGCTCTGGCACGCCCCGGCGAGGTACACGCCCTCGGTGGCCGTCTTCATCGGGTCGAGCTTGATGTGCGCCTCGAGGTAGAAGCCGTCCTGGCTGCGCTGGATGTTGAATATCTGCGCCACGCGGCCGGCGTCGGCGTGCGGTATGAGCGCGGTGTTGAGCACGACCATGTCCACCGGGACCTCGCGGTACAGGCCCAGGAGCGTGTCCTCGGCGTGCACCACCAGGCGGCCGTCCTTCTCTATGACCTCGGCGCCCTTGCCGCGGATGAAGTGCACGCCCTCCTCCTGGACGCGGTTGTAGAACTCCTCGTACTGCTTGCCGAAGGTGCGCATGTCGATGTAGAACTCGTATATCTCGGCGCCGCCGCTCTTCTCCTTGGCCAGGTGCGCGGCCTTGACGCTGGCCATGCAGCAGACGCGCGAGCAGTACGGGTAATAGTTCTTGTCGCGGCTGCCGATGCAGTGCAGGATGGCGACCGCCTTGGGCTCCTGGCCGTTCCGGCACACGACGCGGCCGGTGGTGGGCCCGGAGGCGTTGGTCATGCGCTCGAACTGCAGGGCGGTGTACACGTCGGGGTAGCGCCCGTAGCCGTACTGTGGCGCCAGCGACGGGTCGAACACCTCAAAGCCCGTGGCGATGATGATCACCCCGAACTTCTCCTTGATGATCTCATCCTGCTGCTCGTAGTCGACCGCCCCCGCCGGGCAAACCTTCTGGCAGATGCCGCACTTGCCCTTGGTGAACTGCCGGCACACCTCGCGGTCGATGACCGGGACGTTGGGCACGGCCTGCGGGAACGGCACGTAGATGGCCGTCCGCTCGCCAAGGCCGACGTCGAACTCGCTGGGGACCTTGGTGGGGCACTTGGAGTAGCACACGCCGCAGCCGGTGCAGACCCCGTGGCGCACCGACCGCGCGCGCTTCTTGATCGTGACCTCGAAGTTGCCGATAAACCCCGACACCTCGAGCACCTCGCTGTAGGTGAGGAGCGTGATGTTGGGGTGCCGGCCGACATCAGCCATCTTGGGCGTCAGGATGCACGCGGCGCAGTCGAGCGTCGGGAACGTCTTGTCGAAGCGCGCCATGTTGCCGCCGATCGACGGCTCGCGCTCGACCAGCCACACCTTGTTGCCCGAGCTGGCGATCTTGAGCGCCGCTTCGATGCCGGCCACGCCGCCGCCGACGATCAGGGTCACCGGGCACACCGGCGAGGTGCGCTCCTCGAGCGGCTCGTGGTACGGCACGCGCGCCACCGCGCCCCGGACCAGCGCCTGGGCCTTTTTCGTGGCCGCCGCCTTGTCCGCGGTGCACCACGCGACCTGCTCGCGGATGTTGGCCATCTCGAAGTAGTAGGCGTTGAGGCCCGCCAACTGCAGGCAGCGGCGGAAGGTCGGCTCGTGCATGCGCGGCGAGCAGGAGGCGACGATGACGCGGTTTACGCCGAGCTCCTTGATGTCCTTCTTGATCAGGTCCTGGCCGGGGTCGGCGCACATGTACTTGTAGTCGCGCGCGACGACGACCCCGGGCAGGCCGGCGGCAAAGTCGCGCACCGCCGGCACGTCGACCGTGCCGGCGATGTTCGTGCCGCAGTGGCAGACGTACACGCCGATGCGCGCGTCAGGGGCGCTCATTGTACCGCCTCCTTCTGGCGCCGGACCAGGAGGCCCTTGGGCGAGACCATGTGCCGGCCCAGCCCCAGCCGCAGCGGGGCGATGTCGAACGCCAGGCCGAGCACCTGGGTGAAGTACAGCACCGGAATGCGGTGGCGCGTCCCGTGGCGGGCGTTGACCTTGCCCTGGTAGGCCTCGACGTTGAGCTGGCACATGGGACAGGTCACGGTGATGAAGTCGGCGCCGCGACGGTGGGCCTCGTCGAGGATCTCGGCGACCAGGTCCAGCGCCGCGCCCTCGTGCGAGGTCATCAGGGCGGCGCCGCAGCACTTCGTCTTGCGGTCGAACTGCGGCACGTCGAGCCCCACGGCGCGCAGGAGGTCGTCGAGCTGATCAGGCAGCTCGGTCCCGAAGTACGGGTTTTTTGGCCGCGATATCTGGCAGCCGTAGTACGGGACCGACTTGTAGTTTTTCAGGGCGTCGCCGGCCAGCCGCTCGACCTCAGGCAGCCCGACGTCGTTGACCAGGATGTCAAGGATGTGGCGCACCTCGACCTTGCCCGCGAAGTGGCGGCCGACGGCCGCAAGCGCGCTCTCCATCTGGGCCCGCCGCGCCGGGTCACCGCGGAACGCCTCCAGCGAGCGGCGCAGCGTCATGAAGCAGCAGTTGCAGGCCACCGCCAGCTCCAGTTTCGTCTCCTCGGCGATGGCCAGGTTGCGCAGGGGCACCACGAGCGAGCCGAGGTCGCTCGCGGCGGCCAGCGCCGTCGCCCCGCAGCAGTTCCAGTCGCGGATCTCCTCGAGCTCGACGCCCAGGGCGCGGAACACCTGGCGCGTCGACTCGTAGTACTCCTTGGAGGTGCCGTGCAGCGTGCAGCCAGGGTAGAAGGCGTACCTCATGACGCTCCCTCCAGTTCCTTGGCCTTGCGCCACAGGGTGGCCACCTCGCGCGCCGAGCGCTTGGGGAAGACGTCGAGCACGTTCAGCCTGCCGCGCAGGAAGAGCTTGACGCCGAAGGGCGCGTAGCCGAAGGCGGCGAACGGGTTGGTGCGCACCATGTACAGGCCCATGAGCGCCACTTCCTGCAGCCGCCCGAAGGTGCGCGTCACCCAGCCGAAGGTGCGGTAGAAGGCCGCGGCGCGGTCGCCCGACCGCTGCAGCGTCATGCGCTTGAGGGCGCCCATGACGTTGGTGACGTTGATGCCGCGCGGGCAGCGGACGGCGCACGAGTAGCAGGTGGCGCAGTACCACTGCGCCCCGCTGGCGAGCACCTCCCGCTCCATGCCGGCGCGCATCATCTCGACCAGGCGGCGCGGGGTGTAGCGCATGCGGGCGCTCATCGGACACGACCCTGAACACGTCCCACACTGGATGCAGCTGGAGATCTTCTCGCCCGACAGCCGCTCGACCCTGGCCTGGAAGCCAGGGCTGGCAAGCGGCGGTCCGACCGTGGCGGCCTGGGCCATCCTTGTACCCCCTTCGCCTCGTCCATCGAGAACCATCGTCATGCACACTCCAAGCCGCGGCGGCACGCCCGCCGCGGTCCCAAGAACCGCTCTCGCCCCTTTTCGTTTCCCGTACTTCGCCGCCATGCGGCTCGGATCCTGCCAGGACAATACTTTCGGGCAATTCATACAATGCTGGCAGGGGACGGTCAAGCTGGCCGGTGACGGCAGGGTAGCGGGCCCCGGCGGAGGCCAGGGCCCGCTTCAACGTGGAACGGATGTGCGCCCGCCGGCCCTACTTCGCCGCGCCGGCCGCCTGGCGCAGGTCGTCCATGGTTTGGGCATCGATGGTCACGGCCGTCCCACAGCCGGTCATGACGCCGCACCAACTCTCGTCGGAGAGCTTGACGGCCAGGAGGCGGAACGGCTCGCCAAAGCCCTTGACGCGCGCCTCGACGAGCACGGCGTCGATCTTGCCGGCGATGGCGCCGATCGCGGCGGTGGCGTCATCCGGCGCGGCGCCGGTCACGGCGAACGCCGACATGGCCGCCAGGACGGCGTCGGCGTCCGCGGGCCAGGCGTCCTTGGCCGGCGCCAGGTCGACCTGCCGGCCGCCGCTGGGCCGTAGCGCCCCCGTCCCAAGAGCGGCGGAGCCGGCGGTGAAGCCGGCGGTGGGACCGGCCGCGGCCAGGGCCGATTGCGCCGCGGCGGCGTCGATCTGGCCCGTGACCACGGTCACGCCGTCGAGGGCGGCGCGGTCGAACGCCAGCGGCCGCGTGAGCACGAGCGTCCCGGGCTCGGCCTCAAGGGCCATCGAGGCCCGCGCCGCATACACCGTCGGGCCGCGGCTGGTCATGGCGTAGGTGACGCCGTCGGGGGTCGTGCTGCCGATCATCACGCTCACCGGCGGCTGCCCTTTCAGCCCCAGGTCCATGCGCAGACCGGGCGCAGTAAGCCCGCAGCGCTCCAGGTCCGCCGCCGTCGGGGCGTCGGTCTCGAACCGCTCGACCTCAAGCGACAGGTAGCCGCGCACGAGGTCCTCCACCGCCCAGCCCTCGGCCGGGCCGGCCCAGGGCCTAGTAAGGTCCCAGGCACCAGTGACCTCGGTGCCGGGCCGCGCCGGCGACGGCGCCCCGGACGTGGGGGTCTCGATGCGCTTGGCACTCAGAACGCAGGCGCCGTCGCGGTACAGGTCGAATGACCCCACGTCCTCGATGGTGAAGCCGGCGACGCTGTGCGACCGCAAGTCGGCGGCGGACTGCCGCACCTGGGCTACGATGTGGTCGCCCAGGGTGTACACGGCGCTACCGCCTGCGACGCGCGCGTAGAACAGGCCCCCCACCGGGGCGGCGTCGCCCACCTCGAAGACGCGCGTTGAGCCGTCCTTGAGGAACACGCTGACCGTGTACTGCGGGTCCTGAAGCCCGTACGTCGCCGGGTCGGCCGTATCGGCGAGCTTGCGCTCGGCCTTGAGTCCAGCGACGGCCAGAAGCAGGAGCCGGGCCCGCGCCTCATCGACGCGCGCCTGGGGCAGGCCGGCAAGGCGCCACGGCGCGGCTGCGCCCTCTCGCTCCAGGCGCACGCCCTGCGGCTGGAGCTCGACGGCCACCACGTCGTCTGCTTGCGCCTCGTACATCGTCACGCCCAGCGCCTGCGGCGACTCGTCGGGGGCGGGGCCCCGGCGGCCCCAGAGCACGAACCCCAGAAGGGCGCAGAACACGGCCACCGCCACTATTGTGGCCCAGTACCTCCTCATCGCCACCCTCCCTCCCCCACGCCGGCGCCGCGCCCCTACAGGGTACGGCGCCGCAGCCACATCGACGTCCCCACGATCAGCACCGCGACCGGGATGCCCAGCACGGTGGAGTAGAACACCCGCCGCGCCTGGTCACCGGACATGAACACCTGGTTGAACTGCGGGTCCTTGGCGCGGATGGCGATCATCTCGCGCTCCCCGGCGAGCCAGTTGACGCTGTTGAGGAAGAAGTCGAGGTTGCCCTGGAAGCCCGACCAGTCAGAGCCGGCGAATGAGGCGTCGCCCACGACCACGGCGTGCGGCTTGCCTTCCTCGGGCTCAGACCCGGGCGGCGCCGTCGACGGGTCAGCCTTGTCGCGGACGATGAACGCCAGTTCGAGCGGGCCCTTGATGTCATCCTCGTCCCGGCTCGGCTCGGCGTTGAACGTCGTCTCGCCCCACGCCTGCTGGCTGGCCCACAGGAGCTTGGTCACGTCGTAGGGGCCGTCGTAGCCGGGGGCCAGGCGCAGGCTGCGCGCCCGCGGCAGGGCCATGGCCAGGTTGCGCTCGATCAGCCCCGCGGTGATGCTGTGGAACGCGTAGCCTGGGACGGGCGTCAGCGGGTCGTAGAAGTACGAGCGCTCGGGGTCGACGACGATGTCGTCGTCGAGGGCCACCCCGCACCGCGCCAGGAACGCCCCGAGGTTGACCAGCGTCCCCTTCTCGGGCAGCGGGTCAACCAGGGCCAGGACGCGGCCGCCGCGGTCCATGTACTCCGAAAGGCGCTGGGCCTCGTCCGGCGTGATGTCGCGCTGCGGCCCGGCGATGATCACCATCGTGGCGTCGGCGGGAACCTCGCCGATCCGCGCCACGTTGAGGGTCTGGACCGTGAAGCCCTCGCCCTCGAGGCTATCGCGGGCCGCGGCCAGCTGCACGTCAAGGGTCATCTCCTCGTGCCCCTCCAGGAAGTACGCCACCGCCTGGCGCTCGCGCGTGACGGCGGTGACCGCGCGCGTGAACGCCTGCTCGCCGGTGAACTGGATCGTCTGCGGGTCCATGTCCATGGCGAAGGCGTCCTTGAGGGGCACCTTCTTGACGCGGCCCGCGCACTCGAACACCGTCGTGTCGTACTCGGTGATGTCGTACGACTTCGCCAGCGACGGGTTCTTCTCGGGGTCGACGAACTGCACCGTGACGCGGCCGGAGGCGTAGTCGTACTCCTCAAGGAGGTCCTGGATGCGGCCTGAAAGGGCGTTCCCCGGCTGCAGGAACGCCGTGACCTTCACGTCCTTGTCCAGGGCGCGCAGGACCTGGCGCGTCTGGTCGGAGAGGCTGAACTGCCGCGAGCCGGTGAGGTCGACGCGCACCCGGTAGCCGGCCGCCGCGGCGTTGACCAGGACCAGGATGCCCACCACGGCGCACGTCAGGACGACCGCGTTCACGCCGTAGCGCACGCGGCGGGCGGCGGCGCCGGTCCTGTCAGGCCCGCTCCGGGTGGCACGGCCCGCGGCCCGCTGCTTGCCCCACTTGCTCCAGTTGCTCCACGGCATGCGCATCAGCTCCACCTCCTCTTCTCGACCATGCGCACGGCCAAGAACAGGAAGCCGACGATGTAGCTCAGGTAGAACAGCACGTTGGCGAGGTCGAGGATGCCCTTGCGGAAGTCGTCGAAGCGGTTGAGGATCGAGACCGCCTGCAGCGCGCGGCCGAGGTCGTTGGCCAGGGCGTCGCCGGCCCAGCTGAATATCCACAGCAGGAGCAGGATGCCGAAGCTCACCACGCCGGCGACCATCTGGTTGTCAGTCACGGACGAGGCGAACACCCCCACGGCCAGAAACGACGCCCCGAGCAGGAACAGGCCGATGTACCCGGTGATGATGGGGCCGGCGTCTGGATCGCCGAAGATGGAGATTATGACCGGGTAGATGCCGGTGATGGTCAGGATCAGGGCGTACACGGCCGTCACCGCCAGGTACTTGCCGGCCACGATCGCGCCCACGCTGAGCGGCGACGTGAGCAGGAGCTCGTCGGTGCCCTGGCGCCGCTCCTCGGCCAGGAGGCGCATGGTCAGGATGGGGGCCATGAAAAGGAACGTGATGCCCATGTTGCCCAGCGCGCCGCGCATCTCGGCCGCCTGGCTGGCGATCAGCGACACGGAGAAGAAGTAGCCGCATATCAGGAGGTACACGGCCATGACCACGTACGCCACGGGCGACAGGAAGTACGCCAGGACTTCGCGGCGGAAGATGAACCACGTCTTCGCCAGCGGCGGCGACGGCCGCGCGGTGACGGTGGCCGCGGGCAGGTCCTCACCGCCCGGTATCGGCAGCTTTGGCTCCATCGCCCTCCACCTCCCCCTCGTTCGCCCCTGGCCCGTCGTCTGTTGCCGGCTCCTCGGTGGTCAACTGCAGGAAGACCTCCTCGAGGCTGAGCTCGACCGGCCGCAGCTCGAGGATCGGGGCCCCGGCGGCGGCCATGGCGTGGAACACGCCCTCGCGCACGTCGCTGCCGGCCTCGGCGTCGACGTAGAACAGGCCGTCGCTGGCGGGACCAGGCGCCGCTTCCGTGACCGCTTCCACCCCCGCCACGCCGGGCACGCGGCCCAGCGCCGCCGCGACCTTCTGCGCCGGCCCGCGCACGCGCACCACCAGCCGCTGCGCGCGCCGCAGCCGCGCCGACAGGCGCTCGGGCGCGTCCTCGGCCACCAGCCGGCCGCGATTGATGATCATCACCCGGCTGCAGGTCACGCTGACCTCGGGCAGGATGTGCGACGACAGCACCACCGTGTGGTGGCCGGCAAGATCCCGGATCAGGTTGCGGATCTCGATGATCTGCTTGGGGTCAAGCCCGGCCGTGGGCTCGTCCAGGATCAGCACGTCGGGGTCGTTGATCAGCGCCTGGGCCAGCCCGACCCGCTGCCGGTAGCCGCGCGAGATGTTCTGCACCAGCCGCCCCTGGACCTCGCCCAGGGCCAGCCGCTCGATGGCGCCGGCCACCGCGGCGCGGCGGCGCTTGGGCGGCACCTCCTTGATCTCCGCGACGAACTCAAGGTACGCACGCACCGTCATGTCGCGGTACAGGGGCGGGTTCTCAGGCAGGTAGCCGATGTGACGCTTGACGGCGGCAGGCTCGTCCAGGAGGTCGTAGCCGGCCACCTTGACGCTGCCGCGCGTCGGCGACATGTACCCCGTGATGACGCGCATCGTCGTCGTCTTGCCGGCGGCATTGGGGCCCAAAAAGCCCAGTATCTCGCCGCGCGCCACGTTGAAGGTCAGGTCCTCGACGCCCACCTTGTCGCCGTAATACTTGGTGAGCCCAGACACCTCGATCACAGGCATCCCCCCTCTGGGCAAAGGCCCATCGTATCACCGAGAGACACCGGACGGGAAGGATGACGAAAACCGGGCGAGGAACCCGCAGCCGGTCATGGCAGGAACCGGAGAGTCTCAAACGCTCCGCCCGGCGTGTGACCAATATCGATCATAACCGCCGCCGGGGGGTTTGTCAATTTCCCCGGCGCGGCGGGGGGCGGTCGAGGCCCGGGCGGCCGGCGGTTGGAGGACTTCAGCCGCCGCCGTGGAAGGGGGAATGGGCGCGAGGCGGGTTGCCGGGCCGCGCGCGGCGTCGGCCGCGGCGCGAAGGGGGGCGGCGGAGTCGGCGGGGCAAGCGGGGTCGTGGCGTGAGCTGTTCTCCAACAAGTCGTACCGATTCCTGTACGGCGCCCAGGTGGCCATCGTCGTGGGCGACTCCTTCGGCTCGCTGGCCCTGGCCCTGCACGTGTTCGCGGTGACGGGGTCGGCGTTCAGCCTGGCCATGGGGTACACCCTGATGGCGGTGCCGTGGGTGGCGGTGGGGCCACTCGCCGGCTCCCTGGCCGACCGCGTGGACCGCAGGTTCATCGTGGCCGGCTCTCTCCTGTGCGCGGCCGGGGTCATGATCAGCCTCGCCTTCCTGGGCGACCTGACGTCGATATTCATCGCCTGCTTCGTATCCGGATGCGCGACCGTCGCGGCCAGCCTGGCGATGGCGGCGCTCGTCCCGCGCATCATCGACCGCCGCCTGTTTTCGCGCGCCACCTCGCTGGGCCTGATCACCCGCCAGGCTGTCAGGCTCTGCGGGCCGGTGCTGGCCGGGGTCGCCGTCGCCTGCATCAGCGCCCGGGGCGCGTTCCTGGTCAACGCCGCCGCCCTCGTGGCGGGCGCCGCCCTGGCCATGCTCGTGCGCGGGCCCGGCGCGGAGGCAGCGGAGGCGCCGGAGGCAGCGCGGGCCCATGCGGCGGGGGCGGGCGGGCAGGCCGGGCCCGCCAAGCAGGCCGGGCCGGGCGCCATGCTGGCCGACGCCGGGCGCGGCTTCCGCTGGGCCTGGCGCTCGGTGCCGGTGCGCCTGCTGACGGTCTTGTTCCTGTTCGCCGTCCTCGCCGAAACCCTACCCGGCCTGAACACTATCGTGTATCTCGACCGCGTGCTCGGCGCCGGCCCCAGCGCCGCTGGCACCTTGATGGGCATCATCGCCGGCGGGTCGATCCTCGGCGCCTACCTGGTGCCGATCCTGGAAGGCCGCCTGGGCCGCCACGTCGTCCTTCTCAGCGGTGCCGTGTTCCTCGCCGTCGCGCTGCTGCCGGCCGCGTGGGCCCAGCCGCTGGCCGTCATCGGCGCACTGTGGTTCGTCCACGGCTTCGGCATCGGGATGCTGGACGCCGCCTCCGGGACGTACATGATGGAACTGGTCCCCGACGAGTGGCGGGGCCGCGTCTATGCCGCCGTGAACGCAGCATGCTCCGGGCTGGGGCTGGCCTGGAACCTCGCCGTGGGCAGGATCACGGAGGCGGCCGGGGTCAACCACGCCTTCCTGTGGGGCGGGGTGCTGTCAGCCCTGGGCGTGGCCGTGGTCGGCGCGTGGGGGCTCTTGCCGGCCCTGGCGCGCGCGGGCGCCGCGCCGCAGGGCCACAAGGTCAGTCGTAGACCCGGTACATGAACCACCCGCCGCCCGCAAGGTCGCGATACAGCTCGCACACCATCCCGTTGCGGCACTCCAGGCGGAAGAAGGCTTTTGGGCCCGCCCCCGCCCACCAGCCGGCCGCGTCGCGCCACTCCTCGCCCAGCGCCCGCACCTCGTGCCAGCCGCCGCGGTACTGGAAGCGCTCCGGCACGCCGTCCGCGGTGGCGCGGACCTCGACCGGGGTGCCGGCCGCCGGGCATTGTCCGGCCACGGCGCTCACCTCCCCGCCGCCGGCGCGCTTGGCGCCGGCGTAGGCGACACCGACATGGGCAACGCTGGCGCGGGCGCCACCGGCGCACCTGGCGCCGCCGCCCGCCGGGCCACAGACGCCGCCAGCCGCCACGGGTCAAGCCACCCCAGCATGCCCTCGCGCCACGAGCGGCAGGCATCCTCGGCGGGGATCGCGGCCGTGGCGGCGGGGACCACTGCGCCCCCGCCGAAGCGCCCGTGCAGCGCCGCGATGGCCGCCACCAGGCGCGGCGGCGCGGCGGGTCCGGTTGCGGCGCGCACTTCAGGCCGCGGGGCGCCAGCCCACAGGGTGCCCTGCTCCATGATCGCGGGCCGCAGCCCGGTGGCGGCTACCTCTACCGCCACCGGCGCGGCGCCCACCTCGCCCCCCGCCAGGGCCTCGGACAGGAGGCGCCGCCAGGCGGCGGCAAGCGCGGCGGCGCTGGCGCGCGGCCGCGCCAGCTGGCGGGCGCGGGCCCACGAGCGGCCGTCTTCCATCTCCACCCGGAGATCCACCGCCGTGCACGCCTCCTGCGCCGCGGCCAGGCGGCGGGCCGCCTCCTCGGCCAGGGACCGCAGGGCGGCATCGAGGGCGGATGCGTCGCGGGCCGGGCCGGTGAACACGAAGCGCAACGCGACGCGCTGCGGCGGGTGCAGGGGCATGACGGGCTGGCGGTCACGGCCGTGGCTCAGGGCGGCGGCGCGGCGGCCGACCGGCCCCAGGCGCCGCTCGAGGACGGCGGCGGGGATGGCGGCGACCTCGCCCACCGTGTGCAGGCCCAGGCGCCGGAGCCGCTCTATGGCGACGTCGCCGAGCGGCCACAGCGACTCGACGGGAAGGGGGGCGAGGAAGGCGGCCTCATCCCCCGGCGGGACCACCACCACGCCGTCGGCATCGCCCACGCCGTCGCCGCCGCCGGACGCGGCGGCGGCGGCCGAGGCCAGCCGCGCCACGAGCCGCGTCGCGGACAGGCCGGCGACGGCACGCACCCCGAGCGCCGCGGATATCGCGGCGACAAGGCGGGCGACCTCGTCCCGGGGCGGATCGGGCCACGCGCAGGCCAGCCCCACGAAGGCCTCGTCATCGGCGTCAGCGGCGGGCTCGACGAGCGGGGAGTGGTTGGCGCAGATGTCCCAGGCGCAGGCGGCGAACGACCGGCACGCGGCGGCGTCGCGGTCGACGACCTCCGCCTCAGGGCAGGCGTGCTTGACCCGCACCGCCCTCGCCCCGACGGCAACGCCGCGCGCCGCGGCCTCAGGAGAGACGCCCACTACGCGCCCCCCGGCCACGACGGCCACCGGGCGGCCGGCAAGGTGGGCGTGACGGCGTTGCATGGCCACGCCGTGAAGGTACTGGAGCCTGAGATGAACGACCCAGACCACTTGACATCACCACACCTGGGGGAACATGTGTTCGGCAAGTCAATTATAACCCCCGGTGCGACCGGTGTCAAGCGGTATGACGATCAACCTGGGCCGCGCCCCGACATCCACCACCAGCGGAGGAGGACCGGCAGCTGGCGCGCCCGCACGAGGACCGCCGCGTCGGGGGCGAAGCGGTCCAGCGATACCTGGCCGCCGGCGGCGATGACCACGTAGCCGTGCCCGGCCCCCGCCGGCACCTGCAGCCGGCCGCCCTCAGACTTCGGCGTCCCCTCTTCGGGAGCCGCCGCCGCGGCGCTGATCTCGCCGCTCGGCAGTACCTGGTACATGCGGATGTGGCGCTCGTCGGGCAGGCCGCGGTGGGCGGCCGTGGTCAGCCACACCACGGCGAACTCGCCGCTCTCGTCCACCTTGATGTACAGGGGCGGCTTGCGGCTCTCGGCGATGCGCAGCTCGACCACCGGGCCGCGCCACAGCACGGCCACGAGGATGAGCGCGACCAAAGCCGCGCCCAGGGCGACGTACCTCCATAGCAGCGACCGGGAGCGCCTGTCCAACGGCCGACCCAGCCCCCCGGCGACGCGCCGGAGCCAACCGCTGCGCAGACCACCTCCACCCGGGCGACCCGCCAATGCCATTCCCTCCAAGCGTGCAACCTGGAATCAAGGCATGACCACAAGTGCCATTGGCCGCGCCGTGAAAGAACATTCCAGGCGAACCCCGCATACGAGATGGGTTTTTCGCGGGCCCGCCCGGTTATTCCTGCTTCACCCGCCCCCCCGCCGTCAATCGCGGCCAGGGGCGCCCGTCGTTTCTCGGTCACCGCCCGCCGGGCCGCGATGATGCCGCGTCAAACGCCAGCCGCAGGCTGAGGCCGCACCTCTCCGCCGCCTCGCCCACCACTGCCGCCAGCACGTCGCCGTAGGCCGCCGGGTCGCGCCGCGCATCCTCAAACGCCGCGCGCACCTCGCGCGGCTTCCCCGCCAAGAGCGCGCACACCCGGGCCCACGGGCCGGGGTACGGGTTGAGCCGGTCGACGAGGACCTCGCGCACGCCGCACGCCGCCAGGGCCGAGAACATCTCGGCCACCGCCGCCGGCCCGTCGGACACCCCGGGCAGGACGGGGCCGAAAAACGCCCACGTCTTCACGCCCCGCCGTGCCGCCGCCGCAGCCGCCGCGAGGCGCCGCCGCGGGGGCGGGGCGCCCGGCTCGAACGCCGCCGCCCATGCCGCGTCGAGGGTCGTCACCGTGAAGCCGGCGTCCCATTCGCGCCCAGACGCGATGATGTCGAGGTCGCGAACCACGAGGTCCGACTTGGTCAGGATCGAGACGCAGGCACCGGCGGCGGCGAGGGCCTCCAGGCAGCGCCTGGTGACGGCGTAGTGCCGCTCGGCGGGCTGGTACGGGTCGGTCACGCTCGACAGCAGCACCTGCGACCCCGGCGGCAGGGGGCGCCGCAGCCTGTGGGCCAGGAGCGCGGGCGCGTTGACCTTGACGTCGACGAACCGCCCCCACGGCGCGGCGTGGCCCGTGAACCGCTTCATGAACGAGGCGTAGCAGTACACGCAGGCGTGCTGGCAGCCGACGTAGGGGTTCACCGCCCAGTCCACGCCGGGAATGCCCGAGCGGTTGAGGATCGACCGCGCCTCGACCTCGCGCACCTCGACCATCCGCCATCCCCCCTGCCCGCCATTCTCCCCCGCTCGTCCAGATTCTCGCCTGCCCGGCACACCTCCTGCGCCCCGCGCCGCCCCCCAGCCGCGACCTACACGATCCCCCCGATCGGCCTTGACGGCGGCGCCGTCCTTATGTTAAGATCAGGCGGAAGGCGGCCCAGGTGCCGCCGGGGCAGAGTAAGCGCTTCGCGTTAAGTGCTGAGGGATGGGAGGTTGCCCTCAGACGAAAGGCGTGGGCCTGCGGTGAAGCGCTGCATCCGCTGCCACATCGGGAGATACCCCCCTTCTTCTCTGGTGTGGCACGACTGCCATGCCCGGAAGAAAGGGGGATCCGTTTTATGAGGAGCCAGACTGGACGTCTGACCGCGCTCGCCCTTCTCATCGCCCTCACCGTGGTGCTCACGCGGTGGGGCAGCATCCGCCTCATGTTCCTGGGCCTGGAGACGTTGCGCATCGGCATCGGCGCCCTGCCCGTCATCCTGGCCGGCGTGCTCTACGGCCCGGTCGCCGGCTTCCTGGTGGGCGCCGTCGGTGACGTGCTGGGGTGGGCGATCAGCCCGATGGGCCCGTACATGCCCTGGTTCACCATCACCACCGGCCTGTGCGGCGCCATCCCGGCGCTGGTCATCTGGGCGCTGGGCGGCCGCGAGCGGCCGCTGCTGTGGCACCTCTTCGTGGGCATCGCCATCGGCCAGCTCATCGCCGCCGTCGTCCTCGTCCCGCTCGGCCTGCTCTGGCTGTTCAAGGTGCCGCTCGCCGCTACCCTGTGGCCGCGCCTGGGCATACAGGCCGTGCTCCTGCCTGTCCACGCGTTGCTGATCAAGGCGGTGCTGCTGCGGCTGCAGCCGTTCTGGCGGCTGAGAACGGTGCCGGTGCCGTCGGGCAGCGGCAGGTCAGGGTCCTAGCTGAGTCGCAAGAGAACCGGGCACGCTTTTCTTCTCGGGGCGGGGGCCGAGGGGGCCCCCGCCCTGCGGTTCACGTTCCTGTGCGCGCCAGCCGCTGCCAGCCGCCGTCAGCCGCCGGTGAGGGCGCGCCACAGCCGCCCCCAGACGCCGAGCCGCGGCACGCCCACCAGGGCGATGAGATCCGCGCGGGCCACGTCGCGGCCAGCGACGCACAGCACGAGCTGCCCCACCGGCTGCCCCGGCCGCACCGGCGCGTGAAGCGGCGCGTACGGGTCGCGCCTTAAGGCGATGTCCCGCGCCCCGCGAGCGACGGGGTAGGCGAGGTCTGACGCGACCACGACCGGCACGGCCCGCGACCACCCGTTGGTCACATCGACCCTGCCCGCGGGGAAGCCGGCGCGGGCGAAGCGCCGCGCCTCGAACGCCTCAAAGCCCCACTGCAGCAGGGCGAGCGAGTCCCGCCAGCGGTCGTCGCTGTCCAGGACGACCCCGATGAGGTGCAGGTAGCCGCGCGACGCCGCGAACATCAGGCACTTGCCGGCCGCGGGCGTGGTCCCCGTCTTGATGCCCCGCACCCAGTCATGCTCCCACAATAGCCGGTTGGTATTCTGCAGGGTGAGCGCGCGGCCGGTGGTGCGCTCGCGGGCGACGAACTCGCGCGTGGCCACGATGTGGGCGAGCGTGGGGTCTTTCAGGGCCCACCGCCCGATGAGCGCCAGGTCGTAGGCCGTCGAGAAGTGGCCGGGGTCGGACAGGCCGTGCGGGTTGCGGAAGCGCGACGAGGCGGCGCCGATCTCCCACGCCTTGACGTTCATGAGGCTGGAGAAGCTGGCGACCGACCCGGCGATGTGCTCGGCGATGGCCACTGCCGCGTCGTTGCCCGACTCGAGCATCAGGCCGTACATCAGGTCGCCGAGCTCCCAGACCTCGCCCTGGTCGATCTTCATGTCCGAGCCGGGCATCCACGCCGCCCGCCCTGACACCGTCACCGGGCGCCTGAGGTCGCCCCACTCCAGGGCGACGATGGCCGTGAGCACCTTGGTGATGCTGGCCGGCGCCCAGCGGCGGTCGGCGTCGCGGTCGTAGAGCACCGCCCCCGTGGCGGCGTCGATGAGCACGGCGGCGGTGCAGGCAAGGTGCGGCGGCGCGGCGCCGGCTGGCGCGGGCAGGGACGCGACGGGGACGGTCTCGCCGGGCCCGCGCGTGGCGGGCAGTTCAGGGAGCCAGGCGACGGAGACCGGCTGCCAGTCCGCTGCCGGGGCGCTGGCGGTGGAGGCGGGGGCGACGGGGGCGGCGGCCGAGGGCGCGGCGGGAGGCACCGCCGCCGGCTGGCCGGCGATGATCGCGGCAAGGGCGGCGAAAAGCCCCGCCAGGACGAGCACCAGGACGCCGGCACCGCGGCGCGTCCGGGGCCGACCCGGGACGCGGGGGAAGCGGCTGGCGCGGCTCGGCCGGCGGCGCGCGGCCCGCAAGCGACGCAACTGGAACGCCCCCAAGGGCGGCGCTGGGCCAGGAGACGTGCCCGCACGCGCCCTGGGAAAGGATATGCCGTGCCGCGCCCCAACAGAAGTGCCGGCGGCGCCGGAGGCCAAGCTGACTCAGCGGCCCGCGCTGCTCAGCCGCTCGCTCATGCTCACCCGCCCGCCTGGCTCTTGGGGGCCGGATCGCCCCTGGGGCGTGAATCGCCGACGCCCATGGCGTCATACAGCCGCTCCAGCCGGTCGACGCCGCTGTGACGCGGGTTCACCGGCCGGCCACGGCGGTCGATCCAGACGTGCACCGTGGTGCCAATGGCCGCGGGGGCGGCCGCGCCCTCGCGCCACACCTCGTAGTGGAAGGTGAGCCGCGCCCGCTGCGCCTCGGCGCGCGTCTTGATCGTGAGCTGGTCGTCGTAGCGGCACGGCGCCGCGAACCGGCACTGGAGCTCCACGACGGGCAAGAAGAGCCCCGCCTCCTCCAGCTCGCGGTAGGTGAAGCCGAGCTGGCGCACGAACTCGGTGCGCGCCACCTCAAACCACAGGATGTAGCTGGAGTGGTGGGCGACCCCCATCTGGTCCGTCTCAGCGTAGCGCACGCGCACCCGCGTCTCGCCGGTCGCGCGGCGGCCCGACCCCGGCACTGCGATCACGCCTCCCCGCCGACCTCGAACGTCGCGCCGTCGCTGGCGACCTCGACCGGCCGGCCGAACGTCGCCTCAGCCTGGCGCTTGAGGTGCATGGGGTCAAGGTACGGGAACAGGTGGGTGATCACCAGGCGGCGCGCCCCCGCCTCCGCGGCCAGGCGGCCGGCCTCGCCGGCCGTGAGGTGGCCGATGCCCGGCTCGCGCGGCGCCTCGTCGGGCAGGCTGGCCTCGCTGAGGAGGAGGTCAGCGTCCCGCGCCAGGTCCAGGAGCTCCGGGGTATACTCGGTGTCCGCCGTGTAGGCGAAGACCGCCCCGCCGCCGCTGGCGCGCAAGGCTACGCACGGCGCGGTGTGCCGCGTGGCGAAGAACGTGAGTTCCACCGGCCCCAGCTTCACCGTCTGTCCCGGCGTCACCGCCACCGGCTGCGTGAGGTCGCGGTATGACAGCAACCCGAACGGCGCGGCCGGCTCCGGGGGCGCAAACACCGGGAGCGGCTCCTGCCGCCAGCCGAGGCGGCGGCCGATCTCCAGGGCGTAGCGCAGCACCAGGAAGTCGGCCATGTGGTCGAAATGCAGGTGCGACAACACCACCGCCGTCAGGTCGCCCAGCTTAAGGAGGCCCATGAGGCGCTGCAGGCTGCCGCTGCCGCAGTCCAGCAGCACCCGCACCGGCGCCCCCGCGGCTGCCCCCGCATCCGCCTCGCCCCGCGCCCCGGTCGCCGGTCCGGCCGCCGGCCACTCCAGCAGGTAGCCCGGACACGACTGCCCAGGGCCCGGGAAGGGAGCGTAGCATCCCAGCACGGTCAGCTTCAGCACGGTCATCCCCCTCCGCTTCAAGGATGCCCCGCGCCCGGCCGGGCGCGGCGGTGGCAGGGACCACCGCCGTACTCTATTCTTTCCAACTTGTCGCCGCTCCTGCCGCCCGGCGCGCTTACCGCGCGCCGCCATGCCCGCCGCCCGGCGCGCCGACCGTCCCGCGCCGACCGCCCCCCGGCGGCCGCCCCCTGGCGGCCGAGAGGAAATGTCCGGGTGGCCGTGGAATTGTCCCCCCACGTCGGGCTATCGGCGCGAAGATCAGTTCCGCCACGGAGGTGGTCGAGGTGCGGCGATTCGTCAAGATACTGGCCCTGGTCCTGCCCGTACTCCTCGTCCTGGTCGGGGTGGGCGCGTACCAGGTGACCATGAACGCCTGGAACCAGATCGTCGAATACCAGAGCCCGTGCGCGTACCCGCTCGCCGGCGTGCCGGCGAAGGCCCCGCCGCTCACGGACCGCGTGGTCATCGCCATCGTCGACGGCCTGCGCCAGGACACGGTGCCCAAGATGCCGTACATGGCGGGGCTCGGGCAGAAGTGGGCGTCGGCGACGCTGGTAACGGGCCAGCCGTCGCTGTCCCTGCCGGCGCAGGCGGTGTTCGGGACCGGCGCCCTGCAGGAGGTGACGGGCGTCACCACCAACTGGTACTCCGGCCCGTGCCGGCTCGACAGCATGTTCGCCGCGGCGAAGCGCGCCGGCAAGAGCTCGGCCGTGTTCGCCGACGGCGGCTGGCAGCAGCTTTTCGGCGACTACATCGACGGCGGCAAGGTCATCGACTGGTCTGAGCAGTACGACGACCAGGTCCTGGCCGCGGGCATCGCGTGCCTGAACGAGCCGGTGTCGCTCATTGTGGTTCACTTCGCGGGCGTGGACCACATCGGCCACCTGCGCGGCGCCGCCAGCGCCGAGTACGCGGCCACGGCGGCGGCCATTGACCGCCGGCTGGAGACGCTCGGCGCGGCGCTTGACCTCAACCGCGACACCTTCATCATCGTCTCCGACCACGGCCACGTAGCCGCCGGTGGCCACGGCGGCTGGGATGCGCCGGTGGTGAACGCCCCGGCCGTGCTGGCCGGCCGCGGGATCGTGCCCGCCAAGCTGGGGACCAAGAGCCAGGCCGACCTCGCCCCCACCGTCTGCGCCCTGCTCGGGCTGTCATACCCGGCGCAGGCCACGGGAACCCCGCTGTTCGACGCGTTGGCGTTTGACCCGGTGGAGCGCGCGGCGGCGGCGGCGGGGCTCGTCGTGACGCGCATGGCGTTCACCGTCGCCTACGTCGATGATTACTCGCGGGGACGCCTCAACGTGGAGGCGCTGGCGAGCGTGCTCCAGGCGCACGACCAGTCCCAGGGCACGCTGGACCAGAGCGCCGCGGCGGACGAGACCCTGCGCCAGGCGCGGCTTGACGCGCGCAACGACGCCGTGGCGCGCGCGCGGCGGGCGCGGGCGCTGCCGGCGCTGGCCGCGATCATCCTGCCGCTGGCCGGGCTGTGGTTCCTCGCCAAGAGACGGCTCGCCCTGCCCGCGCTCCTCGGCGCGCTGGACTACTTCATCGTCTACTACGCCCTGTTCTTCGGCCGCGGCTACCGCTTCTCGCTGAGCGCCTTCAACAGCGAGGACCAGATAATGGGCTTTTTCATGGGTCGCCTCGGTGAGGCGGCGCTGGCGACGGCGGTGGCGGCCCTGACGGCGGGGATAGTGTACGCGGCCTTCGAGTGGCGGCGCGCCGCCCGCCTCCAGCAGGACGGGGTGCGGCCGAGCGGCTGGGAGGGGGCCGCCGCGGGCGCGACCGCCGCGGGAACGGTCGTGTACCTGATCCTCGTCCAGGCGGCGGTCTACTACTACCTGCACGGCATCGGCGTGACCAACCTTCTGCCCGACCTCGGCCTGGGGTTCAAGTTCTTCCTCGACCTGCTGCAGATGGCGGCCGCCGGTGTGGCCTCGCTGGCCGCGCCGCTTCTGGGCGTGGCCGGCTGGGGCATCGTCCGCCTGCGCGCCCGGATGGGGTAGAGAAAAGCCCGGTGCCGGCACCGGCACGAGGCCGGCGCCGGCACCGTGGCCGGCACGGCAGACCTGGCGTTCTTGCCGGGCCCGGGTTCTAGCCCGGGCCCGGCCCCGCTTCCGCCGCCGCTTGGCTGACGGCGGCCGCAAACTGCAATTGAATCTTGCGCCAATGATACAGGAAGATGGGCACGGCGATGATCAGCGTCGCCGCGTAGTGCAGGATCGACTGCGTGCGCTCGTAGGCCGCGCGGGCATCCTCGCTGCGGCGGGCCGCGTCGGCCTCGGCCAGGATGGCCGCCACCGGCGGCACCTTCTGGCCGGCGCCACTGTACTGCTGATAGTAGATGTCCATTGGCCCCGGCCCGTTTGCCGGCGGCGGGCTCCACAGGCACGCTGCGGCGCCGTGGAGGACGCCGATGCCGCTGACGAGGACGGCGATCAAGGCCACGAAGCACACGAGGTGGTAGTACACGTTCCTGACCGCCCATTCAACGCGCGGCCACGCGCCGCCGCGCTCCTCGCGGCGGATGCGGCGCCAGTTCAGGAAGTACAGTGGCAGCGCCACGAGCACCATCGCCCCGCCGCCCAGGCAGCGGTTGATCGCTGAGAAGGAGTCCTGGGCGCTGGCGCGCTCGGCCTCCAGGTCGCGCTGCGCCTGGACGAGCGCCAGGTCGAGGGCCGGCGCCCCGTCCGGGATGGGGTAGTCGGCGTAGGCGCCCGCCCCCGGGGGCGGCGGGTTCAAGAGGTCGAGGGTGCCGAAGACCACCCGCCCGGCCCCCCCCGCCGCCACCCCGAGCATGACCATGCATACAAGGTACAGGTACACACCGCGGATCGTCCAGTTGCGGATGGAACGCTTTTCCATGCCATCATCCCCCTGTCTGCCGCCCGCCAAGGCTTGCGGCCAATTCGGACGGGAGCCGGTCACGGTTGGCGCCCGTCACCTCGATGACCTTCACGCCGGCCCTGCGCTTCAGGGCGTCACAAAACGGGTCGGGAGCCAGGCGGATGGTCGCCAGAACCGCCTTCGGGCCGTCGAAGGCGGCGGTCACCGCCCGCCGGAACTCAGCCGACATCAGCTCCATGCGGGCGATCTCGTCGATCACCACGCAGGTGACGCGCGCGTCGGCGAGGGCGGCAAGCACGGCGGGCACGGCCAGCCGCTCCACGGCGCCAACATCGACCACGTAGCGCCCGAGCGCGGCGCGGTGCGGGCTGGCCGCGGCCGGGGGCGGCTGGTGGCGCTCCCACGCCAGGACGCCGCGCGCGCCAGTCATGGCGCCGCCCGCGGGCTCGCCCGCAGCACACCCTGTACTGACGTTCATACTACCCGCAGAACTCATACTACTCATACTAACGATACTAACACCAGTGGTGATGAGGGCGAATCCGGCGCGCGCCCCGCCGCTGCGCCACTCCTCCGTATAGAAGCCACCCGCGCCCCGGCCCATGGCGGCGAGGAACCGCAGCACCACCGTGGTCTTTCCGCAGCCCGGCCGGCCCGTGAGCAGGAGCTTCACGGCCGGGCGCCCCCGCCACCGGTCGCGACAGCATCCCCGCCCCCACCACCGGCTCCGCCCCCCGCACCCTGTGCCCGGACCCACTCCAGCCGCAGTTCAGCCACCGCCAGTCGCAGCTGCGATGCCTCCTCGGGTCGCACCTTCCCCTCCACGACCGGGAGCAGGGCGTTCACGGCGTCGATGGCCACGCGCGCCCCGGCTAGGTCGCGGCGCAGGCGCGTTCCAGCGCCACTTGCGCCACCAGCGCCACCGGCACCCGTGGGCCCGCCCTGCCCCGTGCCCGGCCCCGCGCCGGCCTCCGGCACCACCGCCGGCGTGAGGCACTGCCACGCCTTCGCCATGAGCACCGCCACCATCCACCGCACCAGGCCGGACGTGTCAAGCGCCATCAGCGGCACGGCGTGCTCCTCGCCCTCCTTCCTCCCGCCCTCGCCGCCGGCGCTCTGGGCAGGTCTCCTTCCTTCCGTCACGCCCACCCCCTCGTCCCTCTCAGCCCCCCAATGGCCGCATGCCACCCCGGGCACCGGCATCCTCCACAGGCACCCCCGATCATGATTCATTTATACCCGCGCCTCGATCTTTCCTTCTCCCTTTCAACCGATACTTCTGGCAGCGTTCCACCGCAGGGAACTGGCAGGACCACATCATCCCACCACACACGAATGTCGAGTCACGGTGGGACAGGGGTGGTGTCTGCCAGGTCCCCCCGCCTCTCCCGGTGAGGCAGCGAAATGGCTCGGCTAGCGCTTTTTGCCTAACTTAACATAATGATGTTATCATAGAGTTGGGACCGGCTACTGGCCAACGCGCGCCGGTCACCAGAAAGGAGGGTCTTGAGGTGCTTAACAAGAGGAAGGGTTCGCGCGTCATTGCCCCGCTGATTGCCGTCGCACTGCTGGTCATGCTCCTGCTCCCGCTCACCGCCCCCGCTCCAGGTGGCGGAGCCGGTCTTCTTGCCGGGCCGGGCCTCGCCGGCCAGGATACGCGGGTGCTGGGGATATCGTTCAGCTCCCTGCCGCCGGGGGTGCAGCAGTACTTCCTGGGCTGGGAGTCGCGGATGTTCGGCGGCTCAGGCCCGACCCCTCCCCAGCCGCCCCCGCCCCCGCCGGATCCCGTGGGCGGCAACCCGCCTCCGCCCCCCGGCCTGACGTCAGACGAGGCGCTGCTCCTGCAGTTGGTCAACCAGGAGCGGGCGATCGCCGGTCTGCAGCCGCTCGCGGTCAACATGAGGCTCGTCGCGATCGCCCGCCAGAAGGCCAATGACATGATCGCCAACCACTACTTCGGCCACCTCTCGCCCACGCTGGGCACGTACAAGGACCAACTGCGGGCGGCGGGGATCACCGGCTACCGCTGGGCGGGCGAGAACCTCGCCGGCGCGTCCTCGGTCGCCAAGGCGCATCAGGCGTTGATGAACAGCCAGACCCACCGCCGCCACATCCTGGGCGGGATATACACTCAGATCGGAGTCGCCGCCGTGCGCGGCGGGCCGTACGGCATGATGTTCGTCGAGGACTTCCTGGCCCCCTGAGCATTCGTTGACGGAACACCGCATAGGACACCTGTGCCACCCGCCGCCGGCGGGTGGCCTTTTCTTGGGGCGGGCCGTCGCCACCCCCCTCCCCGCAGTGGGGAGAGACAGTCACCCCTGGCGGCAAGGTTGCATAATATGGCCCAGCAAAGGAAGCCCCAGTACGTACCATTCTCGCGACGGCGACCCGAGGACACGCCATGGCTTGCAGTGCGGAAGCCCGAGGGAGCCTAGCGGAAGGGAGGGTAAAAGCAAGGTGAACATCTTCAACCGGCACCGCAACTGCGCGCGGGAGGGCGAGCTCCAGCTTCCCCCGATCGCGGGCGCGCAACAGCCGGTCTCCGTCGAACACACGATCCTGGTCAAGGTCATCGACGATTCCTGCTGCCAGATCGAGTGCGTGGAGCCGTTGCTCACCGCCGTCCCGCCGGCGGCCAGCATCATCCTGTGCGAGGTCGTCAACATCCAGACCGTCGCAACCAGCATCTCGAGCACGGGCGTCGTATCGGTGCGGATCTCCTACGATGTGGTCGTGGTGTACCTCGACGCCCTCGGCGTGGTGCACACGGTCAAGACGACCTTCCACTTCCCGCCGGACAACGAACCGCCCAAGCTGGTCAGCCTATCGGACGGCACCGTGTCCGACCAGGTCATCGTGGAGGCCGCCGCGGCCGTGGATACCTGCATGATCGAGCAGGCCGGCACCATCATCCACTGTGTGGTGTTCCTGGACATCTGCATCAAGATCGGCCACATGCAGCAACTCATCATCCACGCTGCAAAAGCGCCGCGTCCGCCGAAGTGCGAGGTTGTCAGCGGGAACTGCCCGCCACCCAACGGCGACCCACCGTCTCGCATCGCCAATCGGTAGTAGGGCGCCGCCGCCTGCCACCGGTCGCAGGAAAGCACCATAAAGGGGCCCCTGGGGGCCCCTTTTCTTCTCTCCCCGCCCGCCCCAATGGGCATGTGCCCCGGCGCCGGACAGGCACCGGCGTCAGACGGCGGAACCCAGGCGCACGTGCACGAGTGACGGCGGCTCGACCCGGCGCGCGCCGATCTCAAAGCACGCGCCCAGCGCCGCGCAGGCCGCCCGGGCCGCGTCCGCGTCGCGCGCGTGCACCGTGGCCAGGGGCTCGCCGGGCGCCACCGCGTCGCCGACCTTCTTTCTCACCACCAGCCCCACGGCGTGGTCAATGGTATCGCCCTTGCGCCGCCGACCGGCGCCGAGGTCCATCGCCACCCGGCCCACCGCCGCGGCGTGGATGGCCGTGACGTAGCCGGCGCGCGGCGCCGGCACCGGCAGCCGCAGCGGGGCGGCGGGCAGGCGCGCAACGTCGTCGACGGCGCCCACGTCGCCCCCCTGCGCCGCCACCATGCGCCGGAAGCGGTCCAGCGCCGAGCCGTCGTCCAGCAGCCCCTGCAGGCGCCGCCGCGCCTGGGCGCGCGCATCTTCTTCGCCTTCACCCGCGACGCCCCCGGCCAGGACGAGCATCTCGGCGCCGAGCTCCAGGCAGATGGCGCGCAGGTCGGGCGGCCCGCCGCCACGGAGGGTGGCGACCGCCTCGGCCACCTCCAGCGCGTTGCCCACCGCGCACCCCAGCGGCTGGCTCATGTCGGTGACCAGGGCGCTCATGCGGCGGCCGGCGGAGGCGCCGATGTCGATCATCAGCCGCGCCAGGTTCGACGCCGCCTCGACCGTGGGGTTGAACGACCCCGGCCCGGCCTTGACGTCGAGCACGATCGCCGGCGCGCCTGAGGCCAGCTTCTTGCTCATGATGCTCGAGGCGATCAGGGGCACGCTGGCGACGGTGCCGGTGACGTCGCGCAGCGCGTATATCTTCTTGTCGGCGGGGGCCAGCCCCTCGCTCTGGCCGACCACGGCCACGCCGGCCGCGGCGACCGCCGCTTCGAACTCCGCGCGCCCGAGGTCGGTGCGAAAGCCGGGGATCGACTCCAGCTTGTCGACGGTGCCGCCGGTGTGGCCGAGGCCGCGCCCCGACATCTTAGCCACGGGGATGCCCGCGGCCGCGACCAGCGGCGCGACCACCAGCGTCGTCTTGTCACCCACCCCGCCGGTGCTGTGCTTGTCGACCCGCCCCAGGGCGCGCGCCGGGTCGATCATCTCGCCCGAGCGCGCCATGGCCAGGGTCAGGTCGACCGTCTCGCGCCGCGTCATGCCGCGCAGGTACACGGCCATCAGGAAGGCGGCCATCTGGTAGTCGGGCAGCTCCTCCGCGACAAAGCCCGCCACCACGGCCGCGATCTCATCCGCGCTCAGCTCGCCGCCATCCCGCTTCTTCTCGATGATCGCGATGAAATCCACTGCCGGTCCTCCTCCCAGGCCGCGCCCGGCCTGAGCGTGAGCCTAAGCTTGAACTTGAGCCTGAGCTTGAGCAGGGGCCCAGGGAATCAGCGCCCGCCCACCTGCAGCTCGCCATCCCGGATGATCGTCGTCTTGCCCACAACCACCGTCGGCTTGAGGATCAAGATGTCCCAGTGCAGGGGCGACTTGTTCTTGCCGCCCAGGTGGATGTTCTCGCCCAACGCCAGGTGCACCGTCCCGGCGTACTTCTCGTCCACCAGCACGAAGCCGATGTCGCGGTCCACCGCGGGGTTGAGGCCGATCCCCAGCTCGCCCAGGAGCCGTGACGCCCCGGGGGCGTTGTCGATGACGGCCAGGAACTCCTCCAGGCCCGAGCCGGCGCGCACCGGCCGGGCGACGCCGCCCGGCCCGAACTCGACCTCCACGTCGCGCATCCACTTGCCGTCCCAGAAGGCGCGGTCGAACACCGCCCGCCCGCGGGTCGCCTCCTCGACCGGCGCCAGGCAGACCTCCCCCGCCGGCAGGTTGCAGAACGGCTTGCCGGTGGTGAAGTCATCGTCGTCAATGACGCCGTCGTCCTTGAACACCGGGCGGCCGGCGTAGTCCAGCACGAGGTCGGTGCCCTTGGCTGAGGTGATGTGCACGCGGTGGCCGCCGGCGAAGACCGACTGGACCGCGTCGCAGGTGCGCTTGAGGGCGTCGTAGTCGATGTCGATGGCGCGCCAGAACAGGCCGCTGAACGTCTTGAAGTCAAGGCCGAAGGTGCGTGCCTGGCCGGGCGTCGGGAACTCGGTGGCGATCCAGCGCCTGGAGCCGTCGAGCACGATGTCGCGCAGCTTGGCCATGCCCTCGCGGCGCGCCGCCACGCGCTCCGGGGGCAGGGCCGACACGCGTGTCGGGTCGGCCGGGAAGAGGTCAAGCTGGATCACCAGGTCCGACACCCGGAGGAGGTGGCCGAGGTGCGGCAGGCCCGCCTTGAGGTACTCCAGCGGCACCTCGGCGATGCAGCGGCAGAGGAAATCGTCGCTCCAGACCACCGGGGCGGCTGGCGCGCCGCTCTTGTACGACTCGACCGCCAGGGCGTCGACGAGCGGCTGCGCGTCGGGGCGGGCGCGGATGGTCACGTTCCAGCCCGGCTTGACCCCGGCGACGGTGTGCAGGATGCGCCAGGCGATGCGTTCAAAATCGGGGGCGGGGGTTTCCATCATGGTATGCCACCGTCCTTTGTGCCGTTATCGGACCTGGAGCCGGCCGTCGCGGATGATCGCCGTCTCGCCCACCGTGACCGTGGGCTCCAGGATCAGGATATCCCAGTGCAGCGGCGATGCGTTCTTGCCGCCAAGAAAGGTGTTGTCGCCCAGGGCCAGGTGCACCGTCCCGGCGAACTTCTCGTCCACCAGGGTGAAACCCGTGGCCCGGTCCACCGCCGGGTTGAGGCCGATCCCCAGCTCGCCGATGAGCTTGCCCGCCGCGCCGGCGCCGTCGATGACCGCCCGGAAGGCATCCAGCCCCGCGGCGGCGCGCACCGGCCGGGCGACGCCGCCGGGCCCGAACTCGACCTCCACGTCGCGCATCCACGTGCCGTCCCAGTACGCCAGGTCGAACACCACCCGCCCGGCGGCCGTCTCCTCGACCGGCGCGAAGCAAACCTCGCCCGCCGGGAGGTTGGACAGTGCCCGGCCGCTGGCGACGTCCTCGTCGTCGATCACGCCGTCATCCTTGAGCAGCGGGCGGCCGCCGTATTCGAGCTCGAGGTCGGTGCCCTTGGGCGACGTGATGCGCAGGCGGTCGCCTGTGGCCAGGATCGCGCGGACCCCCTCACAGGCGCGCTTCAGGGTGTCGCAATCGACGTCCATTGCCCGCCAGAAGATGTCGCTGAACGTTGGGAAGTCGATGCCGAAGGTGCGCGCCTGCCCGGGCGTCGGCAGGTCAGTGCCGATCCAGCGCCGCTGGTCACTGAGCATGATGTCGCGCACCCCGGTCATCCCCTGGCGGCGCGCCGCCAGCCGCTCCGGCAGCATCGCGGACAGGCGCGCCGGGTCAGCGGCGGTCATGCTGAGCTGGATGATCAGGTCTGACGCCCGGAAGAGCTCAAGCACGGGGGGATAGCCCGCCTTCAGGTACTCCAGCGGCACCTCGGCGATGCTGCGAAAGAGGAATTCGTCGCTGAATACCAGCGGCACGGCGGGCGCGCCGCTCTTGAAGGATTCAACCGCCAGGGCGTCGATGAACGGCGTCGTGTCGGGGCGGCCGGTGATCGTCACCCGCCACCCGGGCTTGACGCCCGCTGTATCGTGCAGCACGCGGCGCGCGATGCGCTCGAAGTCCGGGCCCGACCCCCCTGCCATGACATACCACCATCCTCGCACCATGGTAGAAGCGTATGAGGAGTTCGGCAACGCGGGCAAAAGCCCCTGCCGTCGCCCCGGCGAGAGAAACCCGGCGCCGCGGGAAGGGTAAGCCGCCGCCGGGCGCGAACAATTCACGGGACGCGACCGGAAGGGGGCGACCCACATGCTGCAGGGAAAGCTGGTGCGGCTGCGGCCCGTCGAGCGCGAGGACGCCGCGGCGTTCGCCCGCTGGAGCCTCGACTACGAGGTCATGCGGGTCGCGGGGTACTTCGCCGCCACCGGCCTCACCCGCGCCGAGTACGAGGAGAAGTACGAGGCCCGCCGCCGCGACAAGACCACGCTTGACTTCGCCGTCGAGACCGTGGCCGACAAGAGGCTCATCGGCACCGTCAACCTGGCGCTGATCGACTGGCGCAGCCGCACGGGCTTCCTGGGGGTCGAGATCGGCGAGAAGGAGTACTGGGGCCGCGGCTTTGGCCGCGAGGCGGTGTGGCTCCTCGTGCATCTGGCGTTCGAGGACCTGAACCTCAACCGCGTCGGCCTCGGGGTGTGGGAGTTCAACGAGCGGGCGCTGCGCTGCATGGCGCGCCTGGGCTTCAAGCGCGAGGGGCGAAAGCGCCAGGTCATGTTCCGCGACGGCCGCTTCTGGGACGAGGTGCTGATGAGCATGCTCGCCCCCGAGTACTTCGCGCTGCGCGACGGCGGGGGCGTGGCTGGCGGCGGCGCGGGCGCGGGCGGCAACGCCGGGGCGGACGGCGCGGGCACGGGGGGTAGCGCCGGTGTTTGAGGGGCAACTGGTGCGGCTGCGGCTCCTGGACAGTCGCGACCTCCCTGACTTACTGCGGTTCGGCGGCGACTACGCGGTGCAGCGGGTGTCAAGCGACGACGAGGGGCTGCCCCTGCCCGAGGACCGCCTGGCGAAGTGGCTGGCCGGGCTGTCCTCGCGCGATGACCTGCGCCAGTTCGGCGTCGAGACGGTGGAGCACGGCCGGCTCATCGGCACTGGCCAGCTGGCGTTCATCAACTGGCGCTGCCGGTCGGCGTGCCTGGGCATCGAGATCGGCGACCGCGCGGCGTGGGGCAAGGGCTACGGTCCCGAGGCGATCCGCCTGCTCCTCCAGCTGGCGTTTGACGGCCTGGGGCTAAACCGCGTCGAGATCGGCACCTACGAGTTCAACCCCCGCGCCCTGCGCTGCTTTGAGAAGGCCGGCTTCGTCCGCGAGGGCGCGCTGCGGCAGAACGTGTACCGCGAGGGCCGCTTCTACGACGAGGTCATCATGAGCATGCTCGCCGCGGAGTACCGGGCCCGGTACGGCGGCGGCGGGGAAGGCGGCCGGGACGGCGACCGCGAAGGTGGTGACAGCGAGCCGTGACAGGGACAATGACGGTCAAGGTGAAGCTTTTCGCCGGGCTGCGGCGGCCGGGCGACCCGCCCCAGGGAGAGCTCCCGGTGGAGCTGCCAGCGGGGGCGACTGTGGCCGACTTGGTGGTCAAACTGGGCATCGCCACGGGTGATGTGGGCGTCATCGCGGTGAATGGCGCGCTGAAGACGGCGACGACCATGCTCGCCGCCGGCGACAAGGTGGCGCTCTTCCCGCCCATCGCCGGGGGTTGAATCCCGGGGAAAACGCCTCCCTGCGGCACACCGGCCGCCTCCTCGCCGGGCGGGGGGGGCAACTCCCAACCGCCACCATCCCCGAGCCTCAGGTTTGCGAACGGGAGGGGCGGTTGCACAGGTCGCCCAGCCACATAAGCAGCAAGGCGACCCCTGACGAGTGAACAGCCAGACCCCAAAGCCTAGCGTCCAGGCCAGGATATCCATGCCCAGTGCGTGTGGCAGAAACAGCAGCTTGAACGGCGGCCAGTCGGTGGTGAAGTAATCGATGATGAATGAAACGTGTGTCGTGTAGTAATGGGACGTTTCGACTAGTTCGTGGATGAAGTAGCTGGGCGCAGTCCCGAATAGAGCCCAGACCGCAACGCTCGCCAATCCCCACAGAACCCCAGCTATGATCCAGCCCATCCAGTATCGCACGCCGCTCCCCCCTGTCAAACATACTTTTCGCTTCACCGGATCCAGTTCCTCCTAGGGAGGCAATGCGACCGCCCGCCTCTGGTTCCCGCCCCAGGCGACGGTGATCGGTCTGCCCCCAGCATGCTAACGATCGCCAGGGGAGAGGCACCGCGAGTGCGGCCGACTGGGTCTTTTGAACCCGGTCGATCATGGCACAGGAGCAGCGGGAGTGGAAGAAGGCTTTGCTGGGGGTCAGTGCCGAATGACTTGCGTATCCTCAGGAGGTGTCTCATGAAGCGTTGGCTGATCGTGGGAGCGACTATTGGTGCCGTGTGGAGTCTGCTTGGGCTTGCCCTGATCACCGTCCCGGCGATCAGGGAAACCATCAACACCACGATTGGAGCATGGATGACGTACCTTCTCGCCCTCTTCCCAACGACGTTCCTTGCATTGCTGCTGCTCCACGGCTACTACGTGTTCGATTCTATCGGCTGGGCTGTGCCGATCGTGGTCACAGCGGCGGTGGGCGGCGTCGTCGGGGCCAGTGTGGCGTGGGGCCTGTGGCGATGGGGGCGCGGGCGCCGGGGCCGCAGGTAACCAGCCAGGGCTCGCTGCGCTGCGTTGCGTGGCGGGCCTCAGCCCGCGTCCCCGCTCGCCCATTGGCGCACGGCCGCGACCAGGCGCGGCAGCGCCGCCGCGACCTCCGGGCTCAGGCCCTGGATGCCGCGCCCCCAGCGCGCCATCTGCACCCCGAACACCGCCACCTCGGCCGGGAACAGGCCCGGCTCGACGGCAAACCCCAGCCGCAGCCCGTCAAGCGGCGAGATGTCGTGGCTGGTGACGCCGAAGCGCGGCCCCTCGTCCCCGCCACCCGCGCCACCCGCGCCACCCGCGCCACCCGCGCCGCCCGCGCCACCCGCGCCGCCCTCTGCGCCCGCGCGCTCATCCACGCCCCGCGGCGGCCACCAGTCGACGAGCTCGCCCAGGCTGAAGGCCCGCACCTCGCCGGGCTCGCCCGCCCCCAGCATGCCGTCGACGATCGCGGCGCGGCGCGCCCCGCGCACTGCCTCCCAGACAGCAAAGCCCCCGCCGGGGGCGGCGGTGAGCCGCACCCCGCGCGGGGGCCCATGGCGCTCGATCTCCTCCAGGCACAGGAGCCCGATGGCGTCATCGCCGCCAAGCCAGCTGCCGCAGCCCACGATCACCGTTGCCGGCTTCGGCACACCCCCCGGCCCGGCCATGACGCCTCCCTCCACCCGCAGCCGCGAAGCGCGTCAGCGCAGCCTCAGTCGCGGCGCACGATGTTCAGGCGCAGGAAGTGCGTGGCGCACGAGATGCATGGGTCGTAGTTCCTGACGACCATCTCGCACAGCAGCGTGGCCTCTTCCTGCGGCTTGTCGATGACCTGCGGCACAAACGCCCACAGGTCGTCCTCCATGCGCTTCAGGTTGTGCGCCGTCGGCGTCACCACGTCGGCCGCCTCGACCAGGCCCTTGCCGTTGAGCGTGTAGCTGTGGTACAGCACGCCGCGCGGCGCCTCGGTGAAGTGCGCGCCCACGCCCGCCCGCGGCTTCACGTCCACGAGCAGCGGGGCCGCCCGCCGCGGCAGCGTCTTCAAGAGGCGGTCGATGATCAGGATGCACTCGTCGATGCTGTGCACGAGCTCAACGCCGCGCGCCGCCATGCTCATGAACGGGTTCTGGTACGGGAACTGCAGGCCCGCGCTCGTGGCCGCCTCCTTGGCCGACGGCAGGAGCTTGTCGAAGTTCAGGTTCAGCCGCGCCAGCGGCCCGACCATGAACGACTCGCGGCCGACGACCGAGTAGTGGTAGGCGTTAGAGTGCGGCACCTGCGTCTGCTTTATGCACTTCTTATAGTCCGCCGCCGCCATGTCCAGGCCCTTGTCTGAGACGACCCGGCCCTCGTTGATGGCGAACTGGTCATCCTGCCGCAGGGCGGCGAACTCCACCGGCGGGCGGTTGAACTCCGGCACCTTGATCGACGCCAGGAGCTTAACCGTCTCCACGCCGTCGGCGCGCGCATCCTCAAGCCGCGCCCGCACGTCCTTCAGCTCGGCGTGCGACGGGGCGCGGGTGAAGCCGCCGACCACCGCCGCCACCGGGTGCACCTCGCGCCCGCCGATGAGGGCGGTGAGGTCGTTGCCCAGGCGCTTGAGCTTCAACGCCCGCCCCGCCACCGCCAGGTGGTCGCCGGCGAGCTCGATCACGCTGGGGTAGCCCAGGAAGTCAGGCGCCGCCAGCATGTACGCGTGCAGCGAGTGGCTCTGGATGTACTGGCTCAGCGCGAACAGCTTCCGCAGGTCGCGGATCTCGGTCGTGATCTTGACGCCCAGCGCCGCCTCCAGGGCGTAGATGCTCGTCATCTGGTGCGCCACCGGGCATATGCCGCAGATGCGCGACACGAAATCGGGCACGTCCTTGAAGCTGCGGCCGGTCAGGAACCCCTCGAAGAAGCGCGGGGGCTCGAAGATATTCAGGCGCAGCTCGGTGATCTGCCCGCCGGAGACAACGATGTCAAGACCGCCCTCGCCCTCCAGCCGGGCCAGGTAGTCGACCCGCACCCGCTTATCTTGCATACCGCTCCGCCCCCTCCCTGAACGCCTGCGCGTTCGACGCCAGGTACCGGAACCGGCGCACGACCTCGGCGTCGTCCAGGCCCAGGTCCTTGAGCACCCGGCCCATCGACGCCGGGTTGGCGTCTTCGCACGGCCCGAAGCAGCCGAAGCACGCCCTGCCCCACGACGGGCAGATGGCGCCGCAGCCGCCGCGCGTCACCGGGCCCATGCACGGCTCGCGGCCGGCCACCAGAAGGCAGACGTTGCCCTTCATCTTGCACTGCAGGCACACCGGCCAGTCGGGCAGGTACGGCTTCCGGCCCAGAAGGGCGCTGACGACGAGCTCCACCAGCTGGTCAAGGCCGATGGGGCAGCCGTAAAGCGCCGCGTCCACCTTGACGTGGTCGCTGATCGGCGTGCTCGTCTTGGCGCTCGTGATCCAGTCAGGCCGGTCGTATACGCGCTTTTTAAGGTCGTCGAGGTCGCGCCAGTTCTTCAGCGCCTGCAGGCCGCCGTAGATGGCGCAGGTGCCGATGGCGACGAGGACCTTGCACTCCTCGCGGATCTTCTTGAGCTCGTGCACGTCCGCCTCGCGCGTCACCGACCCCTCCACCAGGCCGATATCGTAAGGGCCGGCGACGACCTTGCGCGTAGCCATCGGGAAGTACGAGATCTCCACGGCCCCCAAGATGTCCAGCAGGCTTGACTCCAGGTTGACGATCTGGAGCTGGCAACCCGAGCAGGACGCGAACTTGAAGACCGCAATCTTCGGCTTTTGCAACGCGCTTCCCTCCTTCAGTCGGGCGCCGGGCCCTAAAAGATCGTGCCGACGCGCCCCTGCACCTCGGAGTACGGGAACACGGGGCCGTCCTGGCACACGAACTTGGCGTCGAACTGGCAGCGCCCGCACACCTTGACGCCGCACTCCATGCGCCGCTCGAGCGAGACGTATATCTCGCCGGGCGCGAACTTGCGGGCCAGGAGCTCCTTGACCACGAACTTCATCATGATCTCCGGGCCGCACACGAGCACGGCGCCGCCGCCGGGCTTGATCGTCGCCTGGTCCATGATCGTGGTCACCACGCCGACGTGCTTGTCCCACGCAGCGCCCTCGGGCACGCCGTCAACGGTCAGGTGCAGCGTCAGGCCGCGCTTGACCCAGTCGTCGAACTCCGTCGTGTACAGCAGGTCGGCCGGCGTCCGCGCGCCGTAGAGCAGCTCGAACCGCCCGTAGTCCGTGCGGTTTTCGAGCGCCCCCTGGATCACGCCGCGCAGCGGGGCGAGCCCGATACCGCCGGCGATGATCAGCAGGTCCTTGCCGCGCGCGTCAGGCCAGCCCTTGCCGTACGGGCCGCGCAGCCAAATGCTGTCGCCCGGCCCGAGGCGCCCGAGGGCCTGCGTCACGTCGCCGACGGCGCGCACGGTGTGCTGGAACGACCCGTCGCCGGCCTTTTGCGAGCTGATCGATATCGCCGCCTCGCCGATGCCAAACAGCGTGACCATGTTGAACTGGCCGGGCGCCCACTGGAACGCCTTCTTCTTCCCGGCGTCCTTGAACGCCACCGTGAACGTGGTCGTGTCGTACGTCTCCTTGCACACGCCCAGGATCTCCGCCGCTTCAGGCACAAACGGGCCGCTCACTTCGCGTCACCCCCAGCTACCTCGTGGCAGGTGGCCGGCATGTCGATCTTGGCCGGGCACCAGGTGATGCACCGGCCGCAGCCGACACAGCCCAGCCGCCCGTACTCCTCCTGCCAGAAGCACAGCTTGTGGTAGGCGAACTGCTTGAAGCGGTCCTCGCGGTCGGCGCGGAAGTTGCCGCCATGGACGCGGGCGAACTCGACCGTCGGGCAGCCCGCCCAGTGCAGCGTGCGCTTGACCTCGTCCAGCTTGGCGTCAACGACGTCGACCATGTCGTAGCAGAAGCAGGTCGGGCACACGCTGGTGCAGCCGGAGCAGCCCAGGCACTCGTCCTTGCGCTGCTTCCACAGGGCGTGCGTCCAGTTCTTGCGCAGCGCGGCCGGCATGGCGGCGGCGCCGAGCTTGCGCTTGGCGCCCTGCGCCGCGCGCTGGATGAGGGCCGCCTTGGCGTCGATGTGCTCGGCCCTGGCCGGCTCGCCCTTCATGCCGTCGAGCGCCGTCTTGCCGGCGGGCGTGCCCGCCTCGGCCAGCCAGCCGCTCTCCAGGCGCGTCAGCAGGAGGTCGAAGCCCGTCTCCAGGCCCGGACCGGTGCCCATCGACGTGCAGAAGCAGTTGTCAGCCATCTCCACGCAGTTGGCGGCGACCAGGAACATCTTCTTGCGCCGCTCCACCCAGTGCGGGTTGGGGTAATCCCCGCCGAAGACCTGGTCCAGGGCCCGGAACGCGTTGACGTCGCAGGGACGTACGCCGAACAGCACCAGCGGCGCGCTGTCGTCCACCTCGCGCGCCCGGAACCCCTCGCTGCGCTTGGCCGTCAGCACGACCTGCTGCGGCCGGTGCAGGAGCGCCTTGGGCGAATAGGTGAACGGCGTGCTGCGCAGGTCGAGGTCAGCGCCCGACTCGAGCTCGTCGAAGACCACCGCCTTGCCCCGGCTGACCGGCCCGAAGACCGGCCCGATGTGCCGGAGCGAGGTGGCGAGGTCCATGACCGCAGAGGCAGGCACGACCTTGCGTCCTATGGCCTCCGCCTTCTCACCGTAGCTCGCCAAATTGACCCCTCCTCCCCTCTCCGAAAATGACACAAGAAATGACGCAAGCCGGCAGGGACACCGCCCACGCCCAGCGCGCCCGCCACTGCGACGATGCGGCCGGTCGGGCGGCACAAACGGGCCCCCTGCAGCTTCACGCCCATGTCCAGCCTGACCCATGCCCCACATAACATGCCCAAACCTTAAAGTCTATTCAAGGGGGGGCATCCAAATCCCTGCCAGGGGGATCTGTTCGCAGTCATGAAATCGGTCGCAGGGTCGGCCACAGATTCGCGGTCACAAAAAGCCCTCCCGCCCCGGCGCGGCCCCGGGCGCGGAAGGCGCCACAATTGTTGATTATACGCTGGTTTGCGGCGAAAGTCAAGCCTGACGCGCATTGCCTGTCGTCGGCCTGTGACATCACCCTGGGGCATCAGAAGGGCCCCGCCTCGTGCGCTCTCAACGGCTGCAGGCCGCCAACGCGGCCTGCAGCGCACAACAGCGCCCCAGCGGGATGTCACCCTGAGGCGACGAGCCTACACACCGCTGTGAAGGCTCAAGGCCATGGTGCATGGCTAAGCGGAATCCCGAGGGCAGCGATAGCACCCAGAACGCACGACACGATGCCTAGCAGCCGGCAGAGGCGCCGCATCCCCTATGTCCCCCCTTCTGCGTAGTGGAGTATGTCGCCCACTACGATCTGGGACTGACTCATGCGGGGCGCGCCGATGAGCGCTTAGGCGCGCGGGTCGTCTTCGGGGTGTCCATCATCTCAGCGGCTGCAGGCCGCCAACGCGGCCTGCAGCGCACAACACCGCCCCAGCGGGATGTCACCCTGAGGCGCGAGCCTAGGGCACCGCTGCTAAGGCTCAGGGATACGGTGAATGGCTAAGCGGAATCACCAGGGCAGCGACAGCAGCCATGACGCACGACACGATGCCTAGCAGCCGGCAGAGGAGCCGCATCCCCTATGTCCCCCCTTCTGCGTAGCGGAGTATGTCCCTGGCCACGAGCTGGGACTGACTCATGCGGCATGCGGTGAATATCTCCAGGGCCCGCCGCACGTGAGGCAGGGCGTCCTCGCGCCGGCCCAGACTTACCAGGGCTTGGCCGAGAGCCAGCGCGGCCCGACCCTCGTCAAGGTCTGAGCGAACCTTCACGGCTGCCTCGAGAGCCATGCGGGCGTGGTCCAGGGCGGCGCTTGCCTGTCCCTCTTCCAAGTCTATGCGTGCCATCTCGTGGTATGCATCGGCTGTCTGTGGTGTGACCTCGCCATTCAGCGCGGCTAGGGCCTGTTCGTAGCTCGTCCGCGCCGCACAACGGTCTCCGCGGCGGGCGTGAATTGAGCCGACGGTGTTATGCGTGTCAGCCACCACTTCCAGTTCCCCGGCTATTTCCAGCATCCTCAGGGCCGTCAATTCGCAAGCGAGGGCGTCCTCGAACATGTCCCGGTCACGACAGATCACGCCAATGAGGTGCTGCAGCCTCCCTCGCTCGCCCAGGGTAAGCAGCTCTTTCCCGCACTCAGCGGCGATTCGAGCGTGGTCGTATGCTTCTTGAAACCGTTGCTGGTCGTTGGCAGCGCTGGCCATGCCCCAGTGGGCCAGCGCTAGGAGTCTCTGGTCATCCGAGTTAGCCAGCATCCGCAGGGCCTTGCTGTACATCGCTTCCGCCGCCGGGAACCTTGACTGGTTGCCCTCGACGCTGCCCAGGTATATGGCCGCCTCGGCAATACCGTCTGGGTGGCCGTGGGCCTGCAGCAAATCCAGGGCACGCACGCCGTGTCTTCGCGCCTCGTCGAAATCCCCGCGGAGCGTGTCCAGCCGGCACAGGCTGATCCTCACCCGGCCCTGCAGCCTTTTGTCCTCACCGGCGTTCTCCATCGCCCGCTGGAGCAAGGCGCGTGCCCTGTCAAACTCACGCGCCTCCGCCACCCGCAGCCCTCTGGTGCATAGCAGGGCAACATCACTCTGCACCATGAACCCCTCCCCATCCATGCCCCCTCTGATGGCAAGTATACTATAAGTTTCCTGATGAGTCAATGTGCTGCCATTTTTCTGCCATCCGTTGGTGGTAATGTCGCCCTAGACAGTTTGAGTGAGTGTCGCCGTAAGAGGGGTTATTGAGCGTCAGGGAGACCAGCATTCTCGCTGTCTGTTCACGGCTTGACGCGTATTGCCCGGGGAATGTGCCGGCACCCGCCGTGCCGGCGTTGAATGTTTTCCAGGCGGGTGGTAAGATCGCCTCAGAACGGCACGCCGGGTCCGCCGCTGTGGTCAGGCACGGGGGCCGGGCTAGGCGTGGAAGGGGGCGGCGCCGTGCACAGCGAATCGCCTGCGAGGCAGCTACTACGAGATGGGGCTGGAGCAGGGGCGCGTGCTGCGCCGCGCCGGGTTTGTGCCGCCGCCCGCTTCGCCGGCCCGGCTGCGTTTCGCCGCAGGGTGCGAGGACGCACTGCGGGCACACGCGCCGGAGCTCCTGGAGGAGGTCGACGGCATCATTGCGGCAGGCGGGGTTGCGGCCGATCACCTCAAGACCCTGTGCTGGTGCTGAACGCCGTGCCCAGGTGCTCGGCGGTCGCCATCGCCGGCCGGTGGACGGCAAGCGGCCAAACCCTGTTCGGCCGCGACTACGACTACTTCCCGTCGTTCCGCCGCTTCTCGCAGGTGTGGCGCACGTACCCCAATGGCGTGCCGGCCAGCCTCGGCTGCAGCGACATCTTTAGTCGGCCGCTGGGACGGGGTGAACGCGGCAGGCCTGGCCGTGGCTGCCGCGTCCGTCGCCGGGCGCGCCGCGAAGCCCGAAGTCATGACGCACCTGGCGGTGCGGGCGACCCTGGACCGCTGTCGCGACGTGCCGAAGGCCGTCGCGTTCCTGGAGGCCATCCCCCACGTGCAGTGCGTCAATCTGCTCGTGGCCGACGCCGCCGGGCGCATCGCCGCTTTCGAGGTCAGCCCGGACCGCGTGACCACGACACATGCCCGCGACGGTCTTGCGGCCATCAGCAACCACTTTCAGTCCCCGGCAATGACCGCCGGTGAGGACCGGCGGCTACCGACCGCGACGAGCGAGAAGCGCCTACGCAACGCGCACGAGTGGTTCGCGGCGCGGCGCGGGCTAGTGACACTCAATGACATGCAGGCCCTGCTGCGGATTGCCGGAAGGGGCTGTGCCAGTACAACTGCCGCGAGGAGCATTGCACGGAGCCGCTGTATACGCTGTGGTCCTGGGTCGCGACCCCCGGCGAGCGCCGCGTGCACTTGGCCGCCGGGGCGCCGATCCGCGCCTCATACAGGCCGTGTGACTTCTAACTATGACATCGGGGCGGGCCCGGTGCCCGCCCCGCTTGCATATGCGCCAATTGGGATGCCGCCGGCCGGCGCGACCGCCGGCCCGACCGCTTGCGCCCCCAGCCCAGCCTACAGCCTACACAAACCTGCGCCGTCCGCCGAGGTACGCCTTGATGTCCTCGGCCAGCTTGCCCAGCACGGCCAGGGCGAGAAGCGCCCCGACAAGCGCCCACATCGGGCCGCCCTTGACCGGCCACAGGATGGCGGGCAGAAAGGCGCAGGCGACGGCAACGCCCATCATTGTATCGCGCAGGATGAGGGTCGCCACGACGATCAGGCCCAGCATCCACGGCAGCGACCACGGCGCCAGCATCGCCAGGGCGCCGACGCTCGCCCCCAGGCCCTTGCCGCCCCTGAAGCGCAGCCACACCATCCAATTGTGGCCGACCACGACCAGGACCGCCGCCGCACTGGCGACCCACGGCGCGCTGCCGTACGCCAGCCCCAGCCACGTCGCCAGCACGGCCTTGAGGATGTCCATGGCGCCGCCGACGAGCCCCGGCAGGGCGCCGACATTGCGGATGGTGTTCATGCCGCCGACGTTCCCGCTGCCGGTGCGCAAGAGGTCCACGCCCTTGAACAGCTTCGCCGTGAGGTAGTTGGACGGGAATGAACCGATCAGGTATGCCCCGACGAGGATCGCGATATCGCCCGCCACAACGCCGCCCCCCTTGCTCACCATCAATCGGTCACCGTCGCGCCTCAATTCCCCCATGAACGCGGCGAGGTATCACTCGCACCCCAGGAAGGCCACGCCGACGGTGCCGGGCCCGGCCCCGACCGTGACCACGGGGCCCATCGGCTGAACCCATATCTCCTCCACCCGGTACATGCGTTCCAGTTGCTCGCGCAGCTGCAGGGCGCGGTCCTCCGAGAAGGTGTGCAGGACGGCGGCCTTGATGCGGCCACCCGCCGGCACGCGCGCGGCGCACAGCTCCAGTATGCGCTTGACCACGCGGCCTGAGCCGCGCACGCGCGCCACCGGCTCAATGATGCCGCCGCGACAGCTCAAAATGGGCTCGGTCTCGAGCATCGTCCCCAACCACGCCTGGGCCTTCCCCAGGCGCCCGAGGCGGTGCAGGTACATCAGGTCGTGCAGCGCGAACACGAGGTGGACGCGCGGGATGAGCTCCTGTATGAGCGCCAGCACCTCGCCCTTGCTGGCGCCGCGCTGCGCCGCCCGCGCCGCCTCCAGCGCCAGCCAGCCCTCGCCCATCGTGCCGGCCCCGCTATCGACCACCGTCACGTCGGCCCCCGAAACCAGACCCTTGGCCACCTGGGCCGCCTGGCAGGTGCCGCTGAGGCGCTCGCTGACGTGGATCGAGATCACGGAATGCCCGGCCGCTTGCGCGTCGCGGTACTCGCGCATGAACGCCCCCATGGACGGCAGCGATACGGTGAAGCGCGTGTTGCCGTCCAGGCGCGCGGCCAGGTCGGCGGTGTTGATCTCGAAGCGGTCCAGGTAGACGCGGCCGTTGTAGCTCAGCCCCAGGGGAACGAGCCTGATCCCGTGTCGCTGCACCAGCTCCTCGGGCAGGTCGCAAGCCGTGTCCGTCACGATGCGAACAGGCAAGGGACGACCACCCCCCAACCACGACTAGGTATGGTTCTCCCATCACGGTATGGATCTCCTGCTATTCAGCAATGTAAAACAGGATTTGACCAAGGGTATTGGCGGGTTACGTCAGGTCGCGGCGGCTGTCGTGGCAGGGGTCGCGGCCGGCCGGAATAGCCGCTGGCCCCACAACCCATAATAATGCCGGGGCGGTGACGGTGCCCGGTCGCGGTCGGTCGTTCAATGCCGCGATGCGGCGGAGGGCGACCGTGGCCCGGCCCGTGGCTGGCGGCGTGCCGCCCCCCTACTGCGCCAAGAGGGCGCAGGCGGGGCGACTGACGCGCGCCGGCCGAGGCGATCGACGCACGCCGGGCAACGACGCGGGGGTCGCCCCCATAACCCAACGAGGAGGGGGCCATGTGAAGAACCTCACCCAGCGCGAGTTCCTGTACCTCAAGGACACCCTGGACACCGAGGCCCTGCTGGTGGAGAAGTACGCCGCGGCGGCGAACTCCGTCAACGACCCGGAGCTCAAGCGGCTGAGCCGCGAGATCGAACAGACTCACCGTTCGCACTACCAGACGCTGAGCAACTTCCTCGGCGGCGGGACGGGCGGCGCCGAGCCGGGCCGGGGAACGGGGACGATGCACTGAGCGCGCGCGGCTGGGGTGGCCACACAACCGGGAGGAGGCGCGGCATGGAGCAGAGAGGCATGGAACGTAGCGGCACCGAGCAGAAGGGCACGGAGCAGCGCGGCACGAACCTGAGCGAGCGGTCGGTCGTGCACGACTGCCTGGCGTCCCAGAAGATGATCAACGCGACCTACAACAGCTTCATTGAGGAGTCGGCGACGGCCGACCTGCGGCGCGACCTGCAGGTGATCCAGAAGCAGGAGCAGGATTCCCTGTACCGCGTATTCCAGGCCATGAACCAGCGCGGCTGGTACAAGACGCAGCCGGCGGACCAGCAGCAGGTGAGCCAAGCGCGCGACGAGCTGAAGCCGATGCCGCCCTCGTAGCCCACAGCGCCTTTCCGGGCTTCGCGGCATCATCGTGACGGTGTGTCAGCGGCATCAAACACCACGGTGGCATCAACGGCGGGGGCCGTCCGCGCGGACGGCCCCTTGAAACGTGCCGGGGTACGGGCCAGCACAGTGGCCGGCGCACTGACCGGCGCACCGGCCGGCGCCGGCTCGATGCGGACGACGAGGCGGTTGGGTAGGCACACCAGCGCTTCCCCGGGCGCCACGATCCAGCCGCGGTGCGAGCAGATGTGCCGGGGGCAGGCCCGCGCGGGGAGGCGCAGGATGCGCGCCCGCCCGCCGCTGACCTCGATGATCGCCCGGGCACGGGGCAGGGCCACGGGCAGGCGGGTGCGGACGCCCGGGGTGAGCGGCACGACGGCGACCTCTTGGCCCGCGACCTCAACCACCAGCTGGATTTCGCGGGCTGCCTGGCCGGGCGTGGCTACCGCCACGGCCGTCCCCATTGCCAGCGCCGCTAGTGCCAGGGCGGCAGCCACGAGCGCGGTTCTGGCCGCGCGGCCCGCGCCCGCCGCGCCCGCCGGGTTGGCGGCGCTGGCTGCGTTTGCGCCGCTCGCAACCCGCGCCAGACGCGGCGCCAGCCCGGCCGCTTCCGCGATGACCGCCGCCAGTCGCCCCACCGCCCAGCCCGCCAGCACCCCGGCCACCGCCAGCCACGGCGCCCAGGCCCAGACGCCCGGGCCACACAGCCAGCGAGCCATGCCCAACTGAGCCCCATTGTGGGCGAGGGCGCCGGCGATGCCAAGCACCGTTGACGGGGCACGGAGGGCCAGGGCGCGTAGGGCGCGGTCAAGGAGGCACATCGTCACCGCCGCGGCCAGGCTGCCGGTGACGCCCAGCAGAAAGCCCGGGCCGCCGAGGCCGCCCGATACCAGCCCGCCGGCGACCGAGCGCAGGACGGCCACGGCAACCGTCCCGCGCCCGCCGAGGCTTTCGAGGGCCAGGAGCGTCGCCAGGTTGGCCAGGCCCAGCCGGGCACCGGGGACGGGCGGCACGGGCAAGAGCCCCTCGGCCGCGTGCAGGGCGACCGCCAGGGCGACCAGGCAACCCACGCGCGCGGCCACGGTTCCCGCGGCCACGGTTCCCGCGCCCGCGCCGCCGCGCCCGAGCCTCAGCCGCCGCCCGCTGTCCACGCGGCATCAATCCCCCCGCCGGCGGGACGCCCGCCCTGAACCTGCCGGCCGCGAAGTCCCCCCGAGACAAGCACGCGGCCACTTGGGTCGACCGCCACCACCGCCGCCCGGCCCAGGCGGTCAGCCACAGCCCGGCCCAGGCGGTCGGCGAGCGCCAGGGCGCGCTCCGGCCCGAGCACGAACATGCCCGTCGCCAGGGCGTCGGCGGTCGCCGCGCTGGGCGCCACGACGGTGACGCTCGCCGAGCGGCGCGCCGGCCACCCGGTCCGCGGGTCGAGGATGTGGTGGTAGTGCACGCCGCCGCTGACGAAGAAGCGCTGGTAGTCGCCGGCTGTGTCCACCGCCAGGCCCGGCCCGACCTCAACCACGCCCACCGTGGCGCCGGGACGGCGCGGGTCTTCGACGGCCACCCGCCAGCGGCCGCCGCCGGGCGGCCGGCCCACCGTCTTCACGCAACCGCCGGCGGCGACGAGGCCCGACGTGACCCCCGCCCTGCGCAGCACGCGCGCGGCGGCGTCCACGGCGTACCCCTTGGCCGCCCCGCCCAGGTCCAGGCACAGCGGACGACGCGCCGCCTCAAGGACGGCCGCGCCAGAATCGCCGGTGCTGCCGGTGCTGCCGGTGCCGCCGGTGCCGCCGGTGCTGCCGGCACTGAGCCGCAACGCCTGGAACCCCACCGCGGCCCGCGCCGCGTCGAGTGCGGCAGGGTCGGGCAGGTGCGGCCCGTCGGCGGTGCCGAACCCCCACGCCCGCACCAGGAGGCCCACGGTGGGGTCGAACGCCCCGCCGGTCGCGGCGGCAACCCCCAGGGCACATTGCAGTGCCCCCGCCAGGTCGCGGCTCACGGCCAGCCGCGCCGGCGATTGGGCGGGGGGCACTCCGTCGGGCGCGGCGTCGAGCGCGGCTTCGGGCGCGGCGGAGGCCAGCGCCGCATTGACGAGCCCAAGCTCGCTCCGCGGGTCATAGAAGCTGAGGACGCCCTCCAGCCGCCGGACTTCGGCGATGGCCGCGGCGGCCGCGGCACGAGCCGTCGCGTCCGCGCCCCGCGCCCCGCCTGGAGTTGCGGCCGCCTCCGCCCGCACCCCCCACACCGCCACGCGCAGGACGGTGTCCATAGCGATGGTCACTATCTCGTAGCACGGCGGCGGGACGGGCGGCACCACGGCCGGGCCGGGAGCGCCCTGGCCCAGCGCGCCGCGCATCGCCAGCGTCGCCAGCGGGACGACAACCAGTGCCGCAGCCGCCGCGCCGACCAGCAGGCGCCGGGACAGGGCGCGCCTCGGCGGGACGCGCCGGCGCGCTGGCGACCTCACGCCACAGGCGCTCGTGCCCGCCCCGGGGCCGCCACCCGCCCCGCAGCCGCCACCCGCCCCGCCGCCCTCGCCCGCCCCCTGCCGCCGCACCGCGATCGCCCCCACCGGGCACTTCTGGGCGCAGATGCCGCACGATGTGCACTTCTGCACGTCGATGCGGGCCAGGCCGCCGCTGACGCTGATCGCCCCCGCTGGACACGCCTTCTCGCACAGGTGGCAGGCGAAGCAGCCCGCCCGGCATGCCGCCCGCACTTGGCGCGCGGACGCCTCGCTGCGGCAGCGGAGCACGGCGGCCGCCCCGCGGGGCACCAGTTGCAGCACCCCGCGCGGGCACGCCGCCGCACACCGCCCGCACCCCGTGCAGCGCGACTCGTCCACTGCCGGCAGCCCGTCCGGCCGCATGTGCAGGGCATCAACGGGGCAGACCCGCGCACACGTGCCCAGCCCCAGGCAACCCCGCTCGCAGAGCAAGAAGCCCCCCGCCCCGCCCGGCGTCAGGAGCGCGGCGCGGCAGTCCGCGAGCCCTTCATAGTCGTAGCGCGGCCGGCGATTCCGCGCGTCACCGCGACAGATGACCGCCGCCACGCGCGGTTCGGCCGCCGCCGGCGGCGCCAGCCCGAGCGCCGCTGCGACGCGCGCCGCCGCCGCCGCCCCGCCCACCGGGCACGCGTCCGGCGGGGCGCGGCCGGCGACGATCGCCGCGGCGAGGTCGTCGCACCCCGCAAACCCGCACGCCGCGCAGTCCGCGCCCGGCAGGGCCGCCCGCACGCGTTCGATCTCGGGAGCGCGCCGCACCGCGAACCGCCGCGACGCGTAGGCCAGAAGCCCCCCGAATAGCAGTCCCAATAGCGCCATGACCAGTACCGCGACGGCCACCGCGATCCCCCCGATCCGCTTGTTGCCCGGTCGCCGCGCAGGCTCAGCGCAGGAAGAGCCGCGAGAACAGCCCGGCAAACCCAGAGAACGCGATGCTCATCAGCCCGGCCGCCAAGAAGGCGACCGGGAAGCCGCGCATCGCCGGCGGCACGTCGGCCAGCTCCAGCCGGCGGCGCACGCTGGCGAAGAGCACGATGGCCAGCCCCCAGCCCAGCCCGGCCGCCAGCCCGCTGGCGACCGCGCCCCCAAACCCGTAGCGCTGCTCGCCGTTCAGCACCGCGACCCCGAGCACGGCGCAATTGGTGGTGATCAGCGGCAGGTAGATGCCCAGGCCGCGGTAAAGCCCGGGAACGAAGCGGTGCATGACGATCTCCACGAACTGCACCAGCGACGCGATCACCAGGATGAACGTCGCCGTCTGCAGGTACCCGACGCGCAGCGGCTCCAGGATGAGGCGCTGCAGCGCCCACGTGACGGCGGCGGCCAGCGTGGTCACGAACGTCACCGCCAGGCTCATCCCGACCGCGGTGTCGACCCGCCGCGACACGCCGAAGAACGGGCACAGGCCCAGAAAACGCGAGAAGATGAAGTTGTTGATCAGGATGTTGCCCAGAAGGATCGCCGCTATCTCCACCCGCAGCGCCCCCCCGCCCCGCCTGCGCCGCACCCGGCGGCCGGCACGCCGTCCCCGCCCGCCGCGCCGGCCCCGCCCCCGCCCGCCGCGCCCGTGCCGCCCCCGCCCGCCGCGCCCGTGCCGCCCGCGCCCTGATCAGCACAGTGCCCCCCGGTGCAAAAGCCCATGTGCTGGGCGGCGGTGCCGCGCCCCTGGCGGGTTAAGTGATTGAGCACCCCCAGGAGCACGCCCAGGGTCAGAAACGCCCCCGGCGGCAGGAGCGCGATGAGCGCCGGCTGGCGCAGCACGCCGGCGCCGAGCAGGGCCGCGCCCGCGACCTTCAGGTTGCCCGTCCCCAGAAGCTCGCGGATCGCCCCGATGACGACCAGGGCCAGAAGAAAGCCCGCCCCCATGCCCAGCCCGTCCGCCGCCGCGTTGATCACCGGCCGCTTGGAGGCGAACGCCTCGGCGCGGCCGAGGATGATGCAGTTGACGACGATGAGCGGGATGAACAGGCCCAGCACGCGGAAGGTGGCGGGCAGAAACGCGTGCATCAGCATCTGCACGACGGTGACAAACGCGGCGATGATGGTCACAAATGACGGGATGCGCACCCATGGCGGAATGATGCCCTTGAGGGCGCTGATGATGATATTGGAGGAGAAGAGCACGAACACGACGGCCACGCCCATCCAGAAGCCGCCCTCAAGCCCGGTGCTCACGGCCAGCGTCGGGCACAGCCCGAGGACCAGCCGGAAGACCGGGTTCTCGTCGCGCAGGCCGCGCGTGAAGTCCCTGATGACGCTCATCCCCCGCCACCCCCCGCCGCCCGCGTCGCGTCCGCCGCTCCCGCGCCCGCCGTTCCCGCCGCACCCGCCGCTCCCGCCGCCTGCGCCCCCCCAAGCGCGGCCTCCAGCTCCAGGGCCGTGTTCGCCGCCTGCACCACCGCGCGCGACGAGATGGTGGCGCCGGTGACCGCCTGCACCTCGGCGGGGGCGCCGGGCCTGCGCGTGACGACGCTGAAGCGCACGTCGGGCGGCTGGCCTGAGAACTGGCCCAGGAAGACCGGCTCCTTCACCAGGAGGCCGAGGCCCGGCGTCTCGCGCGATGCCGAAACCACGCGCACGGCGACGATGCGGCCCCCGGCCGCGACCCCGACCAGGGTCTCCACCGGCCCGCCGTAGCCCACAGGGGCGACAAGGTACGCGCGGCCGACATCGCGCCCGCCGGCGCTGCCGGCCCACACCTCGCGCACGTCGGCGAACTCCGCGCGGCGGCGCACGGCAGCGGTGGCTGCGGTCTGGTCCGAGAACGCGGTCGCCCGCGGCAGGACCGACGCCAGGGCGCTCTGCTTCTCGTTCGCCAGCTGGCGGGCGATGCGCGGCTGGGTGAGGTCGTGGCTCAGCGCCAGGACCGCCCCCGCCGCCCCGGCGAGGAGCATCAGGAAGGCGGCCAGCTTCACGACCTGGCGCATGCGTCCCCCCCCTCTCGGCCGTCCCGCTTCAGGTCGCGCCGCTTCAGCAGCGTCCCTTCAGGCTGCCCCCCTTCAGGCCGCGTCCCGAACGGCCGCGGCGCGGTGACGCGGTCGAGGAGGGGCGCAACGAGGTTCATGAGCAGGATGGCGTACGACACGCCCTCCGGGTAGCCGCCGAAGAGGCGGATGAGGGCGGTGATGAAGCCGCAGCCCGCGCCGAAGATGACGCGGCCGCGGTGGGTGACGGGCGAGGTGACGTAGTCGGTGGCCATGAAGAACGCCCCCAGCGTCGCCCCGCCGGCGAGGACGTGAAACAGCGGGTCGCCGGTGAACGCCCCGCCCCGCCCACCCACCGCCCATGTGGCCACCGCTAGGGTGCCCAGGAAGGCCGCCGGGATGCGCCAGTCGATGACGCGCCGCGCCAGGAGGTAGGCGGCGCCGGCGAGCAGGGCCAGGACGGACGTCTCGCCGGCACAGCCCGGCCGCACGCCGAGGAAGAGCGCGAGGTACGACGGCAGGCGGGCCGCGGCGGCGCCCGCCTTCAGCAGGGCGAGCGGGGTGGCCATGGTGCGCGCCTGGAACGGCGCCGTCCACGCAGTCATCGGCACCGGCCACGCCGCCAGCAGAACCCCGCGCGCGGCGAGGGCGGGGTTGACGAAGTTGCTCCCCAGGCCGCCGAAGAGCTGCTTGACCACGATGATGGCGAATGCGGCGCCCACCGCCGCGAGCCACAGCGGCGCGCGCGGCGGCAGGTTGAGCGCGAGGAGCAGCCCCGTCAGCGCCGCCGACCAGTCGCGGACGGTCACCGGCCGCCGCGTCGCGCGCTGGTAGACGGCCTCGGCCGCCACCGCCGCCGCGGACCCCACCGCCACCAGGGCCAGCGCCCGCGGCCCAAACAGTATGGTACCGGCCGCGACCGCGGGGACGAGCGCCAGGACCACGTCGCGGTTGATGGCGGCGATGGGCCGCCCGCCGTAGAGGTGCGGCGACGACCGCACCAGGAGCCTCGCGCCATCGCCCTTTCTCGCCACCGCAGCCACCCCAGCCGCCCCAGCTTCCGCAGCCACCGCCCATCCTCCCGACCGCGTCAGGCGCGTCCACGCCCACGCACGCCTCCACGCCCACGCCCGCCGCTACTTGCCCTCCCCACCCTTGCTCGCCGCGCCCTTGCTCGCCGCGATGTCCGCCTTGGCCAGCCTGATGCCGTGCACCAGGGGCCGCCGCGACGGGCACACGTAGGCGCAAGAGCCGCACTCGATGCAGTCGGCCGCCCCCAGCGCCGCCGCCTCGCCGGACATGCCGCGCTCGCCGTAGGCGCTCAGGTACAGCGGCAGGAGGCCCATCGGGCACGCCTCCAGGCAGCGCCCGCAGCGCACGCACGGCGACGGGCCGCCCGCCGCCAGGCGCCCCACGTCCTCGGCGTCGAGGACGACCACGCCCGAAAGGGCCTTGGTCAGCGGCGCGTCGAGCGACCCCTGGGCCACGCCCATCATCGGCCCGCCGGCCACGACCATCCGCGGCGTGCCGGCAAACCCGCCGCAGGCGGCGATGAGGTCACTGAGCGGGGTGCCGATGCGCGCGCGCAGGTTCTTGGGGCTCTTCACCCGGCCGGCCACCGTGACCACGCGCTCGACGAGGGGCAGCCCAAAGCGCACGGCCTGGGCCACCGCCGCCGCCGTGGCCACGTTGCTGACCAGCGCGCCGACGTCGTAGGGCAGACTGCCACGAGGGATCTCGCGCCCCAGGACGGCGCGGATGAGGTGCTTCTCCGACCCCTGCGGGTAGGCGGCGGGCACGACCACCACCTGAACGCCGGGCACCTCGGCCGCCGCGCGCTCCAGCGCCCCCACGGCGTCGGGCTTATCAGATTCAACGGCGATGTAGCCGCGCTGCACGCCGACCGCCGCCATCAGCGCGTAGAGCCCGAACACCACCTGCCCCGGCGCCTCGACCATCAGGCGCTGGTCCGCGGTCAGGTACGGCTCGCACTCGCAGCCGTTGAGGATGTACGTGTCAAGGCGCGCCCCCGGGGGGACGTCGAGCTTCTTGGCCGTGGGAAAGGCGGCGCCGCCCATGCCGACGATGCCCGCCTCGCGCACGATGCGGCGCAGCAGCCCGCGCAGGTCGCCGCCCCCGTCGCCCTCGTCCCCTTCTCCGGGCCAGCGCGGCCGCACGTCGGGGTGCAGCGCGTCGCAACCATCAGAGGCGATGACCACGGCCTCGACGTTGCGCCCGGTGGGGTGCGGCCGCATCTCGACCGCCTGGACGCGGCCCGACACGCTGGCGTGAACGTGAGCCGACATCTCGCCCCGCGCCTCGCCCACGCGCTGGCCGACCAGGATCGCGTCGCCCGCCTGGACGACGGCGAAAGCCGGTGCCCCGACGTGCTGCCACAGCGGCAGCACAACCACCGCCGGTGGCGGCGCATCTTCTATGGGCTGCAACGCCGTCAGCTCCTTGCGCGGCGGGGGGTGGACCCCGCCCCGGAAGCCGCGGCGGGGCCCGTCGGGGAAGGCCCCGGGGAAGTGGCGGACGCGGCCATCGCGGACGCGGCCGTCGTGGAAGTGGCCGTCAAGGACGGGCATTGTGCCTCACCTGGGGTGAAGTATGCCCACGCAGGCCGCCCATTTGTCCCTGCTTCTCGCCGCCACCGGGCGGCGCTGGCCACGGGAGGCGGCATGACGTTGAGACCAGACGGTCAGTCTTCCTGGGGATTGTTTCCTGGTAGCGTGGCAAGGATGGGAGGGAAAGGAGTCGAATATGCAAAGAGGATGGCTCAAGCGTCAGGGCCATGATGGCATGTGGCGGGATCAGGGGGGATAAGCGTGACGCGCATCTTTGGCCGCGGGCGGAGACGCCTCTGGATCCTGGGGCTCATCCTGGGGGCGGGGGTCGGGGCGGCCGTTGCCGGCGGAACGCTCTTTGCGCGGACGACGCGACAGGGCAACCCGGCCACCATGGGGAACGATGCTCTGGCCGCCTACATCGAAGAGAACCTCACTCGCCAGGGGGTTCCCGTGAGTGCTGCCCACGTGTCTGGGGGCGGTACCGAACTGAGGGCGGTAGCCATTGAGTTCGAAACCGACACCGTCTACAGCATCAACAACGACATCCCTCAAATCATGAACAACATCGCTACCGCCATCCAGCGTGTGCGGGAGCAGGGTGCTCAGCTTGGTTATTACTCGGTGGTCCTACGAGACAAGGCTGGAAGCGAGCTCCTAATGCTCGAGGTGGACCTCGTTAACCAAGAAGCCCATTCCCGGCAGGACCCGCGCCTGAATCCGCTATGGAAAGGGCCTCTGCCCAAAGGTGTCTATGAGAACTGGCTTCGGATGAACAGGTAGGATCTACGATAGCGCCTGGGTGCTTCCGAGCGTGGGCGCAGAGATGTGCCCATGCTCTTTCTCGCTGACGCCTGCGGCGTAAAGACGGTTGAGATCAAGGGGCAACGCCCTACCAGGCGACGACCCGGTCGCTGGACGGGTTGAGGCTGGCCGAGGGGGTATACGTGGGGTATCAGGAGGAGTGAACGAATGCGCCGTTGAGCGTCGAGCCCGGGGGAGACTGCTGAATCCCCCCGGCTCGCCTTCGGCGACCGCTCTTGGGTGCACCCCTTGCTGAGTCAGCTCCCTTAAAAGATGGAACACATCATCTGGAATGAGCGTCTAAGCCAAGTGGGGGGCTGGGTGGTGCATGGGCCGTTACTGTGGTATACCGACGACCAGAGTCCTGGAACGGGTTTCCCGACCCCGGGTACTCAATCCAGGCATCCTCGAACCAACTTCAGATGGACGATCAGATGTGGGATGAAATGCTCAAGTCCTCAGGGGCAACTTACTCGCTTCCAACCGGCGAAGTCACCTCGCTTACCGAGGAGCAGGCGATCAAACTCACATCCGAAGAGGCTCCAGACCTTGCGGCAAAGGCGACCAGAATCGTAGCGCGGTTTCTCATCTACAGCCCTCAACAGGGTTGCGAGCAGAGGCCAATCTGGCTGGTTACGTTCGACGGCGTGGTCAGATCCCTCCAGCTCTGGCCCAGTGGGGCTGAGCACACCGCGTGAAGTGCCCCGCGCGGTTCAGTTCACAAACATTGCACTTGACGCGCTGACAGGCGACGTCATCTTCCTCGAGTCTTACGGGCATAATTAAGCCCCCAAGAACATAGCAACATAGCACGGAGGGAGGAGCGCATATCTCCTCCCTCCGTTCGCGCAGCACCTTAATCTAACCGCTCACGGCTCCTCCAGAGCCAGAATGTGCGAGCCAAAGCAGGGAGGGCGTGGGCGTGCTTAGGCGGGTGGCGATTCTAGTACTGGTTGGATGCGCAGCTGACTCGCGCTCTCCTGAAGGTACTACGAGCCATCTCTTGGGCCGTGGGGGACGCATCTAGTGGCTCGACGCGGCCCCGACGCGCCGCCACGTGTCCCCACCCTGGAGCCGCCCATGAGAGGGGATGTGAGGTGAGCCACGCGCTAAACGTGGCCGGGGGGAACCTGCTCAATCCCCCCGGCTCGATCTTGCGCCTTGCTTTAAAGCAGCAGTCTCGAGTTAGATGTCTCCCTCTGGCGGCTTCGGCGGGAGCTGCCACTGGAATGAGCTGACCCGCCAATCCCCGCTTCGATTGGAGAGCACCGCCGTAAAGTCCAAGACACCCGTCTTCGAGACCCCGTCGCCGAAGGTGAAGCTCACCACGTAGCCGTCGGCAGTAGGGACGGCCTCGTTAATGACGGGAATCCGGTCTTCGTACTCGCTGAACAGCCTTTCCGCCTTGATTCGCAGCTCGCGGGACTGTTCGGCGGTCATGCCAGAGGGAACCCTGTTGCGCATCCCGATTACTTCGTTCGGGTTGATCCCCTCTGTTGCCTCAACTTCCTCCCAGAACGAGTCGAACATCTTCAGGGCGGTCTCCTCGTCGATCTCCTTGTTGGTGGCGCGGTCTATCCATGCGCTGCGGAAGGGCGGGAGTTTGGCAGACTGGAGGCTGAAGCTAGCCTCTGCCCACGCCTTCTCGCCGAACTCCGCAAGGACGAACTCCCGTTGGCGGGCCAGTATCTCCAGGGCGACGCGCTTTGCGGCGGCGTCGTTTAGAGGCTTGGCGATACCTTGCGCCTCGGCTTCCTCGAGGGTCATGCCTGATGCCCTGTCGTCTGGGTCCAGCCCCACATCGGTTCCTTCAATTACCAAGTTGACGAGCTGTGTTAGGTGTCCCTTGCTCATCAACGAGAGGTAAGTTGACACCGTATCCTCGGGCGATAGATCTGTCGCACGGGCCACCCGCCATGAGCTGCCGCCGAGCCAAGCGTAGGCGGCCAGCCCAATCACTGCCAACCCTAGAACGAAGGGGATAACGAACCTGCGACGCTTCATCGTGACTCCTCTCCTTTCGCGAAGGACGCTAAAGCTTATCCTGGGGCTCAGGGGCGATCGAGAGCAGTATCGACGCCAGGCTTCCTCTGAAGATGAAGCCAAGTGTCGCCCGACTGAGGCATCTTCTCAATCTCATACCCCTGAGACGCACCGTCCGTGACACGCGTACGCCAGAAGCTTCCTGCGTCAATGGGGTACTCATATGTGTTGTTGAATTCGTCGTAGACGAGGTTGTATGCTTCGGGCCCGTCTCCTTCGTCCGCGTCGCCGATCGAGTCCCAGGCCCTGCCGCGCATGTGGAAGCTCTTGTCCCAGGAGTTGGAGAGCCTGACGTTGTGGTACCAGGACCGGAATCCGCTGGTCATGTCCATGGCGTGCGTGGAGATCATCTGTCGCACGTTCTCGAGCGACTGGAGTTGGTTCACGGACATCTTGAGTTGTCGGGCATAGGTGGGGTTGCTCGTTGTTGAGGACAAGTCCCAGAGTTCGTCCAAGTGGAAATGCGGCGCTAGGTGAGTATCACCCTCGCTATCCCAGCCGTTGAGCCAGCGGCCGCCGACCACGTAGCTATTGCTGTCCGACACGGGGGTGCTTCCGTTCACCCGCCAATCGTAGACTTCGACCTTGCCTATCGACGCGTTGTACCATACCAAGAGAGCCCCCAGCTGGTTGGCGGCAGTGGTGAGCCTCACATACTCCTGAGTCTCGTACACAATCGCCGGCTCGTCGGTGTAGCCATACCACCACTGGCTGTAGTTCACGTCAGTGGGTGGAGTCGTGCTCTTGTCGGCGATAGTGTAGGATATTGAAGTGTCAAAGTATGTATCGTCCGGGTAGAAGTAGGTCCTCTGCCCGCCTCGCGTGAACCTCCAGTAGTATGTAGTCTTGGAGAGCGATGCGGCCATGTACGACTGTAGGTCCGTGGCTTTGACCATCGTGTGGCCATTGATGCTGAGACCTGTAACCTCTCGTGTGAGGGAGAGTTTGGGAGCATCGAGGCTGCCGTCAGTTCTCTTGCCGCCAACGTTCGAGAACACGATAGTGATTGTTGGATAGGCCGCGGCGGCCGTATGACAGGTGGCCAAGACACCTCCTCCGACGATCAAGGTCACTAGCGCAGCGGACAACACACCCGCAAGCAACCTCTTTCCATAGTTCACCGTTGACTCCTCCCTTGACAACCGTACTCGGCAGGTTGACCCTACGTGTAAGGCACGGCTTACCTTTCCTGCCTATTGCTGCCATTCTAGCTGGAGCCTGCTTGTTCCTTCTTGACTAATGAGTATTGTTTAGTTAATGTTAATGGCAATACTCACTAAGCCTCCAGTCAAATGCAAAGCACTGACTTCCCACGCAACTTCACTATACCACCTCCTCGACTGTCTCCGGAGCTAGTACGAAGACGAAACGGCCCCCTGCTCAAGCACGCGTCATGTCCCGGCCCCAGTGAATCAGGTGTAATGTGAGGGGCCCCGCCGTGCGGCAGCGCGCTCTACCCGCTTAGCTGGATTGGGGTCTTCTGAGCGATTATGGCGGCTGCCAGGGAAACGGCGTTACCTGCAGTTGTCAACGCCGGTGGCTTTTTGACCCGGTAGAGGCGGCTGGGAGGGGCTGCTGAAAAAGTATGTTAACAAGGATACACAACTCGGATGGAGAAGAGAGGATGAAGACCGTATCGACCTGGGGGTTAGCCCATGTTGGTTGAGCCTGACCGGATGAAACGCAATCGCCTTTTCGAGTACGTGGCCAAGCCGTTGGAGGCATTCATAGCCCCGGGGCACCTACTCAGACAGATCGACCAGCACATCGACTTCCGGAGGCTGGCCGAGCCTCTGCATGAAGTGTACGTCCCGGATCAAGGGCGGCCGGCGATTCCGCCGGAGACGCTGGTTCGCGCGCTGGTGCTGGGCTACGTGTACCGCATCCCGTCGTTTCGGAAGCTGTGCACGGCCATCCAGGAGAACCTGGCCTTCCGCTGGTTCCTCTACCTCGGCCTGGAAGACGAGGTCTTCGACGCCTCCACCATCACCGTGTTCCTCCAGCGGGTTGGAGCCAAGGGGTTCCGGGCCCTGCTCTGCGGGTTGAACCACGAGCTCGCCCGCGCCGGCGTATTGAGCGAGCAGGTATACACGGACTCAAGCCTGGTGAGTGCCGCGGTTTCAGGGAGAGAACTCGCCCCGACGAATATGCCCGCGGAGGAATTCGCGCGGGCAGCCTCGGAGGAGAACGGGCTCTTCGTGACCCGCGAGGCGGTCGCCGAAAGGCGCCTTGTCGGACGCGGCAGGAAAGTGCGGGGGCGGGTAGTGCGCTTGGTGCGCCGGTACTTTCAGGACCCAAAGGGCCGGCTGCCTCTACACCCGCGCGACCCGGACGCCCGGTGGCGGACACTGAATGGAAAGCCAGCCCGACTGGCCTACAAGCAACACCTCATGGTCGACGACCGGGGCTTCATCCTCGCCTAGGCGGTGACCCACGCCACGGCCAGGGATGCCGATTCCGTGCCAGGGCTTATGAAAGAAGCGCCGGTGCAGGCGCGGGTCCTGGCCGCGGATACCAGTTACAGCCTGGGGAAGCTTCGCCGGTTCCTGGAGAAGCGCGGTGTTCAAGCATACATCCCGATTCACACACGCCACGCTGAGAACCGTGACAAACGCAAGGGCTTCCACCTCGAGTCTCCCACAGAACTCATCTGCCCCGCCGGCAAGACGCTCAAGCGGACCACATTCTACAAGAGGGACGACGCCTGGTTATATACGACCAGGGTCAGTGATTGTCGGGCCTGCACCCAAAGGGACTCCTGCCTGCCCCCGAAGTCAAACCGTAAGTTCGTTCAACTGTCGACCTACGAGGCGGAGTTCGCCCGGGCGGAGGAGCGCAACTCGACCGCGCGGTACCGCCGGCTGATGCGCCGCAGGGAGACTGTCGTCGAGGGGGTATTCGCCCACCTCAAGGATTTGGGGTTCAGACGGGTTCGCAGGCTGGGCCTGTGCCGGGTCCAGTGCGAAGGCTACATGGTAGCATTCGCCCACAACATCCTGAAGACCATCCGGTACCTGGTGGGACCATGCGCCGGGGCCATCACATCTCCGTCAGGAACCAGCGTTTCGATGCACGGGTTCTTCGGCGTCAGGGTGGTCTTCCAGCCAGGCACCTCGTAAGCCGACTTCTTCAGCAGCCCCTCTTTCCCGCCTCTACTGGGTCATTGTATACCCGGCGCTCACAGCAACCTCAGACCTCATGAAGAAGGGACTGAAAGGACAACATAATGGAGGGGGATTGAGGCAGGCATGGAAGTTGCAACCTCAGACCTCATGAAGAAGGGACTGAAAGCTCCCAGCGCCCGACCTCCGCCTGAAGCGACCGCTCGTTGCAACCTCAGACCTCATGAAGAAGGGACTGAAAGTTAACACGCGGAGGGCCCACCAGGGCCCCCACTCGACGTTGCAACCTCAGACCTCATGAAGAAGGGACTGAAAGGGTCTGGCCCTGTTCGTGGTCATCGTCCTGATCGGGGTGTTGCCTCAGACCTCATGAAGAAGGGACTGAAAGGCGGGCGGCGCCGGCGCGTTGGGCCACAGGTTGGGGGTTGCAACCTCAGACCTCATGAAGAAGGGACTGAAAGACCGATGGTCTTTGGGTCGTAACCGGGTTCCAGGGGCGTTGCAACCTCAGACCTCATGAAGAAGGGACTGAAAGCTGTCGTTGTCGGTCTGGAGAAAGTCGTGGCGTCCCTGTTGCAACCTCAGACCTCATGAAGAAGGGACTGAAAGTAATGCTACTCCACGGCCATTGGACGTGGAACAAGCGGTTGCAACCTCAGACCTCATGAAGAAGGGACTGAAAGCCTTGTGGCCCCGCTCCTTACACCAGGGCGTGGGCCTGGTTGCAACCTCAGACCTCATGAAGAAGGGACTGAAAGCCCCTGGGGTCTAGCCCCAGGTCCATTGGTCGAGTAGTTGCAACCTCAGACCTCATGAAGAAGGGACTGAAAGAAATGTGGCCGCTGATCCTAAATGTGGCCACCAAACCGTTGCAACCTCAGACCTCATGAAGTGTATGCCTAGGCTTCTCGCCTTGCGGTCCTGCTCGTATCGGGTTCCAGCTTTGCCAGGTACTCCTTGATGGTGTCGATGGGCCGCCTGCCCATGTTGCGGTACCCGCGGTGCGGCCGTTCGTTGTTGTAGTGCTGAAGCCACGCGTCGAGGTCGGCCTGCAGGT
>Ga0315285_10000057_pt1 | contig 107008 bp, 68 predicted proteins | sample YL17G09_36_MG_FD_203698 | JGI IMG/M metagenome (GOLD analysis project Ga0315285, IMG submission 203698) | Sediment microbial communities from Yellowstone Lake, YNP, Wyoming, USA - YL17G09_36 | ecosystem: Environmental > Aquatic > Freshwater > Lake > Sediment | place: USA: Wyoming | collected... | reverse complement strand
ATGGTGATCGACGGCTGGAAAGATCGGGTAGCCTTGTGCGGAAAGGGCCGACTTCGGCGAAGTCGGCCTACTGCGACGGGCATCCCATTTCCATACGTCACCGTATTTATGAATATGTGTACTAAGAGAACTCCTCAGAGGGAAATAGAATCGTTTTTTTCAGTTGGCGGATCGGCCCGGCTTTACGTTCCAGTTTTCAACGGAAAGGGAGGGTAGGGGACATGGGTTTGCTGCTATTGCTGGTTTTATCCGTAGTTTTCATAATTGTGGCCACGGTCAAATTGAGACTCCATCCATTTCTGGCGTTGATTTTTGCGGCATTCGGCTTTGGGATCATTGCCCGTATGCCGCTTGCCGACGTGGCGAAAGGGGTCAACTCCGGTTTTGGCGATACCGTAGGCACCATCGGCATTGTCATTCTCGCCGGTTCAATAATAGGCAGCTTTCTTGAGAAATCGGGCGGGGCATATCGTGTTGCAGAAGCCATATTGCGCGTGGTGGGCAAGAAAAATGTACCCCTTGCCATGGCCATCATCGGGTACATCGTGTCTATTCCGGTTTTCTGCGACTCGGGATTTGTTCTGCTCAGCCCGTTGAATCATGCGTTGGCGCGGAGGGCAAGACTCACATTGGCTGCATGCGCCATTGCGCTCAGCCTGGGCCTGTACTCGACTCATACGATGGTGCCTCCCACTCCCGGTCCCGTTGCCGCGGCGGGCATTTTGGGTGCTGACTTGGGGCTGGTCATCTTATGGGGAATGCTTGTTGCCGCAGTCGCTTCTCTTGTTGGTTGGTTATTCGCTATCAAGATAGCCGCAAGAACAGGGACTGTGTTTGATGAGCAGGCTGCGGAAGCTAAGACCGAGCCGGCTCTAGATGAGGCGCCGTCGGCCCTGAAATCGCTTGTTCCGATAATGCTCCCCATCATATTGATCATTCTGCGTTCTGTTGCGGAATTGCCATCAAAACCCTTCGGCGATGGTCGGGCCAGCATGTTACTGAGTTTTCTGGGCACGCCCGTCGTGGCCCTTCTGCTCGGTGTCTTGATTGCTTTTCTACTTCCCAAGAAACTCACCCTGGATATGATCTCGGGGTCGGGCTGGGTAGGGGAGGCCGTACTGGGCGCCGCAACCATCATCATCATCACGGGGGCAGGCGGCTCGTTCGGGCGAATTTTGAAAGATTCCGGCATCTCTGAGGTAGTCAAGACTCTTTTTGCCGGCCGTGAAGGAATCGGTATCCTGCTGCCATTCTTGATAGCAGCAGGCCTCAAAACGGCCCAAGGTTCGTCAACTGTTGCGATAATTACCACGGCGAGCCTCATTATGCCGCTGTTGTCATCACTGGGTCTTGATGGGGCCAATGCAAAAGCGCTGGTCGTGGTAGCCATTGGCGCGGGAAGCATGATAGTTTCCCACGCAAACGACAGCTATTTCTGGGTCGTCACACAGTTTTCCAACATGTCCGTAAATCAAGGATACAAGCTGCAGACTGTGGGCACTCTGGTAGAAGGACTTGCGGCCGGTATTAGCGTGTGGATAATCAGCCTGATAGTCCTTTGAGTTTTCATATGAAATGCCGGAGTACACTCTGATGAAGTTTTCGTTCAGGCTCCTCGTTTTCACATTTTTTCTTTCCCTGACAACTTTTGGGGCTGCAGCTAAACCGGGGAAGTTACTGATACTGTACACCAATGATCTCCACGATCATATTCGTCCGGGTTATGAGGGGGTGGGGGGCATGCCCTACGTTTCGGGATACATAAAACAGGTGAAATCCCAGCGGCAGGACGTGCTGGTATTGGATGCCGGGGATGTCTCCGAAAAAGGCGATATGGTGGCGGACAAGACCGACAGCGAGATCATGTATGAGGCCATGGGCAGGATTGGTTACGACGCAACGGTTCCTGGAAACCATGACCTCGACCATACCGTAGCTCGTGTGCGTGAATGGGCGGCGTTGGCAAAGGGGCTGTCGTTTTTGTGCCGCAATTGCTTCGACCCAGACGGTAAGCCAAGTTTCCCCCCTTCCAAAATCTTTGATGTTCAAGGGGCGAAGATTGGCGTAATCGGATTGACAGTCATCAATGAAAAAGAACCAGCGGATTTTGACCTCTGTGTTAAGCAGTTGGGGGAGGAAGTCGACCGCCTGCGTCCCGACGTACACCTCGTCGTAGTTCTATGTCACCTTGGTTCGAAGACATGCAGGGATCTGTCTGCTAAGATTCCGGCCATACAATTGTTCGTCAGTGGGCATACGCATGAACTGATCAAAAAGCCGATAGTCGTCAGCGAAACGGGCGCTTTGATCGTACAGGCAGGCGAGTATGCAGAGAATGTGGGCCGGCTTGAGCTTGCGATAGATCTGGCGGAGCGGAAAATTGTTACCGTGGACGGTACCGTAGTTGAGATGAAGCATGATGTCATTTCCTGCGACAACGAGATGCTGCAATGGGTAAAGAAGCGGGAATCGGAGCTTTGTCCTGACGCGGTGAAGGTTGTGGGCCGGTGTGATGCGCGCGTTAATGCCACGGGAGCGGCGGTGCTTTCCGCGGCGGCTTTACGCTGGCACTCCAAAGCGGACATAGCCTTCTGCCACACCGCACGCGTAATCCGTGGTGGATTACCCAAAGGCGAAATTGACGTGAATGCGCTCTTTTGCATGGGCGGGCAGCGCGGCGCAAGACTTATCGAGGCCACTCTTACTGGAGAGATGATCAATGATTATTTGAAGTATCTCCGGGAACGGCGAAACGAACAGACGGAGTGGGCCGGATTTAGAGGCGCATCGCATAATGGGGTGTGGCTTGAACAAACTGATTTGGAGCCGAGTCAAGCCTATCGTGTTGTTATGCCAGAGTTGGAGTGGACAAGCCGCTTTCTGAAGATGGCGGAGCGTAATAATGATGCCCACTCGATACAGTCTGCAGTATGCCAGTTCACGTTTACTGATGCTCTGACGGCCTATGCGGAATATCTCGGCAAGGAAGAAGTCACCTTGGACGCCCATGTAAAGAAACTCCTTTCTGATCGTCAATTGACACCGGTTAAAGCAGAGGTGCGGTAGTGGACGTTTTCGAAGCCACGCGGTCGGTCAGCGCCTGTTCTGGGCTGCTGGCGAGGCCAGCACATGATGGGTTGGCAGTGTGTTGGGCGCTGCCTTATATGGCGCATAACGTGCCCCATAAATATCCGCGCGGCCAGCAAAAAGCCGGGCTCGGATACGCGGTCTGGCCACAGGAACGTATGGTGGCACTCGAAGCTGCAGATACGGGTCAATTTACGATGATTCCAATCATGGCGCCTGGCCGTACCTTAAGAATCAATGCCAATACCAAGCGAACCGGGAGCATCCGAATTGAAGTCGTGGGCGTGGATAACAGGTCGTTCCAAAACTGCACCCCCATTTTCGGCGACCAGTTCTGGACTTCGGTACAATCGAAGGGCGAAACAGATCTCGGGGTCGAAGAGGGGAAACCTGTTGTACTTCGGTTCAAACTCGATCAGGCGGAGATCTATGGCCTGCAATTTGAGTAGTGCGCGGGAACCAATAAGCGCAAAACTGCCGCAAATATCGGGGGAAGCCGTGATGAAGGAAAGAAAGTATGCACGAGAGACTTGCTATTGACGGGGGTGCTCCTGTTCGGTGTGAGCCGTTGCCATGGGAGCTTCCCGGCGCGCATGGAATGGGGCGGGATGAACTCGAGATGGCAGCGCGGGTCATCATGGCGAAAAGCCCCTTCAGGTATTATGGGCCGGACCTTCAACATATGGTGGACTCCCTGGAGGGCGCATTTTGCGAACGTTTGGGCAGGAAGTTCGCCCTCGGTGTGAGTAGCGGTTCGGCTGCTCTTTACCTGGCGTTTGGCGCGCTTGGCATAGGTCCCGGAGATGAAGTGTTGCTCCCAGGTTACCTATGGGTAAGCTGTTTGAGCGCGGTGGTCCGTTTGGGCGCCATGCCAAAACTTGTAGACATTGATGAGACCTTCTGCACGTCGCCTGCGGACTTTGAACAAAAGATTGGGCCGCGTAGCAGGGCAGCCCTATTCGTTCATATGAGCGGCGCCCCCGGCGATGTGGACGCGCTGACGCGGATTGCGCGCAATTCAGGGCTCAAGATTGTTGAAGACTGTGCGCAGGCTAATGGGGCCTCCTACCACGGCCAACCTGTGGGGACCTTCAGTGACATTGCCATTTTCAGTCTTCAGCTCAACAAAAACATGTCGGCAGGCGAGGGCGGAGTACTGATTTGCGATGACGAAAACCTCTATAAACGTGCTTTCGCGCTGCATGATATGGGGTATGCGCGTAATGCGGAGGGGCGTTTGGATCCCAGCGACGAGCGATTTCAATTTTGGGGAATCGGCAGCCGGATGAGCGAGCTGACGGGGGCCGTCGCGCTCGCTCAATTGCGCAAGCTTGACGCGACCGTAAGCGCAATGCGCACGGCAAAATGGAAGATAAGAAACGCACTTTCTGAGATCAGCAGGATTACGTTCAGGCGAATTGTCGATCCAGCAGGGGACAGTGGGCCTTTTCTGATTACGATGCTGGATTCACCGGAGACGTGTAAGAAGTTCGCCGCTGCTCTCCATGCAGAGGGCATAAGAGGGCCTGAGGGAAGCATGGCCTGCGTCCCAATGGAAGAATGGGGATTCCACTGGCACTTCAACAACCTCAGTCTGGTGAACCGCCGGGGAGTTACGCCTACCGGATGGCCCTGGAATGACCCTGCAAATGCTTTTGCCAGGGAATACCGATATGATAGGGGCGTACTTCCTAATTGTGATGACTTGGCCAGACGGTCCATCCTGCTTACCATCGCCTCATGTTTAACAGACAAGGATATCGACGACATTATCCGTGCTTACCGAAAGGTAGCCGCGGCGTTACTGTGATAGAGGGAGAGCGACATAATATGGGATGCAAATCCGACTGATCTTTGGCAAACAGCAGGCTTGCCTGCACCCGTGTCAAGTTGAGGTTTCGGCTTGGGTTCGGATGGGCGGTCTGCTTAGTCGAATTTCTATTGTTGTTTTTCTGGATCAAGGGCGAGGTGGCTGCAATGTATAGCCGGCTGGCGACGTGAGGCGTTTTCAATGAACGGAGCCGTACTGGGTTCATTGAATGGGTTGGACCTTGCCATTGTCGTGGGTTCCATCGTCATCATTGTTGCAATCGGATTGTACGTTTCGAGGCTAAGATCCGGCACGAGCGAGGGATATTTCCTGGCTGGACGAACAATGCCGTGGTGGATTATTGGCACTAGCTTCGTAGCCACGAGCGTATCAAGCGAGCAGATGGTGGGCACCATCGGGATGACGTATTCCTGGGGTATGGGCATATCCAACTGGGAATGGTTTGGCCTTCCCTGTTTCACAATCCTGCTTGTCATTTTCCTGCCGGTACTCTTGAGAAGCCGCATTACGACGGTACCCGAGTATTATCGGCGGCGGTTTGGCCCCTTGTGCGGGGACATCTATACCTGGGTGATGCTTCTGGCGTACGTCTTCCTTTTTACCCCCACCGTCCTGTACAGTGGCACACTTGCCTTCTCTGAAATCACCGGGTTTAATTTTCATCTTGTGCTCTGGGTCACCGTCGTCGCAGTCGGTATATACACCGTTCGGGGCGGAATGGAATCCGTGATGTGGACCAACATGATCCAGTGCATTATGCTGGTCGGCGGTGGCGCCATTTTGTTTATTCTAGCCCTGCGCCACATTCCCGGCGGATGGGGCGCCATGGTGCAGGCGAGTCCAGAGCGATTCCATCTGTATCAGCCGATGGATCATCCGAAGGCCCCGTTTCTGGGCATGCTGGCGGCGAGCGTTGGGGTTTTTCTTTTTTACCAGGCCGGCAACCAGTACATGATCCAGCGAATTCTCGGGGCTCGCTCCACATGGGACGGGCTGATGGGTTTGATTTTCAGCGGATTCATAAATTTCCTGCGGCCCTTGGCCACCTCTTTCCTGGGTCTGATTGTTTTTCACTGGATCTACGTGATGAACATGGATAAGCCGTTAGAGAATCCGGACACGACTTTTCCTTACGCCCTTAGGGTTTTTGCGGGCACATGGGGGCTGCGCGGGTTGATTTTGGCGGGGTTTCTTGCGGCCGTGATGTCGACCCTCAGTTCGTTGATAAGTTCAACCGCGACTATTTTCGCACTTGATGTGTACAGGAAAAAAATATACCCAGACGCTGACGATGCCCGCACGGTGCGAGCTGGAAAATATGCCGCCCTTGTGGCACTCATAGTCTCTGCATCACTTACTCCGGCCGTGTTTTACTTGGGCGGTATCTTCACCTTCTTCCAGACCGGCGTAACCTATCTGGCCAGCCCATTCATCGCGGTCTTCTTAATGGGACTTCTGTGGAAGCGCACCAATTATCCCGCCGCATTAACTGGAATGATTGGCGGACTGGTTCTGATGGCCGGCATTGCCGTGGCGACGCCTATGCTTGGATTCCATATACACTGGCTCTACCTGGCATTCTTTGGGCAAGTCCTGACCATGTTGATGGTCGCCATTGTCGTTGTCGTAACCGCGCCTCCAAGCCAGGGGCAACCTGTAGACCTGGTATGGAGGCCGGCCCTATTGTCACAATATGATGAAGGCGTGCACAGGCCGTGGTACCAGCAGCTTAAAGTATGGTTCACAGTCTGGGCAGTCATTTGGTTCTACCTCTACTACCGCTTCTGGTGAGATAACGAATGAATCGAGAATACAGAACGACAACCGTAAATGATTCGATCTTGAATAGTTAGGAGCGTCACATGCGCATCATGTGCTTTAGTCCACACCCCGACGATTCGGAACTTTTCTGTGGCGGAACTCTTGCGAAGTATAAAGCACAAGGCCACGACGTGGCTGTTGCCGTAATGACACGCGGCGATGTTGGCTCACCGACGCTCTCGCGCGAGGAAATTGCCGCTGTCCGCGAAAAAGAAGCGCGCGCGGCATCCGCCATTATCGGGGCGGAATTCTTTTGGCTCGGGTATGACGATGAGTTCATCTATGACAGCCGGGAAGTCCGGATGCATGTGATCGATATACTCCGGCAGTTCAAGCCCGACATTGTGCTGTGCCCTGACAAGGACAACGATTATCACCCCGATCACACACGGACGGGCCAACTTATATGGGATACCCATGTAATGGCTGCTGTGCGGCTTATCCCGACAGACCATGCCGCGTGTAAGCGCATCCACGAGATCTGGTACTACGATACGCCTGCCGGTATCGGATTCGAGCCTGAAGCATACGTTGATATTACTGACGTGTGGGACACGAAATTGAAAATGGTCGAATGCCATAGAAGTCAAGACGATTGGCTCCAGCATATCTACGGCTACCCCGCGAAATATCTGCTCGAAACGCAATTCCGGTTCCGTGGATACCAGTGCGGATGCACATTTGCCGAAGCGTTTCGAAAGGCGCGGATGTATCCACAATCGGTGGCAAGACATGGCCTATTGCCGGTCTAGCGGGAAGATGCATCATGAAAGGGTGCCCGTATGACAAGTCGGGGGAATTTGCTTCGCGCGGGCGCAGCACAGGTTGATATCACGCCGCGCAGTTTGATGCAGATGGCGGGTGAGGTCGGCTGGTTCCGCCCGGGCCAGTACGTATATGACCCTCTCTACGCAAAAGCGCTTGTCGTTGACAACAACGGAAAGAAAGCATGTATCGTCACGCTTGATCTCACCATCGTGACGCGGGAATGGGCCTCAAGAATCCGCGAAGAGGCCGCGCGCCGCCTTGGCACGGATCCAAGAGCGGTTATGGTGCATGCAACACAGACCCATACGGCGCCCGCACTGGGTCATTTCATGTTCGATAAAGAGTTCAAGAATATTCCCCCGGAAATGGAATGGCTGGGGGGAGGTGATTCACGCTATTTCCCTTTCGCTTATGAAAGAATACTCCAGGCCGTCGAAGAAGCGCACGAGACAATGCAGCCGGCGTGGATCCGCACGGGCAGCGGTATCGAAGGACGTGTGCAGTTCAACCGTCGCGCAGTCAATCATGCGGGTATGGTTCAGATGCCCGGTCCGCGATGGCAGCCGCCGCTGGGCCCGACCTATATCCACTATCTCGAGGGTCCCATCGACCCGGAGGTCGGCGTTATTGTGATTCAGAATGAGGCATTGCAGGTTCTCGCGCTTGTTCTGCATCACACGGGCCATCCCGTCAATGTTTTCCCCAAAGAAGTGATTTCGGCGGACTGGTGCGGCGCATGGGCCGCGCGGATGCAGAAAAGGTTTGGGCCCCGATGCGTCGGTCTCGTTGTCAACGGATGCTGCGGCAATATCAATCCGTGGAATTGTTATGATCCCGATTATGTGCCGGACCATCAGCGTATGGGCCGCCTGCTGGCTGAGACAACGGCAAATGTAGTTGACGGGCTTACGATTGAAGATGATGTCACCGTTGATTTCGCCTCGGACATAGTGTGGATTCCCATGCGGGACGTAAGCCCGGAAGACCTGAAAGAGGCGCGGGATATTCTCACAAAGCACCCCGAACCGCTGTGGTGCGATACCGCCGGCTATGCGGCCTATGAGAATAACCAGAGGGCGTCGCGACCACCGCACCGGACTGTCGATGCCGCGTGGATGCGTGCGGCGGGCATTATGAGCAACTACCTGCAAAAGCAGCGCGAACCACGGATGGATTACGAAATTCAGGCATTGCGAATCGGTCGTACGGCGGTTGTCGGACTTCCCGGAGAGCCTTTCGTGGAAGGGCAACTCCGCATTAAACTGGAGTCTCCAACATACCCAACCTATGTCGCCCATTGCTGCAACATGTATGTCGGCTATATTCCCACAGAAGAAGCGTTTGCCCGTGGAGGTCACGAAGTATTCTACTCTAAGCTTGTTCCGGAAGCCCTCGCCACAATTGTCAAGCATACACGGGAACTGATCGGTACCATCTTCAAGGAATAGAATAACTATTCCTGAGACGCGACAACCGGATTGGTCAAACAGCCGATTTTCTCAACCGTGACGTCAACCGTATCATTGGGTTTTAGAGTTACTTTGGGTTCTCTTGCCCAGCCGACTCCCGCGGGAGTGCCCGTCATAATGATGGTGCCGGGCAACAGGGTTGTGTCTTGAGACAAGAAGCTGATTAAGGCGGGAACATCAAAAATCAGGTTGTTTGTGTTGCCATCCTGCATTAATTTTCCATTTACAGTAGTCTTGACGGATAGACCCGACGGATCGGGAATCTCATCTGCCGTGACCAACACGGGGCCCAACGGCGCAAACGTATCAAAGCTCTTTCCCCGGCACCATTGCGAACCCCCTTTGACTTGCTGCCAGACGCGGGCCGACACATCATGACCGGCGGTGTAGCCCAACACGTATTCGAGTGCCGTTTCGCGCGGCACATCCCGCGCATGCTTCTTGATTACAACGACGAGTTCGCCTTCATAGTCGACTTCATTCGTGCATACCTTGGGGAGGACGATCGGCTCGCGGTGGCCGATGGCGGCGCAGGGATTCTTCATGAACAGGACGGGGTAAGCCGGTGGGGCAGAAGCACCTTCGGCAGCATGGGCGGCGTAGTTATAGCCAATGCACATTATGACACGCGGCTCGACAGGCGGGAACCATCGAGAAGGCTCGACAATTTCTCTGGTTAGGGTGTACGAGCCAAAGAGGGGGTCGCCATCAACACGGACGAGAGCACCGTCATCCTGCTGGGCTGCCCAAATAATAGCATCACACTTGGTATGGATACGGGCAATTTTCATTCCATCTCCTTCCGTTGCCGTCCTCGGCGCCAATGCATGAATGATCTCATAAATAGCCCGGATTTATCACCTGTTCTTTAACAGGGATTGTGCGGTTTCCGGTCGTTGTTGCTCCTGAAAACCGGCCTCGACCGTCATGCAGTCGCGTACCCAATGTTTTCGATATCCACAAGGGCGCTGATGATGCCGGTCTTGATGCGGTCCAACCGGCCCTCGTCCCGGCATTGCCGCCGTAGGCGAATGTGGCGGGCCGGTCCCCGCCCCCAGGAAGACGGAACGCCCCAAGATACTTGAAATCCACCGGCAAAACCCATTGGGTACCATCGGATTGTGGCGCCGAGTTCGTGGCAGGATCTGCGACGCCAACTCTTGTGCCAGCCGTCGAATTTGGTTCCGATCCCGCGGAGCGAGTCTCTGCTTCGGCGGCGACACGCGACGGTCCGCCGCATAGGAGTGCCCCCAACACCAGGAGTCCCGCCCACAGCCGTGGTTGCTTTCTCATGTCCGCCATTCTCCCTGTTCGCGGCATTTTCGCCGAGGCGATTCCGGCCTATTGTTGTTTTGCTTCTCATTCCATCACAAGCAAGAATCGCCCGATGCCGCCGTCGAACTTCACGTCGTCGGGATTTGCATCATGTTCCATACTGGTGCCTGTGTAGTACATCCACCAGGAGTTGGGCGCGTCGCCGGGTGTCGCGCCAGGCATTACATAGACGCCCATGGAATCGAAGGTTGCGCCGATATCTACAACCGGTTCGCGTCCATACCGGGTAAAGTGTACGCCGTCCCGGCTCCAAGCCAAATGGCTTCGCACGGTTTGTTCCTTGGTGTAGAAGGCGGCGGGAAGCATCACGTAGAGATGTTCGGCAAGTTTTGTCGCCGCATTTGAATAGAACTGCATTCCCTCCGGGTCCTGGTTGTCGTGGCTGAAGATTTCGACCGGATCGGGAAACCCGCCGAAATGGTCGGACTCGGTGTAGCCAACCGCGCGGGCACCCTGAAAGTCCCCGCCTTGCCACACGCGCGTGTATAAACGGTATTTGCCGCCGTCTGGGATGCAGGCCGTCGTCGTGTCGGAATTCTTGGGACTGATGGGCTCCGACAGCAACGACCACTGCATGCCGTCGGATGATACTCCGCCATAAACCCACCACGCCGATTTCTGGGCATTGAAACGCTGCCAGATCATCTTGTACTTATGGCCTGCGTCCTTCGCTTCGTCCAGAAAGACGGAGGAGAACGCAAATCCGCCGATCTGCGGCCCATGAATGAGAATGTTGTTGTTCTTGTTGCCTTTGTACTCGACGAGGGCGAGTTCCGGCTTCGTCCAATGGATGGCGTCGGCCGACTCCGCGTAGCACAGGGAGGAATCGTCGTCTCGTTTGTAGTCGTCGTCATAAGCGGCATACCACATGCGCCAGCGGTCGCCCTGGCGAATCACCGTGGCCGTGGAAACGCAATGACTCTCCCATGGCTTGTCGGCCCGCAATAGGGCCTGCTCGCTCCGCTCTTGAATATGAAACACGGGCGCGCGGTCAGGCTTGTCGGCGTCTGCCGCACGAGCAGGAGCAGCTACCAGGTATCCAAGCATCAAGGCCAGAAACATTCCGAGATGGAAGACGCCGGCCCTTTGCCTTCCGGTCAAGTCCGGACGTTTGAAACACGAAAGGAGCGACTCCTTGCGCATAGTCATGCGAATCTGTCTTCTGAATGAGACGGCCACATGTTCATTATTCCAATCGATGACAAGAACGCGACTAGAACTTGACGATATTAAGGTGAGCTGCGTTCGCCGTGGTAGTGCGCTACGAACTCGGCTAGGGCGCGGCACAATGCGCGTTCTCCGAAGACAAATTCATTCGAGGCATTCGGATTTCATACTCAGCATATAGCGCGAGATGTGCGCATTCAACCTCAGGCTTTGCGTGGCCCCGCCACATAGCCCTTCGCTGGTCATCCCGTGGGCGGTATGGGCACGACAATCCCAAGATCGGTTTGTTGGCCGGGGGCAATGTCGACGTCTTCGACGATCGCCCACCATGCTTCACGCGGGTCGTCCGTAATCACCCAAAGCAGGATGGTGCAGTGGCCGGCGGGGACTTGTTCGATCGAGAACGTTCCCTCCGGCGCGACGGGAATGCTTTGCTGGCGGGGTCTTTGCCCGGGATAGTCCAATTCACACATGAGCGTTGAGACAGGCATTTCGCTGATGCCGGCGGGCAAGGCAATCTGGCCGAATGCCGAGCCGATGGGGACAGCATACAGGATGACATCTTGCTGGGGGAGGTGTGATCCGGGCTCGCCGGAAAGGGGCGGCGATTGCCCGCGTAGAAATCCCTCGTCGGTGATTTTTTCGAAAACGAATTCATGCACAACGCGTGGTTCGAGGCAGAACAGCCTGATTTGACCAAAGGCGTCAGATTCCCCGATTTGGTCCCCCCGTTCCAGTGGCCTCACGCCGGGCACAGGTTTCCCGTCTTCGGTGATAATGCGCAGGTCGGCCGTTACCGAACCTGGGATTTGTATGTCGACTTCGGCCGATTCGCCCGGCCCCAATCGCACGGTCTTCACGGGAGCACTTTGGGACAGATAATCTTGCATGGACATCTTGCGCTGGTAGCCAGCGAAGACGGCAATGTCAACCGGCTCGGTGACATTGGGGATCTCCATCCAGTACTGGCCATCCTGTTGCGTGCCGCATTCGGCGACAAGCGGAGGAAACGGGGAAGGGAGGGCATCGCTGGCCGCGCGAATCCAGATCGGGGATACCGGCTTGCCAGTCTGGGGGTCAACTACTTGTCCATAGATTACCGTGGGCTGGAAGGGCTTGTCATCCACCACGAAATCGACTTGGGTCTCTTTTTCGGGGGCCCGTCTTCTTGGCAACGAGCCGGCCCGAGGCCAGCCCGAGGCGCATGTCCTGCACGTCACGAGAGATCTTTTCCTGCAAGAGCAGAAAGCTGGACAAGGTCTTGCCCTGTTCTCCCTCTGCGGCGATAGGTTCCGGTATCGGCCAGGGTACTACGACCTGGTATTCGTAGGCAACGGGCAAATCATTGAACCGGTAGTCTCCTTGGTCGTTGGTGACGGCCTGGCGGGCGCTAGGGGCTTCCCAGACGTTCTGGGCGCGTTTTCCATCATTGATGGCATCGGTCTGGACGGTCAAGCGCGGTACGGGGTTTCCCTGCAGGTTGGAAACGTGGCCGACAAGAGCACCCCCCGCTTCGAGGACCAATACCAAGTCGCGCGCGTTCGATTTGGTCCATGGGAAATAGCCGGTAGCATACCCTTTCTTGTACACCTCGACTACGCTGTCCTCATCGTTGGGGAGGTCAATGGCGAAACGTCCCTCGGCGTCCGTAAATGCGGCATTGGCTCCGTCAGCCCGGGAATGCTCCTCGTACTCCTGGTCCTGCACCACAACCCAAGCGCCGGGGATCGGCTGTCGAGCCGTATTGACCACCCGGCCGGTAATCTGGCTGAGTGCCGGAGGCAGCTTGAAGTCCTTCTCGGCGTATTCCGTGCCAGGTTCCAAGGATGGCAAGTACGGCCAATGGCCTTCGCGATTATCGCGCGCGCTGCTCCACCCGCCGGCAAAACCCTGCGCAAAGGCGCCCAGACGGGCGTCGCCAAACACGGTGATGCCGGTGATTTTGTACTTACCCTCCCTGTCGGTCTTTGAGATAAACGTCGCCTCCGCCTCGCCGCCAAGGCGCACGTTGGGGCCAACGTGCAACTCGACCTGTGCATTGGACAACGGCTCGCCCTCCGTCGAGGCAACTGTTCCCCAAACCACCGCTGGAGTGAGGGGCTTGCGCTGTTCCGGTTTGGGCGGCAACACCGCGAGTACGGGTCTATTCTGGGGAGGGCTAACCGGAGCGGGTTGGCCCGCCATTTCATCCAGCTTGACGCGAACCGCCTTGGGAATCGGTGGCGGTCCGGACCGGCTCGGCGGCCGGGTATCCTGTTTGAGGCCAAAGGTGAGTAGAAGAGCGAGCCCAGCCACGATTATGACGGCCGCCGTGAGCAATGCCTTAATTGGGAGGATGCCGGATACCGCGGTTAGAGTGAGTCCCATGGAGGCGGCGGACGAGCCGGCTACAGCGAGTCTTCCCAGGTTGGCCGCGAGGCGAGCGGGGACGGCTTCGCTGCTGGTGGCATGCAGGAACTCGGTGAGTCCTGCTGCGGCAACGATGACGCCCCGGCGCTTCAAGGTGGCTCGAACGCGCTCGATGGATTGTGCGATGCGGTACGTAACGGCTTGGCGGGAAACGCCGACGGATTCAGCAATGGCGTCATGGGTTTGGTTTTCGAGAAAATGGGCCACGAGTGGATAACGGAGTTTGTCGGGTAATGCGGCGATCGCCTTGTCGACTTGGGCGTAGAGGTCTTGGTCGTAAGGTTGGGTAGCCGGCGTGGCATTTTCCGCAAAGCGATCTTCACGGGTCCGCCTGCGTCGCCGGGCTTCGATACGGTTGAAGGAGAGATTGGTAGCCACACGGTGAAGCCATGCGCCGAGATAGGCACCGGGCTTGTCTCCTGCGCGCACCAACGCCTCGAAACATTCTTGGGCGACATCTTCGGCCTCGGTCGGGTCGTGCAGGATACGACGGGACGTGTTGTATACCATGGCTGCATGACGCATCGCGAGCAAGCGGAATGCTTCGGCATCGCGGCCCTGCACCCATTGCTGCAGGAGAACTTGATCGTTGGCACTCATGTCGCATCCTCCATTTGATTCTACCTAAAGAACAGTACGGATTCCGATTTGGCCAAAGGCCAGACTTTGAGACTGCCCAAGTAAATGAAGAGAGCACCCGGGCCGTCAGGACACCTATCAATGCGTGGTTACCATCGGCGAGCCGCAGAGTGCATCGTAAAAAAATTGACGGGTAGGAAGACGGGTGCATCCCGAAGCGCAAGCTCGGCGGCCTCCAACGTACGCCTTGATGCTTACGGCAGCCTGCGATAAGGCCACCTTGGACGAGGCCCTTTTCGGGTTCGTACCCGCGTCGGGCATAGCGAGACCGAGGTCCGGAGGGCTTCTATGCTGAGGTCCAGGCCAGTCATTCGTAGCCGAGGTTCTCGATATCCACAATGGCGCTGATGACGCCGGTTTTGATCCGGTCCAACCGGCCCTCATCATGGCATTGCCCGGCCAAAGACGACAGCCGACCCAAGACGGCGATAAGCCCTTTCCGGTACGCGCCGCGGCCCTGCGGCGTCAGGCACTGTTCGAGGTACAGGGTTCGTTGCGGTGAATCGGCGAACAGCCGCTCGAGGTGGAACTCTCCCGGCCGAAGGGGATCCTTTTTTAGCTCCTCAGACCAACTGTTAAAGAAGGCATCTTCCGCCATGCAGAACACTTCCGCAACACCGCGCCGCGCGTCCGCGTTGCGCGGATGATAATAGACCTCGATGACCTCTTCGAGCGCATCCTGCACGTCGCGTTGAGGGCATTTCAAGAGACGGCCCGCGACCGCCGTGTTCACTTCCACGGCCGGATTGATCATCGGGCCCTGATAGATCATGCTTCCGCGCGCCCCATCGTCGTAATGCTCCTTGATGGCGGCCCCCGCACGCTTCGGATAGGGCATAAAGTACGACAGGCGGTTGCGCCGGGCACAGTGATACATCCAGACCCCGCCCGACGTGCCATAGGCACACTGCAGGCGCGAGACAAACGCCCTGCGCCGTTCCGGCACAACGTAGGTGCCACGCCATCCCTGGTCCATGAAACAGTCTATATGGCCGCCCATCCCGACCACGTGGTTCTCTTCCTCCGGGGTAAACGGCCCCGCGTTAGCCTTCAACCAGTTGGACGGAATGGCCGTCACGGTCAAGTGGGGCCAGCGGCCCTTGATGTACTGAGCCGCGCGCGAATTCATCCGCACGTTATATCCCACCTGTCCGTCCTTGCCGGCACATTCCGGGCACATGCAGCAACCCAGGTCGCATGACTCCAGATGGACGCCGCCAAACTCGAAGTTGTTCAGCGTGCAGCCCAAGATCTTCTCCACGTAGCTCCAGGACTCCTCCTTTGCGCCGCACAACGCGTGCGCATGAGGCTTCCCCTCCGCGTCAATGCCCCGGGCGCTCGGGTTGTCCTGGAGAATCTGGTCGTAGCCCCAACTCAACAACCCCATGCCGAACATCACCTGCATGTCGAGCTTCTCCGCGGCCTTAATGAGCCTGCGGACCATTTGAACCCGGCCTTCCTCCTGAAAGGCGCTTGTGATATCCGGCGGGTAGCCATACGTGGCAAACAGGCCCCAAACATCCAGGAAGTTGAAGCCCGCCTCGGCTTGCACGTTGAGCGCACGGACAAGCCCGTCGAGCGTCTGGTCGTCAAACTGGGGTGCGGGCCAATCCTGCAACGGCAGGGGCTCGTTCCGCATGTCGTTGATCCAGGCACCAAACGCTACGCGGTACCTATATCCATGCTCGTTCTTCATGGACATTGCCTGCCTTTCCGAGGATTGGGATAGTGCGATGCCGCTCTTGCCGACTGCCAGCGCGACTCCTGCCGCCGCCATTTTCAAGACTGTTCGCCGATCCATCGTGTCTCCCTCTGTTTATATGAGAGTATCGCAAGAAAAGAAGTGCCGACAAATTGAGATGATCTATCTATACACGCCCCTTAATCGCTCCGCAGGGGGAATTGAAAATATCATCTACCAATTTGTATATGAGCCGTCCGGCCGTTCCAGATGCGGGTGCTCGTAGAGCTTGGCCATGGGATATTTGGCCGCAGCCTGTTCATCAAATTCGACGCCCAACCCGGGTTTGGTTGGCAGTCCATACGATGTACCGTTCAGTTGGAGCATTTCGGGAAAGACATCCGTTGCGCCTTGATTGTATTGTGGATTGACCTCGACCCATGTCATATTGTTAATGGCTGCGGCAAAATGAATGGTCGCCGCTGTGCACACCGGCCCGATGGGGTTGTGCGGCATCACGTCAATGTAATGTGCTTCACACCATCCGGCGACTTTCACCGCCTCGGTTAAGCCGCCGATGCAGCAGACATCAATGCGCGCGTGGTTGGTCAGCCCGCGTTCAATATAGGGCAGGGCCTCCCACTTGTTTGACCATTCTTCTCCAATTGCAAAGGGGACGTCGGTCATGGCGCGCAACTGGACATAAGCGTCCGGTGTTTGGCAACGTATCGGCTCCTCGAGAAATGCCATGCTGCCACGCGGGATCATCTGACAGAACTGTGCCGCTTCAGCCACGGAAAGGCGATGGTGGTAATCGATCCCAAGGGCAACGTGCTTTTTGGCCTTTTGCCAGATCTCAGTAAAATGCTCCGCCGTAGCCGCCATAGATTTGCGGATGTCAAGGACCTTGCTTGCCGCCATCATGTGGCTGGCCGGCGCAAAACGTATGGCCGGCCATCCTTCCGCGACACAAGCTTGAACTCGCTCATGCATATCCGCTTCATCAACGCTTCCAAGCGTGACGAAACCGTACACCTTGTTTCGACATGCACCACCCAACAACTGATAAACAGGCACGCCAAACTTCTTGCCGGCAATATCATACAGCGCCATGTCGATTGCGGACATTATGCCGGTGATTATGCGGCCACCCTCGTAATACGCGCTGCGATAGCAGGTCTGCCAGATATGTTCAATCTGCATGGGGTCCATGCCGATCAGAAACTCCCGAAAATGTTCCAGAACACCTTGTTGGCCGAGTTCACGCGTCGAACAGCCCGCCTCGCCGAGTCCGTAGACGCCTTCATCGGTCTCAACCTTAATGATATGCAGGTCACGCGGTTTCGATAGCAGGAAGCTTTTAATCTGGGTAATACGCATTAGTCTAGTCTCCACTTCCGATCCAATGAGCAAGCCTTTTCATGCCTTCTTCGATGGCCTGCTGCGACACGGCAAAGGAAATACGAATGTGTTCGGGTGAGCCAAATGCAACTCCCGAGAGGACACGAACACCGCCTGCCTCTTGTGCTATGTGCGCAAAATCGTCGGCATTATTGATTCTGGCCCCCTCATACACCCGTCCAATGAGCCTGCTGATATTCACGAAACAATAGAAGGTGCCTTTGGGAGGAACAGCAGAAAGACATTCAATGGATGCGATGCGGTCAAGCAAGAAATCGCGCCGCGCCGCATAGGCGGACGTCATGGCTGCAATATGGCTTTGGTCGCCTGTGAGCGCCGCAAGTGCTGCCCGTTGTGAAATTGCAGACGCGGCTGAAGTGCTTAGACCCAAGACATGGATTACGCGGTCCGCGAGCCCGGCTGGCAGTAATCCGTAACCTATGCGCCAGCCGGTCATGGCATGCGTCTTCGACGTGCTGCCCACCGTAACGGTTCTTAGGGAAATTTCCTTGCCCAAGCTGGCAATGGAAATATGCGCGGTACCGTTGAAGACGATCTTCTCGTACACCTCGTCCGAAAGCACGTGAAGATTTTTTTCGACAGCCAAGGCGGCAATATGCTCCAGCAGCCAGGCTGGATACACCGCTCCTGTTGGGTTGGCTGGCGAATTGATGATAAGCAGACGGGTGCGCGGCGAGATGGCGGCGGAGATCGCTTCTATGTCAGGCAGGAATCCGCAGCTTTCCGAGACTTCCACAAAGATCGGCGTACCCCCTGCCAGTCTGACCTGACCCGGATAGGCATTCCAGTGTGGCGTCATCATGATAGCTTCATCCCCCGGACGGATCAGGGAACGAATCGCCATTTCCACTACGTGTTTGCCGCCGCATGCGATTACCACATCTTCAGGTGCAGCATCAATGTTGTTTTCTGTGCGGAATTTCCGGGCCACCGCTTCCCGCAGTTCGGGAATGCCCGGCTGCGGCGTGTATTTTGTGAAGTTTGATTGAATGGCGTCCCATGCTGCCCGTTTCACATGTTCCGGAGTATGAAAGTCCGATTCCCCTTTTGCAATATCCACAAGAGTCATGGCTGTTCTGATCCTCTGACTGCCACTTCCGCCTATCATTATGCAGGTGTCGTCGGCCACATGTTCAAACAAATCGGTGTGTCATGAGAAAGCAAAACTCCGCTACCGCCCGGTTTCAATGGCTACTCGGGTTAAGTTGGGGGTGGCGCCGCCGTCAGGAGTAACGAGACGAGCACGGTACTGGAGCCATGGCCCGTCGATGCCGTCGATTTGGGCGCCGCTCTCGGTGTACCAGGTGTTTTGCCGTTGCGGCCCGCTCCACGCGCTCGATTCAAGATCGTCACTCGTGAGCGCTGCGCGCACTTGAAACTGGACCGCCGTCCCATGAGGCGTTTCCGCCACCCACTCGATTCGAGTCGGTCGTTCGCCCGCGGGTAGCTGATAAGGGGACGATATATAGTCTTCATAGAAACCCCGGTCATAACTATTTCCCGCGTCGCGCACGTTTAAGCCGCTGGGCCCAATCGAGGGAATCTCAAGACGCCGCTCCGGCGAAAAGCCCTCCGGGCCACCCCAGTATAACATCGAAGCTACGCGATGGCGGTGAGGAACGGGCTGGTCCGTATAGCCGCCCTGCCTGTGGTTAGCGATTAGGAGGTCCAGCCATCCGTCGCCGTCGTAATCCAGCGCCTCGGCCCCCGAAGAGCCATATGTCGGCAATTCCGCGCGAGTGCGTTTTCCAAATCCGTCTTGGCTTCCCCAATAAATTAATGAGGGCCTGTTGCCCTCAATGGCCCCATACGCGCACAGGAACACATCCAGCCATCCATCCCTGTCAAAGTCGGCAATGGCGTTGTCATAGGGGGTAGTTCCCATGATGACCTCCCGGTGATTATCGCTGAATCCCGATGGTGAGCCGTAATAAACGTAGCTGGGCTTTTCTTCTTCATCCCCTGTACCACGATTGGGGATCAGCAGGTCCAGCCACCCATCGCGGTTGAAATCGGCCCCATTGAGGTACATCAAAGCCAATGGCTGCCCGAGGTCAATTGCGCCGGTTCTGTCGTCAGAGAAGCCGTCTTTCGAGCCCCACCATATGGTCACCGGGCCACCCGGTTTCCCTTTGATTTGCACCTGCGCGGCGACATCCAGCCATCCGTCACGGTTCAGGTCCATTAACAAAGGGGCCCGCACAATTTCCTTGTTATCCGTGGTGAATACAGTAGCATCAAACCACCGGAACCCATGGCGCGATCCCCAGAAAATGGGAAAACCAAAAGTGTCCGGGTGTGCGGGATCTTCCATGCGGCCGCCGGCCAGCATGTCGAGCCACCCATCGCGGTTGATATCTGCTATCCGCATACCGCCATATCCCCGGTCCATTGTCAGATAGGTTGGAGGTGAAAAGCCATTCTTCTCGCCCCAATACACAATGATGCCGTTTTGGTTGAATGGAACGCCGGCGATTGTCACGTTCTGCGCCAAGACCATATCGACAAAGCCATCGTCATCGAGATCGGCATGTCCGCAGCCGAAGATATGCCCCGCTGTGAACTCGAACATGCTCTTCTCGGAAAACTCCCTCGTCCCGTTGCCCCAATAGACGTATGAGGGCAAAGGCCCATCTTCAATTCCGCCTTTCATATTGAAAAAGACGACGTCGGGCCGGCCGTCGTTGTTTACGTCGCCAATCGTATTGGCACGGGTTTCATGCGTGGGCAATTGAGTCCGGTTGTTGGCATGGAACGTGCCATGGTCATTCCAGAAAACATAGGACAGCAGGCTCAGATAATTGAGCACAGACCGGTTACTTATCACCAACTCAGGGAAGCCATCACCGTTGAGATCGCCCGCACTGACGCCGCTTGCACCCAGAGTGGGCAACTTTACCGGCTCATTCGCCAAGATATCGCTCCCACCGCTCAGAAAGACACAGGAATCAGTCCATGGCGCGCCGTCGGAGCCATGGTAATTGGCTACAGCGATGTCATCGATTCCGTCCGCGTTAAAATCGGCTACGGCCAGATCCTGCGCGCCTGAAAGTGGCCGTCGAATTGCCTTGTCCATGGAATATGCTTCCTTACTGCGGGGAAGGATTAAGAGGCCGTCTTTGGTGCATGCGGCAATGTCTTTCAATCCATCTCCATTGAAGTCGCCCATAGCGGCCGCTGAAAAGGCCACCTGCAGAACCACCCGCCTGTTGCCGTCTTCAAACGCACCTTGCGCAGCGTAATAGAAATAACTGTTCTTTGCCGTCGAGATTACCAAATCATCGCGGCCGTCCTTATCCAAATCGCCTGCAATAACGCATACTGCGGGTTCCTCACCGTCAAACGTCAACGGTGACCGCCTATCGGGGGAAAACCCTTCCGGCGAATTCCAGTAAATAAAACTGGTGACCGGACCTTCAAGACCGGATGAACCCTTTTTCTGCCATTGGCATGCAATGGCCAAGTCGTCCCAGCCGTCATGGTTGAAATCGCCGGCGGCAATTCCGGCGGCAAGAAACGCAGGCAATTCCACACGATTGCTTGCGGAAACCCCTTGCGGTCCTCCCCGGTAAATGTACGCATTGACTTCGACAGAGTGGCTGTTCATGTGGTTTACGATGGCGAGGTCATTATAGCCGTCGCGATCAAGATCACGGACGAGACCACCGATGGATCCGCTGGCTGGCAATTCAACCCGTGAACGCCCGTCGATCTCGCCGTCCTTGTTTAAATAGAGATAGGTGCTACACTTCTCTTCGTGCTGCTGCCCACTGGGCAGCAAGATATCAAGGTATCCATCCCCGTTGAGGTCCCATCGCGTGATGATTTGGATTCGGCCGCGCTCCGACACATAACAATTACTGCCTGCGTCCAGAAAAGTGCCATCGCGAAAATCTTCGAATGAATCTTCCGTCCACGTGGCGGCTTCGGTCAACGGGCACCACGCAATGATTGTGAACGTGGCCACCATCATCATAGAAAGTGTTTGGAACATGACAATTTCCCTTAAGCAAACGTGGTTTCCAACAGCAACTATTTGGAACAAACATCGAAGCCAAACAACTCTGCAGCATCGAGCTCGAATTCGATTTTAAAAGGATGCGCACCTGCTTTTGACAGGTCCAGACCTGTGACCGGCAGCGCCAACCCATCGCCGACTACCACCTGGCTGTCTTTAAAATCGGCTCCTTCAATCGGATTGCCCCGCTCGTCGAGTAATCTCACACGAACTTTGCCTTCTCTAGCGTTTGTATTCAGCACAAGATATTTGCCGAGAAGCGAGTCGCTTTTGAACGGGACTGTTACAAGCCGGGCAATCTTGTCTTTTCCGGCGTCTCGTGAGACGTATCGATCCCGTGGCATTCTTGCCAATCCAAGTTGACGTTCCGTTGTCGGCTCAACTTTATGACCTCGTTTGTATCCGCCGTAGTAGAAGAAAACTTCATCGCCGAGTAACAAACTGCTCCCGATCCATGTCATGGCGCGGTCCCACGCAGCGGGTATTGGGCTGCGGTCGAAGAATATATCGTCGTGCCTGTCAAAATGTGTACCATCACGGCTGGTAACCAGCGTTGTATACCCGATGCCATCGGTGGGACCACCGGGTTCGCACGCGTAGTCGTCGTGCAACATCCGGACGAAGCCAAGGAGAAGTTGCCCGCGAATAATCGTTCCGCCGGCGGCGTAAAACTCGAGCTGGCCCGGATCGCGCGGTTCCGGCACTATGACCCGTTGCGGTTGCGTCCAATGAACGAAATCATCACTGTAGATGGCGCTGACAAGGCGCCGGATATAGTTCTTGGCCCGTGGCGCCATCGAATATCCGTCTGATTGCACCGCGGGAGTTTTTACGAACGCGCCATAACGTTTCCGGAACGAGTCCCAGTAGACGTCAATGACATCGCCGACGCCATAAGGTCGTCGCGGATCCTGCAAAAACTGTTCTTCAGAGAAATCTGCCAGAACAGGGTTTGCTTCCCAAAGAGTCCAGTGAAGGCCGTCGGGGGAGAAACCAATATTCATTCCACGCTTTACGCGATCCCAATAGGCAAGCTTGAACCGGCGCGACTTCTCCGGGAACGTCGGCCCTTCGTCAATTACCGCGGCGCCATATCCCACCAATAAGAGTCGATTGTCATTCCCGAGAATGCCGAGGCTGGGCGTGCGCCAGTGGATGCCATCATCGGATTCCGCGTAAGCCAGGGCGCATTCCTCGCCTTTCCCGCGGTTGTACCACATGCGGAACAAGTTCGTGTCGGGGTCTCGCACGACGCTTACATAAGGCTGTGTTGTCCCTTGCTCCCGCCCCAAAATGGGATTGCCCTCGTAGCGTTCAGGATGATGGGTAGTCTTTGTTAAGTTCGCAGAAGCCGCAATCAAATAGTCATCGACGAAAAGGTGAGGTCCCGGGAGCAGATCGACCGGTTCGATTGCAGGATTTGTCCGAGCACTAAAATTGGGGATGGATTCTGCGCCGGGAGGCGAGTCTACAGCAAGGGCTCGAAACTCCAGCAACAACACGAGACTCGATAGAACCATAGCATTTCTCATCACACAATCTCCTGTTCATATCTCCGGCAATTGGCACGTCTCAAGTTGGCGCTTCACTCCCCGCGGTCTTGCCCATTGTTCTTGGCCACGGTGTACGTAATGTCGTCAAAGAACATTTCAATCCAATGTCCGCCTTTGCGGGTGGTCCCAATACCAAACGCGTCAAATGTCGTTGCCTGTGCCCTTGCGCTCTCCGGCACGGTCAATACGGACTGCTGTCCCGCAACCGTCACGACGAGGTTGTCTTTGGGAAGTGAAGGGTCATATTGAATCGACCATTCACGCGGGCCGGCCGGCGGCAGAAGTCGCGGCGAATTGGTTTGAAGATCGTATGTTCCGGTTCCGGTGCGGTAGCAGGCATTGATTTTCTGCCCTTCCCTGCTCGGAGACTCTACAAGAGCGCCAATGAAATTGAAAGGGGCGAGAACATTGTCCGTACTATTGTATGTCGCCGTATTGAACCATCCGAGGTAAAGTCCGGCATCGACACACGTGCGCGGCATGGCGAGTTTGCCGTGTGCAGACAGTTTATTGTTCAAATCCAACTTCCCTATCGTGGTGTCGGCGTAATATCCGGCGGTTTGAGGCGCATTGCTTTCAGTTCGCCACATAATGCCGCCTATTTCGCCGGCAGCTGTCCCCCCGGCATTATTAGAATCCCGAAATCCAAAATTATGTCGAGGCTCGATTTCGCTGTCGACGTAGCTTCGCCGATTGTCGTTGGCGAGCCAGCCCGGACCGCTTGAGAAATCCTGCGGAGCCTCATCCAGCACGACATCGTCCAGATAGACCCATATCGGCGAAGCGGCTTCGGTCTGTCGGTTCCATAAGCCAAACCGGTCGAATATGGCGCCATCTTGTTTATGCCCAGGATGCAGGTTTAGCGTCCAGGAATTGGCATCGAGCGTGAAATTGATGGAGCCGTTACCCGCGTTGCCATTCGGATCGTAAGCCAAGCTCCACGTGTGCGCCGTCCCATTATCCAAGTATTTGGTGTTCGTGCTCCGGTCGATGTTTATGGTGCCGGTCCGCTTAAGTTGCGTGCCGTATTCGCAATAGACACGATAGAATCCGGCTTCTCCGTCCACTCTTAGAGCGAGCGAATTAAGGTTACGCCATCCTGCGGGGGTAGATGAATTGAACCAGCCGAAAAGAAAACCAGATGATCCCGCGGTCTTCGTTACGGCAAACTTCCCCGAGGCCGAGAATTTATCTTGGAACGTCTTCTTGGGAATAGCTTTGGCATAATAGGCGATACGGGATGCCCGCCAGATTTTGCCCCCAATCTCCCCAGGCGCCCCCCCGGCAAAAGTGGTCCGTGCACTGTATCCAAAATTCTGATCAACAGATATGCACGGCGGCGTTTCAGGATGGTTATTGACGCCGGTCCATGCAGGCTCGACGTCAAAAGTCTCCGTCTTCACCATTTGGCCCGACGCAAGAAACGGACAGAGAATAATGCCGAAGAAAAGAAAAGACCTGAGAACCGTGCAAAGTCCCAAGTTAATACGCATAACGCACCTTTGGCTTTGTGCAGAACCTAAACCAACGAGTGTCAAGCTCTGCCCAAGAAGTTCTATCTGCGGACCCGTTGACATACGTGTGTCTCACCGCACAAGCATATGGTAAACGTAAGGGAAACGTCAACAAATGGGGCGGCCCGGATTTTTGGGGGACACAAGACTACAGGCAGGGAGGTCGTTGATGAGCAAGAAGCAGAACAAGAAGCAGGGATGTCATTGCCGAGAAACCGCCCGGCTCTGACTAGCGCATGTCCTAAGTACATGGATCCATAAATATGGCAACGTATAATACACAAAGCAAAAAACGGGGACTGACTCGATTTTCGGCAGTTTGAAAATCGTGTCTGTCCCCGCTTTTTGCTGGAAGCGCATTTTCGGCAGTTTGAAAATCGTGTCTGTCCCCGCTTTTTGCGGCATGAATACGTTAGCAAATTTATGAAGTGGCCCACTAAGCATTGTTCCGTGGCAAGAGAGAGTTCACCAGAACGGCTGAATCGTGAGATCGGCGGTCGAGGTCTGCGGCACGGCTACGCGTTCTTCACGAACTCCATCATCTGCGTGAACTCGTCGATAAACCAGTCGTGCATCTCCCGGCAAGGGCCGAATGACGTGAACTCGGAAGGAGAAAGGCCGTCCTCGTCCAGGGCTTTGCTGAATTCGGGAAACACCGCACGTAACCGCTTGACTGTTTCCTCGGGTACAGGAACATGTCCCAAGGGCCGCTGCTCGGGATCGATATCGAGCACCTCCTGCTGTGCGGCCATGCCTATGGTCATGCACATACGTGCACCCGCAAGCTGCGTTACGTGACGTGTCCGCGTACCTCCGGTCAAACACATGCCCGGATAGCCACGCTCGTCGAACAAGGCATTGATCCTCTTCGTCACCGCGAGCCCGGCCATATTGATGTCATCAGCGGAAATGTCCAGGTTCTCGCGTTTCGCCTTGGCCAACAGGTACTCGTCCAGCCGGCCGATGATCATGACGGAGTAGTTGAAGACGCGGTCATCCCGCTTCGCCGCCCGCTTGCGCCCCCGCTCATACGCTTCCTGCGCCGCCACGGCTTGCGCAGTCGAGAAACTGATGGTCGAGATGGTGACAGCACCCCGTGCAGCCATTTCCTCGATCACCTCCATCCCGGCTTGCGTTGCGGGGATCTTGACACCCATGTTGGGCTCCATGGCCGTGGCCTCGATGGCCTGTGCAAGCATGGGGCCCGCCTCGTCCATCTGCAACGGATTGACCTGCCCGGCAACGTAACCCTGTCGTTTCTTGGTAGCGTCATAGATCGGCCTGACGCGCCTGGCCGCGTCTTGGGCGGTCAGGTTCAGGGCCTTCAGCGCGAGACCCTGGATCCCAAGACCAGGGAACTGTCGTTTCAAACCCCGCACCCGCTCGCTCCAAAATTCCGGAGCGCTGCGCAGGCATCTCAACCCGATGGCCGGGTTGTCGGTGACACCCGTAGCCCCGCGCTCGAGACCCACCGACAACTCGTCCGGTAACACCGAATCGTTCCAAAACAGGGTGTCTGTCTTTTCTGCCATCCACATAAGGAAATGTGACATACAAGCAACCTCCGTATCTTTGCGATGTCAAGAGTACCTGCTCACAGTAAAAGCGCTATTGTACAGTCTTCACCGCCCTTATCCAAGCCTGCCTATTCCGTTTCCGTAGCGCCGGGTTCTGCTCGGTATCTTGTGCTTGGCATCTCCTTGAAACTGCCGAAAGAGCTATGCTAGATTAAATTGGCTACGGGGAGGAAACCCGGTTCGCGGGCAAGAGTCTTAGCTGGGTTGTTGCTCGAGCCGTTCAAGTCGTTTCTAACGCGCAGAAAACAGCGCTGGGTGCTCGATGAAGACGGAGCCGAAGTCGGCCATGGGCATGCCCCGGACCGGACGATAGGCGCCGTGCCAAGAGCAATTCAACAAGCGCGCTGGGGAGACACACTGCAATCGTGGATCTGACTGCAAAGCCTGATGCCAGTCCTGAAGAGGCTTCTGCCACAGGAAACGTTCCGGCGTTCCCTCTGGTTTCAGCAGGCCTCAAGCGGGCCATCGAAAACGATGAGTTTGTCGTGGCGCCCGGAGTCTACGATGCCCTGGGTGCGCGCCTTGCCGAACAACACGGTTTTCCCGCCGTATACATGAGCGGCTTGGCCGTCACGGCGTCGCTCCTGGGCCGTCCCGATCTAGAGCTCCTGGGCATGGAAGAAATGGTGTGCCAGGCAGGCCTCATTGCGGCCGCAGTCGATATTCCAGTGATCGCGGACGCCGACACGGGCTACGGCGGCCTGGGCAACGTAGAGCGCACGACCCGCGCGTACGTCCAGGCGGGAGTCGCCGCGATTCATCTGGAAGATCAGGCCAGCCCCAAACGCTGCGGCCATCTGGGCGGGGTCCGATTGGTGGAAGTTGGCGAGATGTGCGCCAAGTACGAGACTGCTATCGCCGCCCGGGGCGATGCTTCGATGCTCATTATCGGGCGTACGGATGCTGTCAAGGCAGCCCAAGGCGGGGGGCTCGACACAGCCATCCATCGAGCAAGACATATTGCGCGCACAGGCGTCGACATGATCTTCGTGGATGGGCTGATCCGGCGTGATCATTTCCAGCGTGTTCGAGACGAGGTGGAAGGCCGTCTGCTTGCGAGCGTTGTCGAAATCGACGCGCCCGCGGAGACAAAAGCGGATGAACTGCGACAAATGGGATACTCCGTGGTCATATTTGCGCTCTCGGGAATCTTGTCGGCCGCGGGCGCGCTCGATCGTCTGATGTCATGCCTGTCCAGCTCCGGAGCAACGGACAAGGTATTTCCTGAGATGATGACGTACACGGAATTGAACGAGCATCTCGGGATCGACCATTACAAACAACTGTGGGACCGTTACGCAACTCGGCAAAAATGAAAGAGAACACCTATGAAAATCACGAAGATTGACACGTACGTCGTTGGAATGCAATGGAAGAACTGGCTGTTCGTCGAGGTGCACACCGATGAGGGGATTACGGGCGTGGGCGAGGCAACTGTGAACGCCTTTGCTCGGACCGTCGAGGCGGGGATCCGCGAACTCGAGGATCTAATAATCGGTAAGGACCCGTTGAGCCCTCGCCGGATTACAGAGTCGTTGCGAAGGGACCTTTATACGGATGGCGGCCAAGTGCACGGATGTATCACGGCCGCGATCGAGGTGGCGTGCTTCGACATTATGGGCAAGGCGTTGAACACGCCCATTTACACGCTCTTGGGAGGTAAGTATCGGGATCGGATCCGAACATATGCAAACGGCTGGTACCGAGGCGAGCGCACTCCGGAAAACTTTGCGAAGTGCGCCTGCGAAGCCGTGGCCTTGGGATATACGGCCCTGAAATTCGACCCCTTTGGCAACGCTTACCGCGTGATCTCGCGCTACGAAGAAGACCTGTCGATGGACATAGTCTCCGCAGTACGCAGCGCTGTGGGCCCCAACATCGAACTGCTCATCGAAGGCCACTCGCGTTTTACCGTTGCGACTGCGATCACGCTGGGCTACCGGCTTCAGCCGTTCCACATTGGCTGGTTCGAAGAGCCCGTTCCGCACCACCGCATCGCGTCAGTCGTTGAGGTATCCCGCAATGTACCCGTCCCGGTAGCAACCGGCGAGAGTTTTCACTCGATCTGCCAGTTCGCGGAACTCCTTAAGTTCGACACGGTTCACATCCTCCAGCCGGAGCCCATGAGCTTGGGCGGCATTCAGCCGCTTGTCGATGTCGCTGTTATGGCTGAAGCCCACAACTGCATGATCTCCCCGCACTGTGCGCAGGGCCCCATCGGAAGTTACATAAGCATGCATCTCGCCGCGGCCTGCCCCAACTGCTATCTCAAGGAGCACTTCGACGACTTCGAAGTGGACTGGGTCAAGGACCTCATCATCGGTGAGACGAAACATGAAGAAGGCCATCTGGTGATTTCAGACCGGCCAGGCTTGGGCATCACGCTCAACCATGACGTGATCAAGCGGCATCTTTCGAAGGAAAACCGGTACATTGCTCTCTTCACGCCGGGCTGGGAAATGCGCGACAAGTACGGGGACTAGCGCAATTAGGAGACCCCCTGGCTTTGCCGGGGGATACTTACGTACGGTTGGTGCCATGATTGCAGGCCAGATGACGGAATCCAAAACACTGGAGGCGTACCTGGACCTCGATACCGAGGACATCCATGAATCGCTGCAGAATGCGGTAGAAGCAGTTCGGGAACGCGGACTTCCGCTGGCCATGCCATGAGGTTCCTTTTCGCAGAAGCAGGCAAGGCGGAGCGAATCATTCTGTCCGCCGGCACCGATTTCGCGACGTTGCTTGCGCTGAGGGGGCGAAACGAAACCGTCGGTGATCTTGTTTCGCCGTGGAGTGGATCGGAGGCCGGCGCAGCAGGTCGCTCTGCTAGTGTAGTGAGTCATAATTAAAGCCACTTATAAATCAAGTGAAAAGAACACCTCAAAAAAGCGAAAAACGGGGACTGACCCGCTTCCGGCAGTTTGGAAGCGCATTTTCGGCAGTTTGAAAATCGTGTCTGTCCCTGCTTTTCGCAGCATGAATACGTCACCGAATTTACGAACAGGAGTACTTAGCGCTACGCGCGTAAGAAGGAATTATGCCTGGCTCACGAAAAAACGATCCCCTCACACCCCAAATCACGCCAAGCTACACCACATCCACTTCCCAAGCTCCGCTTCCCACCGCCACGAACCATCTGCCGACGACAGTGTGAGAAATCCAGGCTAAATCTACGGGCTATGAAGTTGGCCCCAAGTCTGGAAACCAGCCCCCTTGGGAGGCTCACAATAATAAGCCCCCGGCTTTGCCGCGGCTCTGCCGGGGGTCATTTAACTGGTTGTGGTTGTGATGCAAGAAGTAGAGTTCTCAGGAGGGACAGGCTAGCCATGTGCAGATCGGCATGGGCCTACTCGATGAGTCAATCGAGCATCAATTCCCGACCTCAAAACGGCTGTCTGGGCGCTCAAGTACCTTAAGACACGAACGTCTCGTCCTGGTCTTTCAGTTCAAGGGCGGAGTCATGCCGGCCCGGCTCATGCCTCCTGCTCGACCAATTGTTTTCTCTTGCCGGCCACAATCACGAAGGCTAGGGATGTCATTGCAAGCAGCATGGTGTCGCCGCGGAACCCAGTACTCCCGGTCTTGGCGATGGACCCGCCGAAACAACCTCCGCCGCCATCGTCGTCGCCGGCAGGTGTGATGGTCCACGTGAATTCGGCCTCGCTGTTCTGTTGGCCGTCGGTAACGATAATGGTGACCACATAGTCGTTTGCGGCAGCGGTTCCGACCACTCCGGAAATCAGGCCGGTTGCGGGGTCGATGTCGAGTGAGGGAGGCAGGTTGCTGGCGGTGTAAATCAGGGTGTCGCCGTCGAGATCAGTGGCTGCAACTTGCAGAGAGACGGTAGCGCCTTCGGGATGAGTCTGGTTGCCGGGATTTGTCAGGGCGGGCGGTCTGTTTGTGTTGGTGACGGCCCATTGGAACGTCTCAGAGTCGTTCAACGTTCCGTCGGAGACGGTGAGGGTTACGTTGTGGTTGCCGGCAGCCTCAAAACCGATGACGCCGGAAATCAAGCCGGTGGACGGATTGATGTCGAGGCCGCCGGGCAAGCCGGTGGCGCTGTATGCGAGCGTATCGCCGTCGGGGTCGGTTGCAACAATTTGCAGCGAGACGGTGGCGCCTTCGGCGCTGGATTGGTTGCCGGGGTTAGTGAGAACCGGCGGTAGATCCCCGCTGTGCACGGTCCACGTGAACGACTCGGAGTCGGACAGGCTGCCGTCCGATACGGATACCGTTGGGTTGTAGTTGCCGGATGCGGCCAGGGCGCCGGTGATTAATCCGTTGGCCGTATTGATCCTCAAGCCGTCGGGGAGTCCTGTCGCGTTGAACGTAAGGTTATCGCCGTCGGGATCGGTTGCGACAATCTGCAAGGAGACGTTTGCGCCCTGGGCATGGGTCTGGTTTCCGGGATTGGTGAGAACGGGTGGCCGGTTGGTGTTCTTCACGTTCCATGTGAACGTCTCGGAATCGGACAGGCTTGCGTCGGACGCCGAGACCGATACGGTGTGAACCCCGGCCGCGTTAAAGGCCAGCGTGCCGGAGATCACGCCCGTCGACGTATTGATGGTCAATCCCGGCGGCAGACTCGTCGCGTTGTAGGTCAGGGTGTCGCCGTCGGGATCGGTGGCAGCCACCTGCAGGGAAACGACGTCGCCCTCGGCGTCAGTTTGGGTGCCCGGATTGGTGACGACGGGGGGCCGGGGGGTGTTGGTGACGGTCCAGCCGAACGTCTCGGAGTCGGACAGAGATCCGTCGGACGCGGTAACGGTCACGCTGTAGCTGCCTGCGGCGTTGTAGCCGAGCGTTCCGGAAATAACGCCGGTGGTGGGGTTGATGCTGAGGCCGGGAGGTAAGCCTGTGGCGCTGAAGGTCAGGGGCGTGCCGTCGGGATCGGTCGCCGTAATCGGCAGGGAAACCGAGGCGCCTTCCGCGGAGGATTGACTGCCCGGGTTGGTAACCACGGGGGGCCGGGGGGTCTCTGTTACGGTCCACATGAATGACTTGCTGTCGGACAGATAGCCATCGGACGCGGACACGGCGACGTTGTGCTGGCCCGCGGAACTGTAATCGAGCGTGCCGGAGATAACGCCCGTGAGTTCGTTGATGACAAGGCCTGGGGGTAACCCCTCAGCGCTGTACGCGAGCGCGTCGCCGTCCGCATCGGTTGCCACAACGGGCAGGGACACGTCCGCGCCCTCGACACCGGTCTGGTTGCCGGGGTTGGTCAATGCGGGGGCCCGGTTTGTGTTCGAGACGGTCCAGGTGAAGGTCTTGGCGTCGGTAAGCTCGCCGTCCGAGGCGGTGACAATGGCGGTGTAAACGCCTGCCGTGGTATAGCCAAGGGTACCGGTGACAATACCCGTGCCGGCGCCCAGCGTAAGGCCGGGCGGCAACCCAGCGCCCGCGTAGGTCAGCACGTTGCCGTCGGGATCCTCGGCATGCAGTTCGAGCCGGACCGTCGCGCCTTCCACCGTGGTTCGATCGCCGGGGTTAACCAGCAGCGGCGGCCGATTATCGCCCGTTATCGTATTGAACACTTCGTTGGTGACGATCGGGGCGTTGGTATCGAAGCTGATTGACGCCTGATTGTTGATGCGCGTGCTTGGCGCGGCGTCCGATTTCGGCTTGATCGTAAACGCAACGTGCCCTTCCCCGCGGCGGGTGTCGTCGTTAACCGGCAGGAACCCCGCCAACACGTCCTCGGGCAGATCGTCCGTGTTGGGGTCAAGCGTGCTGAAAGTCCACTGAACGAGGCCTGTGCCGTAGTCGATGGCGACGGCCACGTCGACCCACCAGTCCTTGTCGACGTCGGTGCGGTAATCTGAAATGGCGACGCGTGTCGAATAGGCGGCTGTATCGACGGGAACATCGACCGTATATGCGCCCCAGCCGATTTCGGTTATCTGGAATGTGGACCAATCCAGGTCCGTATCCAGATAGTCTGTAACGACCACTTCCTGGGCCGGCGCCGTGGCGCCCGCCTCGGGATCGTTCTCAAAGTAGATGATGTACTCCAACTGGTCAGTCACACCAACGGAACGCAGCTCCCCAGTTCCCGCGGGCCCGACTTTCTCGTTGGGATCGACAGGCCGAATCAGATCCGTTGTCTCATCGTCGAGTGGGTCAGTTGGAATACAGTCGGCTGCTTGTTTCGGCTCGTCGCCGGTGTTGCAGATTTTTTTCCCAACCTCCTCGCCGACCTGTTGCGCCACCCATGGGGCTAGGTCAGGGCCGGTGGGCATTCTCAACACTGCCTTGTTGATATTCACCCATTTCTGTATTTCTTCCGGATCTCCTCCCTCGATGGCCTCTCCAAAGCCCGTAACCGATTCCATGGCGCCACCCGTAAATATAGCGGCGCCCCCAAGACCGACTGCCAGGCATGCCAGTGGCACGTTTCCGTGGAGTATTGCTGCAATCCCAAGAACCATGAGGCCTACGCCGGTCCAGAAGGTACGCTTGGCGATTCTTCTGTAACCCTGTGGATCTGCTGTTTGAGTGCCGGTCGGGTCGACGAACTTAAGAGGCGAATTCCAGCAATATGTATATCGGTTGAATCCTCCCAACAAGACATGAGGATCCAACGAGGTGAAACGTCCGATTGAGGCATCGTACGCGCGAGCCCGCATGTGGGTCATGCCCGGCGCGGTTGCGACGACTCCAAAGCGGCCTTCAAATTCAAAGGGGTTGGAAAGAGCAACGTCTCGGCTCAGAACAACGCCGAAAGGATCGTAATCATAGGAGTTTACGACGCTCGCGTCCGCGTCCGTAACCTCGCGAGTGTTTCCGACTCCATCAAACGCATAGAATGCCGGCCCAGAAGCATCGATCCGCGACACGGCGCCGAGTCCGTGAACGTAGCGCGCCACGAGACTGCCGGCGTCGTCGTACTGCGTTGCCAAATCCACGAGAGTTGCCGGGTCGTAGGTGTAGTGAGTTGCGACCCCATTTTGAGAAACCGTCTTCATGTTGGCGAAGGCATCATACGTGTACTCCCACGTACCTTCAGTTGGGCTGACAATACGAGTCAGGCGGTCTTCATAGTCGTACTCGAAGGTAGCTATGCCGCTCGCGTCCGTCCTGGAGGTCATGTTGCCGTTGTCATCGTAGGTATAGGTGGCCGTACCGACCTGGGCGTACTGATTCATGTTATTGGTAGTATAGGAAGTTGCGGTTCCGTTGTCAGTCACGGCGAGTCGGTTGCCGGCAGCGTCGTATTCGTAGGTGGTCCAACTACCATCGGGATAAACGACGGCGCCGAGTTGACCGAGCGCATCGTATTCGTAGTGGGTGGCGCCCTCGAGTGTCGTCATCGAGGTCCGGTTACCGTTAGCGTCGTAGGTGTATTGAAACTGGGACTGGACCGACCCGCCGGGCGCGTAGTTGATCAGGCTGATGAGCTGCCCGGCGTCGTCGTACGCATAGGTTGAGTAGGTTCCGTTGCCCTTGAATTCAGCGCTCAGTTGGCCCTTGGAATCGTATTGGTATTCGACGAACTGAGCGCCGTCACCGTCTGTGACGAACTCGAGCCGGCCCGCGGCATCGTAGGCGTAATTGAGTTCAAAGCCGTCGTCACCGACTCGGCGAGTCCGTTGTCCCATATCGTTGTATTCGAAGCTGAACCAATGCCCGGAAGGATAGGCGACGTGGCTGAGGAATCCCCGTGCGTCGTACTCAAGTGTGGTTGTGCCTGACGAGTCTGTTGCGGCGGTGAGGCGTCCGGCGGTGTCGTAGGTGTATTCGACGTGAGTGCCGTCGGGGAAATCTTTTCGTGTAATCTGCCCGCGGGAGTTGTGCGTGTAGAGAGTGATATCTCCGTGTCGGCTGGTGGATTCAGTGACGTTGCCGGGGCTGTCATACGTGAAGGTTTCCGAACCGCCGTCGGGATACGTGATGTCGGTGGTATTTCCAGCGTCATCGTGGGCGAATGTGGTGACGTTTCCTCGAGCGTCCGTCAGAGAACTGGGCGCACCGAACCGATAGTCATAGGTCATGCGGGTCACGTTGCCGAGGGTGTCTGTCATGGCCACGACGTTTCCCAGGTTGTCATATTCGAACTGGCTAGCACCACCGGCGGGATTATCCACTGTGGACAGCGTGAAGCCGGCGCCGTACGTCATGCTAACTGCTCTGCCGAGTGCGTCTGTCATGATGCCGGGGCGGCCGTATTCGTCCGGGGACAAGGTGGTGGCGGCACCCGCGGCGTCGCGCACGGTGACATGGCCGAGGCTATCATATTCATAGGTGACGGACTCGGCCTCGCCGTCGATGTATTCGCGTGAAAGCCGGCCCAGTGCGTCGTACTCGTAATACTGGGTTACGCCGTCCGCGTACTCTATGGAAAGCAACGCGTGATCAACGGGACCACCGGTTTCCGCGGCATATTGATAGGCGACAGTGATCCCGCCCGGGGCCGTTACGGAGGCGAGCTGTTCGCCGTCATACACGTAGGTGGTGACGCGTCCGGCATGGTCGGTCAGGCTGATGAGACGGTCACTGCCGTCGTAGGTCAATTGGAATTGGTCGCCACTTGTGTGAGAAAGCGTGATCAGCCGCCCCTCACCGTCATAGCCGGCCGAAATGCGGTTGCCGTTTAGATCCTCGATGTAATCCAGTTTCAGGTCAGAGCGGAAGCGGTACAGGGTTTTGTCGGCCTCGGTGAGGATAAACACGCCGCCGCTGTTCTGCAGCTTTCCATGATCTCCGAGCGATGATGACCAGGTTCCGTCGGTGTTCCTACGGAATAGGCGGGTCAATCCGGTCATATCGTGAAGAACAACATTGTCTTCGTCCAGTTCGACGAGATACACGTCAAATGTATGTGTCCAGCCGCGGCCGAGCAGCCCGAGGTAGAGACGCTGGTCGAGCCGGCCCTGGAACACGCGTGCGAACGACAACGACAAGCCGGGCGCGGGGCAGAACGCGTCCAACCCCGCTGCGAGGTACCCGCGCGGAATCATGCCCAGCGCCTTGCGGATTTCAAAGCTGAACAGGTCGCGGACGCTGTAGACGGTTCGTTCGAGGGTGCCGAGATAACTGGCGTTTGCCAAGAGGAGGGCGTGGTAATCGGCGGAGGTATCGCCAAGCTGGGCGGTGAGTACGGGCCACAACCGGTCCCACACCTCCGGGTCGAGATCGGGTTGCACCTGAGAGCCGATGTCGCCCCAGTCGATAGGCGTATCGTCTGCGGTCAACCGTGCGAGGTTGAACTCGATGTCGTCCAGGCTGGCCGCGATGAACTGCACCGGGATCCGGTTTGCGGCGCGCGGCGGGAGGACTTCAACGGGGGCGATGGGGCTGAGCCCGAGCAGTTGAATGGACGCGTCCTGGTAGGGGTCGGTGCTGAACAGGCGCATCGGGACGTTTTGCGGGCTCGAGACGACAAACAGCGGCGCAGGCATATCGGTATCGCCGGTGTTTTCGTATTCCAGCCACAGTGTGTAGGTCCGGTCCGGCCGCACCTGGTCGGGAACAACAAGCCGGGCATCCAGCCGCGGGCCTATCCCGCCGATGATAGTGAAGGCGTTGGGCAAGGTCTCTTCGTATCCATCGGGCCAGACCACGACGATGTTTGCTGCCTGCGGCAGAAGGTCCGTCAAATCCAGCGTGACGATCATCGAAACGCCGTCCCACGACGTTGGAAACGCGGTCAACAGGGTTGCCCCTTCAGCGTCTCGAAGTTCCACCCGGACACCGGACTCGAATCCAAGGCCGGACAGTTGCACCGTCACGCTGCCAACGTTTCCGCCGGAGGACACGCTGGTGCGGGACAAGTAGCGGTTCAGCCCGATAATCTCCAGCCTGAACTGGCGCGGTACGAACTGGCCCAATTCCGAATAGTAGACGCTGAAGAACAGCGAGCCAGCTCCCGGCGCCGGGATCAGCAGTTCCAGAGGGGCTCCCGTGGTTGAGGCCGGAGTGGCCCAATTGTAGAGGGTTAACGTGGGCAGTTCACTGCGGCGGCCCAGCAGGCGCCATGTGCCGGAACCTTCCAGCGGGGTGAGGCGCACGAGCAGATTCGCCGCGTCGCCCGCGTTCAGGTTGAGTTGGTAATCGCACCACGTATAGGGCAGCGCACCGGTTTCTATCGTGCTGCCAAGCAAGGCCGTGGCGGGATACCGGGGCAGCGTCTGGTATGCGCTCAAGTCGCTTTCGTAGAAGTCTTCCGGAGTGCCAAAGCCCTCGGACAGGCCAGCCAACCCACCGGCGTCATCGATTTGCAGGTGTGTAATTCGGATGATGCCGTTGAAGAACAGTTCTATCTGGAAACTGTTCGAGCCGGTCGACCAGTACCGGGGGATGTTTTCAAAGGTGACGGCGACCCGGTTGGACAACTGGCGCCAAGACACTGTGCCACCGGCTGACGGGTTGAGGTCATCGAACAACGCGGAGATGCGGGGCAGCGAGAAATGGTTGTCGAGCGTAGGCCAGTTGTTCCAATCGCCGTCTGTGAAGGTGATATAGCCGTTGCTGCCCACGTAGAAGGAGATGTAGCTGACGCCATAAAAACTGACTTGCATGCCGCCGGCCAGTGTCACCATGGCAAAATCGTCGCCCCACAACGAGAGGGGTGTTCCGCCCGCGGGGTCAGTCGGGAATGATGTGGCAGTCGTGCGGCTGACGGCGTAAAAATTGGCCGAGCCGTTAGGCGTAAAGGTGAGGGTTTGGTAGTCGAGGTCGTTGTCGTCGGCGTCGAACACCTCGGTGAAATAATCCGTTCGGACGTGGAGCAGGACATGGCGTGTCTGTGCCACGGCGGCCGCGACGTCGGTGATGACGACCTTGTCATGGTACGTTCCTGACGGCAGGCTGTTCGCGCCCGGGCCGAGCGAGATTTCCAGCGTAATCGATGCGCCCGGCGCGAGTGTGCCGCCGTCCGAGGAGACGTTGAGCCACGACTGCGCCCACTCCGCCGTCCAAACGAGCGGATCATCGCCCATATTTTGCAGCAGCAGCGCAATGGACGAAGGCGCAAACGGCCCGCCTACCGAGCCCTCCGACACCAGACCGCCGCTGGGGGTTACGATGAGGCTGCCGCCGCCTGGGAATTCATAGGCGCCGATGTCGAATTCGGTTCCGGTGGCGTCGGGTTCGAGCCCGATGATGTCGATGGGCCGCGGATTGTCGTCGAGATCCATGAGAGGAGCGCCGGTGTCTGTGCCGGTGTCTATACAGACAGACCCGTTCAGGAGGTGATAGTCGATGATCTGGTAGGTATCGCCTTCTGCGACCGAATCTGTGACATCGCCAACCACCACGATGGCGGTGGCCGTATTGGATTCAATCAACACCTGACGCCACTGGCTGGTAGCGGGATTCATCATCCGCCCCGCGAGTGATCCCGGTTCGAACGACGCGCTCGAGTCCACCAGGGTGGTCCTGCGAGTTTCCTCGTCGTACACGGGTGCGGTGGTCCAAACGCCGACTGCGCCCATCGTGTACAACGGGTCGCCGCCGATGTTGTTTGCGGCGCCGGCCACGTTGAGGTTTATGGCGTCCGCGCCGGTATGGGCGCCGGTCTCGTTGTCGAAGTAATCGGCCTCGGTGTTTGCCTCGAACAGGCAGTATTGAACGACGGGATCGGCATTCGAGTAGCTCTCGTAAACCCCGTAGCCGCCATTACGCTCAATGATTGTGTTGGTAACGACGGGGGATGAACCGTAGTTGCACAGCACGCCGGTTCCGGCGTTGCCGCTCACGGTGCAGTTGACAATCGTGGGCGAGGCGCTGTAGCACTGAATGCCTATTCCTTCCGAGTAATAATAATAATAGTAGTAATATCCACCCGCTCCGCTTACAATGCAGTTGGAAACCAGCGGCGAGCAATACTCGAGGTAGATATTGGCCCAGAGGTTGCCACTGACTACGCTTTGGGACAAAACAACGGCCTCTGCGCCGTAAGCACGGATGCCGGTTCCGTTTCCGGCCAAGGTGCAGCGCGTGACATCAACCACACAATACCAGTCGGCGTCGATACCGTACGAGTTGTTGTCATAAATCAAACAGCCGGTCACGCTGGCTGAACCGCTGTTGTACACGCGAATGCCGTACGTGTGACCGCTGACGGAACACCCCGATATATCGGCGTCCGATCCATAGTCACAGAGGACGCCCGAGGCGCCATTGTCGGCAATGGTACAATTTGTCAGGATCGGCGCGCCAAGATAGACATAGATTCCGCCCGATTCGTTACCTGTTATAATGCAGTTGTTCATATGTGGCGAGGCGTACACGCACGTAATGCCCCATCCTTCACTGCCGGTAATTGTGACACCATCGAGCACGGCCTCAGGCATTTGCGGCGGCTCGCCCCCGCTTTCGCCCTCGCCTTTCGCCCCGCCTTCCCACACCTCGAATTCATAGGGGCCGACTTCGGAGCCAGAAACCGTCAAGTAGTAGGTTCCCGAGACGGGGCATTCCCAATACATATACCAATCGTCCCAGGTTAACTCGACGGTCCCGTCGGCGCGGGACAATTGCATTGTGAGGTAATGGTAATTGTATGCGTAGTAAAGCTGTCCGGCGGTGGCGGAAAAACTGAAACAATCAACGTCATCCAGCGTTTCGAACACACCGGTTACATATTCAGAGGTTATGGGCGTGGCAGTGGCGGGGGTGTCGCCATGATCGTCCTGCGGTTCAAACGTGACACCGCCCGTGATTACGGTCGCGTTCGCATCGGCCTGGCGTTGGGCAGGGTCGGTTTCAGTACCCGCGAAGCCGCCGTAAACCGTAACGCCCAGAGGCACAAGTACCGAGCCATCGTAAGCGCCGCCGCTTACCCACACTTCGGGCACGGCAAATGCCGAGGCAAACAAGAGCGTAGCGGTTAAATCACGATACGGACTATCCCAACCGGCGCCCAACTCGGCATCGGTTCCGCCCGTGCCCACGTACATGCGTGTTCCCGAAAAAGACGTGACAACCAATGTGGTGGCATCGGGCAGGGGCGGTGCTTCCTCGATGTTGTCCCACAGGTCGGTGGCAACCGTATAGAAGTCGTAGCGGCCGTCGCCGCCGGTTGTCGAAGTATCGAACGTGATGGGGCTGGACGTGTACGTATCGCCGTACGGTGTCCAGTCGCCGCCGGTTCTGCGGTAAAACAGGCGGACGTTCAGCACGCCGCTTTCGGCATCCGACGCGAGGTAGGGCACACTGAACTCAGGCGTGGTGTGGCCGCGCGGCAGGTTGAACACCTCTGAAACCGGCGGCAAAACGTCTTCGGCTGGCAGGAACGCGCTGTCGGCCTCATCGGCGCCGATATCGAACAGGGCGTCGTCTCCGGGACGTGCATCCCCGTCGATGTCGACCTCGGGTGCATACGCGGGATTGGCCTTATCCAACGCATTCGAGGCATCGAGCAGGTGGTAATCCATGATTTGATAGGGATCGCCGGCGGAGACGAACGAGCCGACGTCGCTAAAAACCACCAGGGTCGTCGCCGTGTTCGCCGCAATAAGCGCCTGGCCCAACTGGCTTGTGGCGGGGTTCACCAACTGCCCCACCAGCGCGCCCGGCACAAACGAAGCAGTTGTATCGGTCAAAGTCGACATGCCGGTTGCCTCGTCATAAACGGGCGCGCTCGTCCATTCGCCGACGTCGCCGTGTATGAAGCTGGGGTCGCCGGAAAAGTTGTTGGCAGCTCCGGGCAGATACATGTTGATATCGTTTGCGCCGACGTACGCGCCTGTCTGCATGTCGTAGTAGTCGCCTTGTACGTTATTCATAAACAGGCAATTCTCGACGTCGCATTCGGAATTGTAAGAGGACGTTTCCTCAATGCCGTATGCGCCATTGCCTTCGAGGATGGTATTGGCGGCGGTTGGGTGGGCCTCATAAAAGCAGGCGATGCCCGAGCCCGAGTTTCCGCTTATCGTGCAGTTCGTGATCACAGGGTCGGAATAATAATAGCAATAGATCCCCGCGGCTTCGTTTGAATAGTAGTAATACCAGTAGTTCCACGCGCTCCCGTTGCCACTGATGATACAGTTGTCAATCGAGGGAGAGAAGTAGTCCTCGCATTGCACACCAACCCCTTCGTTGCCGCTGATAATGTTCCCGGAGAGGACGCCGGATGAATTCCAACCGGCCACACCAATTCCATTGTCGGCAATCGTAGAGCCTGTAAGTACGACCGAAGAATAATAGTAGATGCGGACGCCGTAGTCCGTGGTCGTAATCGTGCAGTTGGTAATTATCGGGGAGCTGGAGTTATAGCAGTTAACGCCATACGAGCCATTAAAGGATAAGCGGCAGTCGGCGAGAGTGGGAGACGCCATTTCACAGTAGACACCGCCTTCGGAGTTGTGCTCGATAATGCAGTTTCTCACATCGGGTGAGGCATAAACGCAAGTCAAACCGTAGTCCGGACTGCCGGTGACGGTGAAGCCATCCAAAACGGCAGCCTGCCCGTCGGTTTCGCCCTCGCCTTCGCCCTCACCTTCGCCACCGTCACCCCCTAGTTCGAGAGTGTAGGGGCCGACGTCGGAGCCGGAGACTTTCAAATAGTAGGTTCCTGAGACGGTGCACACCGCTGACATGTACCAATCGTCCCAGGAAGAGTCCACGGTCCCATCGGGGAGGCATAATTCGATATGTAGATAATTGTGGTTATATAGATAATAGGTGCTTCCGGCCGTGGCCGAGAAACTGAAACAATCAACGTCGTCGAGGGTTTCGAGCACACCGGTTATGTATCCAAAACCAATGGGCGTGGCTCCCTCGATGGTGTCGGAATGATCGTCATGCGGTTCAAAGACGACGCCGCCTTCGATAGTGCTCTGATGGGTGCTCAAATCACGCTGGGCGGGGTCGGTTTCAGTGCCCGCAAAACCTCCATACAGCGCAACGCCAACGGGTACGACGACGGGGCCGTGTGTGCCTTCCATCACCCACACTTCCGGCACCGAAAACGCCCCCGCCACCACGGCCGCGGCCTGCAAATCCCAAATCGGGTCCTCCCAGCCGGAACCCAGTTCCGACCCTGTTCCTTCCGGGCCGACATATAGGCGTGGTCCGGCAAAGGACGTCATGACCAGCGTCGTTGCATCGGGTTCGGGCGGGGCGGTTTCGGCATTGTCGGAATTGTCCGTGGCAACAGTATAAAAGTCATATCGGCCGTCTCCGCCGGTGGCCGAGGTGTCGAAATCAATTGGGCTGGAAGTGTAGTCGCCGCCGTATTGCGTCCACGCCCCACCGCTCCTGCGATAGAATAAGCGGACGTACTGCACCCCGCTCTCCGCGTCCGAGGCCAGATACCGCACCGCGAAGGAGGCAGTGGTTTGTGCGGCCGCCATTGCGGTGACCGTAGACACGGGCGGTTGGGCGTCGGGGCCCGGGACAAACGAACTTGCTGCCTCATCGGCGCCAAGATCAACAAGCCCGTCGTCGCCAGGCCGGGGGTCTCCGTCGAAATCCTGGGAAGGCGCACTGGCTTCATCGGCTTTGTCGAGCGCGCTTGAGCCATCGGACAGGTGATAATCCAGGATCTGGTAAGGATCTCCCGCCGATACGACAGAGGTAAAGTCGCCGATGACCACCAACGTAATATCCGTATTGGCAACAATCAACGCTTGCATCCACTGGCTGGTGGCCGGGTTCACCAGCCGGCCGACCAGTGAACCCGCCACAAACGACGCCGCTGAATCGGTCAGGGTAGTCCGGTTTGTTGCCGGATCATATGTGGGATCGCTGGTCCATGTGCCCGTGGCGCCCATGACATACATCGGGGAGCCGCTGAAGTTGTTGCTTGCCCCCGCCACATTCATGTTTATATCGTTTGCGCCGTAGTAAACGGTTCCTACGTCGGAATAGTCGCCCCCGGCGTTGTCTGAAAACAGGCCGTATCGAACAACGGGCGCAGCCGATGCACTTTGTCTGTCGATCCCATAGTGGCCATTGTCATCCAAGATGGTGTTGGTCACCACGGGCGCGGAGGAAGAGTTGCACTGGACACCCGACGCCGAGTTGCCGCTGATCGTGCAGTTGGTTATGATGGGCGAGGCGTAATAGCAATGGATACCTGGCGCATCGACACCATAATAGTAATAATAGTAATAATAATTGGAGCCCCCGTTGCCGCTGATTATGCAATTGATGATTTCAGGCGAACTATTATTACAGAAGATGCCGCCCCAATAGTTTCCACTGACGTAGCTGCTGGAAATTACAAGGTCCGAGGTCGCGTAGGAACTCACGCCGCCCCCATTAGCCGTTATCATGCATCGATTGATCGTGATGTCCGAGTAGTAATCGGCGTAAACGCCGTAATTCGAGTTTCCGCTGATTGTGCAGTCGGTGACACTAACAACAGCACGGTCATCGGCGCGCAGGCCGTAAGAGCCATTGAGTTCGATTACACAGTCGGTGAACGTGGACGAGCCGTTATAGCAGTAGACGCCGCCTTGGGGGTTGTTTCGGATGGTGCAGTTGCGCACCTCCGGGGATACGTCGACGCATTCAATCCCCCAAGATGAACTTTCTTGTATAGTAAGGCCGTCAAGTGCGGAAACGACCGTTGAACTGTCGCCGTCATGTTCCACGAGGCCGGGTAGCTGTGCATCTGCGGTCCAGTCGTTCCACATCCCGCCGCTCCACATCTCGGCATAATCTTCTTCCCAATTGTTGTCGGGCTGACCGGAGTCCCAGTTGGTGTAGGTAGGCGTCTGACCACTGGCCCATTGCCACGTGCCTTCTTCCGCGGCGTCGGAGAAACCTATCCAGCAATAGTCATACCATAGGAAGACGGAGGCAACCCAGGCGTTTTCCGCTGCGTCGTTGATGGTCACCAGGTGGCCACCGAGGCTTACAGCCGCGGCCTCGGCGTCCGTCCACGTCATAGAGTCGGTTAGCCGATAGAAATGGCCGTTGGCCGGGTTACGAGTCCACCCGCCTGGCTCGAACGTTACGGCGCCCACAACGATTGTCTCGTGTACGCCCAGGATTCGTTCCGAGAGGTCCACCTCGGTCCCTGCAAAACCTCCGTATACGGCCACCCCGACGGGTATGGTCAGCGGGCCGTCGTAGGTTCCGCCGGCCACCCATACCTCGTGCGACGAGGTGGTGGCGGCCGCGAGCCCATCGGCCAGGCTCTGGAACGCGTTTTCCCAATCCACGCCTGACCCGGACCCCGCACTGTCTGCGTCGACATAGATACGTGGAACGGGCGCCTGGCCGTTCTGCAAAAGGATGACAGAGCCGGCGGTGGTCGCCGCGTCTGCGGCAAATCCGGCGGATGACAGCAGGATCAGTGTCGCGATAATAACAAGGAGGGCAGCGAATCTTTGGGCGGTCATAGGAATTCCCCTTTTCTTTTGCAGCATAAGAACATTCCCCACAATACGGTCGGCAAACCCGCCTCTTTCAGATACGGTATACCGTACCCTACAGATCCAAACGGGTTTCAAATAGGATAGTACGCAGTTGCGCCAAAAGCAACATTTCAATATTCTTTTTTTCGGGGTGTGAGGCGCGTGGAAACGGGGCACGCGGGGCTGCGTTCAGTTAAAGCGGGTATCGGATGGAGATGGCGTAAGATGTTACGGCGCCATGGGTTGCCGTTTTATGACCGGGGTTGAGGAACCATTGTTACTGCAGGTAGCCCAGCGCCCGCAAAACCTGCATATCCTCTTCACTAAGATTGGACTTGCCTGGAGATCCTCGGACGATCTCGGAATTCCACTTCTTGATCACCGCTGTTAAATTGCGCACTCGCGCGGGCTCGCCGGCTGCCAAGTCGGACTTCTCTGTCGGATCATCGTGCAGGTTAAACAGTTGAGGTCGCGGGTTGATATCAGCAGATAAAACGAGCTTCCACTCGCCAGACACGACACCTTGCCATAACAGCGAGGCATTTGCAGCCATATTTTGGCTGCGGTACTCACCGTGTCTCCGGTTCTCAGGCCTCTTGCCGCCGTAGGTTTCGATGACGCGCGTCCTTTCCTCAGGGAGGGGGTCAAGCAAGTTCAGCCCCAGCATTCCCGGGGCCGGTGGCAAGCCGGCCAAGGCCAGTAGCGTCGGGCCAACGTCGATCCCCCGCGCGGGACCGGCAATGCGCCCCGGGGCGAGGGCGGGGCCCCGTATCATAAGCGGCACGTGCATGCTTGCCTGGTTAATGCGCCTGCCATGGCCGAGGTAGCCATGATCAAACAGGCTCTCCCCGTGATCCGCCACGAATACAACAAACGTATTGTCCTTTGGGATGGCCGACAAGAAAAGGCCGAGATGATGATCGGCAAAAGCAACTTCCGAATCGTATTTCACCCGGGTTTGCGCGGTCCTATCCAACCCCAGGAGCTTTCGTCCGCCGGGATTGAAGTCTAAGTGAAATCGATAAGGCGCATGGGGGTCCGTATAATGCACCCACAAAAACAACGGCCGCTTGGGATCTCGTTGCTGCAACGCCTCGAGCGCCAACTGCGTCACTTCGTCGGCGTACCGTTCCCCCGTGGGCATCCCCGGCCGTTCCTGCTCAAACCCATCGTCGTACCTGTCGAACCCGCGGTTCAGCCCGCACAAATAGGACCGCAACGGCCAGTTGCTCTGAATACAACAGGTCTGGTAGCCGGCATTGCGAAACGTCATAGCTACCGTGGGAACCCCGTCGGCAAGCGGCGTCCCATTTTGCACCACCCCCAGCATGCGAGGGTACTGCGATGTCATCATCGCGCAAAACGACGGACCCGTCAACGGTATCTCGCAAACACAGTCTTCAAAAACACGCGCTTCTTTGGAAAACGCATCAAGAGCCGGCGTCGCACCCTGGGTGCTTCCATAGGCGGCGAGGCGGTCGGCCCGCAGGGTATCTACAGAAATCAAGAATACGTCCGGCGCCGCAAGACCGGCTGCCATCAATAAAAAAAACACAGTTGATAAGTCCTTTCCTGACCGCCCGCCCTACTCAACAAGAGAAAGACACCGCCACGTAGTCTATTCGTTTCACAGCCCACTGGTCAACGCGAACCGCTGCCGCATGAGTGGCCGTTTTCTTGCCTTTTGAGTCGCGGGTGTGCCGTCAGCGTACGACTGCTATCCCAAGTCTTCTTCAACCTCATCGAGACGCACCGCCACCACCGACACGTTATCGTGCCCGCCCGCGTCGAGCGCCGCCTGTATCAGCATTTTCACCGCCTGCTCCACGTTTTGCGAAGCGGCCTCGGCACGTTCCTGATGATCCACGTTCACCAAGTCGTGCAAACCGTCCGAGCAGATCAGCAGCATGTCGCCGTCCCGCAATTCCGGGCCGGGCGCCATATGTAACTCGAAGCTGCGGCTTCCCACGCAGTTCAGTATTGTATGCGAGCCCTCCCGACCGGGTGCCTCGGGCGTTTGCCATTCGAACGCTATCGCACGATCATAGAGAGATGACCGTGCTCCTCCGTATCCACGCCACAGGTACCGATTCTCTCCTCGTTCCCGATGCTCTCAGGCCTTACTATGCCCTTACGCAAGAGCATCCGAACTGTCAATAGTCTCATAAACTGTTTCAGCGCAGTATCTTGTAGGCCACGAGCAAGTGAACACTGGTTGCACGTACCCCAGCCCTTTGCTCTCTTAGGAAAAAGCTGAGCCACAAGCGCGTTCAAGCAGTAGTCCGCCGACTACTCCAAGGCGCCGTACCCCGAAAAACGTGAGTCTACCAAGGGTGTTTCATTTCTCGACCGGCGTTTACACAAGATGTCAACAAAATGACGCTCATCGGTCTATTATATGAGCTACGGGAGACCAAACAATGCTCGGGCGAGAAGTCATATTGGATAGGCAGGCGGTACAGGACGTCCTTTCGGGTGAGCGGGAGCGCTTTGGCGAACTGGTCGAGCGATATATGCCCGTTGTTCAGGCCACAGCTATGGCCCGGCTTCGAAATCTGTCGGACACGGAGGATGTGGTTCAGGAGACGTTCCTGCGGGCTTTTCAGTCTCTTGACCGGCTTCGCGCTAAAGAGAAGTTCGGGGCGTGGCTGCTGACAATCGCACGGAACGTCTGTAACACCTTGCTGGCTCGGCGAGGGCGCGAAGCGTCCCTGGATGAAGCAACGCCGCCGATGGCTGTCGAGCCATCTGGGAGTGGGGAGGCGGCTGAATTGGACGGGCTGTTGCACGAGGAAATTCTGAAGCTCAGCGAAGGCCAGCGCGAAGTGCTATTGATGCATTACTTTGCAGGGCGTTCCCTCACGGAGATGGAATCCTTGCTCGGCGTGAGTCGTTTCGCTTTGGCAAAACGGCTGCAACGGGCGCGGGAAGCCCTCGGCGAGCGGATGCTCAAACGCGTCGAGGCGACCCGGTACAGGGTGTCCCGGGAAAAGGTCTCGACGGTCATGAAAGCGATTGTTGTGGCCCCGGTTTCGTGGGGTCTGGCGGAGACAGCCAGTCTGACACGTATTCTGTATCCGGCAAGACAACTGGGAGAACTCGTCATGGTGCACAAAGTTATCGCAGTTCCAATACTTCTTGTCGCTGGATTTGTGGCCTCATTAGCCATCGGGTCCGGGGAGACAGCCAAGAAATCGTCCGTTCCCGCCGCTTTCACGAATACGGCAAGCCAGACAGCCGTCCCACTGGCCGCTGCCGCCGTAACGGAGCAAACACCATCGATGGCGCAAGTTGCCGACGCCGCGGCCACAAACGCGGAATCGGGCAACGCCGCTTCCAAACCCGTTGAGAAACCGGTCGACCTGTCCGATCCCAAAGATGTCTGGAGAAAGGTGCTCGAGGTAAACCGCGTGTGGCTCGACCCGCGACCAAAGCATCTGCAATACACCTTAAACATGGGAGGTCCCGAGCCGGGAAACACGCCCGAACTGGTCCATCGCGTTTGGATTGACGGCGATAAAGGCCGCTGGGAGACCGAGAACTATCAGATGGTCTTTGACAGCCATAATGCGGTCTATTTGCAGCCTGCCGACCTTCTCCAGCGCAGTCCCATGCCAGTGGAGGACGTATCGAGGTACCGGCAGGGGCTGGCGTGGCATACGGCGCTCCACGCACTCGCCAAGGGCGGTCTACCGGAGAACGCCCGCATTGTCGAGACGCGTGACACGCCTTCGGGAAAGATCATTACGCTTGAGGCGGAATTGGAGAAGGCTCGCGCGGATGTGGGGTTTGGCTTGGCCAACACATGGTTCGGACAAAGCATGTACGCCATCGATCGGGTCCGGCTGCATATTCAGGTGCCCGAGTTCGTGCCCGTACTTGAGGAGGACTTTTCGCAACTACCCGATGGCGGCGAGACAAAAACACTGATCGAGATTGGTCCGGAGTTTTTAGCCTTCGAGAACCAATCTGCGCCCAAGGTTCTGGCATACCGCAGTAAGCTGTCGGACGATCTCGACTGGGTATTAAGGGCCGAATTCCAGAGAATCGATGATGTGTGGATTTTGCGCGAGGGTCTCAACCTCCACAACGGCAATCCCGTCAAGCGCATTTATGTTACCAATGTCTCGACGGGACCGTTTTCTCCGGACCTCGTCGAGGCGCCGAGCGAGGAGAAACTGGCCGCACTGAAAGCAGCCTTCCCGAAACAAGAAACCACTCAGAAACCCGCCGCTGACCAGCCTGTTGTGGTCCGCGTCTTTCCGGCGAACGCAGCTTTGAATGTGCCCGTGCAAACGGAACTGAGAATTCAGTTCGATCGGCCTATGGATCCGGACAGAATGGCGATTACGTTCGAGAAGGGCGGCCCGAATGATTTCTCGGCGGCACAGTACGATCCCCAGTCGTATGAGTTCGTTGTTCCCGTTCGGCTGACCCCGGGTGAACAGCAATTCGTCGCCGTCAACGCGGAGCGCACACGGGGAGGGTTCGTTTCAGCGGATGGCGTGAGGGCCGCGCCATACCGTTGGGGATTTGAAACGGCTGCTTTGCCAAGCAGGCAGAACGCGCCCGAACCGCAGATTGTCTCGCTCTCGCCCGAGTCGGGCGCCACGGTGTCGTGTCTTGCGTACATAGAAGTGGCCTTTGACCGGCCGATGGACCCTGTTGCCGGGTACGTCGTTGACTTGAGCAAGGAAAGATTCCCGACCGACCGCGCACAACTGCTGGCTGACGTACAGTATGATGCGCATGAAAACCGGTTCCTCTTGCCGGTATCGTTTCCGCCTGATTGGCAGGGGGACGTCGAACTGCGAGGTTTTCGAACCGCCGATGGTGCATCAGCCGCGCCCGTCCCGTTGCACCTGGCAACAACGCGGGAACCATATTCCGAGAGTTTGCTCGAACAGTTCAAGGTGGCTGCAAAGGACCCCCAGTTGCTTGCCGTACTCGGTGAAATGCGGCAAGCGCGTCAGCAGTTGACGTCCGTGTCCGAGCACGTCACGACTACGTACGCTTCGGGTCTCGTGCTTCCCGCCGAATTCGGTTCGACTATCAATGCCCAAAGCGCCACGTTCAAGTTCCAAGGGGATCGCCGGTTCTACGGCGACGTGAGCCTACACATGCAAACGGAGACGTTCGTCGTGGCCAGCGATGGGGACCAGTGTTGGTGGCATTACGCCAAGGCCGAGAATGGCCAGACAGAAGAGTCCCTGCAAGTTGCGCCATACGAGACAATTGACGAGAAGAACGTTTTAATATGCGACCCGTTTGGACTTCAGTATCGTGACGTCGATGCGGCTGCCGCGGATCTGCATCTCGAATACGAAGGCATGAGCACTCTCAACGGCCGCCATTGCCACGTGATTAGGTCCACCACGGTCAAAGTGTCCAAAGAATGGGCCGAGGCGAAAATCACTCGATGGTGGATCGACGCGCAACAGTTCATGCCCGTTCAGGTTGCCGCCAATCAGCTAGACGGACGCACTCTGCACACGTTTGCCTATGAGGGAATTAACGAGCCGATTCCGGATGTAGAGTTCGCGCCGCCGTCCCGCGACGACATAGTCGCACAGCCTGTCGATCCGTTGACCGATGGTTACACAAAACGGTTCCTAACCGTAGTCGACGGCGGCAACGGCCGGATGTCTGTCCGTTGGGGCATGAATGGGCCGAAAGGAACCAGCAGCAGCGGGTTAAATTGACTGCGAAAGAACGCCTCGTCCGCGGGAATGTCGGGACTCGAACGAAGCCGATTCTCTCCTCGTTCCCGATGCTCTCAGGCCTTACTATGCCTTTACGCAGGCTCGTACGAAGTGTCAAGGGTCTTCCAAAGTGCTTTACCGGCAGTGGTTTGAACGTCTCGAGCAAGTGAACACTGGTTGTACGTACGGCAAGACCGTTGTCTGTCGACGTTGAGAGCCAGGCGGACGGATTAGCCCGAGCGTATAATCCTGTCTTCACGCAGCGCGAAAGAGTAGAGAGCATTGATGGCAGCAGAGGCAAAGTGGCCACCTGAATCGCATTCCTGCGGCATATGCCGAGTATTACAGTCGGTCGCACACGCGCCTTTCGCTGAGGATAGACAGCCCGTTACCTTGTCCAGTCCAGACGCCCGATGAAGGCAGGATTATCGCAGTAACTCAAGTCGGTGAGCTTCATAACCGTTACGAACGCCGCGATGGGTGACCCACACACTATACGTTCCTGGATCATTTCGCGCTGTTTGTTCCCGCAAGAGAAAACGTGGCTGGCCATGTGCAGATCGGCATTGGCCTCCCCGAAGAGGGAATCGAGGATCAATTCCCGAACTCAAGACGTCGGCCCCAGCACTCGCCCTCCATGCGATGACGACCATAACACGCGCCAATCGGCACCGGATCGGTTTTCGGGAACGAACGCCTTGAAAGAGCGGCTGAAATTGAGTTCAAGGTGGCTCTACTTATACAACAAACGCACAGAGAATTCGCCCACAATGCGCACACCCGGCTTCATCTGCCGCGGTGCGGGACCCAACGGCCACGGCAGCGTATTCTCTCCGCGTTCCTCCGATTGTAGCACCTGCACAGCGACGCCCTTGCCGGTGAGGCACGCCCGCACATCCGCTGAACCATCGCTGTTGACGCGTAGTCCGTGCCCGTCATGCGCCCGAAGCGTGGCTTCATAAATGTTGTACTTTGTGGCGCGGAAGTCGCGTGTGCCGAATTCGTTGGCATCCAGATGCCATGGCCCCTCAGGACGGCCGGTGGCCGCGTCGATCTTGTTTCCATCTCGCGCAAACGCGCGCCCTGCCGCGCGCCCGATGTGGTTTTCAGGCAGCACGTCCCATTCCGCCTTGCGTTTCCAATCAATGGCGTCACATTGGCCGCTCATGGAGAATTGCACGCCCAATTCGCCGACGCTGAATGCCTGGCCCGCGTAACTATAGTCAAACGCAACCTGGCATTGCCCGGTGTTATCGATCTCCAGTTCCACCGTGCCTTCATATCCTGCATACGTGTCTGCAGCAACGAGTGACAGGTGATTGGCGCCTGGCGTTACGCGGATTTCCTTCACGGTTCGTGTTGCGGGGTCGGGGAATTCCGCATACATTGCGCCGCCGGGGTTAAACACGTTCCTCTCCTCGAGCCGCGTCAGGAAAAGCCGGGGAAACGCGCGCAGGGCCGTGTTGCCCCCAATTTCCAACGACGATTTGTCCAGGCTGAATGAAAATCCCTTGGCGACGACCGCAATGGTCTTGCCGTCATCGCTCCATTCCGGACATCCCCCGCCTGGCACCGGCACGACTCGAGGATTCTCGCGGCCAAGCCGCACGCCGTGGGCGGTGACGATATTGCCCTGCTGGTCGTAGAACCACAGCTCGAGGATATCCCCTTCACGAGTCGAGCGGGGCAGTTTCACCGCAAGCCGACCCTCATGCGCCGGAGCCAAGTCCATCCGGCACACCCCGCGTTTTCCGTTGATCTCCCATGCGATCTTCAGTTGATTCAGGTCCGTGAACGAGTACCTGTTCTCGATGGGAATCTCGACCGTCTCCCGGCCCGGCGTCCAGTCTACCTGCCGCACCGTGATGTGAACCGGACTGAAAATCAACTTCGCGTCCCACCAAAGGCTCTTTGGGCGCCGCCAGCCGTCGATAAAGCCCCACGGGCCATAGCCGACGGTTTTCCCGCCCGGCAGAAGGAATTCCTCGTCGATGCCGGCCCATATTGCGCCGCCGATGATGTTGGCGGATTTCCGTATGTGGCTCCAGAATGAGTCGGCGCAATTCTGACCGCCAGACCAGTTCACCACGTCCAGCCCGGGATTGCGTTTCAGCGTTTCTGGAAACATGAACGTCTGCGGCGGGAAATATTCGTCCAGTAGCGCCGGGCGTTTGTCTCCCTTTATCCACTCGCTGCCTTCGGGCGGCCAGCCGGGATAGTGGAGCACCGCAATATCGCCGCGGCCGCCGTCCCGCGCCCACTCGTTGTTGAACAGCACGAGGCGTGACGGATCGTTCCGCCGGCAGTAATCCAAGGTAAGCTCGAAGTTGGCGGGCAATTCGTTCTTGCCATCGGGCCCGTTACCCGATTCGTTGCCAATTGACCAAGAGATGATCGACGGATGGTTCCGGTGTGCCCGCAACATCGCCGCGATCGGCGTCAGGAAATGCATGCCCAGCGACGGTTCATCCTCACCATGGCCGCCTCGAGCCCAGCAGAATGGCCCCTCGCACTCCACGTACAACCCGACTTCATCGCACGCGTCCAGAAACTCGCGCGTCGGTGGATAATGCGAGGTGCGGACATAGTTGAAGTTGGCGCCCTTGATCAACCGTGCGTCTTCTTTCGCATGACACGCCGTAGCCGCGCGGCCCGTAAGCGGATCAATCTCGTGCCGGTTAACGCCCGCCAGCTTCACGGCTCGCCCGTTTACAAGCAAGCGGCCTTCGCATACGGCCACCGTACGAAAACCCACGCGCCGCTCAATGCGCTCGAGCAACCGGCCGCCCTTCCGCAATTCAACCGACAACGCATACAGATTGGGCTTCTCGTCACTCCATTGCCGCGGCTCCCGCACATGCAGGTTCATCTGATGGGCACTTATTCCCGAGGGCAAATCGCCAAAGGATTGTTCTTGAACCGCGACGGGTTTGCGGCCGTGTAACTCGCGCAGTGTGATCTTGCACACCACGCCAAGCGCGGGCTCCCTGGGCGTGTTTTCGATTTTCATGTCCAAGGACAGAACCGCGTCCCGATACTCCGCGTCAAACTCCGTGGTCCAACACAGATCCGTCAGATGCACCGTAGGCAAGGCGAATATGCTTACCGAACGGTCGATGCCTCCGAGGTTGTGGAAGGCATAGTCCGAACTGAACGAGGCCAGTTCGGACGGCGTGTTCACCGTCACGGCCATTATCAGTTCATTCTTGCCGCCCACATGAACCGCGTCGGTTACGTCAAACTCGATTGGCGTAAACAGATTCTCGCTGTAGCCCAGTTTCTGACCGTTCAGCCAATAGTCGGCGCCGCCATGGACCGCATCAAACCTCAGAAAGACCCGTTTCCCGGCCCATTCCGCCGGCGCCGCGAATTCACGTCCCAGGCCCACTTCACGGTCACGCGGAAAATCAAATCCCTGCTGCAGCCATTGCCCCGGCACGACAAAATCACGCGCATTTTCCACGCGCCCGGCTTCGTCGTTTGAACCTTCCCGCACCATCGGCCAGATTTGCCATACACCATCCAGAAGGACTTGCACCTGCCCAATCCCGGCAACCCGCGACGGGATTGGCCGAATCACCGGCTCATCGAAACGCAGTTCATCAAAGCGCACGTTCGCCGTCGCCTCCATGCCGTCGTGCCGCGCCAAAACCAGAAACGACCCGCTTTTTGCCTCCGCCACCTGCGCCGATACATCTACGGAAAACGTGCCGTCGGCCCCAGTTTGCGCGTCAGTACACGCGCCTGTGCCGGCGTTTCTTACCAGGATCGACGCGCCGCCGATGGGCGCATAGGATATATCCTCCACACGGACGCCCAACATGCCCGTCACGTCCGGTGTCAACTCGAGGTGCAGTACGTTCCGTGCTGGGAGAGGCGCCCAAAGCTCTATCGCAGAAGCGACGGCGTTGTGGCCGCTCTCGCAATGAAAGCTGAGTGTCAGCTTACCCTGTGAAACGGCTTCTCGAGGAACGGCGAAAATAAACCGTTGCGCGCAGCCGTCCGGCAAAGCCAGCGGGCCATGGAGTACGGACGAGCCCGCCGTCAAACTCTGCACGCGCGGGTTCCCTCGTTCGCTGGCATAGGTTACCGCCATCGCATACGGTGTGCCTTCCTCTAACCCTTCATACACGACGTCAAAATGCGGAACGCCGTATGTGACGCTCCGCGCCTGCTCCTCGCCATCCACTTGGCCAGGGGAAAACGTGTGCCCCACTTGCGCGGGTACGTGCGGTTGGCGCCCATGGCTGCCGCAGTCGTCATAATATTGCAGGGTATATCCAGGGGGCATCCGGGCCAGTTCCGTGCCTGCCGCCGGCACGGCACCCATCGAGATGAGCTGCAAGACACCCATCGTGATTGCCGCATGCATTACGTTTTCTCTCTCTCGAATCGACTCCGCCGCATAGGCTTAACGCCTGCTCCGATCGAGTTCTCGCGTGTCCCTGTCATCATGATGCTCTGGCGGCCTTGAGGACGCGGTCCACCAGCCCGCCCGGCTGCATGGGGCCGGAGAAGTCCTGGCCTTGGACTGCAGCCGGCAGTGACCAAAGCATCATATCCTGGTAATAGTCGTTGCCGAAGGTGCGCTCACCGGTGTCTGCGTCGCCACGCATGATATTGGGCACATCCCACGTATAGGCCTGCCGGCAAACGATGTTGTGCCAGACCTTGCGGGCCAGTTCGATGCCGTCGGCGGCCTGGCCTTCATACATGTAATTCATTGCAAGCATCAGCGCCTCCGGTGGGAAATAGCTGAACGTTCCGTAGCCGCCGGGATTGGCGAGCGTGCCGTCGGGGTTGACGTAGTTCACGGCGCCGTACTTTGTCACGGCGATGTTTGTTTTCTTGATGGTTTCCAGAACCGTCAGGACGCGATCTTTCGACAGCGGGCTGGGGAGTCCATGGTGGTCCAGTACCCATTCGCCGTCCAGTTGATAGCCGAACACCAACTCGCTTTTCTTCCCGCTGACAGGCTCATTCCAGTTCAGGTAGTACCCGCGCGGATCCCACAGGTGTTTCTCGATCGCTTCGTTGGCCAAACGAGTCCAGTCATCGCATTGTTTTGCGAATTCGGCGTCGCCAACGTGCTCGGCGGCCCGTCGCGCAATGGCGAGCTGTCCCAAACGCAGGATGGCAATGTGCCCAGCCAGCCCAGTCCAGCCGGGTTCTTGCGTCTCGAACCACTCGAGGTTTCCCTCGATGTTCGGCATAGCCACGGCTTGTTCGCCCAACGAGTAATTGGGGTTGCCCGCCGTGCCGATATTCACGTTGTACTCCATGGTTCTGCGAATCAGCGGATAGAACTCCCTGGTGTATTTCTTGTCGGGGGTGTCCCGGCACATCAGGAACCGGTCGACCACGCCCAACAGGCTCACGCCGTTTGTCGACGACTGGTATTGCGTGTACGCGGGCACGCACAACTCGATCGGTTGGCCAAACGTCCAGACGGGGCGTCCGTCTTCGCCTTGGTAGTGTTTGTAGCCGCGCATGGTCGAGAGTTGCAGTTCCGGAAAAAGATAGACAAGGGGTTGGCTGCCATAAAAGCTGCAAGGGATGCACTCGATCTGCGGACAGCCGCGTGGGCACTCGCACAAACCGAACAGCCCGTCTTCTTCAGTCACCCAAGGGAGGAGTTTCTCGTCGCGCTGCGCCCAGAAACCGTCTTCGGTGATGCAATACAAAATGTTGACCAGGCCGTCGCGCAACCAGACGGGCAGCGTATTGTCCGTGTAGATCACCTCCTGCCAAGCCAGCGTGCGCGACAGCAGATTCTTGCAGTTCTTGCCAAGCTGTCCCGCGGTTTTGGCGGGGTCCGGGTAGTACTTGCAGTACATGTGCGTGAACACGTTACCGGTTTCCGCCCAGTTGTAACCGCCGCCTTTCCATGTGGGAGCGGACCATGCCAAGATGAACTGAACGGCCTTTTCTTGACCGGCGCTCAGTTTGAAATCAACCGCCGCCGAGCCGCCGGGAGCGCTGTCGTCAACCGCGGGAAGGTCATCGGACATCTTGGCCCAATCCGGACCGCTGCCGCCGAGTTCGCCGCCGGTTCGGGGATCTTCATTCAACGCCCCAAGCACGTAGCCGGCCAACGGAGCGCTGACGCTCAGACCCTTGAAATCATCCTGCGAGATCCCGGTTCGGGCGAACGTCTCGGATCCCGCTTCCTGTGCGGTCGGTCCCGGGAAGCTGATGGCGATCGTTCCCTCCTGTTTCAGTCCGCTTGTATTGCGCAGGTGGACCTCAAACACAATGGCAGGCATCATGGAACTGACGACGTCGCCCGGCAGGAAGGGCGTCCAGGCGCGCAGCCCCACCTGCACGGGGGCGTCCGTGGTGAACTCCAGGTCGGCTACGGGATAATGGCCCCAATAGTGGATATTGGAAGCCGTTTTCACTCCCTCCAACTTGAGGTCCATGTCGACCGGGATCACTTCCTTGTCCTTTTGAGAACCACCCCAGCCGGCTTTGGGTTTTGGGTCGCACAACACCCAGGTTTGGCCGCCGACGCTGAGACCAAGCAGCGGCCGGTTGACCGGACCGCGCCGCGGAACGTGCGTATTGAAGATGGTCATATAGCCGAGCAGGCCGGTGTTTTCCAAGTCAATACACCCGGTGTCGATCGCACCAAGGGCCATGCCGCTGGTCAGCGGATCGTGCATCTGATAGACCACGCCCACCGCCGGTTGCCGGAACCCCTCGGCCTGAAAGTGCACCCACTCTCGAGAAGGAAGCTCGGTTGGAAACAGCGTTTCGGCCGACAGTGGAAGTGCGCAGCCGAGCAGCAGTGTGGCGGCCACGACGATGTTCAACGACTGGTTTGGACTCATGGTTATATCTCCTCTTGGCAAACAATTTTTGAGAATGGGGCGTCCGCAATACGCTTCAAAGCCGGCATGTACCCGTTTCCCGCGTTCTGTTGCGTCGTCGAGCAGGAACGTGAGGCGGCCATTGACTGCCTTTCAGCATCGAGTTTACTCAAGGGCTCGACCTGTGTCATTGTCAACAGGGCCGTTCCGTCGCGGGTTTTCGGCAAACCAGTAGGAGTAGAACCCTGCGTTGCGGAGTTTGAATACTACCTTCCAGTCTACTCCGGAGCAGTCGGACTTGGAAAGTGGCACATTTCGACGTCTGATCAATCCCACGGGTGTCACATTATCATCGAGTCGCGACAGCCGGAGGCCCGAACGTTTCCTTGTTGCCAACCCTGTGCTATACTGGCTTGGGATGCGATGACAGGCGAACGGCTATGGCCTATGCACACATTCCGAACCGGCGCGGTATGGCCGGTAGACAATCCATGACCCGGATGTCGGCCGGGTGAACAGCAGGCGCCAGGCAGGCCGCTATGTAGACGGCCGCACCCCAAAAAAACCTGGCCGCGGGGATCAGATCCGCTGATTGGCTTATCGGTGACGCAGGCTCAAGAGAAACCAAACGGGAGGCAATATGAAAGACCCAAATCGATCAATCTGCACGCTCGTGGCAAGTTTGATTCTGTTCACCGTGACTTGCGCCTTCGCACAGGATTGGCCTCAGTGGCGAGGGGCCAATCGGGACGGGAAGGTCGCGGGGTTCACTGCGCCACAGAGCTGGCCCAAAGAACTCACGCAGAAGTGGAAAGTGACGGTGGGCGCCGGCGATGCCACGCCCGCCCTGGTGGGCGACAAGCTCTACGTCTTTGCACGACAGGGAGAGGACGAGGTCACCTTGTGCCTGGATCCCGCCAGCGGGAAGGAAGTCTGGCGGAACAAATACGCAACGCCGGCCGTGGCCGGGCCGGCTTCCCGGCATCCCGGACCCAGGAGTTCGCCCACGGTGGCGGAGGGAAAGGTCGTCACGCTGGGCGTGAACGGGATTCTGTCGTGTCTGGATGCCGCCACCGGCAACGAGGTCTGGCGCAAAGACGAGTTCCCCGGAGTTATGCCCCAGTTCTTCGCCGCGATGTCGCCGATCATCGACAACGGGACGTGCATCGCACACCTCGGCGGAAAGGACAGCGGTGCGGTCATCGCGTTCGACCTGGCCGCCGGCAACGTGAAGTGGAAATGGGCCGGCGGCCCGGCCCCGGCCGGCGATGGCCCGGCCTATGCCTCGCCCGTATTGATGACGGTGGATGGCGTGAAACAAGTCGTGGTGCAGACCGAGAAGAATATTGTCGGCCTCGCCGTGGCCGATGGCAAGCTCTTGTGGCAGATCCCCGCCCCGCCACAGGGAAGGTTCTACAACTCGGCCACCCCAATTATCGACGGGCAAACGGTCATCTACACGGGCCAGGGCCAAGGCACGAAGGCCGTGAACATCGACAAGCAGAACGACGCCTTTGCCGCCAAGGAAGTCTGGAGCAACACGGAACTCGGCACGGGGTTCAACACACCCGTGCTCAAGGACGGCTTCCTCTATGGCCTCTCCGACCGCGGCGGCTTCTTCTGCCTGAACGCCCAGACCGGCAAGACGGCCTGGACCGATACCGAAACCCGGAAAGACAACTTTGGGGCCATTGTCGACGCAGGCCCGGTCATCATCGGCCTGCCCAGCGACTCCCAACTGGTCGTCTTCAAGCCCAGCGACAAGGAATACGTGGAGGTGGCACGGTTCAAGGTTGCAGAGACGCCGACTTACGCCCACCCCGTCATCTCAGGGAGCAGGATCTTCATAAGAGACCAGGAGACCGTCGCGCTGTGGACGATCCCGTGAGGTTGCCCCGCACAAGATGCCTGCCGGGCTGTGGGATCTTGCACTTTCGGCTCATGATGGGCTGATAAGCAGCCAGCGTGACGCTATGAAAAATGGCACCTCCGACTTACGAAGCTGGCGGAATCTGAGGAATTGGCGAGAATCCGTGACCGGGGCGGTCTACGCCAGCCATTGAACGCGCCCGCCGCTATCGCCGGGCGATGGCGTCGGCGGCGCAGGCCAATTCCAGCGAACTGCGGCCGTTTTGGTCGGAAACTTTCCGCACGCGCGACCGGTCGCAGATCCATTTGATCTGGTCGTCGATCATCCCGCGAAGCAAGTCGCCGTACACGTGCATTTTCTTCTTCGCTTCGCCTGCGTGGATTTCGATCATCTGGTAAATGTCCATTTTTTTCGCGCGTCCCATGGCCGTGCGATCCTTGGGCGAATAGGATGTCGTGATATCGAGCCGCGCCCCGGGGAACAGGTCCATCAGCGTCCGCGTCTGCGCCTCGTCCGCCACCGCCGTCAGCCGCGCGCTGGTCGGCGCCCACTCGTGCAGCGTCACGTCGCCCCGCTCGAACAGCAGGCGCAACTCCTGCCGGTCAAGGCGCCCCGGCTGGGTGAACCCATGATAAAAATTCACCAGCACCGAATCCCGGTACCGCACCGTGCACTGCACCTGGTCTTCGATCTCCGGCGCGCCCGGCCGCCTCGCTGCCTGCGCCGATTCCACCGTCCCATCGCCTACCCAGCCGTTGAACATGTCGAAAAAATGCACCCCGTGCTCGATAAAAATCCCGCCGCTTTTCGACCGGTCCCAGAACCAGTGGTCGTGCGGCAGATTTTCATCGCTGGCGTAGTTCTCGAAATAGCCGTGCAGCAGATCGCCGAGCGCCTGCGACCCAATGAGCTGTTTTACGGTGTCGTAGAGCGGGTTGTACCGCTGCATCAGGTTCGCCACAAGCAGCAGATCCCGCTCCCGCGCCAGCCCGATCATTTCATCCGCCTGTTCAAGATCGAGCGCCAACGGTTTCTCGCAGATCACGTGCTTGTTCGCACGCAGCGCCGACATCGCCTGCGGATGATGCAAAAACGGCGGCGTCGCGATGTAGACAATATCCACGTTGTCCCACGACAGCAGCTCGTCCAGTTCGACCGGATCGGGGATGTGAAACCGGCGCGCCGCGGCATAGGCGGCTTCCCGGTGCGTGTTGGCGAGGCCCACCAGCTTCACCTGTGGGTGCTGCGTGAACAATTGCAGCGCAAACAACCCAAACCCCCCGCACCCCACCACCCCTATCCCGAACCGATCCTCCTTCATAAGCGGGACCCTTCCAAATAACGAGCCGCTGACGGATGCCTCGTCAAGCCAACATTATCCGGCAACAGTCCTATTCCGAATCGAGCCGCCGCGCCGAGGTAGGATGAACAGCGGCGACTACGCGGCCCGGGGAGAAAGACAAAGGTCGTGTTTGTTGCATAAGGCGGCGGGCAACGTGATAATGCTCGGGAGGGAACGGTGTTTGCGGAGGGACAACGAGGGAGGGCGGGTTGATGAACGTGCGTCATGTAGCAGCGATAGCCGGGTTGGCGGTGTTTTGCGTAATGGGCGCCGTGGCCGCGGGGGGGATAGATGAGTTGAAGCTGGTGGAGAAGGGTTGGTCGGATTACCGTATCGTTGTGGGGCGGGATGCGGCGGCGCCGGAACGTTATGCGGCGGAGGAACTTCAGCGTTGGCTCGAGGAGATGTCGGGCGTGCAGTTGCCGATCGTGACGGACGGCGAGCGGCTGAGTTCTTCGGAGATTCTGATCGGCGTGACGAGGCGGTTGGAACGTTTTGCGCCGGATTTGAAGCTGGCGGACTTGGGGACGGAAGGTTACGTGATCAGGAGTGTGGGTCCGCATCTGATCATAGCGGGCGGCAGCCCGCGGGGTACGTTGTACGGCGTGTATGGGTTGCTCGAAGACCACCTGGGTTGCCGGTGGTTTACGCCGGAGGTTTCGCAGATCCCCAAGCGGAAGCGTGTGGTTCTGCCGGCGATCAACGAGGTGGTGCGGCCGGTGCTCGAGTACCGTGAGCCGTTTACGATGGATTGTTTCAACGGGGACTGGTGCGCGCGCAACCGGATGAACAGCACGCGGGGCGAGTTCGAGGACCGGCACGGGGGGCATATCCGGTTTGGTGCGGGATTGTTCGTTCACACGTTCAACGTTCTGATGCCGCCAGAGAAGTATTTCGACGAGCATCCGGAGTATTTTTCGGAAGTCGGCGGGAAACGCATCAAGGACCGGACGCAGTTGTGCTGCACGAACCCGGACGTGATCCAGATTGTGACGGAGGAATTGTTAAAACGGATCGAGCAGGACCCGGATGCGTTCGTGTATTCGGTATCGCAGAACGACTGGGACAACCATTGCGAGTGCGTGAACTGCCAGGCGCTGGCGGATATCGAGGAGTCGCAGATGGCGCCCGTGCTCGAGTTGGTGAACCGGGTGGCGGAAGCCGTCGAGCAGAAGTACCCGGACAAGGCGATCGAGACGCTGGCGTATCAGTGGACGCGGAAGGCGCCGAAGACGATGCGGCCGCGGCCGAATGTGATCATCCGGCTGTGCAGTATCGAGTGTTGTTTTTCGCACCCGTTGGCGACGTGCGATTCGGAGGAGAACCAGAGGTTTCGAGCGGATGCGGAGGCGTGGTCGCGCGTGGCGAACCGTCTTTGGGTATGGGATTACGTGACGAACTTCCACGAGTACATGTTGCCGCACCCGAACTTTCGTGTGTGGAACGACAACATCCAGTTTTTTGTGAAGAACAATGTGCGGGGCATTTTCGAGCAGGACGATTACCAGTCGTACAACGGTGAGTTTTCGCCGCTGGGCGGGTATATGGTCGCGAAGTTCTTGTGGAACCCGCGGTATGACGAAGACACGGCGATGAACGAGTTTCTCGATGGGGTGTACGGGAAGAAAGCCGCGAAGTATATCCGCGACTATATCGACATGCTTCACGACAAGGTGGCGGTCGAGAATATCCATATGAACATTTGGGAATCGCCGCAGGAAGTGGGGTATCTGACGCCGGATGTGATGAAGAAGGGGCAGAAACTGTGGGACAAGGCGGAGAAAGCCGTGCGGAAGAAGCCGGACCTGCTCGAGCGGGTGCAGACGGCGCGGTTGTCGTACGATTATGCGTGGATCGAGCAGAACAAGGGTGAGGCGTTCGTGTTTGACCACCCGCATTTCCGTGCGGCGACGGCGCCGGAGTATTACAAGACGGTGAAACGGTTCTTTGATGTGGCGCGACGCGCAAAGGTGACGCGGATGGATGAAGGGAGCAGGACACTCGACCAGCACGAGAAGGAATTGGGCGTGCCCGAGATGACGGAGATGCGCGATTTCCCCCCGGTAGCCGCGGTGGCGGTTGATGCGAAACCGGGGATCGGTTTTGCGTGTTACGAGGGCAGTTGGGAGTCGCTGCCGGATTTTGCGGCGATGACGGCGGCGGAGTCGGGCATGGCGGACGCCATTAACCTGGCCGCGGCAAAACGCACGAACGAGTACGGGCTGGTGTTCAACGGGTACGTGAAGATCCCGCGGGACGGGGTGTACGGGTTCTATTTGAGCAGCAACGACGGGAGCCGGATGTCTGTGGCGGGTGGGGCGCTGACGCTGGATAACGACGGGATGCACCGGACGGTTGAGCGGTCGGGGTTGGTGGCGTTGAAGGCGGGATACCACGCGATCTGCGTGTGGTATTTTCAGACGGGGGCGGGGCAGGCGTTGAAGGTTTGTTGGGAAGGGCCGGAAATTGAGAAGCAGCCGATACCCAAGTCGGCGCTTTTCCACTGAAGCGGCTGTTTGACCACGGAGATCACGGAGAACACGGAGAAAAACTTGGGCGCGTTGAAAGACGGGCGGAGGGTTTTGGTATGAGTAAGAGAGGGGTATCGCGGCGGTCGTTTTTTGCGGTGGCGGGGTCGGGTGTGGTGGCGGCGGTGGGTGCGGCCACTGAAGCGAGGGCGGCGCTCCAAGATGTGCAGGCTGGCGCAGGGCCGGTTTTGCCGTTGTCCCAGCGGCTGGCGCGCGAGCACCTTGAGAAGTGGGAAGCGCTGGGTTACGGGATGTTCATTCATTTTGGGATGAGCACATTTGTACAGAATGAGTTGCCGGACGGAACAGCGCCGGCGACGACGTACGCGCCAGCGAAGCTGGATGTCGGGCAGTGGGTCAGCGTGGCGCGGGACGCGGGGATGAAGTATGCGGTGCTGACGACGAAGCACGTGGCGGGCCATTGCCTGTGGCCGACGAAATTGACGGATTATTCTGTCGTGAACAGCACGGACAAGACGGACGTGATCGAGAAGTTTGTGACGGCATGCCGGGAGAAAGGGGTGCTGCCGGGATTTTATTATTGCTCGTGGGACAACCACAACCGGTTTGGCAGCGTGACGCCGTCCGACAAGGGCCAGAAACCCTTCACCACCTCGCTTTACCAGACGTTCCAGACGGCGCAGGTGACGGAACTGCTCACGCAGTATGCGTCGATAGCGGAGACGTGGATTGACATCCCGGGCGTGCTGGGCCGGGGGTACCGGACGTTCCTTTACAACCACATTGCGTCGCTGCAGCCCGACACGGTCATCATGATGAACAGCGGGATCAGCACGCAGGAAAAGTACGACGTCGAGTATGCGTGGCCGTCGGACATCATCGCGATCGAGCGGAGCCTGCCGGTTGATGCGGGGTACAACAAGGTGCGCGAAATCGAGAGGAAGCGGTATTACATGCCGGGCGAGGTTTGCGACCCGATTGGGAAAGACTGGTTTTACGTCGAGGGGGACGTGCCGCGGGACGACAAGTCGCTTGCCGATCAGTTTATGGTGTGCCGGGCGCGTGGCGTGAATTTCTTGCTCGATGTGCCGCCGGACAAGGACGGGCTGATTCCGGAGTTTCATGTGGCGGCGCTGAACACGCTGCGGAAAAACGCCGGCATTTAGCCGGCCTCGGTGCCGCAGTAGGCCGACCTCGCTGAAGTCGGCCATTCAACTGTTCGAGGCGACGGTCGTGGGCTATTGCGTGGTGAGGGGACGGGCTTTGGGTGTGATCGGCGTGGTGCTCGGAGGGGTTCAGAGGGGGAATTCGCCGTGGTGGATGGCGGTGTCCATGTAGAAGGCGTTGGGACCGAAGTATCGGTAGACGTCGTAGCGGCCGGAAATCGTGCCGGCCGGGGCGGAAATGACACGCCAGTAGGTCAGCGTAAGCGCCGACGCAAACAGGAGCGTCCATACGAAGGCATGGAAAGCGGGACGACCGCGAAACCGCGCGAAAATAAGCAATGGACCCACTCCGATTGAACGTTTCTCCATCATATCGGGATACTGCCCGAAAAAAAAGTCCCCACCGCCCTGCGGCGCAATTTTCTCATAAATAGCATGAGGATAGCCCGAGTTGTCAGTTAAATCCCCCTTGTTTCGCAGATTCGCACCGCCAAATCCTCGCTAACTGTACTCAAAAATAGCATCAATTTGCCCATATATATGGGAGGACTCAAGGCAGTCGGGAATTGCCGGGTCACGGCTTGGCGAGGAGTTCGAGAGCGGTTTGGATGACGGATTGGGTGGTGATTCGGGTCATGCATCGGTGGTCGGTAATGCAGACGGGTTTTTGGCAGGGGCCGCAGTCAACGTCGACGCGGAGGACGCGGCCGCGTTCGTACGGTCCGTTGCTGTATGCAGGCGAGGTTGGGCCCATGATGCAAACCGTGGGGACGTGCAACGAGACGGCGACGTGGCGCGCGCCGCTGTCGTTGCAGATGAGGAGGTCGAGCAGGGAGACGGCGGCTTTGAGGGTGTCGATGCCGTTGCCGGCGCCGTCGAGGGGGACAAATGCGTTTTTCGCGGCGTGGAGTATGGCGTCGCGAGTGGTTTCTTCGCCGGGGCCGGTGAGGAGTACACATTGTGTGTTGATGCGTTGGGCGAGGGCATCGGCGACTTGGGCGAAGCGGTCGGCGGGCCAGAGTTTGCTGGGGCCGAACGCGGCGCCGGGCGCGATGCCGACGTGCGGGCGCGCGGGATCAAAACGGGGCTTCAGGGCCTCGACAGCGGCGCGGTCTGCGGCGAGTTGGAGGCCGAGGCCGTCGTCGGAGCAGCCGAGGGGCGCAACGAGGTCGACGTATTCGCGGGCCATGTAGATGGGTGTGATTATGCCGTTTTCGCGGTGGGGCGGCACGGAGTCGGTGAACAGGAACGAGCGGCGGTCTCCAGCGTAGCCAATGCGCCTGCGTGAGCCGGCAAGACGTGCGAGGAGGGCCGACCGGAATGAGTGGGGGAAGACGACGGCGAGGTCGCGGGCGTGTGGACGGAGCCTCGAGGCGGCGCGGAGTGTTGTGGCGATGCCATGGCGCGAGGGCAGCGTGATCGAGTTTGTGAGAAAGGGCAGGCCCTCGAGGAGTTGCACGGGAGCGTCGCGGCCGGCGACGGTGATTTGTGCGCGGGGGAAGCGGTTGTGGAGGGCTCTGAGTGCGGGGGTGGCCATGGCGGCGTCGCCGAGCCAGTTTGGCAGGAGGGCGAGGATTTTGCGGGGATCGTCCATGGAGGAATAGTAGCGGAAAAGCTGGGGCGAGGGGAAATGGGATTGGGGAAATGATGAATGATGAAAGAAAGGCTGGAGGCGGGAGGGGCGGCTGGATTTTGAAGGCTATTCGTTGGTGTTTTCGGGTTGTTCGGGTGGTTTCTTCTTGAGAGTGGCGAGGAATTGGGGTTCGGCGAGGGTGGAGCGGAAGAGTTGTTTTTGTTCGGCGAGGTGTTTTCGAGTAATTTCGATGAAGTCGAGGAGTGCGCGGGAGAGTAGGACGATGAAGAAGGTGAACAGGAGTGCGAGGAAGAGGAAGAGTTTTCTGGGGTTGTGGTATGAGTTTGCGAGTTGTACGCCGAGGAGGAGCACGACGGGTATGGAGAGGAGCAGGTAGAAACTTACGGGGCGGTTGTCGTGGGCGCGGCGCAACCCCTGGCGGATGTGCTGCCAGAGTGTTCTTGCGGGGGGCAGGTTGTACAAGGGGTCGTCCATAAGTGGTCTCCGCGGCTGCCAGGTCAATTTTACCACATTCACACCTCCAGGCCGCGAAAAGCGGGGACAGACACGCTTTTTCGCAAACTGCCGCGAAAAAACGAGTCAGTCCCCGTTTTTCGCTCAGGCTCCGGCGAGGAGGAGGGCGCCTGCGAGGACGACGGATTCGCCAAGCTGGCATGGCACGATTTGGAACCGGCCCTGGAATGGGCCGAACGCGAACTGGTCGGCGTAGCGGCGGATGGGGTCGAGGAGGACGTCGCCGAGGAGTGAGACGCCGCCGCCGAGCGCGATTTTTTCCGGGTGGAACAGGGTGACGGCGTTTGCGAGGGAGGTTGCGACGGATCTGGCGACGCGGTCGATTTCATCGAGTGCGCGCGGGTCGCCGTTTCTTGCGGCGTCGCCGAGTATGGCGCAGGTGAGCGTGGCGGGGTCGCCGTTGGCGAGTTTGTAGAGGGGCGAATTGGGTTCGATGTGTTTCCATGCGCGGATGCGGCGTTCGATGGCCCAGCCGGAACAGATGTTTTCGAGCTTGATCATGTCGCAGGATTCGGGGTTTTCCCAATTGACGACCCAGGTGTGCCCGACTTCACCGGCGCCGAAGCCCTGTCCGTCGTGGAGGCGTCCGTCGATGACGATGGCTCCGCCGATTCCGCTTCCGATGTTGGAGTAGAGGAAATGGCGTGTGCCGCGGCCTGCTCCGAGCCGGTATTCGGCCCAGCCGGCGGCGTTTGAGTCGTTGAAGAGGCGGGTGGGGATGCCGAATCGGTCGTGGAACCATTGGGCGAGTTGCAGGTCTTTCCAGCCTTCGACCTGGTGGGAGACGAGGACTCGACCGGCGGCTGAATCGACGGGCCCGCCGAATCCGATGCCGATTGCGCGAACGGGTTTTCCGGCGGCTTGGAGGAGGGTGGGAATCTTGCCGGCGAACCAGTCGAGTATGGCTGGCGCTCCGCCTTGAGGTGCGGGCCCGCGGCGCATTTGGAGGATGTCGCCGGCGGGCGTACCGAGTGCGGCCTGGAGTTTAGTTCCGCCGATTTCGAGTGCGAGGAGGAAGTTGTCTTGAGGTTGGTTCATTGTGCGAATTTGGATTTGAGGAGTCCCGTGAGGTAGTGGAACACGACGCCGTGTGCGGCTTCGACCATGCCCATATCGAAACTTTTTACGTAGACGGAATCCTGTGCGAAGCCGAGGAGTTTTCCACCGTCGTAGCCGGTGACGCCGAATGTGCGCATGCCGATGGAGTTTGCGAATTCGATTGCGGCGAGGATGTTGGGGCTGTTGCCAGAGCCGCTGATGGCGATGAGGAGATCGCCGGGCTGTGCGAGGTTTTTGAGCTGCTCGACGAAGACGCGGTCGAAACTGGTGTCGTTGGCCCAAGCGAGGAGGTAGGGCGCGTTGTCGGTGAGGCTGATTATGCGGAGCCGTTTTTGTTTGTCGAAATCGGTGATGGTGCCTTTTCCGAGGTCTTCGCAGAGGTGGGATGCGTTTGCGCCGCTCCCGCCGTTTCCGACGACGAACACGGTGCGTCCGGCCCGGTATGCGTCGCAGATGGCGTTGCCGAGCCGGAGCACCTCGGTTTCTTCGATGGTGTTGAGCAGGTGCTGAAAGTCGAGCAGGTATTTTTTGAAATTCATTTGGGCCTCCAAACATTCAGGGGTAAGGAAAGGATACGTGGGGGGCGGGGGAGGATGCAAATGAGGCTGTAGGCTGTAGGAAGAACTAAGTACCACGCAACACAAATGGGGTTACATTCTGACAAGATGCTTCTGGACCGAAGGCGCGCGGTCGGCTATGCGATGAACTTTGCCCTCGAAATGTAACCTTAATTGTGTTGAGGTGTACTAAGGATGAAAGGTGAATGATGAACAGGACGGATAGGGCGCATAATAAGACGGGTTGTGATTGACGGGGGGGAGGTGGCGTGGTAGAGTGTGCGGGAAACGGGGCTTATAAGGCGCCTTGGGAAGGGTTAGTGATGAAACATATTCATGTAATATCTCGTGCGTCGATATTCGGCGGGGGGTTGACCACCGGGCTGGATACGATCGAGTCGGTGATCATCATGTTGATGAGTGTGTTTTTCAACTCGTGGGACAATTTCAGTTCGGTTATCCAGAACCTGCAGAAGTTTTACCAGAAAACGTGACGGTGGGGCTGGTGAAAAAGTCGAGTAGTTGCTTCATGCCCGCGAAAAGCAGGGACAGACACGATTTTCAAACTGCCGAAAATCGAGTCAGTCCCTGTTTTTCGCAAGTATTACCGGAAAACGTGACGGTCAGGGTATAGGCGGAGTATCAGGCTTGGGGGCAGGGTTGCCGGCTGTTTTTTCGGGTTCGGCGGCTTTTTTTTCGAGTTCCGTCTCATAGGCTTCGGCGGCGGAGATGTGCCGGTCGAGGACGGTTATGAGGTGGAACCCGTAGGAAGTCTGCACGACTTCGCTTAGCTGGTCGAGTGGGGCTGACCAGACGCAGGCTTCGAAGGCGGGCTCGAACACGCCTCGGCGCTGGTAGCCGAGGTCGCCGCCGCGAGGGCTGCTGAACTCATCGTTTGAATAATCTTTTGCGATTTTTTTGAAGCGTTCGCCCTTCATGATACGTTCGCGGAGCTGATTGATGAGTTCGAGCGCCCTGGCGCGGTCGACGGGGTCGGTTTTGTTGAACTTGATGAGGATGTGCTTGGCGTGGACGCGGCTGACATCGGGCCCGGAATGGCTGATGATCCAGAGTGCGGCGACGGCGATTGCGAAGATGGCGATGATGCCGAGCCACCACCATTTTGTGCGGTCTTTGGGTTCTTCTTTGAGATCTTGATCAGAGAAGGTCATTGAGCATGTTTCCGTACAGGTTCGAGTAAAACTTTATCACAATATACCCGACGACGGCCCCCACGCCAAGTATGATGGCGACCTCGCCGACGCGCGTGGCGATGCTGACGGCCTGGTTGGCTTCCTGGAGTTCGTAGTCGGAGGCTTTCCGGAGCATGGCCTCGAGGTTTCCGGATTCTTCGCCGACGACCATCATTTCGCGCGTCTGGGGAGTGAGGTATTTGCATGGTGCGAACGCGGCGACCATGGTCTGTCCGTCCATGATGCGGGGTACGGCGGACAAGAGGTCGCGCTGGATGTAGGGGTTTGTGGTGACGGCGGCGGAGCTTTCGACGGCTCGAGTGATGGGCATTCCGGCGCCGAGGAGGAGGGAGAGGCTGCGGAAGAATCTGGCCATGGCGAATTTTCGTGTGACGCTTGCGATGGGCCACATATAGGTGGCGACGTAGCCCCAGATCCATTTGAAGACGCCGGCGCGGGATAGTGCGATGGCGAGGAGGACGAGTGTGCCGGCGATGAGTGCTGCGCCGCCCTGGAATTTGAGGTAGCTGCGGATAAACGCCGAGAAATCGAAGGCTTTGCCTATCTGGCCGATGGCCTGGAGGGCAAAAGTTCCGAGAAACCATGCGGCGGCGAGTTGGAGCATGGGGTAGCTCATGATGCGGACGATCATTCTGCGCATGGCGAGCCGGTCTTCGTAGTAGTCGGCGAGGTCGCGGAGGATGACGTCGAGTTTGCCGCCGACCTCGCCGGACGCGACGAGTTCGATGAACAGCCGGGGTAGCGCGGCGGCTTGGCGGTTGGTGGCCTGGCCGAGTGTGGAGCCGTTGCGGATGTCGTCGTGCATGGCGGCGAGTATTTCGCGGCCTTGCCCGCGGGGCAGATGCTGGCCGACAAGCTCGAGCGAGCGGAGGATGGGTATGCCGGCGCTGTACGAGGTGGCGAGTTGGCGGCTCATTATGACAAGGGCCGCGGTGGAGAGTTTGGAGCTGAACACGCCCATGTGCGTTTCTTCCGGTGCCTGTAAAGGCGGTTGGATGCCTGTGCAATTGTAGCAAAGAGTGGCGGGGAACGCCAAGGGGAGGCTGGAGTCTGGATCGGACGGATCGGACGGATCCGACGGATCGGACGGATCGACCCTCCTGCGCGAGGCGGGGCGTGGTGACGGATTTGACACGGGGGTGCGGGTTTTGGTAAGGTTTGGTCACTGGATTTACTGGAGCGTGTCGTAGACAGCCGGTGGCGCGAGCCTTAAAGTAGCCTGCCGAGACCGCGGATGGCGAACAGATAGTTTGTTCCCGCACTGTCAGCGACATGTGCGGGTTTTTTGTTTTTGTTGAGATTGGCTTGAGAGGAGGTGATTGGATTTGCTGAAACCGGAAAAGATTGAGGCGGTAGCCGAGCTGAAGGATCGGTTGCAGAGCCATACGGTTGCGATCGCGACGCAGTATAAGGGGGTGACGGTGGAGCAGGTGACGGACCTGCGGCGGAAACTTCGCGCGGCAGGCGTGGAGTTCAAGGTCTACAAGAACACGCTGGTGAAGCGAGCGCTGGATGAGCTAGGCATCACGGGCGGTGCGGGACTGGTAGAGGGTCCGACGGCGTGGGCTTTTTCGAAAGACCCGGTAGCGCCGGCGAAGATCATCCGTGATTTTGCGAAGGAAGTGAAGGTGGTGGCGATGAACGGCGGGATCCTGGAGGGCCGTGCGATCTCGAAGGCGCAGGTAGAATCGCTAGCGACGCTTCCTCCGAAGGAGGTATTGTTGGCGCAGGTGATCGGAACGATCGCGGCTCCGCTGCGGAATTTGCTTGGCGTGCTGAACGGCGTGCCGCGTAACCTGGTGAGTGTGTTGGATCAGATTCGGAGACAGAAGGAAGAGGCGGCGGCCGCTTAATCGCAAGGCCGCATGGAATGCGCCTTTGGGGCGCGATAGAGAAAAGGAATCAAGACGAAATGTCAGAGAAATTGAATGAAATCATGGAGAAGATTGCCCGTTTGTCGGTGGTCGAGTTGAGCGAGCTGGTGAAGGCGCTCGAGGAGAAGTTTGGCGTGCAGGCGGCAGCGCCGATGATGATGGGTGCGATGCCGATGGCGGCGGCGGAAGCGGCGCCGGTGGAAGAGGCGCCGACTTCGTTTAATGTTATCTTGAAGGAAGTGGGGTCGCAGAAGATCCAGGTCATCAAGGAAGTGCGGGCGCTGACGGGTCTGGGGCTGAAGGAAGCGAAGGACCTGGTTGATGGCACGCCGAGGGCCGTGAAGGAAGGCGTTTCGGACGAAGAGGCGAAGCGCATCAAGGGGACGCTGGAAAACGTCGGCGCGACGGTCGAAGTGAAGGGCGTTGTGTAAAAACAGGCTGTAGGCTGTAGACTGTAGGAAGAATCGAAGAGCAGGCTGGAGTCTGGAGTAACAGAAATAAGTGCAGGCGAGACGCCCGCACCACAATTGGCTGGTTAGTAGTCGGCGCGAAAAGCGCGAAAAGCGGGGACAGACACGCTTTTTTCAAACTGCCGAAAAAAGCGAGTCAGTCCCCGTTTTTCGCTTGTTTTGCTGGGGGGCGTGGTTTGGGATAGGATGGTTGTGGATCAGGTTTTGTGGTGGAACAAAAAGAAAAGAGGCCGCAGATGGGGCAAAACAAGAAGATCACGCGCCGTAGTTTTCTGGGAAGAACGGCGGGAGCGGTAGCGGGCGGGTATGTTTTTCCGGCGATCGTGCCGTCGTCGGCGCTAGGGCTGGGGGGGCGTCCGTCTCCGAGCAACCGTGTGGTGATGGGGAGCATTGGGGTAGGGCCGCAGGGGAGCGGAGTGATGGGGAACTTTTTGTCGCGGCCGGATGCGCAGGTGGTTGCGGTGTGCGACGTGAAGCGGTGGGTACGTGATGCGGCAAAGAAGAAGGTGGACGATTATTACGGGGACGGGGGTTGCGCGACGTACACCGATCTTCGTGAGTTGCTGGCGCGCGGGGATATTGACGCGGTGACGGTGGCGACGCCGGATCATTGGCACGTTCTTGCGGCGCTTTATGCGGTACGTGCGGGGAAGAGCGTGTACGTGGAGAAGCCGCTGGGGGTGAGCGTGGCGGAGGATCAGGCGTTGCGCGAGGCGGTTCGCGAGCATGGGGTGAAGTTTCAGTTTGGGACGCAGCAGCGGTCGGGCGACCAGTTCCGGCTGGCGTGCGCGCTGGCGATCAACGGGTATATCGGTGAGCTGAAAGAAATCAACGTGTGGGCGCCGGGCAGTTCGAGCGGGGGCTCGCTGGAGCCGTGCCCGGTGCCGGACGGTTTGGATTATGAGATGTGGATAGGTCCGGCGCCGATGGTTCCGCATACGCCGAACCGGTGCGAGAATTCGTTGTGGTGGTTCAATTCGGATTACGCGGTGGGTTTTATTGCCGGTTGGGGCATTCACCCGATCGATATCGCGTGGTGGGGCGGGGGGAAGGCCCTCGAAGGGCCGGTCGAGGTCTTGGGTACGGGTGTGTTTCCGCGGGACGGGTTCTGCGACACGGCGACGAATTGGGACGTGAAGCTGAAATATCGGAGCGGTGTGGTGGTCAATTTTACGGGGCTGCCGCAGCGGCCGGAGTGGGACGCGCGGTACCGGCGGACGACGGGCCACGGGACGGCGTTCGAAGGGACGGACGGCTGGGTGCACGTGGACCGCAGCCACATCAACGTGTCGGATGAGAAGCTGCTGAAGGTGCGGTTCAAGGACAGCGACATCCGGCTGCGGCGGAGCCGTCATCACGCGGGCAATCTGCTGGAGTGCGTTTTGACGGGCGGGGAGACGGTGTGCCCGATTGACGAGTCGGTGCAGTCGGATATTCTTTGCCATATATCGGATGTGGCGATCCGGTTGCGGCGTCCAGTGACGTGGGAGCCGGTGTCGGAGCGGTTTGTGGATGATGATGAGGCGAACCGGATGCTGTCGCGGAGCATGCGGAGCCCGTGGAGACTGTGAGGAGGCTGTAGGCTGTAAACTTGGGCTGGGGCGTGATCGTGTTAGTACAAATAGGACGTATAGGGCGCATAGGACCTATAGCGGCTGGGTTAATGGTTGACAAAACCGGAGCGGTTGCATAGGCTAAGAGCCGCGATCTGGCGAAGGAACGGCTAGATGAGACGCTGCCATAAATGCGGCGAGGCGTGGGTGAGCGAGAAGAAGCAGCCCGCGGTGAAAGAGTATTGCGAGAAGTGTTCGGCGTATCTTCACTGCTGCCTGAACTGCCGGTTCCACGACAAGTATGTGCATAACCAGTGCCGGATTGGTACGACGGAATGGGTGGGGGATCGGGAAGGGGCGAATTTTTGCGACGAGTTTGAGTTTAAGGACGCGGAATCGGTGAGCGGGGCGTCGGGCGAGGTTGGCAAGGCGAAGGATGAGTTGGACAGCCTTTTGGGCGGGGGCGAGGAGGAGTCGGGGCCGGGTTTGGACGATTTCAAGAAGTTGTTCGGGGAGTAGCCGCTGGGGCGGCGGGGGCGGACGCAGGACCGAGGAGCAGCGATGGCATACGGTATTCTTGTGGCCGACGACAAGCCGAGCATGCGGGAGATGCTGGCGTCGGCGTTTGGCGAGCACGGGTTCGAGGTGAGCCAGGCGTCGAACGGGTTGGACGCGATCGCGATGTTGCGGGAGAGGACCTATGACGTGGTGATCGCGGACCTGAATATGCCGGGTGAAAACGGGATCGGGGTGCTTCGGGCGGCCAAGGAAATCTCGCCGGACACGAAGGTCATCATCATCACGGCGTACGGGACGATGGAGACGGCGGTGGAGGCGATGCGGCTGGGGGCGAGCGATTTTATTGCGAAACCGTTCAAGCTGGCGGAGATCGAGCTGAAGGTGGAGGGTCTGCTGCGTCAAGCGCGTCATGATGCGGCGAAATCGCCGCGGACGTGGATGCACCCGGGCGTGCAGCAGATGGTGGGGACGAGCGCGCACACGAAAAACCTGCTCAAGATGATCGCTAAAATCGCGCCGAGCAAGAGCGCCGTGCTGATCACGGGGCCGACGGGGACGGGCAAGGAACTTGTGGCGAAGGCGATCCACGACGCGAGCCCGCGGCGCGACCGGCCGTATATTGCGCTGAATTGCGCGGCGCTGGCGACGGGCGTGCTCGAGAGCGAACTGTTCGGCCACGAGAAAGGGGCGTTCACGGGTGCGTCGGAACGGCGTATCGGCCGGTTCGAGCGGGCGCACACGGGGACGCTGTTCCTGGACGAGGTGGGCGAGATCGACCCGAGCATCCAGATCAAGCTGCTGCGGGTGCTGCAGGAGGGGACGTTCGAGCGTGTGGGCGGGACGCAGACCATCAAGGTGGACGTGCGGATCGTCGCGGCGTCCAACCGGGACCTGACCGGGGCGATCCAGCAGGGGCGGTTCCGGGAGGATTTTTATTACCGGCTCAACGTGTTCAGCCTGACGATCGAGCCGCTCAAAAACCGGCGAGATGATATCCCGGGGCTGGTCGACCATTTTATGCGGAAGTTCAGCCTCGAGATGGAAAAGGAGATCACCGGGATCGACGATGAGGTGATGATGTTTTTCCTGCGGTACGACTGGCCGGGGAACGTGCGCGAACTCGAGAATATCATCGAGCGGGCCGTGGTCCTGTGCGAAGGGCCGATGATCACGCGCAACGAGATGCCGCAGGATATCCTGTTCGACCGAGATGACGCGGCCGGGCTCGCCCCGCTTGCCCATGAACGCGAACTCGACTCGCGGCCGGCGGACTCGCTGTCGCTCATCGAGAGAACCGACCAGATGGAAGCCGAAATCATCAAAGCCGCACTCGACCGGTTCCACTGGAACAAAAGCAAAACGGCCGACCACCTCGGCCTCAAACGCACCACACTGCAATACAAGATAAAGAAATACGGCCTGGAATGAGGATGGTAGAATTTGGCGTCCCTTGCGTCTTTGGCGTCTCTAGCGTTAACGAGGGTAATTGAGCATTGACAGGGTTAGATCGGGGTGCTATCGTTCCTGTCAGAAAAAGGGGAAGTCGCTGAGGAATGAGGGGAGGGTGCGTTGTGGGCGGCCGGAAGGGGTTTACGCTGATTGAACTGCTGGTGGTGATAGCCATCATCGGCATTCTAGCGGCGATCCTGTTGCCGGCGCTGGCTCGGGCGCGTGAAGCGGCGCGTCGGTCGAGTTGTGCCAATAACCTTAGGCAGTGGGGCGCGCTTTTCAAGATGTACGCGAACGAGTCGCGGGGCAGTATGTTTCCCGGTTCGCAGAACACGCTGTTTATCGACGCGGCCATGGGCAACCCTTACTGGTATGTATGCGGCGTGGACAGCCGGGGTATGTATCCGGAGTATTTGTCGGATCCGGGGATTGTGGTGTGCCCGTCGGACCCGCGGATAAGCGTGCCCCTGGCATGGGGCATGAAGGTGCCGGAAAACCTGATTGGCGGCGGCGATTTCTCGGATGAAATTGCGGCCGTCGCGCCCAACGCCGGCGCCAGCAAGAACCACCGGTACTGCCTGGACGTCAAGCTGGGGCATCCGGTGTCCTACACCTACTGTCCCTACGCGGTGAAGAGCGCCAGCCAGTTGGTGGATGCCCTCATGCTTCATGGGGTGTGGAACTACTTTGCCATCAGCAACAGCAACGGGATGCTGGTTGATTACGTGGCGGATCTGGGTGTGGACGGTTGCGAAGGTGTGGGGATTGTGCGGGTCAGCGGGCCCGGTTTCAAAGATATTCCGGCGGACGTAGTTGACTACGTGGCAGCGGGCGACAACCGGGAAAGCGGCGCGGTGACCGACGACAATGGAAGCCTTCTCCCGATGGGGTATTACAAGCTGCGGGAAGGGATTGAGCGGTTCTTCATCACTGACATCAACAACCCTGCCGCGAGTTCGATGGCACAAAGCGGCATTGCCGTGATGTACGATGCGTTCGGCGCGGCTTCGGCAGACGCCGATTCGGCGGGCGGCAGCGTTGGGGCGTACAATCACGTGCTGGGCGGGTCGAACGTGCTGTTCATGGACGGCCACGTCGAGTTTCAACGCCAGGGGACCGGATTCCTTAGTAAGCCTGGTGGAAAGGCGCTGGCGGCTAAAGCGCTGTTTTGGCAGAGCATGTTCGGTGGTTTTGAATAGCTGCGGCCACCGGGCCCGCGGCTTTTCAAAAAGATTGTGAAGGGGCCGCGTAAGAAGTGCGGCTGGAGTGAGGCCTTATTTGCTCCCTGCGTGTTATTTCGGGTAGAATTACCGAATTCGCAGGTCTTCACCCCCGAATGTTCAACGACAAACCCTGGACATCATGGTTTCCATAGACAAAATACGCAACGTGGCCATTATCGCCCATATCGACCACGGCAAGACCACGCTTATCGACAGCATCTTCCGCTCCGCACATGTGTTCCGGGACAATGCGCACGTGGCCGAGCGCGTTATGGACAGCAACGAACTGGAGCGGGAACGAGGCATCACGATCCGCGCAAAACACTGCACGGTCGAATGGGGCGGGTATCTCATCAACATCATTGACACCCCCGGGCACGCGGATTTTTCCGGCGAGGTCGAGCGGATCCTGTCGATGGTCGATTCGGTGCTGCTTTTGGTCGACGCCAACGAGGGCCCGATGCCGCAGACACGCTATGTTCTGATGCGGGCGTTGCGGCTGGGCCTTAAGCCGATCGTCGTCATCAACAAGGCCGACCGCCCCAACGCCGAGCCACACGACGCGCTCAATAAGACGTTCGACCTGTTCCTGGAACTGGGCGCCACCGACCATCAGTGCGACTTCCCGGTCCTGTACGGCTCGGGCCTGCACGGTTGGCTGGTGCGTGACATCGATATTGACGCGCCCGATGGCATGACGGCGCTGTTTGAAACGATCATTGAACATGTGCCCGTTCCCAAAGGGGATCCGGATGCGCCGTTCCTCATGCAGGTATCGACGCTGGGCTGGCGCGACCATATCGGCCGGACCGGTACGGGCCGGGTGTTGCAGGGCAGGCTGCGCAAGGGCGAGACGCTCCAGCGTATCGGCGCGAGGTGGCTGGCCACGGAAAGCGCGCACAGCGGTCCGCTTAGCGGGGCGCTAAGCGGGGGGCGCGAATCCGACGCCGAGTGGGAAGTCACGGGTTCGTCGCTCGAAAAGACGACCTATCTCTGGGTCACGCGCGGCCTCGAGAGCGTGGCAGTCAAGGAAGTGACCGCGGGCGATATCGTCACGGTCGCCGGGCCGTCTGATATCAGCATCGGCGACACGCTGGCGTCGCCTGACCTCGACACGAGTGCGGCCCTGCCCCCGCTCGATATTGAGGAACCGACCGTATCGATGCATTTCATGGTCAACAGCGGGCCGTTCGCGGGCCGGGACGGCACGGCGGTCACATTGCGTCAAATCCGGGCCCGGCTCGATCGCGAACTGCGCACGAACATTGCGATGCGCATCGAAGACACGGGGCGGGTCGAGGGCGGCATCAAGGTCTCCGGGAGGGGCGATTTGCACCTGGCCATCCTCATCGAAGAAATGCGACGGGAAGGCACGGAATTGTGCGTCTCGCCGCCCGAAATTATCACCCGCAAAGACGCCGCGGGCAGGCTGCTCGAGCCGATGGAAGAACTTGTGGTCGACGTTCCCCTTGACTACCAGGGCACTGTTATCGAGAAAATCTCGCTGCGCAAAGGCGAGATTCGCCAGATGCAAAACGAAGGGCGCGGGATGGTCCGCCTCGAGTTTTTGGTTCCCACCCGGGGCCTCATCGGCTACAGGAGCGAATTCCTCACCGACACGCGGGGGCTTGGCATCATGGCGTCCCGGTTCGTGGGTTACGGGCCGTGGTGCGGCGAGATCGTGGCGCGCAGCAGGGGCTCGATGATCAGCATCGACACGGGCGAAGCCACCGCCTACAGCCTCGAAAACCTGCAGCAGCGTGGAACGCTTTTCGTCGGCCCCATGGATTCGATCTACACGGGCATGATCGTGGGTGAAAACTCGCGCCCAGGCGACCTACCCTGCAACCCGACCAAGCGCAAAGCACTCACTAACCACCGGGCCTCCACAAAGGATATGACGGTCACGCTCGACGTGCCGCGCCGGCTCACTCTCGACGCCGCACTTGAATGGGTCGCGCCGGATGAACTGGTGGAAGTCACGCCCAAGAATATCCGCACGCGCAAAGCCATACTCGACGTCGAGTCCCGCAAACGCGAGAGCCGCAAGGTCGCCGGGGGCTGACACGTCCTGTCGTCACAATCCCACAAGAAATTGAGGTAGAGAAGTGTCATCAGATATCGTGCTGCAATACAGAAAGCCCTCCTCCCTTTTCCTGCCCTGCGCCATGCTATTAGTCGGTCGCCGCGCCAATAGAAATAGGTAGCTGTCCCCTGTCCCCGGTTTTCCGCCGAGCAAACTCGAAAACCTGCTCGGTCGCCGCATCCGCGCTACCCCCGTGGGACGGCCCAAAGGGAGAAAAGACAAATCCAAGAGAACACGTCACCCCAAGCCCCCTGTTTTCCCGAGCAAACTCGAAAACCTGCTCGGTCGCCGCATCCGCGCTACCCCCGTGGGACGGCCCAAAGGGAGAAAAGACAAATCCAAGAGAACACGTCACCCCAAGCCACAAGATCAACGCTAAAATTGGTTACTGTCCCCAATTTTCCCAATTTTCCACCTTACCTTTACCTATTTACCCCCGTACAGAACGCCGGTTGACCGGTTGTTTGCTCACAACCCGAGCGTTTCTTGCAGCTCTGGCGGCAGTGTTCCCCCTCTGAGTTTAAAAAGGACAGCTTCTTGACGGGCGGCATCAAGCTGACCTGCGGCTAAGAGGGCTTGGATGAGTTCTGGAGGGATGAGAATGTTTTCAGGGTCCATTTCCAGCACGTGTTCAAATTCTTCAACAGACTGTAAATACTCGCCGTTTCGAAGCAGTGCTCGTGCCAGTGCAAATTGAATATCAAGATCGTCATTCTCAACATCACGCGCCTTACATAGCACATTAATGGCCTCGGAAAACGATCCTGCTTCATTGAGCGCAATGCCGAGGTGATAAGATGGCCATCCCGAGGTGTTGTATGTTTCTGCCAGTCTGCTCCACTCACTGATACGGCCATCGAGGTCCGTGTCAAATCTATAGAGCCTGTCTATTTCAGAGAAGACGGACTTGCCGCTGCTTGGGTTGGCTTGAACCTGTTGGAGCAGATCGCGGATCCTGGCCTGGCGCCGATTACGGAAGATAACATGAACTGAAAGCAAGAGCAGAAGGCCGAGACCTGCTACGATGGACGAACCGGACCAGACCAAAAAGGTTTCCGCGACAGTCCAATGTTCGCCGCTACTACCCCAACGCTTCAGATAAAAGATCATGAAATAACCCGCGAGGAACCCCAGCACCATGGGAAACCAAATGCTGAGAAATACCCTCACCTTTGTCCAGAGCGATGGCGCCCGGTCGAACTTAGTAGTAAAAGCGGAAGAACAGAGGTGCGACACTTGCAATGTCCTTCGTTCTTAGCACGTAGGCCTGCTTCATACCGGCACTGGTATCCGAGGAGGAGGATCCGCAGGGCAATCTCCATTTGGACATTTGCAGGGACTCCCTCTGCTCTGCTGGGGTACCAACACATGCACTTGGACATGCCAGGATTGATAACTTTTCCACCATGGTAACACCCATATTTGCCGGGTGGCGTGGGGGCGGCGGAGGATTAGCAATCTCGCAGAACATCCAGCAGAAGAGACCGACCCCAAGTTCGGCAATAAGAAGTGTCCACCCCAGAGGAAGTGTACAGCAGGCATGAAGTCCGCAACTACCTACCGCGCCGCAAACACAGGTACATAGACCAACAGAAAGCCCAAGTGGGTCGTTAAACCCGATTGGATGGTTCCCTGCATACGCATAAACAAGCCCGTCCGCCATTCCTAGGGGATCTGTTAGCCACTTGCCTTGCATGGGGACGTACCAGCGGTTCGGGGTATAGTACATGGAATTAGAGCGGTCGAGGCGGTACGGGCCCCATTTGTACGGGGTTTCCACGCCGGAGACGGCGTAGTAGAGGCCGTAGGGGTCGAACTCGTACTGGGCGAGCGAAGCCTTGTTGGCGTCGCGGAGCCGGCGGGTCGAGTCGATGTTGTCGTGGTAGTAGTAGCGGGCGGTGCCGGTCGCCGGGTCGGTCCCGGCGATGTCGGCGAGGACTAGGCCGGTGGGCGTGGTGAAATCGTGGACGTAGCTCATCTGGAGCGTGCCGTTAGTCGCCTCTTCCGTGAGGACTTGCCAGCCTCGGCCGTAGTTGAATCGCGTGGTTGTCCCGCCGTTGGTGCGGGAGTACATCCGTCCATCGCCGCGGTATTCATAGGTTGAATTGCTGTTGGCGGGGAAGTTGGTAGTCACGCTGTACAGTTTCCCGCCGTAACGGTAAGTGTAGGACTCGCTGGTGGAGCCATCGCGCACCTTGGAGAGTGTGCGCCCCCACTCGTCGTACGTGAAGTTCGTGGTCAAGGAACCGTTCACGACTTGGTTGACCGCTTCATTCCCGTCGTTATACGTGAATACATAGGTGGTTGTCCCGCTGCCCGGCACATAAACAAGCTTGCTCAACATGTTGTCGGCAAGGTCGTACGTATAGTCAAACTGCTTGAGTATCGCCTGCTGATCTGTCCTTCGCTGGGCCAAAGTAAGCCGGTTACCGCTGTCATAGGCGTAATTCCAGAACGAACCGTCCTGATGGGAAGTCATTGTAATGTTGCCGCTAGTATCAAGAGAGTAGGCGAAAGAATCCAGGATGTTGCCACCGTCCATGTGCTGGATGCTGGCCAGCCGATGCTGCCCATCGTATCCGTAATTAGTAGTCGTCCCGTTGGGGTGGGCGTACTGGGTGATTTGGCCGATATCGTTGTAGTAATAAGACCACACCTTGCTCCCAGGCGCTGTAAGACCGCTGATCTGGCCCGTGGGATAGTACGAATACGAGGTTGTCTTGCCGTGGTAGTCGGTCATCGACGTAACCTGACCGGCGGCATCGTAAGCGTAAGTCAGTGTGCGGTCACCGTAATCCGTAATCGTGGCAAGTCTCCCCGCGTTGTCGAAACCAAACCGAATGCCATCGGTTCCGTCAATCCAATCGGTGGTTTTGGTTATCCGGCCGTTACCGTCATACGTATAATTTACGTCGTAGGAACCGCCATAGCGAACTTTTGTCAGCAGGCCGGTCGAGGCGCTGTAATATAAACGGTGACTGTCCCCGTTTATCCAAAAATGGGGGGAACTTCAAAGCCATCGTTGCACTTCGCGTGTGAATCTACCTCCCCTATTTCCCTGGATTTCCTTCTCCCTGTATCACCTCCCAAGAACGCTCTTCCGTAGGCACCTCACTACAGTCCGAATGCGCATGCATATTCTCAGGAGAACAGAAGGTCGAAGAGAAAACCTGTCCTTGTTACGGCGTCCAGCTAAACTCTCTGCCTTGGATCTCGCCAAGGCAATGATTTTGTCGAATTGTGGCTCCTGTGCGTCCTGAAGCGAGCACTGAATTTCACTGAGGATGGAGACTGCCTCATCTGCGTTTCCTTGTGCAGCAAGTATCTCGGCCTTATTTAACGATGCTATGGCAGCAAATTCGCGAATCCGGCTACCCGTAATAGACCGAGCTCTCTCTAAGAGGTCGTTGTAGCTCTTTAGTGCCTCATCGAACCGCTTTCTACGATGTAGAGATTCCCCTTTGTATCCGAGGACCCGGATAGTGAGCTTGTCAAATGGATCGTACCGACTGTCCCCAAAGCGTGCGAGGAAATCATCATACTGCATTATGGCCTGGTCGTACTCTCCCTGGTCTGCGAGGCATTGGGCTTTGCTTAAACTCGCGCGGGCACAAACCTTCCGCACTTCGAATTCCTCAAAGCCCCTATAACGGATGTCTATCTGGTCACATAACGCAATGACCTCGTCAAATCGGCCCCGACGAAAGGAAATGTCAGCTTTCTCAAGGAGCGCCGTCGCGTGCCATTCCTGCAACTCTGGGTCCTTCGCGTCGTTCAACTCCGTGATCATTTCATCGTAAATTGCCGCGGCCACATCGTCGCTCGCGCCTTTTCGACTACAAATGAGAGCTTTGTTGAAAAGCGTCCAGGCCCTTATTACGCGCGCTCCGGGTTTTTCTAGTTCATGCTGCGTATGAAGCAGTTCGTCGAAGAATAGTTCGGCGTGGTCGAGGTCGCCCTCCTCCAGCGCGACCCTCCCCTTGATAAACAGCTCGATTGGTCGCGCCTCTACGCAGGCGGCACTCACGAGGTATTCTCTCAGCCCAGCAAGAAATGCTTCAACGTCCCCGTCGCGACGCCACTTCTCCCGCAAGTGTGTATAGTCCTTGACAAACTGCTCCATGGGAGAAAGCATCTCTTCCATCCTTATGGCTGTGGGTCGTGGTCTCTGTTGTTCAGGACTCCGGTGATTCTGGATCCTCGGGTGGCTCCGGCATCAGACAGACGAGGATGCCCCCTACTACCACACAAGCACCCGCCTCTGCGGGGGCACAGACCACCGCACCGGCTACAATGACGCACACGATGACACACGCAGCCATTTTTCCTTGTTGTTCTTCGTCCCCCGGGGGGAAGATTATGACATTATCCGGTGGTATATGCTTGGATGTTCCGGGACCGTCATCATCCCCATCGTCATCGTCATCGGGGCCGTGACAGCCCCAAGGCGGACAGACCAGCAAACCCAACACGTCTCTCCACCCTATTGGCCGATTCTTTACATACGCATACACATTCGGCCCGTCAACCATCCCCAGCGGATCGCGCGTCAGCCAGCGGGCTTGCATGGGGACGTACCAGCGGTTCGGGGTGTAGTACATGCTGTTGGATAGGTCCGCGCGGTAGGGGCCCCATCTATAGGGGGTGTCAGCGCCGGAAGCCGCATACGTGAGGCCGTAGGGGTCGAACTCGTACTGGGCGAGCGAAGTTTTGTTGGCATCGCGCAGCCGGCGGGTCGAGTCGATGTTGTCGTGGTAGTAGTAGCGGGCGGCGCCGGTGGCTGGATCGGTTCCGGCGATATCGGCCAGGACCCGGCCGGTGGGCGTGGTGAAATCGTGGACGTAGCTCATCTGGAGCGTGCCGTTGGTGGCCTCTTCAGTAAGCACCTGCCAGCCGGCGCCGTAGTTGAACCGGGTAGTGGTCCCGCCGTTCGCGCGGGAGTACATCCGTCCGTCGCCTCGGTATTCATAGGTTGAATTGCTGTTGGCGGGGAAGTTAGTGGTCACGCTGTACAGTTTCCCGCCGTAGCGGTAGGTGTAGGACTCGCTGGTGGACCCGTCCCGCACTTTGGAGAGTGTGCGGCCCCAGTCGTCGTACGTGAAGTTCGTGGTGGAGGAACCGTTCACGACTTGGTTGACCGCTTCATTCCCGTTATTGAACGTGTAAACGGTGGTTGTCGTCCCGCTCCCGGGCACATACACAGCCTTGGTTGTCATATTGTCGGCAAGATCGTACGTGTAGTTGAACTGCTTAAGAATCCCCTGCTCGTCAGTCCTCCGTTGAGCCAAAGTAAGCCGGTTGGCGCTGTCGTACTCGTAAGCCCAATACGAATCATCCTGCTGGATGGTTATGTAAATGTTGCCGGCATCGTTAAGCCAGTAGCCGAAGGAATCCAGAACGGTGCCGCCGTCCATGTGGTGGATGCTGGTCAAGCGGTGCTGACCATCGTATCCGTAATTAGTAGTCGTGCCGTTGGGGTGGGTGTACTGGGTGGTTTGGCCGATATCGTTGTAGTTATAAGACCACACCTTGCTCCCAGGCGCTGTAAGACCGCTGATCTGGCCCGTGGGATAGTACGAATACGAGGTTGTCTTGCCGTGGTAGTCGGTCATCGAGGTAACCTGCCCGGCGGCATCGTAAACGTAAGTCAGTGTGCGGTCACCGTAATCCGTAATGGTGGTAATCCTGCCGGCGTTGTCAAAGGCCAGCCGCATGCCGTCAGTGCCGTCAATCCAATCGGTGGTTTTCGTTATTCGGCCGTTACCATCATACGTATAATTTACGTCGTAGGAACCGCCATAGCGAACTTTTGTCAGCAGGCCGGTCGAGGCGCTGTAATATAAACGGGTACTGTACACGTTTACCATTTTACGCCTACACTACCGTTTACGCCCACACTATGTCCCCTCCCGCAGCGTCTGCAGGTCCAATAGGGCGCTTGGGTTGACGACCCGGAACCGACAAACTAATCGCAATATCTCAGCTTTGGCATTGTGTGGGATAGCGACATCATAAGTGTGAAAATATATGAACGACGACAGGTCTGGTTCCTTTATCAAGTCTCTAAAATAGTCACTCAATGCTGTCTGGTATCGTTCCATCCCTTCTTCATGATACAGAGCTAGGAAATAGACTGTTGCTAAGAGCATCAACGCTGAATGGATTTGGAAGACTTTGTCCAAATCGCTTGTCTGAATATCTGCTTCCTGTAGAGGAAGAAGACAATTTAGCACATCTCCCACAAGTCTGTGACGGTTAAGCAACAGTCTACCCAGAGCCTGCCGAGTATGCACACTACGCGGACGTAAGGCAAGCGCATCTTTGAACCTTCTCTCAGCGTTTTCAAACAGAGATCCAGCCTGTAAGGGATTCTTGTGCACCAACTCAGATGCTCTTGTTACGTAGGAAACCCCAAGCCAATAAAGACATTCGGCTCGCGTATCACCGCTCAATCCAGAGGTCTCTAGCTCCTGTTCTAGGACTCGCGCAGCACCAAGAAAGTCTCCCGCCGTCAAATGATGCTCAATTTGTCGATAGATCTGATCAAAGGACCGTGCCATTAAAGCGCCTCAAAGGGCCAACGCGACTCGCCCGTCCGGTAGTCTTGTGCCCGCGTTGCATTGTAGCAACGGATTCTTGAACTTCCTAGTAAGGTTTCTTCGCAGAATAGGGATACCACTCTCGTGCGGAAGGACATTCCGGTACGCTCGTAACGTCCAAGTAGTCACAAGCTACGGCAAAAAAACACTTGATTTGGTTCCGAACCGGCATCGGCCATTCCAATTACATCCATCGCTCAATTCACTTGTCGGAGGCTCGCTTTTAAGAGACTTTCCAGTATCAGAGAACCTCCATCGGCTAAATTGCACCTATTGGAAATGTAAACAATGAGGATATCTTATGGATACGGCAAAGGACTTCGCGGTGCACCGAACTGGTCACACTCTGACTTTCTCTGCATTGCCTGGTCGTAGCAAAACTTCCGTCGACTCGGAGGAACTAGGCTGCACATAAGCATATCCATCTGGTAGATCGCCTCGCATTCGTCAGGCGGCTCACTGGGACAATCATCGCTGCTACACGATTGGATGACTTTACAGATACCCCATGCTATTGTCACGCAAAACATTATGCATTCGCCAACAGGTGTTGGTTCGGCAACTGCGCATTCCCATCCTATAGCTATACATGCAGCATTCTCACCCAGTTGATCATTACACAGAATGGGATTACTCCTGCAGTATCCATATAGGTTTGGCCCGTCAACCATCCCCAACGGGTCGCGGGTGAGCCAGCGGGCTTGCATGGGGACGTACCAGCGGTTGGGGGTGTAGTACATGCTGTTGGATAAGTCGGCGCGGTAGGGGCCCCATCTATAGGGCGTGTCAGCGCCGGAAGCCGCATACGTGAGGCCGTAGGGGTCGAACTCGTACTGGGCGAGCGAAGTTTTGTTGGCATCGCGCAGCCGGCGGGTCGAGTCGATGTTATCGTGGTAGTAGAATCGGGCGGTGCCGGTGGCGGGGTCGGTCCCGGCGATATCGGCCAGGACTAGGCCGGTGGGTGTGGTGAAATCGTGGACGTAGCTCATCTGGAGGGTGCCGTTGGTGGCCTCTTCCGTAAGCACCTGCCAGCCGGCGCCGTAGTTGAACCGGGTCGTCGCCCCGGCGTTGGTGCGGGAGTACATCCGGCCATCGCCGCGATACTCGTAGGTTGAATTGCTGTTGGCGGGGAAGTTGGTGGTAACGCTGTACAGTTTCCCGCCGTAACGGTAGGTGTACGACTCGCTTGTGGACCCATCGCGCACCTTGGAGAGCGTGCGCCCCCAGTCGTCGTACGTGAAGTTGGTGGTGGAGGAACCGTTCACGACTTGGTTGACCGCTTCACTGCCGTGATTGAACGTGTAAACGGTGGTCGCCGTCCCGCTCCCGGGCACATACACAGCCTTGGTTGTCATATTGTCGGCAAGATCGTACGTATAGTTGAACTGTTTGAGAAGTCCCTGATCGTCATTTCTTCGTTGAGCCAAAGCGAGGCGGTTGCCGGTGTCATATTCGTACAGCCAGTAATCGTCGTCGCCCTGGACCGTCATTGTGATGTTTCCGGTAGTGTCAAGGTAGTATCCGAAGGCATCGAGCCAATTGGCGCCGTCCATGTGGCAGATGCTGGTCAAGCGGTGCTGGCCATCGTATCCGTAATTAGTAGTCGTGCCGTTGGGGTGGGTGTACTGGGTGATTTGGCCGATATCGTTGTAGTAATAAGACCACACCTTGCTCCCAGGCGCTGTAAGACCGCTGATCTGGCCCGTGGGATAGTACGAATACGAGGTTGTCTTGCCGTGGTAGTCGGTCATCGACGTAACCTGACCGGCGGCATCGTAAGCGTAAGTCAGTGTGCGGTCACCGTAATCCGTAATCGTGGCAAGTCTCCCCGCGTTGTCGAAACCAAACCGAATGCCATCGGTTCCGTCAATCCAATCGGTGGTTTTCGTTATTCGGCCGTTGCCGTCATACGTATAATTTACTTCGTAGGAACCGCCATAGCGAACTTTTGTCAACAGGCCGGTCGAGGCGCTGTAATATAAACGGTGACTGTCCCCGTTTACACAAACATCGTGTATCATGCCGAGGGGCGCGACCCGGTTGCGTTTGCTCACCTGAAAAAAATACCAGGGAAGTTATACCGCGGACTCGATGATCCAGTTGTCAAAGGCCATCGGGTCCCTCGGCGGAAATTTGTTAAACGCCGTGTACGACGGCACGGCGCTCGAGTGCTGGGTCGCTTACGCCAACGGGGCCGACGAATGCGCCTACCGGCGGCCGTACATCCACATCAAGATGAGCGATTACGTGCCGTTCAACGCGAAGCCGGAAAACGTTAAAGTCGAGGCCACCTGCCCATAGCGGCCAAGGGCGGTTCGAGAAACAGTTGGCTGCCCCCTGTTTCCGCTCCCAACGTGCTCGACCGGTTTGGTCAACACCCGCGCTACAATGACCATCCTTCGCGGTACGCGCATTGGATGAGATCGTTGGCTTCGGGCACGTTGCTGCATTTCATGTTCGGGCCGTCCCAGTGCAGTTTTTTACCAACGCGAATAGCCAGATTGCCAAGCAGGACGTTTTCAGTGAGCGGTCCCGAGTAATCAAAATTCGCGCCGGCCGGCTGCCCGCCTTTGCACGCGGCGATAAACTCCGCATGATGTCCGGGCGACCGCGGGATGGTTTTTTCAGGCGTTGGGAACTCCTTGGCCAACGATAGGGGCAATAACCTGGGGGTTTTGGCATTTTCATCCGAGGCGAGGATTTTACCTTTATCGCCGACGAAAATGACGCCGCCATTTTCGTTGCCCATAGGCTCGCCGTCGGGTAGTTCTTCAGGACGTGGCGGCAACAGCCCGCCATCGTACCAGGTCAATTTTACGGGGGGCTTTTCGCTGCGGGCCGGGAAATAATAATGCACCATCGACGCCACCGGCCCGGTCTCGGAGTTGACGGCGGTCGAGCTGGCTTCGACACTGGTGGGATAGCCCAAATCGAGTGCCCAGTAAGGCGCATCCATCAGGTGGCAGCCCATGTCGCCGAACGCGCCACAGCCAAAATCCCACCAGCCGCGCCATTTAAACGGATGATAAGCGGGATTGTATGGCCGGGTGGGCGCGGGGCCGAGCCACAGGTCCCAATCGAGCGTGGGAGGGACGGTGGGTGTGTCTTGTGGCCGGTCGACACCCTGTGGCCACCATCCTTTCGGGCGATCGGTCCAGATATGCACTTCACGGACTGGGCCGATGGCGCCCGCTTGAATCCATTCGCAGATTTGCCGTACGCCCTCGTGGGAATGGCCCTGGATGCCCATCTGGGTGGCGACCTTCATTTCGCGGGCGGCCTCGGTGAGTTTACGCGCCTCGAACAGCGTGTGGGTAAGGGGCTTTTCACAATAGACGTGCTTGCCCGCTTTGATGGCGGCCATCGAGATAATGGCGTGTGTATGGTCGGGCGTAGCCACCATGACGGCATCGATGTCTTTTTGTTTTTCGAGCATGATGCGGTAATCTTTATACTGTTTTGCCTTGGGATACTTGGCGAACGTCTTGGCGGCGTATCCTTCATCCACGTCGCACAACGCGACTATATTCTCGCCGTCCAGATCTTCAAGGTTGGACTTTCCGCGGCCCCCAATGCCGATACCGGCGATGTTCAATTTGTCATTGGGTGAAATACGCCGTCTTTTTTTAGTCTTTTCAGACGCACTGGCCAGACCCGCTACTATGACGGCCGATCCCGTAAGGAAAACTCTCCGCGACACCTTTTCCTGCTGCATGGCTGAAGCCCTTTATGTAAACGCCTAAAACAAACCGGCTCCCATCATAGACCAGTGCGGCTCGATTCTCAACCGCCCCGACACCGCGGCTTGTATGATTGTATCCCGGAGTCTGAGAGATGCGGTTCTGATTTGATTTGTTAACAGTCCGTGTCCGTTGTTAATAGTCTTGGCCGTAATTCAGCAGGAGGGTAAGGCATTATCACCCGGTGAGTTAGCAGCGGTTTCTTGTATCGGCGCCATTATATGTCGTACAAGATTAAGAAGTATGGACTGAAATGGGGAAAATAGGTGGCTGTGGAGCTGGTGAAAAACCTGCACAATCACCAGACTCCTTCAAAGAATTCAACAAACTAGAGCGAAAAACGGGGACTGACTCGCTTCCGGCTGTTTAGAAGCGCCTTTTCGGCAGTTTGAAAAGCGTGTCTGTCCCCGCTTTTCGCGGCTCCCAAGCCATTCCTGCCACTTTTTCACCAGCTCCGCTGTCCCCATTTCCCTACATTTTCCTATTGGAGTGACGGCATCCGCGGATCACTTGCCTCCGGTTCGGAGCAATACCTGCAATTCTTTGACGATGCTGCCATGCTGCGGATCCTGGGCGAGGTTGTTCATTTCCTTCGAATCACAGTCGTGATCGTAGAGTTCAGAGCCGGCGCGCCCTTCGTCCCATTCGGTGTAGCGCCACCGCTCGGTACGCACGCTGCGGCCCATAATTTGCCCCGGCCCTCCTCGCTTGTTTGCGCCTGGCGCGCCAGCCTTGGCGTCTCGCGTCACTTGCGAAAACGCGGCGTGTTCCCATTTTGCTTTTGGGTCTTCCACGAGTGGACGCAGGCTGTAGCCCTCGGTTCTTGAAGCAGGGACGACGCCACAGAGGTCCGTCAAGGTCTTCTGCAGCGAAACGAGTTCGATCGGGCGCCGACAGGTTTGACCGTTGGCAGGGTTGCCCGGCATCGCGATGATAAGCGGCACGCGGGCAGACTCTTCAAAGATGCTCATCTTCTGCCAGAGGTCTTTCTCGCCGAGGTGATAACCATGGTCGCTATGAAAGACAACGATGGTCTTGTCGGCGAGATTCAGCCGATCGAGGGCGTCGAGCAGATGCCCCACCTGGGCATCCATAAACGATGTAGAAGCGTAGTAGGCCTGAACAGCCTGCCTGCGCAGGTCGTCGCCCATGGCGACTTCCGCCGGCTTCTGCCGGGAAAGGGCTGGCGCGGGGAAGATGTCTTTCAAGTTCGGTGGGATTGTAGCTAATACGATCTGGTCGCGCGGGTACAGGCCGAAATAGGATTTCGGTGCGACGAACGGTGTGTGCGGCCGGTAAAAACCGACGGCAAGATAGAACGGATTGGGATCCTTTGCGTACTCCTCAAGCAACTCGACCGCCGCAGCGGCGCCTCTACCGTCGGTCTGCTCGTCATCGCCGCCTTCGGCGGCGAGCCAGCTTAACGTCCCGCCAGTGTCTTTGAGTCCCTTGCCGGTTACGGTCATGGCCTTCCCGTCAGGGCCGAGCTGAAGCACCTCAACCATCCCGATGTCGTCTACGTCGCGCCCCTTGGGATTCACTACCTTTTCCCATGACGCCGGGTCGTCAAGACCGTTGGTGCCGATCTGTGAGGGCACGCCATAGTGATAGATCTTGCCGACGCGCGCGACTCGGTATCCTGCTTTCTGAAAGCTCTGAGGGATGGTCGAAGCATCGGGCACGTTCTCGCGGAACTGTGTACGGTTCTCATAGACCCTTGTCGTGTCCGGCCGCAATCCGGTCATGAAGGAGGCACGGCTCGGGTTGCACAAGGGAAACTGACAGTACGCCAGTTCAAATCGTACGCCGTCCTCCGCAAGCCGGTCGACGTTAGGCGACTTCACGGGAAACCCGTAGCAACCCAACCGGGCACAGAGATCATCCGCTATGATGTGCAGGACATTGAACCGCTTGGGGGACACACCTGGTGCGGGTAGTGTCGTTGCCGCACGGGCAATCCCGATCTGGCCGGGCCAGCCGATTCCTGCGTTCAGTAAGGCGCCGGTTATTGCCATACCCATGAACTCGCGGCGGCTAAGTGATCTCATGGCTTCTCCTTTTGCGTTTCAGACCAGGCCAAATACGGCTCCAATATACCCGCCTAAGAAGCACTCTCAATCTGGGTCCTCGGAACGGCTGGCGCCTTGCTTTTGGGGGTGGAGTATCTCGGCGTCCACAGACCGGAGATACGCCATGAGCTCCTGGTGCAGTTCCCGTGTTTTGTCCGGCATGGCGGCGGCCAAATCGCGCGTTTCTCCGATATCATCCTTGAGGTTAAACAACAGCAGCTTCTCCGGTTTCCAGAACTTGACCAGCTTGTAATCGCCCAACCGAATCGCCGAGTGGGGATAGGTGCCGGCGTAGCGGTGAAACACCAGGCCTTCAACGGGTCTCTTGACGGTATCTTCACCAGCGTTTTCGAGCAACGGGCGCAGGCTGCCGCCGTCGATGTCTTGCGGCAGGCGGTCCCGGTAGCCGGCAAGGTCGGCGAGGGTCGGCAGGAGGTCCCAGCCCACTATCGGCGTATTGCAGAAAGAGCCTGGTTCCACGCCCGGTCCCCTGATGATGAACGGGACGCGGATCCCGCCCTCGAAGAGGGTCCACTTTCCACTGCGCAGCGGGTAGTTGCTGCTGACGTCATCCAGGGTCGTTGGATCGGCCAAGTGCTTTTTTGGATCCGGCGGTATCCAGGGAACGCCGCCGTTGTCCGCCATGTAGATCACATAGGTCGAATCCGAGATGCCCAATTCGTCGAGTTTGTCTAACAGCTTGCCCACACCCGTATCGAGGTCTTCGACCATACCCGCGAATGCCGGAATATGATGAATCTTCCCCTTCGGTTTTTCTTCAAATTTCTTCCGTGATTCAGGGCGCGTTTGCATGTCTACGTGAACCGCGTAATGCGAGATTTGCAGATAGAAAGGCCGGCCATCGCGCACCTGGCGCTCCATGAACGCATTGGCCCGGTCGGTGATGCTGAATATGCGTTTGGGATCGTCCAATTCCTGGTAGCGGGTCCATTTTCCCTTTTTGTCGAAATTCGAGCCCTCATTTCCGTTGCGGTTTCCGGTATTGCCGTCGCTTTCGTCGTAGCCGAGATGCTCGGGGAGCAGGTCGCAGCGCAGGTCCCATTTCCCGAAATGGGCCGCGGCATACTTCGGGTTGACGCTTTTCAGCATGCGCGGTATGGTCAGTCGATCATTGCCGGGGGGATAATTGCCGGGGAAACGTTCGTTGCCCTGGCGTGCCGGTGTTTGGCCGAATTGCAGGCTGCGGCGCGTCGGACAACACAGGGCTGCCGGCGCGTATCCTTGGGTGAATCGCACGCCTTGTCCGGCGAACCGCTCGAGATTCGGGGTGAGGTAGTAGTCGCTCTTTGTATCGTTCCGGGCATTGTCCATGGAGACCGAGCTGCCGGTCCACCCCTGGTCGTCGCTCAGGATGAACACAAAGTTGGGTGCGGTATCCCCGGCGTAGCCCCTGGAGGCAAACAGGAACGGCAAGGCCCCCGTGAAGGCCAATGTCTGTCCCAGAAATTCGCGGCGGCAGGTTTCTTTTGAAGCCATGTGTGTTCCTCCTGCTGTACTCTTTTAATGAGCGTCGGGTTCAGGAATCTGCCTTTGGGCCAGGTTTCAGCAGCCTTACAATAAACAACTGCCTCGTACGTTCGGCGTCATCGGCGATCCCGGGGACCAGCACGGCGGTCCCGCTGCGGTTCCAGCGGGGTGCGGGGTCCAGGCGGAGGTCGCCGGAAGTCCAATGGTCAACATCGAACCCCGGTGTCCGCACATGAGCGCCGTTCGAGCGCCGGTAGAACACATAGAAGTTCTGTTTGCCGACCCGGTAACCGTTAACCAGCCAGGCGGCATCGGGGGAGAGGGCGACGTCGCCATCGGGCTTGGGAAACAGGTCGGGATTGCCCAGGACATTGGTGATTGCTTGCTTTGTCGTATCGTAGAGAACCTGGTTGCCATCCTTGCCCCCGAAAATGCCATAGGCGGTATCCCATTCGGGATGTCCGCCCACGTGCATTGTGTGTTTGGTCAGTTCCGATCCGTCCGGATTGACGGTAAACGGTACGTCGACACGCCCGGCGCCACCGCCGCGGCTCCGGGCAAAAAAGTAAATTCGGTCGTCTTTCCGATTCCACAGCGTATGGTTGATGAACAACGCTTTCCGGTCGATATCGGGGTACAGGCCGCGGAGGGCGTCCGCCAATTGCTTGTAGGAGACGATCAACTTCTTTTCCTTTGTGGCGACGTTGATCCGGAAAATACCGTCGTCTTCGGGAGCGCTGACGCCTTTGGTCCAGTCATAGGCCTCGGGATAACCCGTGACCGGCCGCAGCCGCGCCAACCGGCCGTAGTTGAGTCCGAGAAAGAACCCGCCATTTTGCGCGACACCGCTGTTTCCCACCGGCGTATCGGCAAAACGATATTCCTGGACGCGCTTCCCCTTCGAGATGTCGAACAGAACACAAAACACGCGGTTCGATTCCGGGTCGCGGTCATTGAAGAAGAATTGCGTCTCCGCCGACTCTGGATTCCAGTACAGCATCGTTCCCTGTTGCGGATTCCACGCGCGCGTCTTGTCTACGACGGTAATGGCATAGTCTCTTTGCGTGTCGATGAGTATGATGTCCGCCGCTTCACCGGCGGCGGGCATATGGTCCTGAAAACCGGTTTGCATCGCAACGATATATCGCTCACTCTGATTCCATGGGACGGTGCGCACATGCCCGATATAGCCGAAGAAATGGGTTTGGGGACCGAAGGTAATCTGTTTTATGTCCACCGCGAGGCCGCCGTCTTCCGCGAGCAATTTGCCTGCCATGCTGACAGCCAGCAGCGCCACAACGCATGGCGTAATCCGCCTCATCACGCCCGCGCGGTTTTCCTGCCTCTTGGGCTCCAGTTCACCCGTCATGCCGGCGCAATCCCCGGGAAATCGTCTTTTGTTTCAGCGGCCCAGGCCATAAGCGTCCGGCGGTGCGCGTTGAGCACATTGCCGGCTTCGGGGGAGACTACCAGGTTCTGCATTTCGCCCGGGTCGCGTTCCAAATCGAACAACTGCTCTCGGAGCGTACCTTCCGAATAAACAACATACTTATGTCTGGCGGTCCGCACCATGCGCCCCATGGGGCCGGTATGCTGGAATGGCGGCGTGTTGGTGAATTCGCCGAACTCTGTTTCCGTGACAACATATTCGCGCAAGGCTTTTTCCTGACCGTTCTCGACAACGCCGCGCAGGCTGTGCCCCTTGAGATCCGGCGGAACCGGGACGCCCGCGTAGTCACACACCGTGGGGAAGATGTCCAGGCCCGTGGAGACGAGTTGCGTCTGGTCGGTTACGCCCGGACGACTTCGACCCTTTTGTGCGATGATAAACGGGACGCGAGTGGTCTCTTCGTAGAGCACCTGCTTCTGGTTCCAATGGTGCGCCCCGGTCCCATCGCCGTGGTCGCTGACGAATACAACCACGGTGTTCTCTTCCTGTCCCGTGCTTCTCAGGGCATCCAGGACTTCGCCGATATACCGGTCCACCAACTCGACCATGCGGTAGTAGGCCCACCGGTACTGGCACCACTTCCCGGGCGTCCAGTCCGCCGTGGGATAAACGCGCTCGCGATACTCCGCCTGCACCTTCCGAATCACATCGGGCTCGTTGTCGGGGACGGCATGGTTTGGAGGCAACTCGGGACATTGCTCGGGCGGGGGCGCGTCTCCGATGGGCCCATTCTTGAAGCTGTCTCCCCGCGCCCATTGGCAGATATCGTGCGGGTCGATAAACGAAGCCACCAGAAAGAACGGTTTATCGCGCTTCTGCTTGAGAAACGCCGAGCAGTCTTTGGGGGTTTCCGGGTCCTTGTGAATGGACATGTAGTCGAAACCGTGAATGTCCTTTTCTTTTTCGGGGGCCAGGAGGTGCCACTTCCCGACGTAGCCCGTGTCGTACCCCGCATCCCGCAGCGTGCGCCCGAGCATGGGGAAGTTCCGAATAGCCGCATGGGGGTAGATGTTCGTGTAGACGCCCATTTCGTGCGGCATCCGGCCGTTGAACATGCTTACCCGGGAAGGCACGCAGACCGGGTTGGCGCAATACGCGTTCCTGAACAGCGTGCCGTTGGCCGCCAGGCTGTCCATGGCCGGCGTTCTCACGTCCCGGTTGCCGGCACAACTCATGGCGCCGGCAAACTGCTGATCCGTCATGATCAACAGGATGTTCGGGCGCGACGCCGGTTCCGCGGCCTGGGCCGGGTGGATTCCCATCTGGCTGGCGAGCGCCGCGGCGGCGGAGGTCTTGAGAAATGATCGCCGTGTGTATTTCATGCGTTTCACGAGTCCGTTGCTTTTTGAGGCGGCTGAATCCTCGCCGCTAGTATGAAATGAAATCGGGAGGGTTACATGTCCTCCTTCAACGCATCCTTCATGGAATCCGGCATTTCGTCCACGGTCTCCAAGAATACGGGCTTGCCGTCCAAGACTTCCACCAGCTTCGAGCTTGCGGCGCCGGAACCTTCGTATTGTTTGCCTTGGAGCTCGACCGATCCCGAAGAAACGAACGCCGAGGTTCCATCTCTCTTTCGTGCCTGTATCGCCGGCGGTTTACCAGCGCGCAACTCAGCTTCAATAATCCAATCGCCAATCACGAAACCCTGCCGCGTTTCGTTTCTCTGAATTTCATCAAACGTGCGCGGGGGCTCTTTGGGCACAACCTGGATGATGGCCAGATAACGCATGCGGTCCGTGTTCTGCTTCGTCACGCCCTTGAAATGCCACTGGTCATGATACTCGATCACGTCGCCGTCCTCATCTTTGAGTTTTCGCCAATTCTCGGGTTTCACCGAGAATTGGTCGGACAGGACGCAACGCAAAGGAACTGCCCCAAACAGGGAGACTCTACCCGCGGCAATCGCGTTTCTTGCGGTTATCGTGCACTTCTCTTCGTCGATGTCCATCTTCTCGTAGGTGTGAATCAGCCAACTCCACTCCGCGTCATGGTCTGCCTCCAGTTCATCGTACACGACCACAATCGACGGGCGAAGCATGATAACGTGGCGGCGGAACCGCGTCAGGCCGGTGTCTTCCTTTGCACCACCTTCCATACTGGAATACGCCTGCGACGCATCGCCCACAACGTAGGAAATCTGGCGGCCGTGCAGAAACCGGGGGATCCAGCCATAGGCGTCTCCAGCTACTTCCGGCTGTCCTTTGCCGTCGATCAGAATACCGTTGTGTCCCTGCGTGTGCTTGAACCAACCCAGATAATGGGGATCGCCCATTGCGGGCCGGTATCCCGTGTTGAAGAAGAGGCGTTGTCCTCCGTAGGCGATATTGAACGTGTTCTGGTCCGCGTGCATGTGGCTCATCGACCCGAACAGGCCGCTCCGCATGGCCACCATCAGGTTAGTGGCGCCGTGCTCGAAGTCGCTGTGCAGATAGGCGAGTCCGATGTCGCGGAACGCTCGCGCATCAGGCAGATCGAGTTCCGGGATAGGCGCCGCCCGCTCCTTGCGATAGCCGCGTTGAACGCGGTACCAGCGAAATTCTGCATCGTCGCTGATTTTCCAACCCGTCCCCTCGAGACACTTGTCAGCGTACCAGGCGGCATAGGGATTGCCGGTTACGCGGGCCGCCGCATCGGCATAGGCGATCAGGCTGAGGTCCTGCGTCAGGAGCTTCTCGCAGCCGTTTCCGAACCCGTCGCACGTCGCGTGGGGCGGGAAAGCGTATATGAGCCACGAAGGGTTGTTTTGGTACCATTCGGAACGGATGAAATCGACGCCGGTAAGGTCCTGGAAAACGGAGGGCGCATCCAGCAGCGTCCAGGTGTTAATACGAAAATAGCTGGCACCGTTGGCCCATGCGCCGTCGTCTCCGCCCAGCACGGGGGCGCGGGCGATCCATAATTCATACGCATACTCGAGCCATCTGTCCGCCTCGGGGACTTCTCCCACTAACCCAATGGATGTTTGGATAAACCGGTGCAGGATGTATTGCCAGACATGCGCCGAAAAGGCCTTGGCCTCAAGGTTGTTGATCCACTCCTCGTAGAAATTCCGGGCCCTGGCCGATATGGCGCCCAGTATGGCCCCCTTTTCGGAGTCGGAAAGAACATTTTCGAACGTGTCGAAGCCAACGGCCATCGCCACCATGATTTGGCTCACGCCGAAATCACTTGGGTAAGTTGGCCCTTCCGGATCCCATTTGCAGACATGCAGGAGCCACTTCCGTCCGGCATCCGCATACTTGGGATCCTCGGTAAGCACGCACGCCTGTGCGAGCGTCATGATGGCCTGAGCTACCCTGTCCCCGACCTGCTTGCTTGAATCGATGGCCAGCTTGTGGATTTCCCGCGCGTTTCGACCCTCCGCCTTCGGCACGGCGTCTCGTTCCTCGGGCAGGTTGGCCGTGAGGTATCTTTCCGCCTCACGCAGGATGTCCTGTGTTTCCTTGTATTGGCCTGCCCTTTGCCGCAATTCATCGACTTGGCTGGACCACGCGAGAATCCTGGGCCGTGCCATTGGGATTCTAGCGATAAGTGCCCGGGCGTCGGGGCTGACAAAGACTGGAGTCTGTAGCGTAATGACAAAACTGTTGGGTTCAGACCACGCCCCGCCGTTTGTCTTGTACTGCCAATACCATAAACCCGGGGCCAGCTCTGTGTGCGGATTGAAAATGCCGAAGGGTATGTCATCCTTTTGAATTACGGCGCCGTTGAAGTCGGCCGACTGCGACAGCCTTACGGAGTAGCGCGCCTTCGGCCGCACCGGCCAGAGCAGGCTGGGCGGATTGTACCTGGCCTCGATTCCTCCCGAAGGACTCGCCCACAAGCGCATTTTTGGATGAACCACCTTGGGAACACCCGTTGCGCCGGGTTGAGCGCCGAAAGCCTGCAGGCAGAATAATGTCGGCAGAACGGCCGAAATCAATCTGCCCATGTCGGGTCTGTCACTCCTCAGCTTGTTGTTTCGCCTTGTCCGCGTTCAGTTCATGCACACGGAAATTGCGGTACAGCGTCTCCGTCCACTGCATCTGCCGCAGGCCGATTTTACCGCCTCCGAGCACGGGCCCGTAGCGGTGTCCGTCGTCCGTAAAATCAATGATCACCTTGCCGTCCACCTGCAACTGGATGTGTGTGGCGTCTTTGATGAGGCGCAAGGCGTGCACGGCGTCCGAGCCGGGTTCGATTCCCGGCGGGCCGTTCGCGACGAGATGAAACCCGCTGTTCTTGCGCAAGTTGGAGGTGATGCGGCCGGGGCTGGATGGCGTGCTGGCGTAGTACGAGATGTGGTAGCAGGAAATGGCGCCCGTATGATACTGCCGGAATATGCCGGTGCGTTTGGGGAGGCTTGGGTCGAAGATGTCTTCTCCGTTCAACCCGCGCGCCGCAAAGAAAACGATGCAGAGTCCTTCTTTCGACAGAATGCGCATCTCCCATTCCGCCACAAACGACTCCGGGAAATCACCCGGGCACCAGTAGACGATGTGGCCTTCCTTCGCGGCGCTGTCGGCTTTTTCGGAAGCCATCTTCATCCACCCGTCTTCGAATGCCGTCACTCCCGGGCCTTCCATGACCCAGCCTTCCATGCTGGCCGGCGCGTCCATCGCGGACTCGTACAGCAGTTTGCCCAGCCGGGAAGCGACCTCGATTGGCGCAGGCTCTTTCTCGCGGACGCCGAAGAGTTCAGCGTGTTTTCCCAGCATCGGTTCAGGGACCTGCGCGCGGGCCTGGGTTTCGTCCAGGTACCGCGGCTCGGCCGATACCAGGCTCGTCTTGAAGGGGCCAGCCGCCAAGCGGACTTCCGTGCCCTCGGGGATATCCCACGTCGACAGTCGGATTTCGGACAAGCGCAGTGCGGTCCCGTTCACATAGCCGGTGAACCGCCCCGCCGGGGCGTCCCACGTGTACTGAATGAAATACTCTTCGGGTCCGGGAAACCCCGGCACCTCAACCTGCAGGTTGTCGGCATTCACCCCTCTGGCCCATAGCCACTGCAACTCGCAGACGGTCGAGGATTGCGAGAAACGGACCTTCGCAATCCCCGGTATCTCGAGAATGTCAACGGTAACGGGCTTTACTTTCGGCCCGGTGTGATATTCCTTGTCTGTCTGAATTTGGAAACTGATCGCCCCCTGAGGCCCCAGGGAATTCTCCAACTTGACGATGGAACCGGTTTGTTGCGCGGTTGCGGGGAATGCCCAACCGGTCATGACGACCCAGGCTGCGGTCATGATGACCCGACCTGCCAGTAAGAAGATTCCTGCACCGTGTTTCATGGCTTGCATGCCTCCCCGTCTGCCGCGAACGATATCAAGGTCATTCATCGTCATCGCCTTCGTCACTGGGTTTATTGCGTGCTTTCTTGCCTTCTTTGCCTGGTTTGGGCGCGGTCTGGACCGCCTCCAGATTCTTCAACCGGTCCCCCAGGTTACTAGCCTCTTCTTCAAGCCTTCCAACGGGGCCGCTATCCCCGAGCAGAAACAGCTTCCTGTACAAATGGTTTTGGGCCCGGTTGTTTTCGCTGACGACCATCCGCCCGTCGGGAGTTCCGTTGCGCACCAGCGCGGTCGGAACGTAACTCGAATCTGCTGATGAGATGAGGCAGGATTCTTTTGCCCACGTCAGACCGCCGTCCGTTGTTTTCCACCAACATACCTCGCCCCCGCCCGAGAGTAACATCCTGACCACTTTCGGGGACTCGACCATCATGTCTCCGTCTCTTCCAGGGATCGCAACCGGTTCCTGCCAGGCGTTGCCCAGCCAACGGTAATACCGCACCTGCCCCTGCCTGAAGAAAAGGTGCGGATTGCCCTCGTCATCCACCCGGCAAGTGCCGTGATTAGACTTCACCTTCGTGGTATAGGTATCGCACACCAAGGTGTTTTCGTCCGCGTATTCCTTCGTGACCGGCATTACGAGAGCGTCCCCACTCGCGTTTTCCCACGAGTCATCCCGGCAGTTCATTTTCATGTAGTAGCCGTTGTATCTCTCCTTGGTATGGCCCTTGACCCTGCACGGATGGTACACGTAGGACGCGGTGATCGTGTCGCCCTTTCCTTGTTCGAACCACGCATACCAGGCGTCGTGAATGTTAGGGTCGCTTTGCTGGGTTTTGTGCTTCAAAACGGAAAGCGGCGGCGAGAACGTGCGGCAGTTGTCGGAGGACTTCTGATAGACCCAGTCGCTCTGGTGCGAACCGTGCCGGTAGAAGAGATAGATGTCCCCGTCGTCCATTTTCACAAATTGGCTGTATGTGCCGAAAGGCGAAATGTTGTCCAGGACCTCCCAAGAGGAGATGTCTTGTGGGTTCTTCGAGACGACATGCGTCTGCTTGCCTTTTCCAGCCGCACCGAGCGTGTTCTTGCCCAGTCTCCAATAGCCGCCATGGCCGCCGAAGACTAGATGAATATGCCCGTTCCCGTCCACGATCATCGCGGGCCGCCCATGATTGTCGGGCCCGTTTGGGTCCACCGGGTCCGGCGTTTTTCCCATCGGGTTCTCGCCCGCCTTCACCGGCCCGGACCATTTCTTGGCCGCGTGGTCATAGGCGCAGACATAGGGGTCCTCGTGTGGTCCCTGATATGCGATGTAGGTTACGCCGTTGTAGTACTCCGCGCACGGATGCTGAATCGAGGCGAGCGGATTGGCAAAACCGTTGTCCGTAAAGTAGTCCACCATGGCGGCAAACGACATGCCGCATAGCATCAGTGAACAGAAAACCGTGGAGGCCGCAAAACGGACCCCGGGTTTACGTGCGTTCATAAACAATCCTTTCGTGTGTTTTCGGCCCAGTTCTTTGGAGGGCACCGATCAACCGGAATTGCAGCCGATCATCCTCGGTCTCGCACCTTCACATCGTCAAGCCACTTCTCGTGGAGCTCCCGCAGGCTCCGCACCTTATCGGGAAACTCGCCTGCGAGATTGCGCGTTTCGCCGATGTCCTGGCTCAAATTGACCAGGAACAACGGGTCCGTGTCGGCGAGCGGGGCAGGGCTGGTGGGGTCCACGGGGTTGCCGAGCAGCTTCCAATCGCCTTGCCGCACGGCCCACGGGGCTTTGGGTTCCAAACCGATTTGCCAATGCAGGACCTCGTGCGGGGTGGCCGCGGATGCCGATTGAATAACCGGCAGCAGGCTTATTCCGTCGAGGGGGGCTTCGGGCGGCGTCACCCCGCACAACTCGACGAGGGTGGGCAGCCAGTCGCAGCCATGGCCCATCTGATCCCGCACCTCGCCTTCGGGCAGGCGCCCGGGCCAACTGATGATGGCCGGCACGCGGATGCCGCCTTCAAACAGGCTGAACTTGGCGCCCCGATAGGGTCCCGCGTTACCGCCGCCACTATGCGCGCGCACCTCGACCGAGTGTCCGTTATCCGACTGGAACACCACGATGGTGTCGTCCCGGAGGCCGAGTTCATCCAATTTCGCCAGGAGCCGTCCAATCCGTTCATCGAGCGTCGATACGAAAGCGGCGTAGAGATCGCGGGGGTACGGGACGCCGTTCTCCTGGTATTTCTTCAACCACTCGGGGTCGCCCTGATAGGGATAGTGCGGCGTGTTCATCGCAAAATAGAGGAAAAACGGCGTCTCCCGGTGCGATTCCAGGAACTTGCCGGCTTCCTCCACCATCAGGTCGGGGAAAAAGCGGCCGTTGTAGAACACCTCTTCCCCATTCCGGTAAAGGTCGTGGCGGTTCGGGCCGTCCCAATAGAAGAAATGGGAATAGTTGTCAATGCAGCCAACCATGTGGCCGAACGAGTAGTCGAAACCCTGCCCGTTGGGCATCGTTTCGGGGGTGTGGCCAAGGTGCCACTTGCCCACGTGGGCCGTGGCATAGCCGGCCTGGCGGAAGACTTCGGCCATCGTGATTTCTTGCGTCGGCATGCCGACGGTGCCCTTCTTTGCGCTGCAGTTGCCGGGCATACCGGCGCGCAGGGGATACCGGCCGGTCATCAGGCCGGCACGGGAAGGCGAACAAATGGAGCAGGGGGCGTAGAACTGGGTAAATCGCACACCCCGTGCCGCAAGGGCGTCGATGTTCGGTGTGACCAGATCTTTCGCGCCGAAACTGTTGGCGTCGATAGAGCCTTGATCATCGGTGTAGATAACGATGACGTTCGGGCGCCGTGGACCGCTCGAGGCGGCGTAGGCGCCGCGGGTCATCCAGGCCGCACCCGCCAAACCGGCAGCCGACATCAGGAAGCTTCGCCGGCTGAATGAGCCTTTCCGAACATGGTGTTCCATCTTGTCTCTCCTGAGTAAACACCCGAGTGTCACGTGCCGGAAAGTATTCCTCAGGCCGGGAAGGAGTCCCTTCCCGGCCCGAGGCCCAATCAGGAATTTCTTGACTAACTCGTTACATTACCCCGATAAGCGAAACGATACCGACCGTCAGCGGGGACTGGCTCGGGTATTTCAGAAACTCGACGTGGCCATCCATATAGAGGACGTTACCACCACCGGGAATATGGTTATACTGGGCAACATTCGTAGTCGCCCCATCGAAATAGATCCTGGGATCACTTCCACCGACGCTTCACCAAGACAATATCCGCCTGAACTTGATATCGATGTCCGGCCAACAACTGTCTCCAATCCTCTACTCGCCGTGAGGCGCGTCGCGGTTCATTTCTGCGATCACGGTTGAAAGGACACGGCGTTCCACATCTTTATAATCCCATTCGTCGTAAAGGGGCCGCCAGCCGTACCCGTCGAACAACACGTGCACGTTCCTGATCAGCGCATCGACAGGATCGGCGATCTCCACTAAATCCAGCGGGACAGACCCCTGCAAAGCCAACCCCAATCCATCGATCAAAGCAATGAGCGTAAGGGTCAGCGTCTGTGAGGTCGTTCCCGGGCGAAACACAAGATCCCCATCGCGTTCACCATCGTCGATGACTCCTTTCACAAGATCGAAGATCTGCTTGTCCAACTCGGCGTGCTGTCTTTGCAGATCGAGGGAGACCTTCTCGAGCACAACATCCGTACCGCTGAAATTCGAGATGCGCAGGTCATCCGTGTATCGCTCGGCATAATGCCGTATCATCTCACTGATCGATACCATCCGCTCGCGGGGCCTGCCGGGAAACGCACTGGCCTTGCGCAAGAATGAAATCAACTCGGTTTGGCACCGAAGTCCAAGCTCGACGAGTAATTCTTCTTTGGAATGGAAGCGCTCGTAGAGTGTGGGCCGGGCAAACCCTGTGGCTTTTGCCAAACCGGAAATCGAGAGCTTGTGGTAGCCTTCTTTGAGAAAAATCTCGCGGGCAATTTCGAGATGCAACTCGTCCCGCTGCTGCAACTCACGCTGCTTGCCAGCCAGGACGGCTGCCGCATTTACCGTAGCCATGATGCGCACTTTCGACAGATGTCGCTAACCTTACATGCGTCGGAAGTCTAGCAGGTGTCGAAAACCGTGTCAATAAAAAATAACTCCTTTTCATATAAGACTTTACAGCGAGGCAACGACTGAGCAATAACCGAAAACTGATTACAGACGCCGCCTTATTAATCAGCTCCTGGAGGAACTTGGTCCAGAATAACCTGCGCCAATGAATCGAAGCAGCGGCTTCACGTTTCGTGGGCTTTGCGGACGATGTAGCTTGTGAGTGCGCGGCGGAGCCAGGCGATACGTTGGTCGTTGAGGGCGGCGCGGATCCGAGCCTCGAACGCATCCATGCCGGGGAGGGAGTTGCCGGCGGCACGAAGCCGGGCGAACGCCTCAAAGGCCGCCTGGGTATCGTGCGTAATGGTGGCCATGGTTTCCCGTGGCGGGGTAGCGGCGAAGCCGGTGATTTCTGTGGCCGGTTCCATGGCAAACGAGCGGAGTTCGTACGGGCCAAGTGTAAACGGTGCCGCAAGCGCGCCATCCGGGGATTGGCCCGTGGCCAGGTCCTGGACAGCGGTTGGTGGTGCACTGAAACGCAATTGGATCTCGAGGGGGTAGTACTCGCGGTTGACGGCATAGAAGTACCGTCTGCCTTTCCATACGAGGGTGCGGATGGCCGCGGGGTCGGTGGTGACGCCGACGGTGTCGAACTTGATGCGGGGCAAGGCGCGATAGGCGGTGGCAAATTGGCGGAGCGCGTCGGTGTGGGCCTTGTCCAGGAAGAGGCCGCCGCGCGTGATCCGGCATGCATCGAATTCAGCCAGCGCAAAGGCGTAAGGTTCGAGGAAATGGAGAGCCGTTGGAAATCCGGGCGTAATTCTCAACTGTGAATCCCACCAGAAGCCGTCCTTGGGATATTCGGAGTTGATGCGGAGAATGCCTTCGACGGGCTGGCCATCCATGACGGAGAATTCCGCCACGCCGGGATCGCCCGGTTCCGGGCAAAACCAGACGTGCCGCCCCCAGGCTTCCACCCAGCAGTTGAAGATAAACGCGCCGGGCCGGGCCTGGGCGCGGAATGCGGCGAGGGTCTCTTCGTCGAGCCCGTCGAAGTCGCGGTACATGGTCATGGCTTCGATGGGCAGGGTGGTTCCGCCGCACGGATTGGCGCCGTGGCCGCCCCTGTCGCGGGAGTTGCCCATACCGCGGTCGACTTCGAGACCCGGCTCATCCCGGTACAGCTCGAGGTCGATACCGGCGTCGCGATAGAACTCGAGCATGCTGGGGCGCGCGCCTAATTGATGGGCCGCGGATGCCTGGCCGAGCACGTTCGTGACGGTCGTCTCATCCCAAAGGGTGATCGTCAGCCGGAGATCGGGCCGGGCGGCCGTCAGCGCGTTTAGAAGATCGCCGAACAGTTGCCGGATCATTCTGCAACGCCAGGCTACCCAGGCCGGGCGACACACGGTGGTGAGGTATTCGTACCGTTTTGAGAACCGGTCGGGCGCCTTGGGATCGACGCGCACGCCGATGCCGGTCTGCTTCTCGAACAACGAAACCGAGTAGTCGTCGTAGCCCGAATGAATCGAGCCAAACCATGGCATCGCACTCGCAAACATGTTGAACGAAATCCCGCGGAACGCGGGATAACCCGCATAACGGGTCCCGATTTCGCGGACAAACCCCGCCAGGGCTTCCTGAACCACCGGGTGCAACGGATTGAACATGGGGCCCATATGCGCGCCGGAGACGGCGCGTTCTCCATACGCCCATTCCGACAGGACATTCCACGGTTCAGTCGGCGGCTTTCCTTTCAAGGTTTCCGCAATTCGCTTGAAGTTGCGGGCATTGTAAATGGGCGTCCAATCCTGGGTGCTGGATTGGACTTGGTCGTTCCAAAGCATGTTGTTGAATGTGTCGGCGCCGGCGCGGATCTTGTCGAGGTCGATGTTCATCTTTTCGAGCAGGCTGCCCAGCCGCAGCAGCGTGAGCGCGCCCTGAAAACTAATGCGCTCCCGCGCAAATCGCTCGAGGAGCCCGGCATACCAGTCCACAGGATGGGTAGTCCATCTGGAATATTGGCGGCGGTCCCGCGCCACCACCACGCCGAACCCGTCGGAAGGTTCGCGTTCCGAGGGAAACTGCGGGCCGTGATACCACGCCATGGGATACACCAGGAGGTTCTGCCCGCTATGCAGGGCATATTGGACCAGGTGGTCAATCCATTCTTCACGCGTAAGCGCGCCTTCCGCCGCGCAACACCCGCAGGGGTCTTCGTATTGGATGCCAAGTTCGCGGGACGAGCCGTCGGCTAGTTCCGCTGGAATAGACAAGGGGGGCAGGTCTTCCAATTCGCGGATCTCGATGGAAGCGACGGCCGCGGGCTCGCCTTCGCTCCAGGTCATGAAGACGATGCTGCAGTCTTCCCAGCGCGGCCAGAATATCTGTTGAAGCTCAGCCATCCGGCCAGTAAGCGGCTGCGCCCACCCTGTGAACACGCCCGTGGTGAGGTCGTAACTCGTCCCGTCCATGATGCACATGTAGCGGCGCTTGTCATCGGGATAGCGAATCACGGCTACGTGCGGGCGGCCCACGCGCCGAATCGAGAACCGGTATCCGAATCGCGATAGCGGTTTGGCTTCAGCCTCCCGGTACCGCCCCGCGGAAGACGTGGCCACCTTGACGTCGCCGTGGGCGAAGTATTTTTCCTGCGGGTATTCCTGCGTGCAATCGATCCGCTCGACAAGCAGTTCGCCCTGCGGATTGGGTTCCCCGTTTGTACCGTGCGCAATCGGGCCACTCGTGCCCGCCAGCGCGGTAAGCACCGGCAACGACTTCAGAAAAGTCCTGCGTTTCATTTCACCCTCCTTCAAGCCTATTGTAGAACGTTGCAGGCTACGGTGCGAGGAAGTGTCATTTGGCTTTTTCCCGGGTGATCTTGATCTTTCGTTTGTGTGCTATGCTGTAACTGTACGAACAGGCGGGCATCTGTTAAGCAGAAAAATACGTGGAGATTCAACATGACGAACAGACAAATCCTTCGCAGTTTGTTGAAAACTGAACAGCCACTGGTAATGCCTGATGCCTATGACGCTCTGAGCGCGCGACTCATCGAGATGGCGGGGTTCAAGGCAGTGCAATGCTCGGGGTTCAGCATGGCCTTGGCATCGCACGCCATTCCGGAACCGATGCTGGGCTTCGAGAGAAACATCGAGATTACAAAAGCAATCGTGGCTGCGGTAAGTGTACCGGTCATGGCGGACGGAGAAGACGGTTTTGGCCCGCCAGAGCGGGTATTTGACGTGGTACGCGCGTTTGTGGAGGCTGGGGTATCCGGCATCAATATCGAAGACCAAGTCGTATCTGAGCAGGCGCCGAAGAGGTTAGCCGAACCCAATCTGATGTTGGACAAGCTCCAAGCAGCGCGATCAGCCGCAGGCAATCGGGAATCGGGCATTGTCATCAATGCGCGGACCGACGCCGTGTTGCTGGCCAGTGATAAAACGGCCGGCTTGCGCGAGGCCATCCGCCGCGGAAACCTGTACTTGGAAGCTGGAAGCGACATGGTCTTTGTGACAGGCGTGAACTCTATTGAGGAAGTAAAAGTGCTGGTACGCGAAATCCGAGGGCCTGTAAGCATTACCGCCGGACAGCCTCAAAACGTGGGCGCCATGTCTATCCGTGATCTCCGGGAGTGCGGCGTAGCCCGCGTGAGCCTTCCAACGTTACTGGTCCTCACGGCAATGCATGCGGTCCAACAAGCTCTTGCCATGGTGCGCGACTCGGAGCAGTTTACCAACTTGATCGACCAAGGCCTGTTGTGCGGCATGCCGGACGTATTGGCCGTTCTGAAACGGTAGACCTTGATGCAATCGGGCTATCTTTCCTCGTAGACACGTTCGCGGAGTGCGCGGGGGGCACGGAAAGGTAGGGATGTATTGTTGACAAGATGGTAAGATAGAAGTAAGATATACGGTGTTGGGGTGACTGGCTGAAGAGGAGGACAGGTCATGAAATCGTATCGTGTTTTTCTGATTGTACTTGCGGCACTTGTGGTGCTGGCGGGAGTGGATGCTCTCGCGGCGCCTAAATCGCCCAGGGCGCCGAAGGTGAGCCATACGGCGCGGCAGACCCGCCCGATCCAGCTTGGAACGAGCGGGGGTAGCGTGGTCGACATAGCGAACAGGTATTGCTGCAGCGGCACGCTGGGTTCGCTCGTGGTTGACGCCGCGGGCAACCAGTATATCCTGAGCAACACGCATGTGTTTGCGGGAGACATTGTTGAGGGGGGTGATGGGGTTATGTCACGTGTGAACGACCCGATCAACCAGCCGGGGCTTGTGGATGTCAGTTGCGCGCCGATCGCGGCGGATTATGTCGCGGATTTGGCGGACTGGGCGGAGATCGTGGAAGGTGGGTACAGCACCGTGGACGCGGCGGTGGCGCTGGTGCGGCCGGGTATGGTGGATACGGCGGGAAGCATTCTGGAAATCGGGACGATCTCGGCACAGCCGCGGGCGGCGTTTTTGCGGCAACAGGTGAAAAAGAGCGGGCGGACGAGCGGCCTGACCACCGGCAAGGTGGCCGGGCTCAATGCGACCATCAGCGTCTGGTACAGCGACGAGTGCGCGGGCACGGATTATGTGTCGACGTTCACGGGCCAGATCCTGGTGACGCCGGGCGGCAGTTTCCTGAAGGCGGGTGATTCCGGGTCGTTGATGGTGGAGAACGTGGGGACGAATCCGCGGCCGGTGGGCCTATTGTACGCGGGCAGCTCAACGGTGGCGATTGCCAATCCGATCCAAGCGGTGTTAGACGAGTTTGGGGTGACGATGGTGGGAGTCGGAACGGCCGGCGGCGCTTCGACGGCAGGCGATTCGGGACTGCCGCCGGGGCTGGCGAAGGCTTCGAGCGTTAAAGAGAGGAACTCGCTGCGGCTGCTGAGTTTGAAAGGCGCGGTGGGCCACGCGGTGGGGCTGTCGAAAGACGGGGCGAAGCCGGTGATCCTGCTGCTGGTCGAGCAGGCGACACCGGCGGTGATCGAGCAGGCGCCAAAGGAAATCGAGGGAGTAGCGGTCGAGGTGATGGAGGTGGGCGTGGTTAAGGCGCTGTAAGGAATTGTTAAAAAATAACCTTTACACTTCATGGGATACTATGGTGTAGTTCCATTCGCCGTGGAACTTGTGCGGTTGAAGGTGGATGTTCTCCATTTCCTCGTCCGTCACTTTCACGCCTTTGGG